>SXGQ01463527.1_pt1 | contig 39721 bp, 44 predicted proteins | sample 3178371 | NCBI WGS metagenome assembly SXGQ01 (sample SAMN11356859, study PRJNA531348) | freshwater metagenome | isolation source: freshwater sample F1-20 | place: China: Fuxian Lake, Yuxi | collected 2017-12-25
AAGAATAGAGAGTATTATATGACGCTTAATGACAATGAAAAAATTGATTGGATACAGCTGTCAAGTAATTCGCATCCAAAAGCCATTAAATTGTTATCTGAGAATAAAGATAAAATAGATTGGCTCACATTGTCCGAGAACTCCGGAGCCATTGGATTGTTGATTGAAAATCATTATAATATATCGTGGAAATATATATCTTGCAATCCAAATGCCAGCGAATTGTTGAAACAAAGGTATTATTATGAGAAAAGTCTATGTGTAGAAGATTATTATAGGCTTGGTGAGCAAAATCAGTTGTCATGGGAACATTTGTCAGAAAACCCTTGCGCAATTGAATTATTGAAAGCTAATCCCGCGAGAATACATTGGACAGAATTGGCAAAAAATCCAAACGCAATTGATATGTTGAAAAATAAACCTAAAGGGATATCAAACAACAATTTCTATTCTGGCTTATCTAAGAATCCGCAAGCCATTAAGATATTGGAGAATAACAAAAAAATGATAAAATGGAGATATATATCTCGCAATCCAAATGCCGCCGAATTGTTGAAAGAGCGAGTAGAATATGAGAGAACTCTTACATCAAATCAATATAATAATCTTGGCGATAATAAGATTAATTGGAAAGAATTATCCAAAAACGTGTGTATCTTCAAGATTGTATAAGTTCCCAATAATTTGATTGCGTAAGTGTATGCGGTAATATATGTTATATATATTTTTATATTTTTTTGTTTAATTTGGCATTATATATTAATAAATAAAAAATTATACTAGTTTATATGCAAATATTGATTTAATTAATTATCAATATGTAAAACATTTGTAGGGCACCTGAATAGATTTTGACATATTAGCAGTAAGTCGGTAAGGGTGTCTTTATCAAATTACTACGAGTTTCTCTTGATATTCTCAAAGCAATTATGATATTGGTTCTCTTGTTTTGCGCTTATAAAAGTATTTAAAGAGTTCCTTTGTCTGTTTTTACAAATAAGCCATAAAAATAGAATCTATTTATATAATATACAGTAATAATCATCGAGTGTATCTATGTTAAATTATTAATAGATACTATGGATTCGTTATTTATACATTTAGATTTATAAATTAAGTCAATACTCGTTGATGTATTGTCAAAGCAAAAAATTTCATCAACTTTTTGACAATTTAATGCTATATATTTTGGTATATTGAATGTCAAATCTCTATAAGATTTTTTGGCATAATCTTCATTAACTGCTCTCCCTGTTGCAATCGCTCTTTGTTCTATTCTATATTTCGCATTAGTATAATTATTATATACTATACATAAAACAACATTATAACCATTATCCTTTATTCTAGATATAACAGATGTATAATAATCTTCAAAATTAGTACCTGTTCTATCGAATATAATGTTATAATTATTAGTCAACGCTTTATCATATAATTGATTATTGATTTTATTTGCTCCCGCATATTTTGTTCTGTCGGAATTGAAAAAATCTTCTAATACATCATCAGGACTTATAATTACATAATCATCTAAATTTTTTTTAGTCATATCTAATACAATTTTTATTCCCGACGTTTTTCCACTACCTGGTCCTCCAACCATAATAATGGCATTTTTATTGCGTTTTATATTTAGTAATTTATTATTTATATATCTATCTATTTCTTCTTGTGTAGGAACAGCAATACTCTGTTGTTCTGAAGAAAGTTTCTTTGATGACAATGATGAAGGAGAAGATTTTTTAGAAGAAGATGAATGTTTTTTAGGAGATGATGAAGAATCTTTGTACGAAGAAGATGATTCGATAATTAGATTCTTTGTCAAAGTTTTAAAAGGCATTGGCTAATATATATTTAGATAAATATATTTTGCTATTCTATAAGTAAATCTTTCAGTAATATTATTGGATTTTTTGCTTCTAACATACCATCAATCCAATCTATCCTATTACTTAAATTACTGTATATTTCTTTTGATAGTGTTTTTTCATATTTAATTCTGTCTCTAAGCAATTCAATAGCGTTCGGATTTCTTGTCATACATTTCCAATTTATTTTATTATATGTACTACCACAATTAGTATTTATTTGATATTTATATTCATCTCCTAAAGATTTCTCATATTCTATCCGTTCCTTAATGAGTTCAATCGCATTTTCATTTCTTGATATATTTACCCAATCTATTTTATGATTGGATGGCAGTCTATTATATTCAGCATTACTTAGGCCTTTCTCATATTCGAATCTTTTCTTTAATAATTCTACGGCATAATGATTATATGATATATATGCCCAAAAAATATTATTGCATTTTGATAGTACTATTAAATCGTTATCTGTAATTTCATCCTTATTTTTTCTATTTTTATTAGCAAAATTATCTTTTACATTTACTGCTAATGTGAAAGATAGCAAAATAAGGAATGTAATAATAATGTCTATTATTAAGTTCAACATTAAGTAGATAAGTAATTATAATATTACTGATGTTTATCAATTTTTATTATTTATTATTATAATAAATATACTGCGTCAAAATAACTACCTAATTCTAATCCATTAATTTGTACATTCATTAATAAATTATTTACTATGTTTTCATACATATTTTTATAATCCTGTTTATCATGTTTTCCTCTATATACGCCGCCAGATACATATACTAATAGTGCTACATTACATTTACTACGTACCATAGCAATTAATCCGGCGAATAATGCCGCTTCAACCCCTTTCATAAATATATCAAAGCGTTCATCTGTATATTTATTATATGTTCTAGATACTGAATTAATCGGACCTTTTGTCCCGGGATTATTATTATTTGGACCCGATACAAATACTAGCGTTGTCTTATATTGATGTTCGTGGATATATCGAGAACCCTTATAATGATACAGTTTGTCACTCAAATAAACATTATTTATAGTCCAAGCATCCGCATATTCTTTTGGAACCGCATTAGTATAATTTATATCTTGTATAGTTTTATAATAATGCTCTGTATCTTTTATCTTGGCATAAGGATACTGTAATCCCCATTTATTATATATAGTACAACGAAACAATTTATTATAATATTGTTCTTTTTCTCGTTCGGTTATATATTTATTATATACATATGTCATAAACCAATTAGATACTATATCTTCTTCTTGTGTTCTATGATTCGGATAGATTTTATCAACAGTGCCATTAAAATTACCACATGCTCCTCCCGGTCTTCCTGAATTTGCCGCTATTATAGTACCAATTTTTGGCGGATTACTGCCTCTATGTGTATTATATAAAATAGCGCCTATATTTGTAATACCATTTCTATTGCTCTCTATTTCTGCTTGTTGAATAGGTTTTCCCTTTCTCTTTTTTGTAATATTCTCTAAATCGGAAATTACTATATTTATTTCATTATATTCTTTAAAGGACACATAATCATCGTGATATCTATAAGATTTATATCGCATATATTCTTTTTTTCTAGCATGTTCTTGTCTCAATATATTAAGACATTCCCTGGACAATTTAGGCGTCGTAGGTGTCGTAGGTGTCGTAGGCGTCGTAGGTGTCGTAGGCGTCGTAGGCGTCGTAGGTGTCGTAGGTGTCGCCGTGGGGGGTGTAGTAGGTACTGTAGGTACTGTAGGTACTGTAGGTACTGTAGGTACTGTAGGTGCTGTAGGTGCTGTAGGTACTATAAAATGAGTTGTTTGATGTACGTGAACATTAAAAGGGTTTGCTGCCGATGGATTTGGAAAAGGGTTTGCTAATGGATTAAATTTGAGCGTATTAATAGCAGGTTTATCTTCGTCGCCTTTAACGCCGCCTTTAATAATTTTAGACATTATACTTTTTTTAATATGCTTCAGGATAATATCATGTAATTTGCGAAATTTAATATTAATTGGTTTTGAATACTCGCTAATATTAGCATGCTGATTTTTAACAATCTTATTATAAATTAAGGTAATATCATTAATATTTTTAATAATAATACACGCAATATTATTATAATATTGATAATTATTTTTTCTGAATATACTATTTATTTCGAATATGATATTGGTTTTTCTTAAATTAATTGATTCTAATTTCCAGAATATTTTATTATTCTTTTTATTTACTACAAATTTATCTATTATATTATAATCTTTGATATTCTTGATATATTTAAATACTTTTTCTTTTATTGCTGATTTACTATTCGTAATAGAAAAGTATTTAATTTGATTCTTCTTATCTTCTACGTCTATAATAACTATATATTTATTATCCATTATCTTATATATACTATATATTTTAGTATTTATTATTGAATAAAACTTGATTTTATTTGACAATTTGTATTTCTGTCCATTCTCTTTTATTATTTTGGTTTATTTCTAATTGTTTAATCTTATCATTATCTAAACCGTCGTCTATTCACTATAGAAATCATATAAATCATAGAATAAACAGAATAATAATTTATATTATATAATCTCAAAAAAATGATTTATAAATTTTTATTTTTTGATATTAAGATATTAAGAAAATGCTGAACATTATTGATATCATAAATACAGAAGAGGCTATTGGAGAAAAAATATTATGCTCTGGTAGCAGTGGAACCAGAAAAGATATTAAATGTAGTGCAAGGTTTAGTTGCGTATCTAAACTATTTAATAAGATTGTCAAAAATGATATGGATATACATAAAAAAATTTATATTAAAAGGCAAATCCTTAAGAAAATTGATGTTATTATAACAAATAAAATGTATTCTATGATAAAAAATCAAGGAGGTAGAAGAAATATTTATAAAACTGTTGAAGAATATGATAAGGATTTAGAAGAATTATCGAAGCAAATAACAATAGAGATATACGACGATATTATTAAAGATCTAAATATTATACATGGAGAATATATATTTGACGGAAGTATAACTAATAGTTGCTATGAAGCGTATCTATTTGGGATAATGGAAACCGAATATGCCAAACTCATTAAATACTTGGAGAATAGAAAATAATATTTATTTAAATTTTCTTAATATTACGTTATTTTTACATTGTACTATATATTACAAAAATTGATAACATATATTATATTAAAAATATATCCAACAACGATGATGAGTTTAATCATTGATTTCTTAATGATTATTGTAGTATCGGCATCTATTTTATATGCAATCAACAAAAAACCAGAAAATAAGGCTATTGCTACTGATGACAACGAAGATAATGATGCCGATGATGATACTAAAAGAGAAGAGGAAAACGAATTTATATCTGAATGGATTTCGGCAATCAAAGAAAGAATTGAATATGAAAATAAATTAAGTCATGAAGAATATGGAAAATTAGGAGATAATAAAATAAATTGGAGTAGATTATCAAAAAATCCAAATGGTATACTTCTATTAAAAGAAAGAATTGAATACGAAAACGGATTAAGTGAAGAAGAATATGAAAATTTAGGAGATAATAAAATAGATTGGGGCGAGTTATCAGCAAATCCAAATGCTATTGAATTATTATATAATAATTATAATAAAATAGATTGGATACGGTTATCAGGAAATTCAAATGGTATACTTCTATTAAAAGAAAGATTAGAATATGAGAATAGATTAAGCAAAGAAGAATATGAAAATTTAGGAAAAAATAAAATATGTGGTGTTTATTTATCGGATAATGAAAATGCTATTGAATTATTAAAAGCATATCCTGAAAAAATAGATTGGTGCCAATTAGCAAGAAATGAAAATGCGATAGACTTATTGAAAGAAAGAGTTGTATATGAGAATGGATTAAGTGAAGAAGAATATGAAAAATTAGGAGAGAATAAAATAATTTGGTGTGATAATATTCTAGACGATAATTATAGTTGTGATATTATAAGAGAACGATTCAAATATGAAATAAGTTTAAATATAGAAAAACAATTAAATTTAGGTATAGGAGAATATATTAGATGGGATTTATTATCAAATACAGAAAATATGAATATAATTGAATTGATTGAAGAAAGATTAGAATATGAAAAACGATTAACCAATGAAGAATACATAGGACTGTATAATAATGGTAAACTGTATAATAATGGTAATAATAATGGTAGATGCGTTTGTTTATTATCATTAGTATGCAATGAAAATGCTACAAAATTAATAAAAAATAAAAACATTATTGAATTATTAACAAATAATCCCCATAAAATAGAATGGAATTGTTGTTACGAAGATAGTTGTATTACTGATAATTTTATTGAATTGTTAAATAAATTATTTGAAAAAAATCCGGATGAAATATGTTGGATAACTATATCATCATATCCTTTTAATGAAAATACAACCATCATTATGTTACTAAAAAAAAGATTGAAATATGAAAATAGTTTGAGTAAAGAAGAATATGATAAATTAAAATACAAAATAAATCGTAATGCTCTATATATAGTACAAGATTTCATATTTGATGGTTTGTGCAATGATAAACACAATCAAATAGATACAAATATGATAAATTGGTATAATGTAGAAAATGATATTGGTGTAAATATTACCAATATAAGTAAAACAAAATATATAGAATTAGAAAGAGTATTAATTAATTTTATAATAAATGAATATGAAGAAGAATTAGATACTCTATCATATTATAGTTTGTACAAAGATAATAAAAATTTTTCAAAACTTATTGGAGTTCTTCCTACAAGTTTTAATTTGTTAAATTATAGAAATATTTTAATAAAATATGAAAAAAAGTTAAGTAAGGAAAAATATAGAAATATAGAATACATATTAGATATATTTAGAAATACACATAAATTTAATACATTAAAGGAAAGAATAGAGTATGAAAAGGGATTAAGTGAAGAAGAATACAAAAGGTTGCCTAATAAAATATCTTGGTATTCTTTATCAAAAAATCCAAATGTAATTGAATTGTTAAAAGAAAACTCTGATAAAATAGATTGGGAATGGTTATTGAGAAATCCAAATCCCGAAGCATTTGAATTGTTAAAACAAAATCCCGATAAAATAGTATGGGGTTCGCTTGAAAAAAATAAACAATGTATAGAATTAATGAAATCTTATCGTGAAAAAATAGACTGGGGAGAATTATCAAAATGATATTACTTAAGGGAACCATGAAAATGTAATGTAATTAATATCTGGTGATGGTGTAATTTTGTAATATTCGTATTCGCTTTCTTCAACTGGTATAATATTTTCTAAAAATAAGCGTTTATCATTGTGTCCTAATATTTCTCTTTGTTTCATATATAACTTATGAATTTCTCTTAATATATCCAAGTATATTGGTTTTCGCATTTTTTCACTTTGCAATATGATAGGCGTATGTGTATTGTCATGTTGATTATAATAAACTATTAATTGTAATCTCAAAACAATTACTACATTATCAAGCGGGTATCTCGAATATAAATACTTGTTTATGCAATAATAAATATTATAATAATTAATATAATAATTAATATAATCAACATAGTCAACTTCTATATCAATATTTAAACCATCGATTAGACTTTTAACCTTTTGTAATTTTTTATTAACCTTTTTAATATCTTTTTCATATAAATCTGCTACAATCCCTAATATTTTATTAAATATATCATCATCAATAATATCAAGATAATTATTTGCTATTATAATCATTATTTTGATTCACATATATTATTAATCATTTTTTTTTATAACATTATTATTCCTATATAATATTGTAAAAAATATGACTTATGAAATAAATGAGTTAAAATTATACTTAAATGCTCTGGTAATAAAAAACGTAAGGATTAAAAATATAAAAATATATATAAATATGTAGTTTTTTGTAGTTTTAACAATTTTTCATCTTTGCGATTGTTATAGCAAGGGATACTTGACTATCGACGAGAATACGTTGAAGTTTTTTTCTCTTATTCAAGAGTTTTTCCTTCAATTGAGATAGTTCGGCCTCATAAATCCAGCGACGATTTCTGTTGCCATTCAAAGTATCCACGCAATTTTTGCCCAAATAAAATATTACATAATCACTTTCTTTAAGAAGAGCACTTTCTCCGGAATCATTAGCAAAGTTATCATAATATTCAGGATTACTATTGCCATAATATTCCATTTCCATCCATGCACAATCTATTGTGTATAGATCATTCCGAATATTGTTCTGTTCTTCTTCGTTTTTTGTGATGTCACAATAAACATTTTCGTCGTCGTCGGAGTTATCTTCCATATATGCCTTGTAAATCTCGGTGGTTTTGCGCATGACATATTCAATGTCATCATTGAGGTAGAAGAGGGACATGCTAAGTTGTCAATTAATATAAACTGCTTTTTAGTCATTTTTTAATATTTTTAGATACTTTTAGGACATATTTTGTAAAAAATATAATTAATTGAACATAATATATTATATCTTTTTATTGATTTGAATTAACAAATCTCGTAGAGTTATAGATAATTCATAACCATATGAATCTACTTTTCTTTGCGAATAATTCGATTTAGAAGCATATCTCGCAGGTTTCATTCCTATTTTACGCCAAAACGAAGGACCGCTTTGATTTACACTAACATCCGAATCTATATATATTAGCATATCTTGATCTAATTCTATATAAGGTCTCGAAGACCTATTATTATCTGTTAAAATATATACTCCTTTTCTATCATTCCAATTATAATATACATAATTGTAAAAATTTTGTAATAATACATTTGAATATCTTTTCCCTTGATATTCTTCTTCTATATTAACGCGCAATTGATAAGGGATGTTTTTAGAAACACTTAGACTAAACTCGCCAACTACGACATCATTATCTTTCATAATAGAATATATTTGTTTCTCATAACTATCATAATACCAATCGAAAGTTATATTTTGAGACATTATGTTTATATATCTGTTATATAATAGCAAAATATAAAAAATATATATAACACTATCTCAATATCTTATTTTTAGATTTCATTATTAAGAGTACGTTTTGATTTTGCTATATCAACCCTGATATCTTGGATAATTTTCATAATAATCTCTGGGTTTTCGTTCTTGAACTTCTCCATCAATTCTTGTGCAATTTGCTTTGTTAAACTGGGCATTGTTAGTTATTGGTAGATAATTAAATATATTTAAGCCTTTTGTCAATTTTTATTTTTATAGAACAAATTTAATTTAAAAAATATAAATATAATACTGTCATGTGTCATGCTATTCGTGATATAATTAATTATCATCTCTATCATAATTATAATTCATAATAATATCACTGACATCATCGTCATATTCTCCAAAATCGTCCATATTAAATTCATGTTTCATGTGATATTTTATGAAATTATAGAACTCGTTCATCAATATGCCAAACATATTATATCTGCCCCCGCAATTATGATACAAATAATACTCTCTAACATAATCTTTTAACCCATCTATCATCTTTGTTAGAATACTAGCATAATTCGATTCATTTATCTGCGATACCAATACAACTAATTCAAAATCATACTCTTCGGGGGTTTTATAGGTAATTACATTACCAGGATTCTTTAAGATAGAGAACATCTTATTCTCAATTGTCTTTTCAATCTTCTTCGGAAGATACATCTTGTAATATTCTTTGCGGTGCGTATCAATCTCATTTTTTGTAATTTTATTAAAAATCGCACAGGTATTATTAATACACTTTGCGGTCGTCGCTGTATTCTGGGACAAAATCTTATCACCAAGAGAATATTCCATGCCGATAATATCCATCAAGGTAATTGAGGACATTTCTCTATCACGAAAACTTTACTTGGGTATGCTGTGTACGCTGGGTTGCCGAGAGAACCTCTTGAAGGCTAACGAAGTTTTTCGGGGTGTGGCTCTATCAATTTGATTGGTAGGCAATTAAATATATCTGGTTTTCTCATCAATTTTTATATTTTTAGCATATTTTTAGAACATATATCTAAAGATGTATAAAAAATATATATACATATACTCGCATATTATTTATGATAAATCCTTCTTATATCTCATAATCATATAATTTGTATCTTCTTCTTCCTTATCAAACTCTTCTCTTTTTATCTCGCGTTTCATATGATATTTTATGAAATTATAGAACTCTTTCATTAAGACACCAAATATATAACGGGTTGAAGTAATATTATCGCATATGTAATACTCGCGAGCATTATATTGATAAAGATTTAGGATTTTCTCAAAAATACAATCGCTGTTATTTTCATTTATATGTGAAGCGAATACTTTCAAATCATTTTCATATTCTTCTGGCGTCTTATACGCGATAGGATTATGAAGATGCTTTAAATGCGCAAACATTTTTTTTTCGATAGTATCTTCGATGCTTTTAGGAAGAAACCATCTATAATATTCATCGCGATGTTTTTCAATCTCTCGCTTTGTAATTTCATTAAAAATAGCACATGTAGTATTACACTTTGTGGTTATTGCCTTATTCTTTGTCAAAATCTTAACACCAATAGAATATTCCATACCTATAATATCTATCAAAGAAATTGAAGACATTTTCTAACTTTTACACAGGAACACAGATAACTTTGGATATTTGTAAGTCGAAAGTCGTTTGCGAAGTTCTATCAATTTGAATTGAAGACGATTAAATATCTTGATAGCAATTTCATCAATTTTTATATTTTTAGAAGATATATTTACACATTATAAATCGTTGTTTGGAACAATAATTAATTCTTCACTTATTAAATTGTGAATCTTATATCCTAATTCATTTATGTAATCATATAATTGACGAGGATTGATATTACATTGTTTCATATTAGTGTGATTAAATTCTAATTGAATAATTGGTTTATATTTTTTAATTGTTTTCTCCCCGCCTTTTAGGATATAATATTCATAACCTTCTGTATCGATTTTAATAAAATCTACTTTAATATCATTATCATAAAAGATATTATCTAGTGTATCTATTTCAACCTCTATAGGATTTATATCATTAAATCTTAATGGATTTTCTCCCATCGTATTTAAACCATCATGCGATAAACAAACGTTTAATATTGTTTTCCCTTTTTTGTCTGATAATCCTATATTATAAGTTTGAACATTTGTTATATTATTTAGATTAATATTATCATTTAATAAATCATAAGTAAATTTAAAAGGTTCAAAACTGTAAAATTGTGAATTTGGTAAATATTTGGCATATAACGAATATAATCCTACATTTGCGCCAATATCAACAATATTTACCTTTTTATTTTTATCAATTAAATTATAAAAGTAGTTTAATGAATCTTTCTCCCAGATTACTGCATTTTTTGTAAAAGAAGAATTACCGTAATCAACCGTTTTAGATGTTACTAAAATTTTTTCATTATCCGTATAATCATACATATATACAATCGACATTTTAACTATTATTATTAATCAAAATTACTTAATTAATTCTTAAGTAGTGCTTTTACTAGCCACCTTATAAAAAATCTTCAAGAAGCAAAATGACCTTAAATATATATTATATAATGTAAAATTGATAGAATATTAAGATAAGATAAAAGTGCAAAGAACTAATTTATACATCTTCGACTTCAATAGGTGCTCATTTGACTACTTCTGTCTTAAGGAACTCGGAAACATAAAATGACCACGGCGCTTATAATACACGGTGATATATTTGAGTATATTACGAATCACATATGTTTCTACGATTATGATAAACTTAAAATGGTATCTGTAAAGTTTAATTACATATTTAATTTAAATTCTAAAAATTATTCTGAAATGATGCGAATTAAAGGGTGTAATATAATAAATGTTATAGAATTGCGCGTTATGAATAAATATCACACAGGTATTCATAGTAAGCGTAAGATTATTGACAAATCCTTATTATATGATTATTGGTATTACAATCAATATCCCGCAATATCAAAGTGTTTTACTAAAATTATTGAGTTAAAATGCGGGATATACGTAGAATATCTAATAGGGTTATTATATAATTCTGAATATATGAATCATAGAAATGTAGTAAATATATTTGAAAATGTATCTAAACATATAGGGCAATATCCATTAAATACTATAATAGACGACTTTATAAAGGTCTGTTGTAAAATTTTACATATACGCGGCAATTATGATTATAAGTTTAAATCTACTTATAAACACATAGTATATAAAACAAATGTAATAATATATGTATCTCTTCTAGTTAAATCATTTCACATCTCTATAATAGCTAATAATGATTTAGACTATTCTAAATATAATCGATTATTCTCAATCGCTAATAATAAACTTGACGAATATAAGTATTGCCTACAGACAGATTCAATATTCCCTAAAATATTCCCTAAATACTATCTTAAATGCATTTTAAATCTTATAGATGATTGCTATATAGACCATAAAAGATAAGAAAATATAAAAAATGATAACATAATATTACATATAAAATAGCATATTAAATATTAGATTATAAGAGTATTTGCTGGCAACTAATATGGAACCGATAATAGCAGGTCTTTGCTTGTTTGTTATGACTGGAGGAATAGCGTTTTATGAACACGAACAAATGATGAAATTAGTTAAGATTGCAGAAAAAAAAGAGCTAAATGTAGAAAAATTAAGAAAAAATTTGACAAAGGGAAAGAAAAATTCATAAATATTATATAGAATGTGATAATATATATTTTTATATTTTGCTAATAAACTCAAACATTACGTTTAATTCAATCAACGCCTATGTTATTATTATAGTTTAGACACACAAGATAGTAATCTATATCATCTTCCATAATAATATGATTTTCTATAAATATATCATAATAATCTTGTGTACCTTTAACAATCTTTTTCAAATGTTCTATAATAGTTTTATTGTAAAAACGCGTAATTTCAACAGATTCTGCTGTCTCGCGTAAAATGTCAAGACCTATCAAATTATTATATGTTTCTGTAATATATGGATTACTATAACCATATGTATAATTTCTAGGATATACTAATTTAATTGGTCTCAAAAATCCATAATAATCTACACATTTTTTAATTCCACTTTTATCTAACTTATATAGAATATAGGATGATGAGAATAAACTAGGCAATGTTCGGTATCCTATATTCTTGTAGGAAGCCGATAGAAGTAATGCTGCCATGCTGCTGTCAATATATTTATTTTTAATATTACCAAATGATATAAGATATCCGTTGGAAGTTTTATTGATTTTCAATCCTTTATCAGTATTGAAAGAACCGTATATTTTCCTATGAATTTTTTCATTTATATTTTCTAATTTTTCTATGGTTTTTTCGTGTTTATTCAGAGTATCTTCTAAAATTTTTTCAATTATATCACAAGGCAGCGCATCAATATAATTGGCAATGTCCATAATAATTGGAGTAATATCTTATTTATGATATACATTAAATCAATTTTTATATTATATAATTTACAGAGATAAATTACATATTATATACTTAAATACATAAAAATATTAGAATAGTTTGTAATAACAGTACCGGCCGAATGTAATAGTAATGTAATTGTTTTATAGAATTTAGCGTTATCTTCTGTTATATATGGGTTAAGATTCCACGATAAGATAGCGAATAAATAGTATATTATTGCGGTACATAAAATAACAAGATAACTACGAAATTTTTTAGCATCCATATTTGTATATGCGTAATATATTGAGAAGTATAGGCCTATTTGAACTACTATAATATCTATATACATTCTTGTTTTTTCTTCTGGATTAGACCAAAAATAAACAGAAGTAATAAAAACAGTAAGAGCAGGAATACTTGCATAATATTTTCCTAAATATACCGCTGTAAGAAAAGAAAATAATATTGATAGAGTAATTATAAGCATATATATATTCATATTTTTAGTAATTACAAAGAAAAATATAATATTATATTATAATATGTTATTTTATTTTCCTTATAAACATCAAAAAAATAGAGTTTATAAATGTAAAATAAGCGATAATACTGAAATAGATAAATTGCGTAAATGGGTAATGTCGAAAAATCCCGATGATAATAATTCTACTCATCATTGGTATTCTGAATTACCCATAGATATATCTTTATTATATTATAAAATAGCATCTGATAAAAACATAATTACTATGTTTGCTAAAAATACGAATAATATGAATATAGATATCATAAATGATATGAATGAAATATATGTAACAGCGCCACTAAAAGTTATTTCATCCGATGTTAGTAATACGTCAGACAAAATATTTTATACTAGACACATTGATGGTCCATATTTTTTATTTCCATTCGCTTCATGTTATCGCGTTATACTCGGATTAGATGATAACAGCGATGTCGTCACATGCTTCAATATGATACCCCAAGATAATATTGTTAAAAAGGGAGACGTTGTGGCATTTGATTATCATCGCGAACCTCATTATATATACAATAAAAATAAGGATAGCAAGAATGGACATCGTGTAATATTGAAAATACACTATTGTATTTATCCGAAATGGGCATATTATTTCGGAAAATTATTAAGCGTATTATCCATACAATATAATAAGAGTTTTAGAAATCTATTTTTATTTACATTGAAATCTGAAGAAAAATACAAAAATTATATAGCGTATTTAATGATATTATCTACACAGATATTTCATGATATTGAATATTATATTGGTTATAATAATATATCATTCGCATCCATGATGTATTATATCGGATTCCTTACACATTATAATATATTTTTATTAGGCTGTCTGCTAATTCATTATCTACGTAAAACAACATATGTCCCTGAAAATTGTAAAAATATTGCATTGAAACGCGATATTATATTTTATTATGCCATATATTCCCTCCAAATCTATTATATTTATTATACCTATTTTTTATTCTCGCAAAACTCATACTATACAAAATTATTATTATTTATATACATATTAAATGATATGAAATATTTATATGAACTCACGTGATTTATTGCGCAAATATTTTGATATTAGGGCAAGCGCGCTTATATCAATTTTATCTGGTAATTTTTTTAGGGAAGATATTCTTTTTTTTCGTTCAGTATTATTAGATATAAGTATATCATATGATAAAATTACTGGTATATCTTCGATCTTCATAGGAATTAGATAAGAAAATATGATAAAAATAAATAGATAATTATAAAATCAATTTTTATATATTTAATCGTATTTAATAAGTTTATCTAAGAAGTTTTGTGATGCTTCGTTGGTTAATTTATAATTCTTTAATATATATAAAATGGTTCGGCACTCTACTTTAGTAATAGTACCGCCGTCAAATATTTTAGTAAGTAATTTATTAGAATCATCTATAGATATTCTTCCATCCCCTTGACCTTTTATTAACTCGTCTGCCATATTTAGTAGTGCGGCATCAAAATTTAAACCATCAATTATTTTGTAATAACTAATCTTATTATCCATTTATTATAACAAGAGAAATCTTTTTACCAATAATAAACACAAAAAATAAATATACCAAGACATTACATGTAATCAATAGATAATATAATTATTGTTCAAATGCTTTTAGAATGTTGAATTTATATGTTGGAAATTCTGTAGGAAATTCTATAACCATATTTTCTCTAATACTTTCTTTTAGCATATTGTACAACTGTTTATTATCAATAAGGCTATTTGTCTTATTATTCGAGGATAGCGTTATATTATTTTTACAATATTTATGAGATATAATATAGATACCTGCTTTCATAATACTAGAATAATATCCAGCATCTTTTTCTTCTTGTGTCGCCCCCTGCGGACATTCTTTCCACCATTTACACGATTTCAAATTAACTACCATGATGTCAGTTTCAAATCTTTCGCGCTTTTTAGAATCATCGCCATTTTTACTCCAATCTAAAGCAATTGTAGATTTCCCATTAATTTTTTTAATTGAGATAGGAATATTTAATATTTTACAATCACTTTCTCCTTCGTGGCATGCTTCATAACTTTCAATGATATTTGTTAGATATTCTGTTAAAAACATATCAATTAGCATTCCGCCACTCAGTCCCGATCCTGATTCTCCCTTAACTACATCACTAATAGCATTCATCTTTGCCAACATATCGCACAGAACATCATGAGTTAAATTTTTTTTTAATTCATTAAAAATAATAGATGTAGTATTAGAATCTTCTCCCAATACTTCTTCGTTAAATCCTGCGGCGTTATCCATGCGATTCATGTTATAATCTTTATAAAATGAAGGCGGGTCAATTTTTATATTTTTAACTATTTTTTGATACATTTTTTATTTACGCATACATCTTATGAAAGTTCCATAGAAACAAAGGGTTTGGCAATAGGAGTATTTGTGATAAATTCGCTAATCGCAAAGTAAGTAATGGCAATCATTGCCAAACGTCCATTATTCAATTCTTTCAATTCTAGTTCTCGTTTTGTTTTTACACTCTTTGCTCTGTAAAGATTTAGAGGGTCAAATTCTAAATCTCCTGGAATACTATCTACATTATAATTTTTATTGATATTCATAGATTCGAGCGTAGCAGAAAGTATAATTATTGCCATGAAAAATACCGGATTAATTTTATCTAATCCCCCGTTTAATAGCGAAGGTACTTTTCCACCTGAAGTAAGCAAACTCTCCTTATTCATTAGATTAGATAGAGACGGATGAACCATTTCCGCAAGAGGCCATCCTACACTTCCCAACATCGCGAATCTTCCGTGCTTAATCTCTGCTTCGCGATATCTCCTCAATGTATTAATATTCGTTGAACAATTTAAAGGGTCGAACCCTTTATTACCTATAAATACCGATGCTTCTCCGTCTGCCAAAATAGAATTTTTATTCAGAAGTCCAAAATTAATAGCATTTCTAACAAATAAATTGCCGCCATTACGCAAACCAAACTTTTTAATATCACTCAACCTTTTGAATTCTAGATAATCAATTTCATTATCATTATTAACATCGGCAATATCCATATAATTATTTTTTCCATAATAAAACTCTAATTCGGAAATATCTAGTTTTCCAGATTTATCAATATCAATATTATTGAAAGCATTGATATTTATATCTTTATCATCTTTTTTAGAAAGAGCAACTGCTAAATTTCTATTATATTTTGAATTTACAAAAGTTTGTTTATTCAATTTTAGATAAGAAGGGCAGGATGAAATAGAGAAACTATTAGTACTGTATAATATAGAAGCAAATATAAAAAATCTCAACATAATATTATGATATATAATGCGTTTTATTCTTATATCTTGTATATTGCTAATATAATATTTTACATATGTTATATTATATTATCATTATATCTTGTAATCTATTTTATATATATTTTACATTATATTTACTATATCTTATATAGTTATAGTTATGTATAGTTAAAAATTGATATTGTTATTATAATTTATATAATAACAGATATAACCAATATAAACGATAGTTATAAAATGTCTCGCGATTTTAGTGAATTGTCTTATAAACTCACTAAAGAGTTTTCGAAGGATATCAAAAAAAATGGCGGGATATATTTTACACCCCCAAATACAGTGATTAGTTCTTTAGATATAATCCAAGCGTATTCTAAATATACGCGAGAATGGTGCGGAAATATTCTAGAACCTTCTTGTGGTTCTTGTGAATATGTTATTGAATTAACTAAAAGATTTCCGAAAGCATCAATAAAAGCGATAGAATATAATAAGGTAATATATGATTCCATAGTAAATATGAAAACAGATATGCTGAATATTATAAATGCCGATTTTCTAAAATATAAAGCGAATGCTGATAATATTAAATTTGATTTGATTATAGGAAATCCTCCTTATTATGTAATGAAAAAAGGAGAAGTAGATAAAAAATATTACGAATATTTCGAAGGTCGTCCCAATATATTTATAATATTTATAATTAAATCACTCGAATTATTAAATGTAGGTGGGATATTAAGTTTTGTATTACCATTAAACTTCTTAAATTGTTTATACTATGATAAAGCGCGGGCATATATATCAAAGCATTTTAAAATAATTAGTATTACTTATTGTAATGATAAATATATAGAAACGCAACAGGATACATTATTATTTATCATAGAAAAAATAGATATTGCGCAAGAAATTATTGATAATAACGATAATAATAATGAATATGTAATTAAAATAAAAGATTATACTATATTTGGTATCAAAGAGAATATAAAAATATTAAAGAGTTTATATGAGAACTCTTATAGTTTGGCCGATATAGGTTTTAAAGTTAATGTAGGGAGCGTAGTATGGAATCAATGTAAGAATATATTAACAGACGACAAGGGCGAAACGCGATTAATATATAGCGGTGATATTAAAAATAATAAATTGATTTATAAAAAATATGCGGATAAGAAAAAGAAAAATCATATATTAAAGAGAGGTATTAAAGAGCCTCTGCTTATTATTAATAGAGGTTATGGTGTGGGAAATTATAATTTTGAATACTGTCTAATATCAAGCGATTATTATGATGATTGCGAAGAGTATTTAATAGAAAATCATTTAATTTGTATAAGATATCATACGTTAATTAATAAAGATGAACTTATTTATAAATATGAAAAAATTATAAATTCCTTAAATGACAATAGAACGCGGGAATTTATTAAGATATATTTTGGAAATAACGCAATAAATACTACAGAATTAAATTATATATTACCTATATACAACGAAGAATATTCGTAATATTCTCGATAATTATGAAAATGTTCTTTAATAAATGATAATTAAAAAAAATTGATAATAATGCTAGATTAGCATTATCGCCGACCAAAGAAAAGCACACGTCGCCCATAAGTCTCCGCAGATTTTTAAGACACTTCTGAAGAAAATCTGTTACGCGAATACATAGCAAATCAATCTGTATAATGCTCTACACCTGCTATAATTATCATAGCGACCGCATTAAAAACACTGTAATATTTATCAAAGATAAGAATATTATTAATGTATATGCTAATGTAAGTTATGATGATATTAAACTGTTGTTTGTTATTACAGACGAAGATATCAAAAATTACCGTTCATTATATAAAATATATATAACTAGTCTTCTGATGACTGAAGATCCGACAAAGTTAATTCACAATGAATATGGATACTGTATTAGCAAAAAAACGAATTGGAATAATCTTCGCATCACAAAATATTATGATTGCGAAGATACTTACATGTATACTTATCCTACAATGTCGTATGAACTATCGACAATAGGTGATATTGTGAGTAAAATGTATATTATATGCTATGTAGTATCAATAGAACATAAATTGCTTTCGGAATTGATTGATGATGAAGCAAATAAGATTGAAAAAGAGTTGAAAATTTGCGAAGATAATAATGACAGATTTATAATGTATTCTATGTATGTGAAAAAAATTGTAGAAGATTACATCCCAGATGATTTGACTAATATGATTCTTCGTAATCTATTATAAATATGCTGCTTTGTGCTACATCTGTAGTATATAATATATATTTTTATATTTTTAATCATAAATTTGTTCCTTAAAAATAGCAAAATTATAAAAATTGATACGAATATCAGTCTCTTTTTATCGCCTACCAAACAATTTGATAGAGCCACACTCGAATACTTCGTTAAGACTTAACAAGTCTTCGAATACGCTCTAGGGGCCACCAACGCAACGCGCAGCAACCAGACAAGACCCTATATTCGCATTTAATCTTTGAGAATGCTTTTCACCTGCTATAATTATCACAGCAATCGTATTACAAACACAGTAATCTTTGTAAAAGATAAAAACGTTATTAACGTATATGTGAATTTATATGATAATATTGGAGTCGATGAAGATTTTGGAAGAATTCCACTATTAGTTATCACTGAAGAGGGTATGAAAAAATACCCTATACTATACAAAATTTATATTATCAGTATCTTTCTGACTGATGATCCAACAAAGTTAAATATCAGAGAAGATGGTTATAGTATTAGAAAGAGAACTATTTGGAAAAATCAGTATATTACTAATTATTATGATTGTGAAGATACGTATATGAGCAATTATCCTACAATGTCCTATGATCTATCTACGGATGCACATGTAGAAAATTGTATGTATACTATTAATGACGTAGTAATGATAAGACCAGGATTGATATCTGGTTTAATTGAAATCGAAATAAATAAGATTGAAAAACAATTAGAATCTTGCGAAGATTATACTAAAAGTCTTATGATGTATTCTCTATATATTACAAAAATTTTACCGGATAACATCCCTGATGATATGCATCAAATCATCTTGAAACAAATGTGATATATATAATGAGCGTATACACACACAACATATATATTTTTATATTTTTATATTGAACAGATTATAAAAAATGATATTGTATCATAGTTAAAATATAAATAAATCTATTGTTATGTTCAAGAAATATCTCAATAAATTGAATAATTTGCCTTGCTGTAATTATCAAACGAAAAAGTGTAAAAAAAATGAAATAATTAAGATACTATATAAGGATATTAATGCATTCATAGTATCTGATAAAAAATATAATGATGAAAATAATAAAACACGAGAAAATATTATTGGTGCTATAATAAATAATAAAATACCAATTGAATATTATAAATATTCGAGACGCTGGGATAATCTTAAGAAAAGCATAGAAAGTTATATTTATGATTTGATAGGGCATAATAATATCTATTCTATATCATTGATACATCGCGGAGGTCGCAAATACAATTATGACTTCACGATAATTGTGAATAATATAGAATATAATATTGAACTTAAATTCAATGCCGAAAATATAGATGAGGTTCCGCAATTTGTATCTCCTATAAAAACGTGTAAATATTTGTCTAATTCATATGAAGAATATTATTATGATAACTATCTTTCAAAACTAATATTAACAACGAATATTAAATATCCTCCTCCGCGAGCACAATATATTGCCGAAATACATGGTAATAAACCTAAATGTATGGAATATTTTCAAAATATTTATTATCAAGGATGTAGTAAAAGTAGTAAATATACAGGGGATAAAAATTCTATAAAATTCTACAATTTATCTAATACTATTGATAAAATTAGCAGAGAGAATTTTATTAATATTACAGAACTTAATATTACTACTCTTTCAGAATATTTAATAGAAACACAAAAAAATAAAATATATATGTTCTATAAAAATAACAAATTCTATAAACAGATAGTAAATATAGATGATTATAATCTTGTCTTTTCAGAGAAGTATCCTGAACAGTTCAAGTATATCGCTTATTCGGCATCTGGGAAAAAAATAGATATATTGCTCCGCTGGAAAAATGGCAACGGAATAGCATTTCCGGCATTTCAAATATCTACCAAAAAATAAAAACACAATTTCACTAGATGACTATACTTATAATAGTTGCGATTTAAGACGTATTGTCTTATCATATTATAGTACGATAGTGATTATAATTACCTCTAACAAAATTTGACTACACTATATATCAGCGATTCCTCCTTGCGGATTCTTGACAGATTGTCTTCTCATATAATAGCGCGATAGTAATTATAAACACCTCTAACATCTAATTTACTCGTGTTTTTAGAGATTCCCTAATTATTATTTAATATGATACAATCAATTTTTATTTATTTTTTAATATTTTAGAACAAATTTATTCTATATATTATATATATTATATATGAAATTGGCATTATTGTTATTTGGAGTTTCATTGGAAATAAACAGACATTGGCAGTATGGAACTTTATATTCAGTGGATTATAATAATAGTTATAATAATTATCAGAAATATATATTTGAATATTTCAAAAGTAGAGGATATGATATAGATGTATATATAACTACTAATAGTTTTAGTGAAGACAAGGATATACATGAATTTACAGAAAAATATAAATTTGTTAAATGTAGTTTTATAAATAATTACGAAGATTGTGGAGATATCATATTATCGAGAAATAAAATGCTAGGGTCTGTTATAGATTTATGCGTATCTGAAGGAAGAGAATATGATTTAGTACTTATTACGCGATTTGACCTTTTATTTCAAAGAGATTTCGCAAATAGTAATATAGATTTTGATAAAATAAATATCGTGAGTATTTTAGATAAATCTAATCTTATTTGCGATAATTTTTATTTATTTCCTCATAAGTATCTCGCAGATTTTCAAAAAGTTATTAGAAAATGTGCAAATATTAATCGTCGCAATATAAAAAACGATTTAGAAAAAATAACTTCAATAAATTATATTCTCAATGAAAAACGTAATATTACTGAATTATCTTTTTACAAAATTATAAGAACCTCTTATATATAAAATAGAGCACTCCTAATATATAAGAGTTATTAATATATATTTTATATAATATGAATGATAATGACGATATTTTTTTAAACGATTGTTGGTCTATATATTTTCACGATCCCTATGATATTAATTGGGATGATAAAAGTTATAAAATTATAGGACAAATATCTACGGTAAAAGATTATGCGAGATATTTCAAGGGATATAAGGAACTCTTTAAAAAAGGGATGTTTTTTATAATGAGGGCAGATATTATTCCAAGATACGAGGATGAACTAAATATAAATGGAGGTTGTCTATCGTTTAAAATATCACCAGAAGATTTTGAGAAAAAGTTTTTTGAATTATGTGCTAGTATATTGGGAGAAACTTTAGGTACAAGCGATGATGTAATGAATAATATCAATGGTGTATCTATAAGTCCAAAAAAACTATATTATATAGCAAGAATATGGATTAAAGACAATAAATATGCGAATAAAGAATATTATAATATAGATATACCAAAATATAGCACATTAATGTATAAAAATCACGTGTAAATATTATGCGCAATAATGCTATAATATTTAATATATCTAATAATAAAATGAATGATATTATTAATTTTATTAAAACTATAATTTTATATATTTTAGTTCCATTTAGAATAATATTTTTATTAATATTATTAAGATTCTCAAACATAGTTTTGCATTTTATTAAGGATGAAAGCAGTGTGATGTCTGTAATATTGATTTTTGGAAAGTTTTTGATGTTTGTATTATCTTTAAATATTGATTTGCCAAAAGAGGATTTTGTTAAATATATGAACTATTTATATACTGATAAGAAATTTATATGTACTTTTAATCATACGACTTTAGCAGATGGTTTTGTACTAGCGAGTGCTTTTCCGCGCGGCTGCTATGTAATTTTAAGAACAATTTTATATAATATATTCGGATATACAGATGAAAATAATGAAAAATATGGAAGTATCTATGTAGAAAAAGGGAAAACTAGTGCCATAATAAAACAGCGTGTAGATAATCGCAAAGAGGGAGATCCAGTAATATTTATTGCTCCCGGTTCTGGTAATATACCTAAAATACCAGGTAATATAACAGAATTTACAGGGAAAGGGGCTTTTGTAGAAGGATATTCTATATTACCTGTGGTAATTAAATACGAAGACAATTCTTTACATCATAATTCGGATAATGGCGAATCTATGCTTCATTCGTGTTTAAAACTTTTCTTGGTTCAAAATTATAAAATAAAGATTAAAGTTTGTGATATGGTAGATTTATTGAAGGATGAAACTGTATTAGAATATAAGGAGCGTGTATATAATATAATGAATGAGCAATATAATAAAATGTAATCTGGTCTTAATAATCTTAACCAGAAGTTTTTAATTTTTTTAAAAAATAATTTGAGTACATAACTTTTTTTATTTAGAAATTTCTAGAAAACTTTTGAAATATTAGAAAATAAAAAGTTATGTACTCAAATTTAAAAATAGGATTTTTTAAGAATATTTGGTTCCCTATACAGGACCATAAAACGCCACAAAAACTAATAATACTTAAGATTGCTACGATGATATATGAAATATTAAACCATATAAGATATGGAACACATTATTATATAATTGTATAACTTACGCATTATGATAAATTGTTCAATATTCAATAACGAATTAAGAGAAAATAATAACTCTCTCGAAAATATAGTAATTTCTACGAGTATCTATGTTGCTATAAGAGGATTACAGATTCTTTATATATTATTGAGATGGTAGGTAATATAAAGATATACTTCTATATATTATTAATGGCTAATGTAATAGATAATAAAGTAAGAGATGGTAAAAGAAAAAATATTAATATAATAGTTGCTACTAGTACTAATTATGGCATAGGATTTGATAATAAAATGTGCTGGCATATTCCAAACGAACTAAAACATTTTAAAAATATAACAACTTCTGTAGATGACGATAAAAAGAAGAACTGTGTAATTATGGGAAAGAATACATGGTATTCATTACCTAAAAGACCTCTTGTTAATAGAATAAATATTATAATAAGTTCAATAGACTATGATAAAATATCTAGAGAGATTGATGAAGAATTAAATGAGGGTGATAAAGAAAATGTAAAGATTTTTAAGAATATTGAAGAATCTTTAAAATATGTAGAAGAAGAAGAAATTATAGAGAGTGCATTTGTTATTGGAGGAGCGCAGTTATACAATGATTTTTTAGATAATTACGTGGAAAATATAAAATATATTTACATGACTATTATATATGATAAGAATTATGAATGTAATAAATTTATAGCAGCAAATATCATATTTAATAATTTTAAATTTGAAAAAAAAGACGTATATAATAGCGATTTAAAGTATATAACTATGAAAGGTTATAATAAAGGGATTTCATATCCCAAAGATGAACCCGTAGATTAAAAAAGCAGATGACATAAGAGCATTTCAATATATATAGGTTCTTTAGATTTATTAGTTTGAGATAACATATATTCTATATTTGCACCAATTTCTATTATCTTCATTTTCTCATTTTTTTTTATATTATCATATTGCTTCTTTGGTATTTTAGAATATTTTATGCGTAGATAATAATCCCCGTGTTCTACTATGATTAGAAAATCCTCTATAATTTTATTGATAGATATATTATATTGACAGCATTTATTAGATAAGTATCTAATATCTTCCATATTATTTTTATTTTTATCATAAGTCTTGATGAAATCAAAAAACGGAGGATAATTATATTTAATAAAATCTTCAGTTAATATTTCGTCAGCACTAGGACTATTTTCAATTTGAGATATAAAAAGCGCCTTGATAATATTGCGCGTTTTAAGAATTGCCAATTCATCTCTAATTGATATGTTAAGATAATTTACAAATATATTATTAATTTCTTCAAAAGTAAATAAAGGTATTCTAAAACTATTGAAACGACTTTTAATAGGCGATTCTATTTTTGACATATAGTGAGTAGTACATAAGAATGTTATATTATTAGAATATCTCTCTAGCAGAATACGAAAATCATAAAATAATTTTGATAATAATTCAATATTCTTAATTATTATAAAATGCTTTTCAAATCCTATGTTTTTATGTTTTATAATATGAAGTAGAAATGGTGTTATTTTATCAATATTTTTATAATTTTCCGGATTCATAATATCTAACTCTATAAAATTACTATTTTCATTATATATAAGCGTTTTATCCCACACATGTTCGCTTCTATATATTTTATTTTTTATGTTAAATTTTTTTTTAATTATTAAATCCGCAAATAAATCTAATGGGAAACCGATAGAAGAATATAATAAGGTGTTATTTTGAGACAATAGTATTCTATTTAGCAGTATGTTATATTCAACATTATCATTTATTATATACGCAAATTTATCTTCAAATATATTCCATATACTCATAAAACATAGATATATATAGATATACATAGAAGACAAAATCATATATAAAATAATTACAAAAATGACTAAAAGATATTATAATAAAATAACTGCTATTATAATAGGAAGTAGGATAATATGAGTAAATTTAAAAATACGTTTAATGATCCATTAACAAATATGGAAGTTTCCAAATCTAACTTTAAGGATTGGGAGAAAAAATTTAAATATGCTTCTTCTCTACCAAATCATTTTCTAACATACATGGATATATCAGTTGAAAAAAAAGAGAAAATTGATGTTAAAAAGAAACTCTATTTAGATAGAGTTAAAATGTTCATAGACAATGATTCCGGACATTTATTGAATAGACTAATATCTGTTAATAAATCACAAAGTTTACTTGAAGAATATAAAGAAGAGTACAATGAATTGATGCGACTTTATAATAAAAGTATTAAAGAATATCATGATGCTCATAACAAAAAAATAGTAATAAGACTTGTATTAAGGACGAATAAAGATAGACTTATGGCGTACGTTCAATATTACTATTATAAAATAAGAACACAAGATACTTACACACCTAAAAGTATTGTAAATGAGGTCGATGATTTTATTTTAAAAAACCAAATGTATGGATTATATTCCGATAATTTAATGATAGGATTTTTGATAATAAAAAAAAATAGGGCATTTATAATTGATGATAATTCAAAGAGCAATACTAATACTTTTTATATCCAAGAGGTCTATGTTGATAAAAGTATGCGAGGTAAAAAATTAGGTAAAATATTATTAGATTATGCTCTTCTAATATGTCCAAGTAGCAAAAAATACATATCGCTTATGACATATGAAGGTAATCCTATGGTAAATATTGCTAAATCTTATAATTTTGTATTACAAAAGAAACCTTCGCCGTGTCCTGTAAATAGATTGTTGTTTGTTCGTAAAATGAAAAGTGAAGATTTTGTAAGAAATACAAATAGAATTAGTAATTCATAAATATTATAATAAATATATAATATAAAGAATAAATTATGAATATAATTTAACATATATTTATACATATACAATGTATTATGAAATTTTAGGATTAGATATTAATAAAATTTCAAAATATACCAAAGAAGATATTAAAGATATATATAAAAAAATAGCATTAGAATGCCATCCAGATAAATTAGTTAAAATAGAAAACGTTGAAGAAAAAAATAAAAAAATAGAAAAATTTAAAAAAGCGTGCATAGCGTATAAAAGAGCATTAGAAGATTTTGATAATTACGGAAGATTAAGGATATATTCTAGAGATGATAACAAAGATACTTGTCATAATTTTGATAATGATAATTTTTTTAATTCCGAAGATTTTGGCGACTTTGATAATGTGGATATTAATTTTTGGGAAGATATGTATAATAACTATTTTAATGATAAAAATGCTATAAAAAACACATTTATAAATCTTGCTAATATATTTTTAACTAAAGGTTTAAAAACCAATAAATATTATAATCCTTCTACTAAAATAATAAAACATAGTATAATACTTCCAGTAAATTATTTGGATTTGTATACTGATAAAAATAAAAAAATAAGAATATTATTGAAAGGAGTTAAAAAACCGTTTAATTTTAGTATTTTATGTAAAAAAGAATATCCTTCTTTTATAAGACAATATATAGATGATGATGGAATAGAGCATGAAATAGAGATTAAAATGATGATATCAAATATTAAAAATGTAGAAAAAACGCGCGTTTCTTATAATTCAGATTCGTCTAATACAGATTCATCTAACACAGATTCTGATAATACAGATAATTCCGATGAATTATTTGATGATTTTGATTATGATAATTATAGATTAAATAATAAAAATATTGAATATAATCATAAAATAACAAATGACCGTATAGATTTATTAATAGATTTATTTATAAATCTAAAAGATTATTTAGAAGGTTCGTGTAAAACAATAAAATATATAGATAATAATTATATAAATATAGATATACCATCTTTTACATTGAACAAATATATCATAAATAATAAGGGTCTTTTAGGAGGTAATTTAATTATTAATATTATATTATTAAATATTTCTAAAATTAATTGGGATAAATTAGAATCTGACGAAAAAAAAGTATTTATAAAATCTATTGAAAATATTTATAAAAATTGATATAAGAATATAACAATATAATATCATAATAACATAGCATTATGTTAGTATCCTGTAGAGGATACACCCAGCAATTTATCCCCTAATATTCACTCTACATAGCAATATGTTAGTATCCTGTAGAGGATACACCCAGCAATTTATCCCCTAATATTCACTCTACATAGCAATATGTAGTATCCTGTAGAGGATACACCCAGCAATTTTACCAAATAATCATTTCATAATATCTTCGGATGTTAGTATCCTGTAGAGGATACACCCAGCAATTTACCAATAAAGATTCTATAATATCTTCGGATGTTAGTATTCTGTAGAGGATACATCCAGCAAAAAATAAAAATATAATACATAATTAAATTTCCTTTATTTTTATATTTTATGATTTTTACATATATACATTTCTATTAACCATATTTTCGCGCAATCGAAGATATATGTTTCTCTTTTTTTTATCATTAATTATGAATCTATAATTATTATAGACTACATTATCAACAGTTTGAAATCCATAAGTATAATTATATACTTGATTTATATTAGGATAACTCGGGCATCTCATAATATTAGGTCTTTTAAAAGATACTGCTTCATATACTGCGATAAATACGATTAAAGTAATGCGGAAAATATTAGCAATCATCTGTATTTAATATGATAATAAATTTAATAAAAATAATAATCAATTTTTTAATTTATTTGAATAACAGTTTATACTCATTTAGATTCATAACTCCCATATCACGATTACACGTTTTACATGTTGGTTGTAAATTATTTAATGTTATTTCTCCACCTAATGCGTGCGCTATTATATGTCCGCATTCCATATCTCTAAAATCTATTTTTTTATCACACACATAACATTTACCATTCATATCATTGCTATTGTATTTATTCCAGACTTTTTTCTTTAAATCATAAGGAATAGTTTTCCTATCATTTTTAATTAAAATATCTTGAAAAAATTTAATACCTATTTTTCCTATATCATAAGAATTAATTAAGGCATATACTGCTAAATCTAACCATTCGTAGTTTTTGAAAACTCCCAAATAACATACATAATTACAGCGCTCTTTCTCTTTTTTATTTTTACATTTTTCGAATCTTTTAGTATACGTAGGGTCTAATTGATTCGTTGCTATACTTTCTAAAAAATCATTAACCTTTAATATATAATTAATTAAATCCTTTTCTGTCTTATTGCTTTTTTTTAATTTTTCAATTATATCCCTCGCCTTTATATGTTTACCCAATTCATTTAGAGATATATGAGGGCATTGATAATTTTTATCAATTCCAAAAACACTATCTATATAATCTCCTTTAAAATAATGTGTAGTAAATCTATCAACTAAAGCTTGTAAAATTATCTTCTCTAAATGAACTAGATTTAAAATCGGTTTAATAGGCGAATGTTTATTTATTTTTTCAAAATATTCATTTACTTCATCAATATTACTAACATTATATTTAACAATAGGCACGAGGATATTATCAATATCATAACCCTCTTTCTTCAATCTAGAATACGCTTCTACTCTATGTTGTCCATCTAATATATACCCTTTATTTTCATCTACTATATATGCAATTGTAAAACTCTGGAGCATGGAAAATGTCTTATACTTATTATATTCATTCTTTTGGTCTTCAACCATATTATTAATATGCTCATTATCTACTAATCTCTGTAATTCAGGAATTTGATATTTATCAATAATATCCTTTATAGGTTTTTGGATTAATTCCGTACGCATTTATTAGTTAAAATAGTATATAATAATATCATTATATGTTTATATAATGACTTTAATTTTATTTAATAATATTTATTTATTATAGAATTATGAATAATAATATACCAAAAAAAGCATTATGTATTCGTAATACAAGTACATGGGCACATATTAAACCTCAATATAAATTTGATTCTGATAAGTTTAATCCCGAAAGCGTTTTGAAAGACTTACCTCTTATGTCTCCTAAAATTAATTATATGTTAGATAAAATCAGGGAATTAGATGAAAAAGATATGGCCGCCGAAGGCAAATATTATAAACATATTATATATAGCGACGTTGATGGTTCAAGTGGGGCTAAAATGGTCGCTTCCGCCATGATAGCGAATAACTACAAACTTATATATAACAAGGGTGTTATAAAGACCAAATACGATATTGCGGATAATTATAATACTTTTGGATTATTGACAAAATCTGTAGTTAATAAAAAACCATTAACTATGGGACTCAAGAAGAACATGATGACTATTATGAATAATCGTGAATCAGGAGAAAAAGATAATATAAATGGTAAAAATATGCGTTTTATAATTTTAGATTCTGGATTTAAGGAGGGAATTGACGTTTTTGATGTAAAATATATGCATATTTTAGAACCTCTTATAACAAAAGCAGAAAATACGCAAGTTATAGGAAGAGGCACTAGATATTGCGGACAATCTGGATTACCTTTTATACCTAATGTAGGATGGCCACTAAATATCTATAGATATAATATTAAATATGATGATAATATGACGGTTCATGATTTATTTATAAAACACAGTAATGAAAATATAAGCATATTAAATTTTGTAGCAGAATTAGAAGATTTAATGATAGCCGCTGCTGTAGATTTACCACTTACAGAAAACATTCATTTTGTTACTACAAAAAATAACAGATTCCTAAACTATATAAGAAATAATATGGGATTTGGAAATAATAAAAGCGTTATTAAAATTAATAATATTCGCGGTTCGTTTAGAAATGATGTAGATAATATAAATTGTGAAAAAAATTGTATAGGTATTCTAGAATATAAAACTGATGATTTTAATCCTGAACATTTATTAATTTCAGCCGCTCTTCATGTTATTAAAATAGAATATATTAAGGAATTACCTATTTTAAAAAAATCTAGTTCAGGCGATGATAATAAAAAAGGCAATAAATCGTGGGAAGGGGTTTTTAAGAAGAAAATTAGATTTAATGAAGAAGATAAAAAATTAATTAAGGCATTTAATCAAAAACTACCTAAAGTATTTTTATGTCAAAAGATAGACAAACGTAAAGATTTTTGCGAGGCCATAAACGAAATATGGAAAAATAAATACTCTTTTTTTAAGAAACACGGAAATAAAATATTAGAAAAACTTGATGATATATACAAAATAAACAAGATAACTACCGAAAATTATAATCAAGTCTATAAATATATTTTTACAACAATGAAAGAATATAAACAGACAGAAAAACCGCCAGCAACTAAATTAAATATTATAGAATTAAATAAATATATATCTAAAAATTATAAAAAATATTATTGGGATATTCCTGTTATACAAAATAAATGTATAGCAGATTTAAAGAAAGATGATGATAAAAAAATAGTTACCTTTTCTAATACGCAATTATTCGTTCAAAAGTTTCTAACTCCGCAATCTCCTTATAAAGGTATATTTTTATATCATAGTGTAGGTTCTGGTAAAACATGTACCGCTATTGCGACCGCTACAAATACTTTTAATAAAGAGGGATATACTATATTATGGGTAACACGGCATACGCTTAAAGAAGATATATGGAAAAATATGTTTGATAACATATGTAATGTTATAATACAGGAAAAATTGAAAAGTGGCGAGATTAAAGATATTCCTAAACTTAAATCTAAAAGATTAGAGTTATTAGGAGACAGTTGGATACAACCTATATCTTATAAACAATTTACTAATATGATTAAGGGCAAAAATAAGTTCTATCATAAAATGGTTAAAATCAATGGTAAAGAAGACCCATTTAAGAAAACCTTAATTATAATTGACGAGATTCATAAAATATATAGTAATTCATTATCTGCTATAGAAAAACCAAATCCCGCAGTTCTCCAAGATATGATACAAAAATCATATTCTGCTTCAGGCAAAGAGTCGTTGAGATTACTTCTTATGTCTGCCACGCCTATTACAGAAGATCCTATGAGTTCTATTAAAATACTTAATTTATTATTAGAGAATGATGAAAGGATGCCCGAAGACTTTGAATTATTTAAGAAAAAATATTGTAATGATAATGGAATAATAGTTGATAGTAAAATACTAGAATTGATGAATAACATGGCGGGTTTGATAAGTTATATTGATAGAAGTAATGACAAGAGTCAGTTCGCATATCCTGTTATGAATGACATTATATGTAATATAGATGTAAGTACATCAAATTTAGAAGATAAATTGACTGGAATTAATAAAAATATCGAAGATATTAAAGATAGAATAGATAAATATGATAATAAAAAAAATAAGGCGGAAATTAAAGAATTAAAGGCACAGTTAAAGATTGAAGAAAAGGAGAAAAAGAGTATAGTCGCAAAATTCAAGGAACCCAAGAGTATTTTAGATTATATAAATAAATGTTTCGCAGAGAAATCCAAGTAATCTTATAGATATTTAGATATTTTAGGCGCGTAATATTTGATATAAGAAATATAAAAAAAATAAATAGATAATGTATATATTAGTATTGTATGCTTCTTGTATTTCCATAATATTATTTAGTGTTTATCATTATATAAATATAAATAGCGAACAGAATGAAAATCCCAATAAAATATATAATATTTCGAACGATTTACTAACATCAAATAATATCATTGTATTTACTATAATATATGTATTTTCAATGACTTTAATTTATTTTTCAATGGACGAAAATACGGATATCTTATCAATGATAGGTATTACAGATAATGACTATAGTAAATTAAACAATATATCGAAAAAAACATTGGTTGACCCGCATATATTAAAAAATACCAGCGAACCAATGAGTTCAGGTTTTGAACCCTATACCAGTGGAGGTTCTTGTGCTGAAGAAAGTTCTGACGACAGTTCTTCAGAATCTTCACAAGATTCCGACTAATATCCTCGTATTAGTATTAGATTAGAATTTATCGGGAAATAGATGATTATTTTTTACAGATAGTTTTTGGGTCAATATTAAGCGCCTTAAGAATTCTCTTATAGAACTGTAGATTAAAATTGACTACGCTACAATTTTCATATTCTTTGATAATATTATCTTTAATACACATTTTTTGCGCCAAATCTTTTTGAGTAATATTTAGTGCTTTGCGTCCATCTACAATTGCCTGCGCGTATTCACGAGTAATTTTATTCAAAGTCGGAATATCATCTTCGATTAGTTTAATATACTCTTTATGACCTGCTTGATTTGGAGTATTATTTTGTTTTTGTGCTTTTGACTTACTATTCTTCAAAACAACGGGTTCCCAATCTTGAAAGTTCACAGAGTTCATTATTATAATTATATATGATAATATTAATCAATTTTTTATCGAATAAGAAGATATTATTATATATAAAAAATGGCATAATATATATAATGATATAATAAATATAATATTATGAGCAATCTTAATAAAGTAAATATAGTGAAACCTATAATTAAATGGGTTGGTGGTAAAACACAAATAATTGATAAAATTATTACTAATTTTCCTATTGAAATAAATAATTATAGAGAAGTATTTTTAGGAGGCGGTAGTGTATTATTGGCGACTCTATCTTATGTTAAGAATGGTAAGATTAAAATAAATGGAAAAATATACGCATATGATTTGAATGAACATCTTATCCATATTTATAAAAATATTCAAACAAAACATAATGAATTGTTTTCTGCGATTAAAGAGATTCTTAATGATTTTAATGATATTAATGACGAAGGAAAGATAAACAGAAAACCTATAGATATATGCCAGGCAAAACAAGCGAAAGAAAATTACTATTATTGGATTAGAAATAAATATAATAGATTAAGTGTCGCGGAAAAAAATGATGTTAATGGTTCTGCGATGTTTATATTCTTAAATAAAACTTGTTTTAGAGGAATTTATAGAGTTGGCCCTAATGGATTTAACGTTCCTTATGGAAATTATAAAAATCCCGAAATTATAAATAAAGACCATTTGGATATTATACATGAACTAATTCAGGACGTCGTATTTACATGTTGCGATTTTAGTGAATCTATGATAAATTTAGATAAAGGCGATTTCTTATATCTAGACCCACCCTATGTTCCAGAAAAAAATACGTCATTTGTAGGATATAATAAGGACGGGTTTGATATAAATAAACATAACGAACTATTTACATTAATACACAGATTAAAAGATAATGATATTAAAATGATGATGAGTAATTCAGACGTAAAATTAGTTCGTGATGTATTTACAGATACAGAGTATAATTATACATTAGAAACATTAGTATGTAAAAGGTCTATTAATTCAAAAAATCCTGAATCAAAGACGAACGAAGTAATAATTAGAAACTATTAGAAGGTTTTTAGGAGTCAACCCATTTATTTAGTAATTCTTTGTATTTGCTCCTCCAGTACCGGTTCCTTTATTGGGCAAAGACATCCTTAATATTATAATCTCTGATTAACTTATCATTTTTTTATATTTATATAGATCTTATAAAAATATGTTCTTAAAAATATATAGATGTTATAAAAATTGATGAAGGCAATTAACAATATTAATTGCTGCTTAATAGATTGATAACCAAGTCTAGCAAAAACCTTTATTTATCTGCTGTTTAGTAGCCTACAAGCAAAGAGAATAAATGGCGACCACAAAGCAAATCTTTGAATACAATGGTGATATTATATCGGTTGATCTTTCAAATGTTAGGATTTGCCCAGGACCCTGTAATAACACGATGGAAGAACCTGAACCATCTATCTATACTTTAAATAATAAAGATGATAATCGCGTCGAAGATATGTATTATTTCAAGCCATATTCTGGAGGCAGATATGCGCGATTCTGTTATCCTATAAATGATAAGCAGACACTCATTCTTAATAACTTGCGAATCTGCGCCTCATGTCATCGCAGATATCTTGAGTTTAGTGAGGAGAATTGTACAGAAGACCTTATGAGAGATGCCAAAATCATTATGAAAAAACTAGAAAAAAACCTTGTCTAATATATATATGCCAGTAGATTAGTCAGTTAGGTATATATTATATATTTTTTATTTATTTTACACCTTTTAACATTTAAAATGCCGATTTTCACAGCAAAAAAATATTAAAAGATAATAAAAATTTGGTTATAACATAGCGTGTACTATGTATGAATTCTCGTAAATATGTCTGGTCTTCTTCCTATTGTAAATATACTTCTTACAATATTTAACATATTTTGTACGGCGTTTTTATCTCTATTATGAATTATCTCGCATTTCTGCTTATCCTCTTGATGAGAAAGTAATCCATTAATAGTTATTTTTTTATTAACTTTGATATCATTTGGTTTATGACTTTGTCTTATCATAAATGGTTCTATTTCGTGATGACAACAATTGCATAATTTAGATGTTCTAAATTCATTTACTAAATAAGTTCTAAATCCTGCATTTTTAAATATTTTTCTAAACTTTTTACATATTGTAGGTTCTAAACCACTCATATTATTACCACCTTTATCATAATCTCCCATTATAAATAATACATCATTTGGTTCTCCAAACTTTTTAGTAAAGTTCTTTATCATTTTACTTTCGCTTTTTTGAGTATTGATATATCTATTTAATTTGAACTTTCTAAAAAAAGTCTTTTCATAATGAGAAAATAACAATAAGTTAAGTTTATTTTTTTCAATTAAATAATTTTTGAACTTTTCATAATGACAAGTTCTTTTATTATGATGACTTAAAACGCTCTCGATTTCTTTAATATTTTTACCATTTATAAAGGTTGTATTATTAACTTCTTCAATAATTTTATTATATTTTTTTGTTCTTGTCTCTAATCTTCTTTGATTTTGAGTATATCTAAATGTTTGTAATTTATCATTTTTATCTTTACTACCACAATAAATTAAATCGCTACAACCTGGGTCAATGCATACAATTTTTTTACTTCTTAATTCATCTGTGATAATCTCTTTTTCTATATATTTTGTATTCTCTTCTGGTTTATTATTAGGATTATTATATGTTAATGGTAATCCATTATTACCTAATCTAATAAATAATATTCCAATAGAAATACCATCAGTTCTAATCATATAATTAAATATATATTTATTCTTTTTGAATATTTTATTATCTAACTTTAAAAATCTATTCCATAATTTAAATTGATTATCTTCTTTTTTATAATTTTTTAGGTGAATTGATGTACTTTCATCACCTAAAAAATTACTAATTAAAGCACAAGTATCAATACATATATTTTTAGGAATAATATTACTTCTTAATGGTAAAATATTAAATAATTTAATTTGTTTAACCTTATCTATGTCTTCTGTACTAATACCTTCCAATAGTTTATCATTAAGTTTTTCAAGTTGTATATTTATATAAATAAATGACTTTAAATAATCTTTTGTATTCGAATGTAGGTCATAATATATACTATCTTTATCAAAATTAGTTTTATTAGGTACAATATGTAGTTTATGTTCTTTAATCCAGTTATGATATTTTTCATCCGCTGTTAAATCAAGTGATAATGAAACTAAATCATCTTTAACTTTTTTATATTCAATACTTAAAGATTTATATTTTTCTTTTCTTAATCCCTTATTTTTAATTTTTTTAATCTCATCTTTTTGTTCTTGTAAATTGAAAGAATGATTTACAAATTGATTAATATGTGTAATAAAATGTTCTTGTATATTATTGTTAATATTTTTTTCAATATCAATTGCTTCGTATGCTAAAATATAACTTAATTTGTCATAATAAATTATTTCATTATCATAAACAGTAGTAATATAATTTTCATTATAAAACTTATATAAGTTCTTTAACAATTCACTATAATCTTTTTCAGGTTTTGCACCTCTATTATCTTTTCTTTTTGTAATAACCTTAAAGACATCACATATAAAATTCTTATCAATTAAAGGAAACTCTAAATTATTTTCATAAAGATAAATACAATACAATTTAATAAAATTACATGAATGAATAACAATCTTATTGGTTCTAATAACTAAATCATTAATGATCGGTAAGGTTGCTTTATCTTTAAGAACATTATTGATGTTATTTTTTATTGTTTTCATATAGTCAAACTTTTCAAACTCTTCCTTTGTGGTATCATCTTTCTTCTTTTTAAACATTTACATTATCTATATATAAGTATATAGATTATCTTTAAATAGTTTCATACTGAATATTGAAAAATTGATATAATAAGATCCTTCATTCTATATACAATAAAGTAATAATGGAAATTAATGATAAACTAAAAGTTAAGTTTGAGAAAGGATTACTTACTCATAATATATCGTATGATTACTTTGCAAAAAATTATAAGTATTATGGTGGTAGTGAAGGACGACACGGAAACTATTTTAAATTACTAACAAAATATACTGATGAAAAAGCACCGCCTTATACTTATTATTGTGTATGCGGGCATGATATTAAGGAAAATTGTTTTGTAAAAGATACAATAACAGGGAATATATTAGTTATAGGAAATTGTTGTATTAAAAAGTTTATGCCTATAAATAATGGGAGAACTTGTGAATTATGCGGTGCAAGTCATAAGAATAGAACGCATAATTTATGTAAAGATTGTGATTTAATACAAAACCCATCACTTGTAAAAGAGAAAAAAGAATGTATAAGATGTAAAAATAAGCATCGTAGAAATGGTAAATATTGTAGTAGTTGTTGTATTTGCGGTAATAGTAAAAATCCAAAATACCCAACTTGTTATGATTGTTATAGATAAAAATCATATAAAAAATGATATATATTATATTGATAAATGAATAAGATGTTTAATGAAGGAAAAGTAATCAATCCTATTACAGAGAGATATATAAAAAAGAAAATCTTTGAAAAATTATTAAAAAACAAGGAGATTAATAATAAAAAAAGTATAGAATATTTTAATAAGGAATATCAAGATATTTATAATAAATATAGAAATAGTGAATTATCACCATTAGATGTGTTTGATTTTCCTTGGTTATACGAAGAAAATATGGATATAGAATATAGTTGTGATGAATATAGTGCGGATGATGGAGGTAGTGGAAAATGGATGTTATATTATGTAAAAAATATTTTTAATGAAAAATGGAAATTAGCAATAAATTTATTTAGAGAAAAAAAACTAAATGGTATAGTTTCTTTAAAATGTTCTACAAGTAAAAAAAATTCAAGAGCTTCTTCACACGATATTGGGGTTATTATATTATACTGCTATAATTCTGATAATAAACAATATATTATTGATATTGGGAAAAATATTTTAAAATTATTTAATCATAAAGAAATTATATATTATAAAAAAGATATACAAAGTATGGATGGAACAAAAGCAACTGGGTGTACTAAAAACCATACATATTATTTAGAACCACAATATAATTTTATTGACGATGATTAACTCTGTTCCAACTTTGCCTTTCTATTCATATAAGCAGTATGTCGCCACTCTTTAAGTTTTTCTGGGTTCTCTGTTTTCATTTTCTCCATATAGTTCTTTGCTTTTTCTTTTACCTTCTCACTATTTTTTTCATAATACCTTTTATTCCGTTCTGTATTGGTATATGTTTTTAATTTTTCTTCCAATTCTACATTTTTTTTCTTTAACAATTCATTTTCAATTATTAATTTATTATACATATCAATATTAACCATATCAGTCATATTTTCTTATCATTATAATATATAGTACATAACTTTAAATAATTTTATAATGATTAAACATAAAAGCGAAGATTATAAATTATCCGCTGTAAAATATTTTTTAGAAAATAAAGATACACAAGAGAATACTTGTAAAATATTTAAGTGTTCTGTAAGAAGTTTATTGAGATGGATGAAAAGATATAAAGAAGAAAAAGAAGTTAAACGACATAATAGAGAACCTATATCATATAAAATTAAAAAAGAACATATAAAGTTTATATTAGAAGAACTTAAAAACAATAAGACTATTACATTACATGATTTACTGACTAAATTAAAAACAAAATTTAATAAATTAAGTATAAGTTTAATGCATCTACATCGTATAATTAAAGAAAATTATGTTTCGCTAAAAATAACTAAAATTAGACACGAACCAGTTAAGCGATTTGGTAAAGATATTAATATTAATGAAAAAATAAAAGATTTTTATAATGAAATTAAAAAATATAAAATAGATGATATTATTTGCATAGATGAGACAAGTATAAACTCTTTACAATTAAGACATCATTGCTATAATGAAGTAGGAAAAAGTTGTGTAATTAAAACTAATTCACAAGAAGTTTTCAAAAAATATACTGGTATTTTTGCTATTTCAATAAATGGAGTAGAAGGTTATGAATTATATAATAAAGGTGGTATAGATGGTGATAGATTATTAGTATTTTTAGAAAGGTTTATTACTAATAAATATAAAAACAAGGTTATCATTTTAGATAATGCAAGTTCCCATAGAAACGAAAGAGTTAAAAAATTAATAAATAAAAATAATAAGTTGATTTATTCAGTACCATATCAACATTATACAAATAGTATAGAAATGTTTTTTAGTCTTCTAAAATCTAAATTACAAAAGAAACAAGGACTATTATATGATGACTTAAATAATAATATAAAAGAAGCAATAAAAACAATACCAGAA
>SXGQ01707231.1_pt1 | contig 39691 bp, 44 predicted proteins | sample 3178371 | NCBI WGS metagenome assembly SXGQ01 (sample SAMN11356859, study PRJNA531348) | freshwater metagenome | isolation source: freshwater sample F1-20 | place: China: Fuxian Lake, Yuxi | collected 2017-12-25
GCGCCCATGAACCGCCAATCGTCGCTGCTCGCGCTCACTCGATCGGCGGCTCGGCCGGGGCCGGCACGCGCACGATGGCCTGCACGGATGGCTCTGCGGCGACATAGGGCAGATAAATGCTGTGTCCCAATAGCCCAAAGTAGTTGTCCCATTTGGGATAGTAATTGGAGTGTATTTAGGGCTACTGGTATAAAGTAATGTTCTAAATGATGAATTGTTATTTAAAAGTCTTGCCCATGTAATGTATGTATATCCTGTAGTTGGTAGTGTGGGACCGGTTCCACTTACAACAACTCTATTAGTTCCTGACGTACAGTCGAAGCATCTTATACCATTTAAAATATTAAAGGTTGCTCCAGTTAAGGTGTGATGATACGAACCTATCATATCACTAACAGTAGTTCCTGATCCGGAGTAGCTAGATCTTTCATAAGCATCCAACTTCATGATTAAACCAGAAGTGACGGAAGAGGAGGATCTTGATATAAAAGATAACGGATATAATATCATTTTTTTCTGCTAGAAGTTTTGTGCATATGATCCGTAATATGTACTATTAGCGTATACAAATGTGTAAATATCTGTTTTATTTGCAGTTGCAGTCATTACAGGAGGTGATCCTCCCATCCAATTAATAGAAGGCCATGTTATTGTGTAGTTTCCTGCTGCTGCTTGTTTTATTACCAAAATATAAGTTGCACCGTTTTGCGGGTTTGAAAAAGTAAATGTTTCACTCGATGCAAGGGTTCTCGTCTGAACGTTACTGTTGTTCCAATCTATCGTAGTGGTAGCAGAATATGAAGACATCCAAGATTGGCCAGAAGTTCCGTTTAAATTACCAGAATATGGCGAAGAGAATGAAGTTCCTGAAGTTCCAGAAGATCCAGAAGCTCCGGTGTTTCCTGAAGTTCCTGAAGATCCAGTGTTTCCTGAAGTTCCTGAAGATCCAGTGTTTCCTGAAGATCCTGAAGATCCTGAAGATCCTGAAGATCCAGAGTTACCTGATGTACCCGAAGAACCATTTGAAGAACCAGAAGTACCTGCAGTACCTGCTGCCCCGTCCGAAGCCATGATATCCCAATCTGCACTTATATCAGGAGCAACCGATCCAATTGGAATATTGGAAGCTACGGAAACATATGATCTACCGTTATAATAAACAACATCATTTAAACCGTATGGTGTAGTACTTAAACCTCCTGATTCCATCCATCCACCTACCCAATTAAATCCTTCGCCTGAAATTCCAGATGTACCAGAGGATCCAGATTCTCCTGAAGATCCCGTTTGTCCGGAAGTTCCGGATGTACCAGTTCCCCCAGATGTACCGGAAGAACCTGAAGTACCGGATGTACCGGAAGAACCTGAATTACCGGATGTACCAGAGGATCCCGGTGTTCCGGTATTACCTGAAGTTCCGGAGGTACCAGAAGACCCATTTGTTCCGGAGGACCCTGAAGTACCCGTACTACCTGTTTCCCCAGATGTACCGGAGGATCCAGAATTACCTGTATTACCTGATGTTCCTGAGGTACCGGTTTCACCGGAAGTACCCGATGTTCCTGTTAAGCCGGAGGATCCTGATGAACCTGGTTCTGCCACTGGGGACCAACGGATCGGGTCATCAGGGGGTGCACTGCCAGAGTTACCGTCTCCAATCTTTATGTATGATCCCCCATTATATGAAACTATATCTCGACCACCAATGTATGTTGCTGGAATAGATTGCCAAACCCCTTGCCATACAAATCCTGAGCCTGACGTACCCGATGTTCCTGATTCTCCACTTGTACCGGATGCTCCAGATTCACCAGAGGTACCAGAAGTACCCGTCTCCCCAGACGTTCCGGCTGATCCTGTAGTTCCTGATATTGTAAAAGAAACTACATACTCTTCGCCAGAGGACCAAAGTCCGTTAGCATAAACTGCAGGTATGCCATTAGCAGTGACATTATATTGCCCAAAATTTCCTGGGTCTGAATATGTGACAGAACTTATTTCATATAATCCAACAACATTACGATCGCTAGATTGAGTTATTTGTAAATAAGGAATGAGACCATTGGAAATTGCAGCACTTATTGTGTCCCAAAATCCCTCAGAAGCTATATTTTTACTTCCGTATGCAAATTTAAAACTTCCAGTATTTAATAGCCCTGAGTTACAGCATGCAGTAAAATATGTAGCACCCGAAGGATTTGCTCCGGATGTGTTCTGTAATATCCATCTAAGTGAAACCCCTCCGTCCACTCCAGAAACACCAGAAGATCCTGTGTTTCCTGAGGTTCCTGAAGTTCCAGTTTCCCCTGATGATCCAGAAGTTCCGTCGGTTCCTGAAGTTCCAGTTTCCCCTGATGACCCAGAAGTTCCGTCAGTTCCCGAAGATCCTGTGTTTCCAGAAGTACCTGATGTTCCAGTTTCCCCAGAAGATCCTGTTTGCCCGGAAGTTCCTGATGTCGCTGAGCCTGCTGTTCCACTACTACCACTCGTTCCATCGTCTCCTGGATCCCCTGTTAATGTTACTTCCCAGGTATTAAAGCTCCCTGATCCGTTTACCACTAGTGGAGTAAATGTTAATTGTCCATTGGATGAGTTATAGCTAACAACCCTACCGATAATATAATTATCAGCGTCATGGGTTACTTGTATAAAGTCATACTGTCTAAAGAAAAGACCCGAATTTGTCGTTATGGTTATATTTGAGTATGGCATTTATGGTAGAGTTATTAATGTTGTACTTATTCCAAAATATGTTGAAGTTGCCCCGGAGCTTCCACTAGATCCAGAAGTTCCGCTAGTGCCACTTGTTGTTGGATTAGAACTGGTTCCGCTTGTACCGCTTGTTCCAGTTCCTAATGTTCCTCCAGAAGCAACTATCGTTGTGATTTCAACATCATTTGAATGCGGATTATGTAGAACTATACCTCCCTCATTATAAAGGGGATCTGTTATTGAGGGATTTGGAAATATTGAAATTCCTCTTCCTGCAACGGATCCTGGTTCTCCCGTCCAAATGTGAAAATTCCCGATTGGGTAGACCTTACCCTCATAAATCAGATTAATATATTTACTGGAATCTGTTGTAAATGATGAGGGATATTTAACGCTAACTATTAAAGCCTTTACTTCACCTAGGGAATTAGATAAACCTGAATCATCCAAAAGAAATGCACTTCCTCCTTTTAGTTTTAGAGACTGAGCAAAAAAATCGTCTATGTCCAAAGAAAAATCACAAAAATCAAAAGAGTTTAGCACAGAAGAATCTTTAGTTACTTGAAAAGTACAACGATTAAATTGTCCACCTTCTATTAAGGTATTTGCTAGATCTGCTTTACATATAAGAGGTGCTGTTGCCATTAATTCATAACTAATATTTCTAACTCAACTTCCTTTATCGTGGTGTTCATTATTTTAATTCCACCTAAACTTAAGTCTGGTGAAGTTGGTTGTGGACTCAAAACTGGACTAAATTCAGGATCTACTACGGGTGATACGTTAGTGGGATCACCATAAACATTATACGGTTCTAAATCCCAGCCATGATGTTTTATATGATCCAACGTTTTTCCTGTAAGAAAAAGCACATTCTTTAATGGAAAAGTTTTACCCTTGTATTCCCAGTATATTAATTTCTCGTCCTCGGTTAAAGATTTATCATATTTAACCTTTACGATTATAAGAGAAACCTCACCTTGATCTTGCGCTATATTTCCGCCATATAAATTCCAGGATTTTTCAGCCTCTATATAGATTCTCTTTTTAAAACTTCCGCCATTGATTGATGCGGGATGAAAAAATCCAGACATATCTAAAGAATGGAGAACTTTAGCTCCTTCGATGATTTTAAGAAAGGAACCCTCAAAAACTATCTTCTTCTGTTTTTCCGGATTACAATCCAGGTTTTTTATGTACCGGGAATCTGTTTTTAATACGTTTGGCATTTTACAATCTGGTAGGATCCTCTTTTCTGACTAATAAGTCGATAGGAATGTCCTTTTTATTTTTATAATCTTTTATACTTTTCCTTTCTTTACCATAAACATTTCCTAATTTATATCCTCCAAATTCCCCATCTTCGTTATCTTCCCCCGTCTCTTCATTTATTAACGCGTCTGGAACTTCGTCCAAAGCGGGTTCTGGATCTATGTTAGACAGATCTGGTGAATAAACTATATCTTCTTCACTTTCTTGATTATCTTCCTTATTCTCTCCCACAGAGATTTCCTCGCTTTCTCCTTCGGAATTTTCTTCTTCTTCCTCAGAAATGTTTTCTTGCTCATTTTCGTTTGTTATATCACTACTTTCTGCTACTGGAGTGTCTCCCACAACAAACCCTTTTAGGGTTAAGGAAATTCCCTCCTCTTCAGTTTTGTACTCGTCTATTATTACCGGCGGGATAATTTCTACTATTTTCTCCTCTTTAACTATTTCTTCTGTCTCTTCTTTTACTGGATCGTCATTTTTTGGAGGATCAGATTTTTTTGGTTCCTCCTTTTTATTTTTTTCACCAACATAAGAAAAAACAAAGTTTGCTGCAACAACTAAAGCAATTGCTAGAGGATCGAAAACTAGCATAAGAGCGATAATAAACCAGTTAACGACTTGATCTAGGGATTTTCCCGTGATCTTAGCAATGTATTTTAAAGGTCCTATTTCATTAGCGATGTCATTGTTTGACGATAGATCAAGAATTTCTAAATCTAGATCATTTATTTGCTGTGTCTTAGAAGCTATAGAATCCTGTAAAACTTTTATATCGTCATCTAGAGTTTTACTTTCTTTGCTAAGCTGATTCATCTGTGTTCTCACAGAGGAAGCTGACTTATTTTGAGCTATGAGATTGTCAGCATTGCTCTGTTGTCTGTTTCTCATATCAGACAAAGTATTCTGTCTATTACTTTTAAGTTCCAGTTGTTTTTCTGCCTGATCCAACTGTCTCTGAATCATCTGCTTTCTTTTTTCAATAACAGCAGTGTTTTTATCGACATTTTCTACCTTATTGGCGGTTTCCTGATAAGCAGACGACAAGAATCCATAAATTCCCGCCGAAGTGATTACTATTAGTACAAAACATGCTATAGTGAGGTAAACCTTAAGTGCCTTGTTTATTTCGTCCCAAAATCTATACAATAGAGAAGCTATGACCAACTTAGCAAATTCTAAGCTGGCTGCCATCACCATCACGTTGGTAGAAGCACCCGCAAACATTTTACCGATACCAAAGATCGAATAAAATGCAGCGGAAAACGAGATACTGATCGCAGAAATAGCTACAATATATGGGAAATACTTGTTTTCTTTCATTTAAGTTATTTCTTTAAGTATTATATATCCACAGAAAAAAGGCCCACTTGATAAAGTGAGCCTTAAAAAATTAAAAACCTGGTATTTATTCAGATTTTAAGCCCTGCTGAGCTGCTGCAAGATCTTTTTTTAGATCGTCCAACTCCTTATTATCCATACTAATATTGGTTAAGGCTTGCTCGAAAGATTTAAAAATTCGAATAAAATCGTTTGCTAGGGATTTTCCCTTACCTGAAAATTTATTTAGGAAATAGTGGGTTGCTTCAATTTCAAGAGCATTCATAAAAATTGCTCCGTTCTTAATACCACCATTCTTAGTTTCTTCAATTTTTTTAGTGATTTCTAAGATTCCTAATGCTTCCTTTCCTCTCCATTCTAAAGAAGAAATTATATCATCATAAACCTCTAAGTCCTTGCCTGTCATAGAAACAGCATAAACTTTTTTAGATAGCTCTTCTTGTTTCTTATCAAGAACTGATTGAAATTCATCAATCTTTTTTTGGTCTACTTCTATCTCAACTTCTGTAATTAATTCTTCTGCCATTTTTTATTTTTTATATTTATTTTTAGATCTTCATAAATCTAATGTTTCATTAAATGGAATGGATTTCTCTGAATTGCCTTAAAAGATCCAAGAACTTTCTTAAATGGTCTTTAAATTCGTCCCGGGTAACAATAAACCTTTGAATGGTAGAATCCTTTTCGTTGGAAATCCAAATTTCCCCTCTGTGAGGAATTACCCCGTATCTTTCAGCGTAAGCAAACATATAAGCGGATATTTGGCATTTATAAGAATCTATATCATCCTCATCCTTCGGCGAGCTCGCTGATTTAAAATCGATAATTACGTGCTCATCTTGAAAATCCTGGAAAACGAAATCCGTTGCTCCTGCCCATCCTCCTCTAAAATCCGTCCAAAGAAAAAGCTCGTTATGTAAAACTAATTTAATATCTGACCAAAATTTTTCATGGTAGAAATTCCAAAATAAATCCCTTCCTCTAACTATCAAATCTATTTTATCCGGGGATTTCTTTTCTTCTTCTTTAGCTATGTTTTGAGCAGATAATAAACTCTTATCGACTGATCCAGATTCTGCATATTCCAATAAAAAATGCTCCAGCATACTGTGCATTACCGTCCCTCTAAACGACGCTTTATCCAGTATCTGTTGCCATTTCTCGTTTCCGAACTTTTCTCTTAAGTGTTGGAATTTAGGCTCAGTTAAGAGCTTTAAAACGGTTGTAACGGAGGGTAGAACAAGTTTACTCTGATGATCCGTAATAACTTCATAAGCTCTACCCCATGGGTAGCTTTTTCTTAAGATATTAGTATTTGCCAAATTTTAAATTAATGATATTATCCAGGACCATGAACGAGAGAACCACTGGGTTTTGCTCTCGATTACAATAACTGAGGTCCAAAAAATGGATCTGCTAGCAAACCACCACAAGGTTAAATCCCTAAAATATGGGGAGTATATTAGCAGGTATGAATTACTATCTGGGATCTCTTTATATTCTGGAATGATGATCTCATGAAGATTCAGAGATGTTAAATACTCATTTAAACCCTTTGATTGCTCTATTAAATATGCTGGCCATAATTCTTTAGGAAGATCTGGAGCCATAGTTACCTCTGGGGGAAGATTCATTACGGTATAAATTCTACCGATCCAATCCACCCTTAAATTATTCTTGGCCCATATTGGGGAGTTCATTAACTCCCTTTTAATTACTCTCCTAAGGAAAAGATAGTTTTTGATATCACGAATAACACCAAAGATCTTGACAAAGCCTTTAAAAAATTCTATCATATCAGTCGTTAAAATTTAATTTGATACCAGGAAACATTTCTCGAATTTTAATCCTTGCCCTTCTAATTCTTGTTGCTACTGCTCTTTTTTTCATCGAATACTTATCAGCAATCTCCTGATATTTCATCTTATGTATTTCCCTGTCCATAAGAATGTCTTTATAGATGGCAGGAAGTTGCTTCATTTTTTCTAAAACAGTATCGTATAGATCATCAAATCCCCCTTCCTGGTTATTAATTTCCCATTCGGGCTCTGCAAAAATATCTTCAGGGGTTATATCAGAAAGTGGAATGAATTCGTCGTGTTCTCTTCCGTCTAATTCAACAGACTCGTAAACTAATGGAGTAAACTTCTTAGAGTTCTTTTTAATTAAGAGGGATTCGTTTCGTGCTATGTTATAAGCCCATGTGGAAAAATTTCCTCTTGACGGATCGTATTGTGCTACCTTAACCCAAATTTTTTCAAAAGTTTTAGAAACCGCGTCTTGAGCAACTTCTTCATCAATCAGGATAGACTTACAGTGGTTAAGAAGTCCTGGTTTAATTCTATCATACAAGGATTTAAAATCCTTTTCTTGATTTGTCGTTAAAAATTTTTCAGCTAATTCTTGAATGCTCTTTGCCATCAGTTACTAGGTTTAAAGGGTTATGTAAGTTAATATAAACGATTTCAATCCCTGCCTGGTTTAGCAGTTGGAGAGAATCAGTGTTTCTGTAAATCTCACAGAAAACTATTCTTTTAATTCCGGACTGAATAATCAATTTCGAACAATCATAGCAAGGAGAAAGAGTTATGTACATGGTACTTCCTTGCGAACTAACAGTGTTTTTTGCAAGCTTTGTTATGGCATTAGCTTCAGCATGCAAAACATATTGTAATGTTTCATTGTTTTCATTTTCACAAATATTTGGAAATCCAGTAGGTGTTCCGTTATATCCATCGGAAATAATAGTTTTATCTTTTACAACTAAACATCCAACTTGACTTCTTTTACAATGGGAATTGTATGACCATTCTCTGGCCATTTTCAAATAAACAAGATCCAGGTTAAATTGTTTTTTGTCCAGACAATTTGATAAATCTTGCTCCCTATAAAAAGTATTATTCTCCAACTTCCTCCACTTTTAAGTTTCCTTTAAATTGATCTATTAGCGGATAAACCGAATAAGCAGGAAACTTACCTAGCAGATTAACAATTTGATTTATCTCCGTTTCTGTAAAAGAGTCTTTGCTTTGTAGTAATTGTATTAGATGCTGATAATTATCAAAGGGTTGGTTTAAAAAATCCAAGATTAGATTTTTTAAATTCGCCTCCATGATATATGTTTTTTCAGTATCCGACATAATTTTTATTATCCTATACAAATATAGAAAGAAAGTTTCACAAAAAAAACTGTAACCTAGGAAAATTTGTGGGTGTTGTCAGTAACAATTAATGGACCTTGGAGAACCTTTAAAATTTCCCTCATTGTTTTGAGTAATTCCCCATTAATTTTTTGGTCTTCATCTTTTTTAGACTCCTCTGCAGCTTTTGTTTCTGCCTCTGCGGCTGATTTTTTATTCTCCTCTTGGGATTTAGTCTCCGGGGATTTTTCTTCCGATTCCGCTTGTGCAGAAGGAGCAGGTGCTGGAGGAGCGGGTTGAGGAGCAGGAGGAGTTTGTTCTGGCTGTGGAGCAGGAGTTTGTTCTGTTATTCCAGTTGTTTTAGATATAATATTTGCAACTTGCTCTTTTACCTGTGGGGGTACTGCTTCATTATTTACTATAGACTGAACAGCAGTGCTTGCTTGAGCTAATATTTCGGGATTGTCCGGTAAAATATCTCCCGCTTTTTGAGCTATTGCTTCTCCCCCTCCAAAACTCTGAGAAATAGCTTGGTCGAATGCTTCCACGTCTGCTCCTGCAAACATGTTGGCAATCTCTCCTGCTCCCATACCTAATTGATCACCAAGTAAAGTAAGTAAGGGAGATTCCTCTTTGGTGAATTCTCTTGTTGTAGCAGCACCAAAAGTTCTTGGACCAGTTTCAGATGCAGCTTGATTTGTTATATTAGTAACGTTTGTTTGAGTTTTTTCAACAACAGTTGGGGTTTGTTCTGTTGCAGGAGGTGTTGCAGGAGGTGTTGCAGGGGGAGTTGTAGGGAGAGTTGCAGGAGGTGTTGCAGTGGGAGTTGCAGGAGGTGTTGCAGCAGTCTCCGTTACTGGTTTAACTATTTCTGGTTGAGAGGTAGTAACTGTTGCAGGAATTTCTGCCGGCGGTGCTTGTGTTTTATCTACCGGCACAGGAGGAGGTGTGACTTCTGCTGGCTTAGGTGGTGGCGGGGGTGTTAATGATTTAGTTAGAAAATCAAAAACTTCCTTAGCACTTTCTAAGATATATCCGTCACTTGGAGCAGCACCTGTTGCTCTCTGAATTCCTATCTCTTTTAAATAATTTAGAACTGTTGAATCTAATATGTGCTGTAAATTATTAGAAGAAATTTTATTAAGTCCTTTGTTTCTGAAATCTGCACTTTCTCCCGATTCTAGGTCCGAAATACCATTTTCTATGGTATCAAATTCCGTTTTAGTTATGGTTTTGAGATCACTGTATGCTTTAGAATCTTTAAACGATTGTTTATTTTGAACCCACCCACTTAGATATTGAGGACTCTGTATCGATAAATCTTTAAAATTTTGAACAGCTGTGCTAACGATGTTATCCGTTATGGAATTAATATACTGGTTAGGATCTTTCCCCTCTGGTATATCAAACATAGCAGCTCCAAAGCTTTTAGGGATTACATCCCTTCTAGCCATGCTTATGGCGATATCAATAGCTTCTGGCGAAGCCCCTGATAATATAGGATCTGCACCCTTCTTTTCGGAAAGCTGGGAATTAAATTGATCTACCTGTTGGGAGTTAATGATTGCCAAACCTAAACCTTATTTGCTCTATATATTAAAGGTTTACTTCTGCTTTAAATTAAAAATTGGGACCATGCCATCTTTCTCCTTCATAATCTTCTTGTTCCTTTCTTCTATCTCGGCATTAATTTTTTCCAAGATAATCTGGTATTCAAAATAAGGAAGCTTTTCTAGCTCAGAGAAAGAGATATTATGATCCTTGGCTAATTTTCTTTTGATCTCAAAGTAGTTGTCCAAAGATATCTGAAACAATGAGAAGGGATCTGATTCCTCCGCGAAATCGAATTGGTGCGGTGACCTCAGCACCGCATTTATTACAGATTATAGAAAGATTATTTTTAGTAGCAAAAGTTATTTGTTTGGAAATACTATCAGCCAATACAAACTGTGTGTATGTCCAGTTTTTAGAATTAATCTCGTAGGAATCGTAAGACTTTTCATCAAGATCTCTCCAATTAGGAATCACAAATGGTGATATAGTGGCAAAGGAAGAATCATAATTTTTTCCTGCTTTTACTTTGTCTCTTAGAATTTTTCTTATCTTCTGTGAAACCCCAATAGTCGGGATGAATAGTTGTATCGGAGCATCACCATTCTTAGGGGTTAGCTGAAAACATCCGTTTTCGTGATCATAGTAGGTCTTTAGCTTTGAATCGAGAGAAAAATTAGAAAGAACCCCAGAGGTTAGTTCTACTTCGCTTGGAATCGGACAATCTTCCTTGGTGCATTTATTTTGGATAGGAATGAATATTCTATTTTCCCCTTTAACAAAAGTCAAATCTCTTATTGCCATGAAAATGTAAAACCTATCCTCTTGGTAAAGATCTTGAAAATTTAATATACCTCCCTTCCATCTGAAAGATGCGCATTTTGAGACTATATGATTTATTTTCTCGTCTATATCGATAGGATCATTTTCATCGATTGTTGAAAAGTGTCTTATTTCAGAGACCTCAGCAGATCTTATTGAAAGCTCAGTTTCTTCGGGATATCCAAATCCTGCAGAGGGTAAATTTTCTAGAGGTAGTTTTTTCCATGGAGATTCCATGGCTAAATCCGAGACGTTTTCTTCAACAAAGGAAGCTTTGCCCAGTGATTTTTGAATTTCAGGTTGTGGCTGGTTTAAATCTTCGTAATTTAATCCGCTTTCTTTCTCTTTTTCAGAAAGTTTAGAAAGAAGTTCGTTTTCAAAAGCGTTTCCCATAAAACAATTGTATTTTATCTATCTCTACTTATAGTATCTGACGTAAAATAAAATTCGGGGAAATATGTGTTAGGATTTTTTGGAATTATTTAAATGTCTCGTAAGCAAGATATATGACAACCAAAAACAGCCTGAAATTGAATAAAAAACGATATCTGCAACCCAATATGAGCCACTTAAATCCATGATCAACTTGAATAAAGCGTCGTATCCAAATGGGAGAAAGAACATCGCTAACATCAGAGATGTATCTCTGAAAAGGATCATCCTTTTCTCCTTCTTTTTGTATTTGTTTAGATTCTTTATCACCTTCGTCCATGTTGGAATAAGATTCCTCTTTTTTATGAAAAAATCCCAATAAAAAAGGCTTATTTGTGGATAAGCCTTTTATATATTCATTTTATCTCAGTTTTTAATTAAATGTATCTTCAAAATAATCAGCTCTGAGAGTAATGTTGATATTGTAAAGATTAGTTCCACCGCCTTCATAAGTTAATGGCAACGGTGTAATTGGTTCAATAGGAAAGCAATTTAAAAATTTAACTCTTCTAAAAACATCACCTTGCTTATTGAACATACTAACTAAAACGTATGTGTTAGATGCGTAGGTACTCTTGATACCCATTGCACCAGTAAGCGGATTATAAACTAGATCTGACCATTCTCTAAGAGTTTTATGAACATAGTTAGAGTTATTATCATCTAAATTTGTATGAAACTGCAATCTGATTCTAGCGCCAGTGTCGTCAACCGCACCACCTGCATATCTTCTTCTAGCGAATTTATAGTTTTGCTCTACAGGTCTTGGTGTTTTATCAACTTCAAATCCCCCGATAGAAACTATATTTTCAACCAATAAGCTTCTTCCGCCATTTCCGACAGGGTTTGACACCGCTGCAGGAGGCTGAATTATAACTTCGAACTGGTTCAAATAAACCGGTTCGTATAGGCTTACTGCTGCTTTTGCACTTGTAAAATGTGGTAGTCCTGCCATTTTTTATTTAATTATTATAAAAATACGTCATCAAAATAATCTACTGCCCATTGAACCCTTAAAGGCCATATCTGGGTGTTTGTGTAGTTAAGCTCCATAGCGCTTAGGTTTGACATAATAAAGCAATCCTTACACGTGATTCTTCTAAAAACGTCTCCAGCTTTGTTGAAAACACTAATTACGATAGTTCCTGTATAATCTCTTTTTAGTCCAAGAGCTCCTGTAAGCGGATTATAGATTAAATCTGCCCACTGTCTCATCGTTTTGAAGACATACATCGAATTGTTTTCATCCAAGTTTACCTCAAAATTTATTGTTAGATCAAATCCTGTTTGTCCAGGTTTTGCTCCAGAATAATATCTTTTGGCGTTCTTATACTGCTGTGTTACTTCTCCAGGGTTTTGATCTACTCCTAATCCTTCAACACTTTTTACGTGCTCTAGAAGAATATTACCATTATTAGGATTTCCCTGTGAAGGTACAACAGAAGCAGGAGGAGTAATAACAACTTCAAACTGATTAGTATAAATCGGTTCGTATTTGTTTACTGCCGCTTTGGAAGATGTATAATGTGGTAATCCTGCCATTTTTTATTTTATATATTTCTCTTCTGCTCTATTCATCAAATTAACTAAACTGAATGAAACCACCTGAAGCTATACCTCCAGTTCTAGTAACAGTTACTCTGTTGATGAACTTATGGATACCTCTAGCAGGCTCGATGATAATATCGATAATTCCTAAGTTTTGATCAATAATTGCTGGTGTGTTGTTAGAAGAGTCCATAATCGATAAGAAGTTATAGATACCTCCGACATTTTTAACACCGCTTAAGTAATTGTCTACTATTGTTTTAATTTCAAGTCTAATTGAATCTTCGTTGAAATCAAATACGTAATTAGAAAGAATATCTTCCACACTTTCTTCAAGAGTGATCAATAGATCTCTAACATGCAAGTTGTTGAATGCAGAGTTAGTTCTTTGATATCCTGTTTGGTTACCAAATATCACCAATCCGATATTTCTCTTTCTAATGATTGGGTTAAATCCAAATGGTTCTAAGAAATCTCTATCATCTTGTGAGAAGTCATACTCAAGTCCAACCAGGTTAGATCCGGAAAGAACCCCTCTTTTTTGACCAGCTACGATTGAATAAGGTTCGCCAGTAACAAATTTTCTAATAAAGTTGTTACTTACGTGAGCTGCTGGAGGGATATTAAAGTTTTTACCATTTTCTCTTATTGTTAAGAAAGGTCCAAATACACCGCAGAATTTAGCTCCATTATCTTCATCAGGAAGAGTAAATCTGAATGAAGGATTTAATTCTAAGTTTCCTCCTTCTGCGATATACTTTGCTCTTAATAAAGGAGCTGGGTCTGTAGCTGAAGGTGCATCAGTAAATCTTGGATCAATGGATTCTTTAAACTTCTCCATTGAAGGAGCATTAATCAATGCTAGACATTTTTGTCTGTCTTTAGCAAGTTTAGCTAATTGATGCTTAGAATTTGTTTGAATCTGTCCATCAAATGTGTCAACAACATATCTGAATGTGATAATGTTTCTATCAGATAATGTTTTAGCAATGTTTGTATTGTATAAAACGTCTAGGATCGAATCTAATCTATCATCAGAACCATTAGGTTTGTGTGACGTTTTAAGTTGGAATCCAGGAAGATATGTGAATTTATAGCTTTCTACAAACTGGTGGATTTGTCTAAATTTATTAACTCTAGCATTAGCACCAGAATAAAGAAGAATTGGTCTATCAGTTTTTACGTAGATAGTGTAGTTTCCGGGAGATCCTGGTACTGCTACTTTTTTAGCTTCTATAATTCTCGTTAATCTGTTTAGTTTATTTCCCACTGAATTCTCGAATGAATCAACATCCTGAGAAACTAGTAAGTCACCAACTTTTAGGGAAGTTTCTGCCACTTCAGTAACTGAAACCTCAACTTGATTGGAGGAAATAACAGATAAAACATCAACAAATTGATTTAAATTACCAGCGATTGATACTAAGTTAACCTCATCAGAATCAACAGTGTCCGATGATCCTGTGGAAGAAGTCTTATAGCTGATTCCTAATGCAACTACAGCTTCTGGGGTTGTAAAGTCTGCATCAACATAAGCTTTCATTTCAACAGTTTCAAATCCGTCTCTATCAACAGAGTTTTCGAACTTAAGATATTGAACTGAAGATCCGTCATATGCTTTGTAGATAACATCGCCATCACTAATTAATCCGTTTTTATGATCTAAGAATAACTTAGATTCAGCATATCCAAAATATGTGAAGTTTCCTGTAACCTGTGGAACAATCGGAATTGGACTTCCAATTGGGCCAGGACTTGTTTCGATTGGATCGAATCTATCAAAATAGTCTGCTTTACAGAATTGATAGTGGCTTCCTCCTATATTTGTTTTGTGCCAAGGAGAAACTAAAGGAGAAGCAGCTTTGAACAGAGGGTGTGACCATTTGATTCTTAACTGAACGTTTCCTGGGGAAACTGTTACTTCTTTAACCTCCTCAATTTTTAATTTAACTATATCACTAGCAGCAAATGCTTTTTTAGCTTCAACATTTCCTGTTAAACTACCGGTAACTTTACCTATGATGAATTTAGAAGATGGGGATGTCGCTGTTGCGGCTAAGAAGTTTTTAAGAGCAGTTTTTCTACTAGCTGCATCAGCTCCCTGAAAATTTGTTTGTAAGTAAGGTAATCCAGAATCTAAATTAGTAGGGCTATATGTTGCAAAATCTTCTTCGAAGATCCCCTCCACGCTAGGAGAACCAAAAGCATCTACGAATGTAGTTCCAACTTCTACAAGATCAGCGTAAGGGTTATCTAGATCTGTTACAGTGTTACTGTTCTGTGTGTATGTAAAATCTGCAGTAAGTGGTGAACTATAGCTTAAGAAATCTATTTCATTTATTTCAGGATTGGCAGGATTTAAAGCACCAGTTAGGTGATGTCCCACTAGATCTATGTAAGAATAGTCTCCGGAAGAAAGATCGTCAAGAGCTTCTTCGTTTACTGCGCAAAGAACCCCAGTTTGTCCAACCTGGTTGTTAACCAATGTTTTTACATACTGTGTGATTCCGTTTTGATCTACAAAATCTGGGATTAAACAACCAGTAACGCTAAGTACAACGTTTACCTCTTTAAGTGCTAAGAAGTTATCGATCTGAGCTTTTACAAATCCTTTGGAAGTGAAATACGAAGAATAAACAGGATCTAAAGAAAGTTCCTGATATTTAGTCCAGTTGCCACTAACTACGATTATATCAACGAAATAATCGGAGATGTAATCATAAGGATTCATGAAGTTTGGAACGTTATTAGCTCCAAAATATTCTTGAGCAGTTATATCAAATCCCTTAATAGGCAATCTAGCATCAAGAGATTTTTTAACAATAACACTGACAGGATTTTGGCTTAAATTAACTAAGCTGAAAAGTTTAGATTGTTCAGTAACATCTATTGTGGCAAGAAGCATATTTGGATCTGGGAACCAAAACTTTTCTTTATTGTAATAAGAAGAAACCAGTTTGTCCTGCTTAGGCAAATTAGCATTCACTTTGGTGTATTCGTCAGTGGAGTTAGTTCCGTTAGACTCGGCAGTATCAATTGAGAACGCTCTATATCTAGCTACATCAGCTCCGTTGGCAACATCCGGGTCGTCACTGGTTGTGACTGAATTGTTGAGTTTTAGAAGATTGAGTGCAAAAACAGGTCCACTGTTTAAGCAAGTGAATATTGATCGATGGAAGAACGATCCCTTTTTCTCTAAAGATCTGTCTATATCACCAAAAACTTTAATTGCTGTCTGAACGTCTGGCACATACACTGGTGTGTTGAATGGGCCCTTGTTTGAAAATCCAACCACTAATCTTACTGTCTGTGGATTTACTACAATATTTTCAGAAGCATCAAATTCTAAGGTATAAACACCAGAACTTTTAAAAACGGATAGATCCAGAGTTAACTTCTTTGCCATTTTGTATTTTTTACTTGTATATATCTTTTCGAGGTGAGAACTTCGGGAGTCCTGCTCTTAATCTATATATCAAAAAAATACCTAAAAGAAGTCCTTAAAAACATTATAGGTTTCCATTTCCCTGCTAGCGGCATCTCCCTGGATCCCTGTTTCTCCATTTTCCTCTAGCTTTTTATTTATCGCAGTTTTATATTTCTCTGAAATTGTGTCAAAAACATCCATCACAAGATAAGAGAAATCCTGATACTCAAAAACTGCATTAGCATTTACTAGGGTCATTGCTATATCGTCATTACCTATCTGACTTTGATATATTCCCTTGCTAGTTTCCCCAAAATTGCTTAATTCCATGATTGTTGTTATCTCTGTTGGGATAATTTTCGAATTTCTGGTATTAATTTTTAAGTCCTCACAATATTTTTCTTTAGTTTTTGGCGTAACCTTAACCCCTGTCTTCAATTGCTTTGAGCTTTCGGTGTGTTTAGTGTAAACAAACATTTCAGAAAAAAGCTTTTCTCCGGTTAAAAGTTTTTCTATTAAATATTCCCCTCGATAATCAACCTCAACCACCAGTTTTATTTGCTCTGGATTGAAAACGTCAGCGCAAAGAATTTCTAAAAAAACTTTTAATTCTTCTATCTGAATCGTATTAGATCTAAAAATACCCACCTGTAACAAAGAGAAAAAATCAGATTCATCCTCAAAGAATTTTTTCTCGTCTATAAGGGATAGTGGCTTTGGAGAGACCTTAAGTATATTAACTACACTATAATCTCCTCCTCCCCCTGCAGCGGTATCCACTGAAATGACAAATCTTTTATTTTCCCCTTCTTCCCATAAATTAGTCGGATCAAAATTCGGGTGCCAAATTAGGTCTTTGTAATCTATAATTGAATTTTGGAAAGGAAGAAGTTCCTTGTGCACAAATTTTACTTCCGTTTTTTTAAGCTTTTTTAGGGTATATGAGTCTAAAAGGAGTTTAGATGAACTAAGAAATTGATTACCATACTCCTGGTTAAAATCTTCCTCAGAACCTAAATTGGCGATTTCTCTCCTTCTCCATTCCTCGTCTCTTCCTGGTACCTGCCACCAATCAACCCTGATTGGATTAAATTCGTTGACTCCGTCTATAGCGCCCTTGTAAATCTCGTAAAATTTATTCATTCCGTTTGGTGTGGATGTTATAATAATTCTAGAAATCTTGGATGATGAGATAGTAGGATAAACGGATTTAAAGAATTGGCCAATAAAGTTTGGATTAATGTGAGCAAACTCGTCCATGTATAAAAAGTGAACTGTAAAACCGATTGAAGACTGCTTTGTTGTCGTCTTAGCCATAATTCTACATCCATTATCAAATTTCATGGTCATCACGTTGTAAACCAAGATACCTGGTTTTAAAAAGAAGGGAAGACCTTTCATGATAATTTTGATCTTATCCATCAATTCCGTAGCAGTGTCTCCAATATTAGCCAAAATCATGGCGTTTTTATCAAAATTAAAAATCAGATACCACAATAAAAATATAGAAGACGTAACTGTTTTACCGCTTTGTCTGGGACTTAAAAAAATATTAAATCTATGTTTTTGATATTGACTTAAAATTTGCTCTTGATAATCTCTTAATGTAATCTTTCTAATGCCTTCATCAGTCATTGCATTACAATACGTGTTGGCAAAATAAATAACATCCGAAGCACATTTCTTTATCTCAGCAACTTCCCATTCGGTATATTCATAAAGAATTCCGCCCCTTCTTAACTCAGGGTCATTTTCGTGAAATGGATTATCAACATCTTTGAAATCTATTCCCTTTTCATCTGCGTTTTTGATTATTTCTTCAACTCTAGCAGATGTCCAATAATTACTTTGTACTTTCTCTTCTACTGCCATAAATTAAAATAGATCTTCGTCCAATTCTATTTTGGTTTCTTCCTCGATTTGTTTTTTAAGCTCCTTCTCTGGAGTAATTAGATCTTTCATTTTAGGATCAATAAGATTGCTATCAGCGTCTTCTACAACCTGTGCTTTTTTAACTATGACCTCTGTTTTAATAACGTTCTGAAGTCCCTCCATAAATCCTTTATTACCTCTCACTTTAACAGATCCGCCTTCACCGTTTAATCCGGGTATTGTAACTTCGTTTCCTTCACCGTCTAACATGACGGGTTGTTTGGTGTTATCCTGAAGCTTAGCCTCATTATTTAAATTCTTATAGGTTTTTTCCATGTCAGCCAAATACGCTTGGAATTTCGCTGGCATTTGCATTAATTGGTTTTGCATTTGTGCTAAAACCTCGAAATTTCTAGCCTGATACTGTCCTCCTGCATCAATCTCGTCTAGCATTTTTGTTACTGCGTGCTGTGCAGTTCGGATCTGAAACGCCATAGTTGAAATACTCAGAGCATCAACTTTAGCTCTAAAAGAGATATAATCTTTTTCGTCGATTATATCGCTATCCATATAAAACTTAATTAGAGAATTTAAAATACTTTTTGCTTCGGTTTCAACCTCGGTCTTCAAGGAGTCAAAATTCATAACCCTTGCTGGTTTCATTGGAGGAATGTCTGGTGCAGTGAGCCCATCTAATGTTTCATTATTGAAAATTAAATCCTCTAACTCTTGTTTCTTTTTAAGCGCTTGTTCCTTAGAAATTGTAGAACCGACGTTATTTTTCGGTGGTCTTCTTGGCATAATTATCTGTTTTTAGCAATTTTTGGTAGCTTCAATACCGGTTTAGCATTATCTATAATAACTGCTAATTGAGAATCTCCAACAACATTTTGATTTAAAATAGCGGATTGTTTTTCCTTTTCGATCATGTTCTGGAAAATTCTTAAATTGGTTAATAGAAGCGGACTCCCTAATACTTTGTATGCATTATTATCAGTTTTCCAAGTTTCTTTCTGGTTATCTAATTCAACATCTGAAGGAATATTAAAAGTGTATTTTTGAGTTATTACTCCTTCTTTGTTATGAATTAATCCTAGATCAGAAGTTTGAGCTTCTGGATTTTCTGGGTCATAAAGCATTTTCCAAACGTTTATAGAGTATTGTTTAAATATATTAGAAAAATTAAATACAAATCCATACCAATCATCTATTAAAGGAATGAAATTCCCGATTGTAGAAGATGTACCAGCTCCGAACGGAGATAATATCTCCAGGTCGTTTATTAAAATTCTAAAAGAGCCTGTTTGTATGTAACTTGTACCCGTTTCAGTCTCGTTTGATCCAGACCAAATCATTTGAATCCAAATTCCTTTGTTGTCTTTTCTTCCATAAAGGAGTGTTCTAGCCTGAGCCTTTTGCATTTTCCACGTGGAAATAGAAGAGGTTATAGAAACACCCGTATCTTTTACCGTGAAGCTATAGGCATCGGGTATACCAACTATCTTAAACCCCCCACTTCTAGTACCATCAGCAAAAATAGAAACATATCCTTCGGGATTAGTAGCTAAGCTTAACTTATGGGCTATAGGATGTGTTGAATAAGTTATCAGTCCATCGGATTGGGTGTAAGATGTTATAGATATTTTAGAAGCTGGCTTATTTACAAGTTTAGTTTTGTCTATATAATTCTTAACTTTAAACCAACAGGTAAAAGATATTTCTTCGTTCTCCCCAAGAGCCGGAAGAGATTTATATCTTATCGCTTGCCTCTGTTCGTCGGTTTTTGAAGTTGACTTTGGGTCTTCATACAGAAATCTTTCCAAATCATAATAACTATTGAATACTATAGTCCAGTTATTATTTAAATCATATTCTATTATTGGAAGATAATAATCTATATAATCCCTAGTAGGATCCTCGCTCCTTCTTTGCGAGGAAACAAAGTATTGTTGGGGTTTAACTACCTTTTCTATTTCCTCCTTTGTGTCTGCTCCGAATAAATCCTCTGTGTTTATTGTGTAATCCAGAAGCTCCTTTTCTGCTTCCTTATTGATAAATTGTGTGTTCTTCTTAACCTCATATTTCACCAATTGACACTTGAAGAAAACTGGATAAAGATTAAAATCCCTATGAAGATAGGTTGATTCGATCTGATAGATTCTGTTCGTTAAAGGAAAAAATATAATGTCTCTCTTTCTTGGTTGGGATCCCTTTCCAAAAATTCCCTCGAAATATTTACGATCGATGTGAATTTCTATGGGGTTTTCAAATTGAATACCGAAAGTGTCATAAATTGGCTTATTGTCCGGAAAATTATTACCAGGCACCATAACCTTTATACACTTTTCAGTAACAACATCGAAGAGACTATATTCCCTTAAAACAATATCTTTGCCTCTTCCATTGGGCTGAACTGAATAATAGTTTACCTCGTGACCGAATAGAGTATTAACAGTTTTACTTAGATCTTGATAAACATTGATTCCCCTATTTACATCATACGGTTTAAACATTTTAGAAGGATCACAATCGTCGTTGAAAATAATCGACTTTGTATACATTTCTCTAGAACAAAGAACTGCAGGCTTTACTATTAGATCTCTATAATCAGGAACCAAATATTCTAGATCCAGGTCAAAATTTTCAATCTCTATTACAGGATTTAGTTGTGCTCCCTCTGGAAAATATGGACTAGAATCTTCGTCTGAAGTAGCAGTAAACTTAAATTCTAGATATAGATTATTACTTGGGTTTAGATCCAAGGAATTAACGTTTTCCTCCAATAATTCTATCCACAAGGACCAGTTACTGTTGTTTATGCTCCATCTGAATTCTTTTTTTAAATACCTAGATGTGCCAGATTCCCCGGATGTTTCTATAATCCACCCCTTAAACTTCTTAACGTCAGTAAAAGCTGTACTATAGTTAATAATTCTATAGTTTCCTATGCTGGAAAAAATAATTGGATCTGTCATTTCTCATATATATCGGTGAATAAAATCTAGGTATGGGATTAAAAGATCTTAAAGAAATGATTAACCGATTCAGTTTTGCTCAGATGACCTCTAATTCCGACGGTAAAACCTCAGCCAGTGGAACAATGGGAGTATTAATATGCACCATTGGAAGTGTATCTTTTTTATATGGATCAATTGTAAAAGATAATAACATTCTTTTACAGTCCGTTGTTTTTACTGGAATAGGAGCAGGACTTCTTGGGTATAGAAAATCACAAGATCCTTCTAAACAGATTGATTACAGCGGGTCAAACGAGGACCAGCCATTAAATTCTTAATTATTTGATTGTGTTCTGAGAAAGTGTTGCGACACTTTTAAGAATCGCTGAATTATCTGGTGGAACGACTCCTAATTTAGTATTAAGCTTAATTCCGCCTTGCATCAAATTGCCTCTAAACCTCTCGGTACTTAAGTCTAATTGGGGCAAATACGTTTCCGCATTAACGTTAATAGACAGGGTTATACCCTCTCCTCTCGTGCTCCCATAGCTAAAATTAAATGTGTTTGGGGCTTTATCTGGTACTTGGTCCGGGAGAGAAACCTGTACAGGAACTCTAAAACCGTTATATTCGAAATAATAGACGAAATTTTTAAACAGAACTTCTATAGTTCTTGCCTGTATTTTTAAAGCATCTGTTGTGGTATCAACCTTAATCTTAAGTGAAAATGTCGCATCTATTGGAATAGGAGCTAAATAAGCAGAGTATGCTTTAATCTCAGATCCGCCAGATTCTTGAAGAACTTCCTTTTCATATGTTCCTCTCACATACTTATTGGTGGAAGAAGATGTTGTTATTCTTGAGCTCTGATATTCTAAAATTCCCCTGGGGATCACATCGTAATTGCCTTCTGCGAAAAGGGGATTTCCGTCACAGTCACCATAATTGAGATAAAAATCCTGTAGGAAAGACTCGTCCCCAGCTAAGGAGTAAAAAAATGGAATGTAAATCTCCTGTATTTTACCAGAACTCGTTGTCTGATAAAATGTTATCTTTTCATTTAGCGATTTTAACATCCCTATAATTAGTCCTCTAAAAAAGATATCATCGCTGTTAAATTTATCTAAGAAGTTCATATTTAATCTATATTTCTACTAGATTCCACCAGAATTTCTTTTACTGGTAAATCTATGTATTTGAATTTTATATACTGATTTTTTTGATTCCTATATTTAGGATGCTCGAAGGAATCATTTTGGTAAACATCCTCAGACAATTGATAAACGTCAATTGTAAACTCATCCTTAATATAATTCTTACCTCTTTCAGCAGATACGGGATTTTGGAATTTGTAGATGTAAAATTCAATGATCGGGAGGGATGACAAATACTTCTTAACGCTCTTAGAAGAGAAGAAATATGTAAACCTTTCTAGATCATTTCTTGATGTGATAGCCATGATCCTATATATTTGAAAGGTTTATACCTTCTCTATTAATAAATCTGAGAAGTTGTTTCTTTTTTGTATTTCTATCTTATAATCGAAGATTTCAGTAGGCATTGGAGCATGATTGATCACAAAAACATTCAATCCGTGATCGTCACAAACCTTTCTGAGAGTGTTTAATATGGTATAAACCCCATCGGGATCTACAGAACTAAAAATTTCATCTAAGAAAAGAAGATTTATACTGCTAAATCGGATCTTCATGAGCTTAATAACAGAAAGCAAAACTGCAAAATCCACTTTTTTCATTTCCCCAGTGCTGAGAGTGGAAATAGAAATTTCCTCCCCCATATGGATGATCGCTGCGTTAAAATCTTCATCGAATGTTACTGTATATGAAAGATGGAGCGATTGCATTAGATCCGCGATATGATTATTTAATGATGGCAAGATAGTTTTTAAAGCCATCTGCTTAATTCCCTTCTCTCCCAATATCTCTTCAATTTTCTTAAGCCACTCATTCTTTCTGTCCTCCTTTGATTTCTCTTCCGTGAATTCTTGTATACTGGACCTTGTTTCTTCGGCAATTTTCTTAAGAGAAGCTATCCCATCTGAGGAAGATCCAGATTTAATCTTTTTTAATTCGTCTTTAGCAGAGTTTAAATTGACTACTATTTTGTTCCCTTTGGTATTAATATCTTCTCTTTCCTTTCTTAATTCACCTTCTTTTTTTGTGCAGTCGTCATAATTGGATTGTGCATCAGAGATTTCTTTTTTTAAATCCTCTGCCTGTTTTAAAAGCCCTTCTTTTACTCCTAGATGAAAAACACTAGAAAGATCGGAAGCACAAGTTGGGCACTTATCGTTGTTGTATAGTCTTATCTTTTCTTCTATGGATCTAAGCGATCCTTTAGATTCTGTTAAAATTTTATAGGATTTTTTTGTTTCTGATTGCAAGCTAGATTCTAACTTAGAAAATTCTGCAGTTTTCTCTCTGTGAATTTCTAATAGCTGGTTAAATTTAGAAATCTTTTCTTCTATCTCTGTTATTTTATCTTTGGAAGTTTCCCTTATTTTGTTGGAAAGGATTTCCATTTCTTCTTGGGTTCTGCTTAAAGTTTTAGAAAGTGAATCTACCTCTCCTGATATTCTAATTAAATTTTCCCTAATAGATTTTGTTTCCTCCTTTAAAAGATCCCTCATTTCATTTATCACGTAGAATCCGAATATCTTATCAATAATGGATTTCTTATCTGATGGGGACATTTTAAGAAAGCTCTTAAAATCGTTTATGGAAAGGGATATAGTGTTGTTAAATACGTAGTTTGGTATCTGAATTATATCATCTGTTAGATAATCTTGAACAGATCTCGATCCTGCTTTATCATAAAGTGTTCCTCCCACGTATAAATTAAAGACTGAAGGATCTAATCCTCTTTCAACAGAATATTCCTCTCCGTTGACAGAAAAAGTTATTTTAACCCAAGCATTACCGTTAATTCTATTTGGGATGTCTTTTAATTTTTTGCCATCGAGTTTTCCGTAAAGCCCGAATGTTATTACGTCTGATATAGTTGATTTACCAGCTCCGTTTTCCCCCACAACTAAATATAAACCCGGGGTTTCACTAAATGTTAAGGATTGAATCTTGTTTCCGTAGGAAGCAAAATTTCTCCACTCTATTTTGGATAATCTCATTCTTTTTCCTCTTTATGGGCTATTCTATTATAGAGAACTTTTATGGTTTTTTTCATGCGATCTTTAACCTCATCAGGCTCGTCAAGAGCTGTTATGTATTGATCTGCAAAATCTACAATAGAAAAATTCTTACCGTCCAAATTGAACAATGTTTCTTCTACATTCTGTTCAGAATGATTTTCAGTTATTGGGGTAAAATTAGTTTTTAATTGGGTAGTGACCATCTCTGTTAAAATACCAAGAGAAGCTTTAACTGCTAGATTTGGATCTATCAGGATATCAACAAAATTATTTTTAAAAAGTTCTCCTAATTCTAAAGGGGTTTTTTCTAGGACTTTATCAAATCCTATTCTAATAAATTTCGGGGAAAAATCATTTACAAACAATTTTTCTTCCTCCGTTTCAAGATCAAGAAGTAGAACTGCCTTTGTATTATCCATATCAGATCTTGTAAGCTGATATGGAGATCCTAACATTCTTACCTTTCCGAAATTTTGTGAATAATGTATGTGGCCAGAGTAAACACGATTGAAATTTTCTAATTTATTGTATCCTATGCCATCCTCGATTTTTGTATACTTATTAAAGCTAAGACCTTTTATATCGCTGTGACAAAAAAGATAGTCGTGGGGATCTGCCTCAGAAAGGAGCTCTACTGCAGATTCTTCGCTGGTTCTCCAAGGCATCATCAGGATTTTTCTTTTACCAAATTTTATGCTCTCCGGTTCTTCGTAAACCTTGACATTAGGAATCCATTTAAGAGAGCTTAAAGAATTAATATCATTAGATTCTTTCGAATAACAATCATGATTCCCTAAGATGATATAAATTCCATCAGGAAAAACCTTGGAAAGTTCGCTAAAAACTTCAACGCACAGATTCAAAACTTTTAAATTTATACTCTGTCTAGAATCATAAACATCCCCAAGGTGAATTAAAGCATCCCCTGGCTTATATTCTTTTTTAACCAAAGGAATGAACCATTCGAAAAAGTATTTTCTCATGATTTGTATCCATTCCTCAGAACTATTTCTGACACCCAAATGAGTATCAGTTATCATCCACAATCTTTTAATTTCCTTCTGATTCATTTAGAATATTTTCTTGATCTTCTTCTTAGATACTATGCCAAACTTTTGATCCATCTCGTTTACTATAATCTCCTTATATTTCATGTGGATTAATTCGTATGCTTTTTGGTAACCTACGTTCATGAAATCACATATGGTAACAAATTTTTCCACCATAGTAAACTCGGTTCCTTCCATTTCCTCTAAAAGATCCTGGAAAAGAAATGGTATTAGATCCTTTGGTATTTTTTTATTGGGACCCAAAGCACACCATCTAGATCTGTGAAATATTTCATAAACCAAGGTATTGAGTGCTGAAAGATGTCGATAATTTTCATCATCATTGTCCCTACTGGTTTTGAAAGAATGGTAATCTCTGCTCCCGTCATCTATATGCAAATAATCATCGAAAGTTGGGTCTTGTGCGGGTAATTCTATTTCTTTCTTTTCTTCCTCTTCAATTAATTTTTTCTGTTTCATTAAGACTCATTCATTATTTGGGAGTTGGGATCCTCTGTGATCCTCATATGGCTATAATCGACTAGGAATTTTTTATAAGAATTTTTATATCCCTCATCTCTATTAGCTAGTACCTTCAATTTATATTCATTATTAGAGTACATCAGTGGATCTTGAATGATGCCAAACATCCCATCAACAGTAGCGACAAGACCCGAAGACTCTGAAGCGGAATTCATAGAAAGATCCGTTGCATCAAATTCTGACTGTTTTGTTTGTGTTGCTGTGATAATAGACCAATTGTTTCTTTGGCCCATTGCTCTTAGATCCTCTGCTATCTGTTTAATTTTCATATAGGTATTTTCTGAATTTGGATTTCTCCAATTCTTCATGATGTTGATATAATCTATAACTACTATCTTAAATTTAATACCCTTTACCTCCTCTACCTTTCTTAGCCATTTTTCAACATCAAGAACAGAAGCCTGACTTGTTCCAAATTCTTTGATGTATAATTGTCCAGGGACTGATAAGTTATCAAAAGTTAAATTCCTAATTTTCTTTTTTATTAACTCGCCATCTTCTGTTGCATTATTATAATCTGACATTTTGATGCCCAGCAAATTTGCACCAACTCTTTTCATGTATTTGCGATCATTAAGCTCTAGAGTTATAATAGCAACGTTATTAGATGCTCTGATTGCTTGTGCTGCGATATTTCCTAACCATAATGTTTTACCCACTTTAGGTTGACCTAGAAAAACATAAAGACTTTTAGCTCCAAATCCTCCCCCCAAACAGATATCAATGAAATCATATCCTGAAGAGAAAGTATTAGCTTTTGGTTGTTTATGATTATCAGGATCTGTAAAATCCAAACCGAGATCAAAAGAAAAGTCCAAACTATTTCTTTCATTGATTATGGTTTTAAAAGTGTTTACTACATCCTTAATATTTTCCGGAGTTACTTCTGTGGATTTAATGTAAGAAATTGAATCCATCGCACTCTGTTCCAGATTCTTCCATTCTATCCAAGCTTCTGTATTTTCTCTGAGCCATATTGGATCGTAATCATTGATCTTAATATCAAAAATTACGTCTATTTGGGATTCTGGGAGCTTGTCATTAAGTTTAAGCATTTTAACAACTTCCTTAACCTGTTGTACAGAGGGGAGCTGTGAATATTTTTTCCAAAACGACTTTACTATTTTAAAGCATTCCTGATATCTTATGTCCTTAAAAAAAGATGGCTTTGCAGCCTCCACATAGATAGGATCAGAAGTGATACTACAAAACCATACATTCTCTAAATGTGAATTAACCATAATCAATAATGGGGATTATCTTTTATTTTAAAAAGAACCTTATTACCTTTAGACTTCTGTCTTTCAAAAATTCCCTTTTCTATTAGCGATTTAATTATTTCTCCGTGTCTTTTCGATTCCCAATCGTTTGGAAGAAACGAATTAAACGTCTGTTCTGAAAATTCACCCTGCGGACGTCCATCCCTAACTAAATAAGAATTCAGTTCAAATATAACATCCTCATCAGTTGGATATCCAGGAAGTTCTTTCCAGATGCCCATATGATATTTCATTTTAAGTTTATTCTTCTCCATCTTCTTCCGATTCCTCGCTGTTAACTATAGCATCAAGTTCGTTCATGTCGAATAAATCAGGTAACAGGAAATGTGGCTTAATTGCTTTTTCGTCTATTTTTCTTAAAACGTCCTCGGTAAAGACCTCAGGCGTAAATAGTTGTGATGAGAATATAGATTTACCCAAATGTGCAATCGCCCATTTTGTAGAAGATGCACTAGGCGTGAATTCCAATTCTCCAGTTTTTTTATCTACTTCCAATTTGCCTCTTTCAATTCCGCAAATATCCCAGGAAACAAACTCTTCCAAACCAACATATGGATTCATGCCATTAATAAATGAGATGTGGAATTTTGTTGGATATGGTCTTGTAAATCTTGTTTTCTTCGGTGTAGACGTAACAATAATTCCAGTTTTCTTATCGTTGCTATCTTTAAGCTGTGCTTTCGATAACATAATAACATTACTCATAGAAAAGATTGGACCGTCTCCACCGGAAGCTTCTTTAGTTGTCATAAAACTTCCGATACCAGCAGTGGTTGTGTGATTAGTACAAATCAAAGGAATTCTAACTCCGGTTAGATCTAAAGTGATTTCTCTAAATAATCCCCTCATTTCTTTAGATCTGATACCCATGTCCATTGCAGTTTTACCTTTTAGAGCGTCTGCAGATTCTTTCATCGTTGTTAACATACCTAAAGAATCTAGAACCAATAAGATTTTAGGATCTGCTCCATCTTTTCTAAGTTTTTTAACCTGATCTACCAGATTAGCAACAAATACTTTAAAATCTGAAATGGATTTAATAGGCTGATATCTCACAGTGTTAGTGTCGATTCCAAATTTCTTTGCCATTGTTCTATCAATAGCTCCTTCAGTGTCACAATAGATCACATTGTATCCTTGCTTTTGTGATTCTCTCACTATATTCATACAAAGGAAGCTCTTTCCCGTTTGGGGATCACCAGCTATTCCCATCGATCTATTGTTAGCCACTCCTCCAAAAAGGCTTCCGGAAAGCTGTGCATTTAAAACGTAATTTCCAGTCCCTATCCACTCAGTAACTTCTGAAAATTCGTTTTCCTCTAAAATTGAACCAGCTTCAAATCCTTCTATTTTTGAAAGTTGTTTATCCAGTTCTAGAAATGAAAATTCTTTCTTGGATGTTGATTTTTCTTTAGCCATATTTTCTAATTAATTTAATATTATAGATCGGAAATGGTATTAGATTTCCACCTTATGAACTGCAAATTTTATGATTTCAGAATCTGTTCTGTTTTCATTTTCAAATCTTCCATCCATTTCTCTGAGAATAAATAGATCTTTTCCAATTTTCCCCGCTATTTCTTTAAGAGAATCTTTATCCCTCGTTAGATCTAAATCCCCGTGCCAAATTTTTCCCTCCCCTAAAACGAACACATTTGCATTAAAATAAACCTCGTTGTCCGGATACATGTCCCTGTATCTAGATTTTGATCCTGAGATCATTCTCCCTGGTATAAAACCTTTTGAATAAAATACGTCTTCCATTTTTTGATATTTTTTGATGGGCAATAAAAAAAGCAGACTCTCGTCTGCTTCTTTTATCCAAATTCTTTCAAGTTATTTCACTTGTTCTGCTGATTCCGCTGGCGCTTCTTCAGCTGGGATTTGAGCTGTTGTTGAGTCGTTTGCAGTTACTGCAGAAGTATCAACCTGAGCTGCTGTAGAATCTACTGTAGATTCTGAAGTAGAAGCTCCAGAACCACAAGAAACTAAAGCAAAAGCCAATGCGAAAATTCCTAAGATTTTTTTCATGTTTTTTGATTAATTTAAGATTTATATATCTAAATCAGTCTTTAGTTTCAGCGGCAAAGCTCGTTTGCTGCACTGATAGCTATAAGACTTCCTGGTTTTACTGCATAATTATATCCCATGCTCTCCACATATCCCACTGCTGCTTTTAAAACTATATTGGATTTATATTTGGGACTGGTATTATAATCTAAATCTATCTGATGAATGTCTATTTTTCCTTCAAATTTTAAATAACCAGCTACATCTATAGCTCTATTTAGTTCTCCCCATAATTTAGACCAAAGATCTTTCACCCTAGGAATAACCTCTCTTTTGTAAATAACATGAGCACCCCTGTTATCATATCTGAAAACAACTGTTGTAACATAAACAGTTTTGGTTGCATACGTTTGGCTGTCACATCCTACGTAAATTTTAACCTCTGGATTTTTGTCAACGATTTCTTTAGTATATGACAATAAATCGAGAACATCCTCTCCACCAATTTTTTTAAATTCCCTGGACATTTCTTGTTATTATTTTCTGGAGAAGTCTCTTACAAACTTTGCCCCCGAGACGAACCATCTGGAATCGTCCTCGTTATTTTTTAGGATGAACGTGTGCTCACTGACCTGTCCGATTATTGAATATTCAGATCCTTCACTAATCCAGACATCTTCAAGATCTTTCATTTTAAGATTCCACTTCCAAATAAATTTTGTGGCATTTCTCTCGAAGTATTTTCTGTAATATTCTTCCAGATCAGAGCTTATGTTCTTAACCTTTCTGAATTCTTTGTCAGTCATAGCTTATTTTTAAATTATTATACAATAAAAAAGCCCCGGGGTTTCCGAGGCTTTAAATATTATATGAGATATTTTTTAATCTCTATACTTGTAATAATTATAAACCTCTTCTATATCATCCGCTGAAGTTGTAATATGATCGACTGCCCATTGCTCAACTTTTCCTGAACTTTGAACCATACTAACTAATTGGTTAGCTTGATCGCATATTTTTTTCAAATTTGCAAGCACCATATAGGGTTTTGCTTCACCAGCCTCTATTTCAACCTGACCCGGAACTTCTTGTGAAAAGGTGGGTTCTTCTGCAGTATCCATAGCATCTCCATCTTCCATACCGTCCATTTCCATACTGTCATCTGCAGCAGGCTCTTCTGGCATAGCGGATTTAGCCATTTTTTCCTTTTTATAATCTTCCATTTGTTTTAGGTTCTGCATAGTAATATGTTATATTTCTGTCTTTATATATTCAGTTATACCCGAGTTTCCAATAAAAAGTAGCTATTTTTTAAATTTTTTCCAGGATTTTAGAAAGAAACGCACATTTTTCATATTCCTCCTTGAGGGAAAAGTGGTTTACCATTTCATTAATAATCCCGCTACCCCCTATTTTTTTAGCAAGATTAACAGGGTTTCCTATTAAAAAGCACTCATACATGCTATTGTAAGACTCCCCTATCTGTGACGAAATTTCTTCGTCAAGTATTTCGTCGCTTAGGATTTTTTCAAAATTCTCCATATTATTTTCATTTGTGTAAAAATAAGGAATTTTCCCGCATTATAAAAATGCATTCTTTGATATATAATATCATGAATATGCTGGAAACCTATAGCGACTATAGAAATTCACTAATTAGAGAGTTTGTTTTTACTGAAGAGCAAATTACTGAGAGCCTTATTATGCTAGAATCTGAGGATCAAATTTTTGAATATTGGTACAATACATTATTCGATTTTGGGGCATTGATCCCAGGTGTTGGATCCTTTTTCGAGGGAATAAATTTAGTTTCCTATGCTAATCAGGGTGAGTATCTTTTAGCTGGACTTTGCGCTATAGGATTAATCCCCATATTTGGTCAATATATTGGGGCAGGGGGATCTTTGCTTGTTAAAGCCCTTAAGGGTACAGGAAAGGTCGGATCTAAAATGCTAGCCCCCGTTGCTTCTTTGGTTGGAAAGTTTTTTCCTAAAATAACAAAGTTTTTAAAAAGCGCCGAATTTACCTCCAAATTTAAAGGCATAGGTAAACACACAGATAACATGCTATCTGCTCTTAAGGATCTTTCAGCAGGTAAAAAAGTTGGCGCTCTTGGAAAAGTTTTCACAGCAAGGGGAGAAGCAAAATCACTAACAAGAATAGGACAATGGCTAGTACCAGGAGGGAAAGGATCTCAGGCATCTCAAACAGTTACAGAGACTGATCCTAGAATAGCAGCAACTGCTGAAGAAAACTGGGAGCAATTTATTAAAGCCGTTCCGATTCAAACCCAATAATTTAAATCAATTTACCCCTTTTCAATTTCAGATGCTCTGCTTCTAAAAACCAGAGTAGAGAATATCTTGAGCCAATTGTTATCGGCTTGACCTCGTGAGTAATTCTAACATCAAAAACATAGGAATTTCCCGAAAATTTTAAAACCGGAACTTCCAAAGGATTGTAGAAAATAAAATCTCCTCCTTCAAAATCCTCGTTTAATAGAGATCCCACTGCGTATAATCTACCGCTTTTATTATCATCATGCTTTCCGAACCAATCTCCTGGAACGAATTTATGAAAGTGTATCTCTCCTTTTGGTTTTTTTACCTCAAATCCAGATACACTTTCAAAAAATTCCGTAAACCTAGAAAAAATCCATCTATTATAATCAGAATGCTGAATAGAGCAAGATTGATAGCTTCTGTCATTTTTATTCCACAATCTCTCCGATTTTTTATGATTCTCTATTATTAAATCACATTCCTCTTTACTAAATAGTATTTTTTGGGTTAATAGCATTCCTCTTTAAAACTTGTTTCCACAGGTTGGACAAAATTTCCAGTCCTGCTTATTTCTAGTTCCGCATTGAGTACAATACGATCTGATCTCTTTAGCTTCAACATTCTTCTGTGAAGCTGGTAAGATTTGATATTCAACCACATTGCATGTCCATGAATTGAAATTACCATTTGCGTCTTTGAAATCTTGATCAGATTTAGAACCACTTTCTATTCTTCCGGTTTCTATAGAATCTTCTCTCTTATTAACATTTCTAAAAACCTCATTGGTTGGGATATTTAAACTCCCACCAACACTTGAGGTATAGGAAATATTTGAATTATAAAAGGTGCTCGTTGTTGTGCTGTTAGACCACCCTCCTGTGGTTGACCCATAAAAATAAGGATTTGTGGTCCAGGTTATTCCTCCAGAGGTAGAGAACGTACTATACTCGTCATAAAACTCTATTTTAACTAAACCATTGTTAACAATAGCTTCTTTAGTGTCTCTGGAATTGTTTACCTTATAAGTTGAGAATTTAAATTTTTCGGGAGAATCTAAAAATCTCTCTAAAAAAACTCTCTGACCCGGATTAAGAATGATCCCCCTTTCTGAAATTCTTTTTCCATTAATGCTAATCTTGGCTAAGACTGGCGAAGTTTTAGGATTGAAGAGTTCAATCTCAAATTCGTCTCCATCATTAAGATAAACTTGGTTTTTTGCTGATGGATAAACCTTTAATCTGTTTTTCTTTTTTGTGATCTGGGCAACGCAAGGCTTAATTGCGTACCCACTTGTTGAAGTGATGTACATGATTTTTTTCACTTATATTTTAGCAACTCCCTTCGTGTGCTTTTTAGACACACTCCAAGGTGGGTAAACCCGGGAGCAACTTAGAGTAAGTCTCTAAATCAAATGTATATATGAAAATTTTGTAGAGGCTAAAATAATTCTTCCTTAGACATTAACTGCTCATGTACTTTTCCTAGTGAAGAGGTTAATTTCTCAACTATTTTTCTGTCTGCTGATCTTTTTCTAGATTCTAGATGGTTGAGATATTTTTTAGAAAAATCAAAGAGAATAACTTCATTTACACTTATATTGTAGGAATATAGACCGTTTGTTATAATTATGCTGTCCCTTTCTATTTTACAAATAACATCTTTTAATTCCATGTACATAGAATTAGATAAAGCAGAATACACAAATTTTGTGTCTGGATGTGACATTATGTAGCTAGCAATCTCTATTATTTTGGTTTGATTGCTGTATAAAGATTTAAAAGCTTTCTTAAGGTCCTTACTTCTCCTTTTAGAAATATATCTTTTTAATCTAAACCATATTCTTCCCTTGAGTCTAGTAAACATTTTATTTGGTTAGTAGGTAATCCAAAACTTCTTTCCATGATGGAAATTTTTCGGTTCCAAAATGGATATGCTCTCCCTCGAAATCAGCAACACCGTTTGCAACACGATCATCAATTAAATACTCCCCCTTCAAAAGTCCTTTATTATGGGAGAGTATTAATTTTTTATTAGCACTTTTTCCAAGATACTTTTGAACCCAAACCCTTTTATCTGTCCATGCCTCAACATTGGACCACATAGCAGTTGAAAGGATGTATGTGTCATATTTTTCTTGCAAGGAATGCCAAGCTTCGATAGCTCCTGGAATAGGGTCAAGATCTTTAAATGCGAGAGTGTGATTAAAAGCTTGATACTGTTTTATCCCTCTTTCTGCTAATTCCCCTTGTCTTCTGTCGAAATCACAAAGTACTCCGTCCATGTCTATAAACAGGACGGGTTTGCCCGTCTTTAGTGAAGCCCTAAGATAGCTTGGGGTTTTTTTAACTGATTCCTCGTTCATTTTTTTAAAATTGGGTCATTATTATTAGTGTAAATCTAATAATAAATTTCAGGGGATAAAAATGTGGGTTATTTTAAAAGGAGTCCTTTCTCGTGTTTAAATGCGTGTAGTGATGTGATATGCATTGTAAACATTCCAGGTTTTACTCCTTCCCAGAAAGGGTCCCTTTCTCTTAATTTTTCTAAAAGCCAAATAACTTTTCTGCAGCAGAGATAAATGTCATCTCTAAAATGTCTGAAAAAATCACAAGATCTAATGTAATAGACGACATGCATATATCCATGTCTCATAATAAAATGATAGCCTATAGTGCATGGGACTCTTTGTCCATTAGCTCCCCCAGTATCCTCTGGAAACCAAATTGGTAAAAAAGCCTGTCTAGTAAATGGTTCTTTTTCCAATAAATCCACAACCATATTAAAATCCCCATACTCGAATCTGATACCTTCCATTACTCTATTTGAATCATCCTTTGCATGTCTTGGCCAAATTCTTTCTGGATAAGTGTGGGAAAATTTTGTGGTTCCCCCAAACTCTGCATTATTTTTTTGAGCAAAAGGCCACCAATTATGAGAGGGAGGAGGATTTAGTGGTTTACCCCCAACTCTTTCCAAAAAGTGATCGTTTGCCCAAGGTAGATTTGGTTTGATTTGGGCGACAAGTTCATTCAGATCCTCTACCATGGTACAGGAAAAGGAATGATTAAGAATCTCGATCATAGCAAATCTTGGATCCTCCTTAATGGTCTTTCCCTGCCACTTTTCGGTGTGTACATCGTAGCAATAGTCACCCATCTTGGACTTTGTCCAATCTATAGCAGCATCAAATTTTCCGAAAACCTTCATTATCGTGTGTTATATTATTATTTTATACAGGAATCTTAAAAATATTTCAAATATACTCCATCTAATTTTTTGATATATAAAACAATGAAAAGAATTCTGGATTTCAACAGTTTTATAAATGAGAGCTTTCTGGGTGCACATGCAGCCTTTATATTCGTTCCTGTTGATAAAAATTTCAAATCTTTAGACAGAGATCTACCAAATTCTAAAACACTTTTTCCCTCTGAATTAACTGGATTGGGAGCTGCTGGATATCTGTTAGTTCCATCCACTGTGGAGACCTTCCAATTTATAAACAGTCCATATTTCAAGAAAGCATATCCAACAACTTCTGGGGGAATATCATACACAAAAAATCCAGACAAAGACGGAGTTATAGTCATGAATGGGGGTGACGCTTATTCAACAGGAAAAAGCACAGGGGTAGCTTCCGTAACTGCGGACGTTCCTGGATTCTCCCAAAATGCAGCCTTTTATTTTAAATCAGGAAACGCTCTGATACTGGAGATTCTTATGAAAAGAGAAGGATGGGAAGAAATTTTCATAAAGGATTTAGCAAGAAAAATAGGAAACGGATTTGAGTCTAATAAAGCTATACAAAATACTTTCTGGGGAGGCATAGAAGACGAAGGGCAAATTATGAAAGAACTATTTGCAGCTTCCTCTGAAGATATTGGATTAGAAATAACCGATGAAGAAGTAAAGAAAAGATATGATGTAACAGAGGAGCTTTTAGATCTTTTCAAAAATAAACCGGGTGATTTTGTATCCCTGAATTTTTCCAAAGGAACTTTCGAAAGAATATCAGAACTTGCAAAAGAATCCGGATCGGAAGAGATCTCAAAGACAATAGACAATCTAAGCGATTTAAAAAGCGCTGGATTTTTTGAAGATTAATAAAAAAGAAAATGAAAAGAATACAAGATTTTAAAACGTTCTCGGGTGTAAATGAGGCAGGTATTTTTTCGAGGGGTGCTGAAATGATTAAAAAAGCTGGAAATTGGCTAATGAATCTAGTAGGTGCACAAGAAAAAAATGAAATTCCGGTTAGAGATAAGAAGTATAATCCAGAGACTGATGAATTTGAAACCTCATCACCCGAACCATTTATTAAGGTACATTTGCCTGAAGGATATAAGAGTGGGGATTATAAATTTACTAAGAAATTTGAAAGTGATATGAACGAATCAGATCCGGCATGGAAGATAGCACAGAAAACGCAAGATCCTGAAATAGATGATGTAACTGCTCCAGAACTTAAGAAAGAGTTATCATATCATTTTAAAAATCCAGAATCTGGAAGACCCCTTTTGATCTGGGGAGCTCCTGGAATAGGTAAGACATCGATTGTAAAATCTTTTGGCCTTGAAGATATGAATGTTCCTGTAATTGAAGTTATATTAAGCTTAATGGAACCAACAGATGTTGCTGGTTTACCGGGATCAGAGTCGGATAAAAAATATGGTGACGTAAAAAGATCTGTTAATTATCTCCCTATGATTTGGCCATTGGATAACGGACCAGAGGATAAAGGAGGTATTATATTTCTAGACGAAATAAACAGAGCTCATCCTTCTGTTCAAGCGGCTATGCTTAAGGTTGTACTTGATAGGGAAATTGCAGGAGCTAATTATAAAATCCCATCCAAATGGTTAATTCTTGCTGCAGCTAACAGACCCGAAGACGAACCGGGTGGATTAATCAGACCAATGAGTTTTGCACTAGCCAACAGATTCGCTCAAGTCAATTTAATTACTGATCCTTCTAGTTGGACAGATTGGGCTAGAAAAAAAGGATTAAGCGATGATGTAGTTTCTTTTGTTGATCTAATGCAAGAATATTTTTACATGATGCCTGGATCTCTTTCAAACTACGATACCACTATGGGGGTTACCCCAAGAGCATGGGATTATGCAGCTAGAGAATACCAAGACAGAAAAGAAGAAGCAGAAGCAGCAGGAACACAACTATCAGAATTAGAAATTTCCAAAATATTTAATAAGCATTTAGGTAAAAAGGTTTCTTCTGTTGTGACAGATTTTATAGAGACAACCAAGGTGTGGCCTGTGAATAGAATTTCTAAAATATTTACAGATCCAAACGATCCTTCCATTCAATTACCCATGTCTTCTAGCGGAAGATACGATCTGAGAAAATCGTATGCTGTAATGTATATGGTTTCTAAATATAAATCTGGACAACAATTAACCAAGGATGAATTTGTAAACCTGTTAACATACTTAACAAATCTTGATTCCGGAGAAATTGCTATGAGCGGATTAAACATGATTAAAAAATCTCATCCAGAAGTTAAAAATTATCTCGGGGATGTTTCTCTAGAAAAACACGTAACCCCTTTCGTAAACAAATACAAGGGTTTCATGAAAGAAATTTAAAATGCTTAGAATCAGATCCTTCCAACAATACAGTATTCTTTTAGAAAGTCATTCCCAATATGGAATGGCAGAGGAGGATTACGATAGGACAGTGATGAAAGTTAAAAGATGCCTTTCTAAAATATTGATGAAGGGTGGATTTTTCGGAAACGTATTAGCGGAAATTCCTGTTTGTGCTTCTAAAGAATGCGATTTCTTTTCAACTGATGGAACTGTTTTAATTTTCAATCCCCCTAATATTTTAAAATTAAGTGATGACGAGATAATTTGGGTTATAAATCAGGGTATCATTCATTTAGCTCTTCAGCATTTCGACAGAAAATCGGGAAATCATAAGGGTATATGGAATGAAGCATGCGACATAGCTGCAGAACCTTACTTAGACGGAATCGGAAAATCCGTTCTTCCTCTGAAATACAAAAATCCAATTTTTGCTGACAAATCTGCAGAAGAAATATACAAAATGCTAGAAGGGGGTTCCCCGTTTAAAGGAGATATAACTTTTACTTCAGCGTGTGAGGTATTAGAGCCGGGTGAAATTGATACCGCTCAAATAACAGAAACCATAATGGGAGATATTAACTCTATTAGGGGTGAATCTGAAGACAAAAAAAGCAAAGAGAAAAAAGATATAAATGAACCTCCTAAAGATCCCAAAAAATCTGGAGGGGATGATGACACGAAAGAGCCAGGACAGCCTTCCGATGAACCTGGCGATTCTTCTGACCAGGACGGAGAGGGAGAACCTTCTGATCAAGAAGGAGAGGGAAAACCTGGGGAGCAGGGTGAACCTGGTGAGGGGGGAGAAAAAGGAGAGTCTGGCGAATCTAGTGATGACGGAGGAGAAACTAATGGAGAATCTGACGAGGAGGGTAAACCGTCTGAAGAGTGGGATAAAGGAAAAGAAGAAGACAAGAAAGATTGGGATTCTAAGATAGAAAAACCACAACCAATTGATAGGAAAGATATCTCAAAGAAAATACAAGAAATAACGGAGAGAGCTGCTAACAAAGGAACCGGTGGAGGAGGAATTTCTCCGGCTCTTAGAAAATTTATAGAGGATTTAGTAAATCCCCAGGTAGACTGGAGAAAAATATTACAAAAATATGCTTCCGAGGCTGATGATGAAATCACCCAATATAAAATACCAAACAGAAGATGGGCTTCAAGAGATATTTATCTTCCTGGATTAAGAGGTAAAGACGAGGGATTTGGAACTGTTGTTTTAGCAGTTGATACATCAGGATCAATTGGACAAGACGAATACACGACATTTTTAGCAGAAACCAGAAGTGTATTAAAAGCATTTCAACCTAAGGAGATTTATATTATATACTGTAGTGACGCTATTGATGGAATAGACCACTTAAAATATCCTGGTCAATCTTTAGATCCCTCTAAAATGGGATCTACCGGGGGAAATGAGCTAGGATTCGATCCCCCAATAAAATGGACAGAAGAAAACATTATAAAAAAAGGAAAAGATCTTGCATGTTTAATATATTTCACAGATGGAGGAGCACACGATCCAGAAAAACCAAAATGGCACAGAAAAATAATCTGGGCAATGACTACAAGTCATAAGATACCATTTGGAAAGCACGTTAATGTCCCAGTAAATAAATTAAAATAAAAAATGAAAAAAATTCTATCAGTACTATTCGTTGCAATTCTGTGTTTTAAATTAAATGCACAAGATACCATAAGAGTTAAAAATCAGGTATTCGAAGTTCTATATTCACAAAATCTAGAACAACCGCTTTGGATAAAATATAGATCCACCAACAGACCCACAAATGTTAACAGAGGATCAATGGATTTTTATACCGAAAAAGGAATCAAAACATCGGATGGCGATGATTATGCGAAGAATGTTTACGATAAAGGACACGGAGCTCCTGCAGCCACGTTCTCTGACAATATGGAAAATTTAAAGCAAACTTTTTCTTATTTGAATTGCATTATGCAAAATCAATATTTGAATAGAGGTGAATGGAGATTGCTTGAAGAGCAAATTAGAAAGTGGGACGATAATGAAAACATCACAGTTATAATTAAAGTATTCTTTGATAATCCAGTTAAGAGGGTTTCTACAAATGCTGCGATACCTTCACATTTACAAAAACACATTTATTTTGAAAAGCAGAAAAAATGGAAATGCTTCGTATTTTTAAATGAAAGACCACAGTTTAAATGGGAACAACTTGAAATGCTTTGCGAAGATAAGGATCACAAATAGAATAAGCTGATAGGGAGGGATTCGAACCTCTCATGAGGTCTTTAGCCATAGAACATTGCTCGCTTTGTGGTCAACCCATTATTCTACGTTTATCAGATGTTCCCCACCCCCGAGACAGGAGGGCTTGTCTGCCAGTTTCAACACCTATCAGTATTAAATTTAAAATACGTTATTATTCTTTCTTCTAGCCTCTTCAGCTTCTTTATATACTCTTACCCAAGTTAAAAATATATCTACTGGTGCTAACACCCAGCACATAATTAGCATAGCAATTGTGTCAAGTCCTGGAGTGATTCCCAATCCTCCTGCTTTAACGTCTCTGTTCCATTTTTTAAATGACATGTACAAGCAATACACTAGACAAACTAAATAGTAATATCCAAAAAATCCCATAATATTTGTTTTTATATTCGAGCGGGAGACCGGGCTCGAACCGGCTACCCCGACC
>SXGQ01216702.1_pt1 | contig 39681 bp, 54 predicted proteins | sample 3178371 | NCBI WGS metagenome assembly SXGQ01 (sample SAMN11356859, study PRJNA531348) | freshwater metagenome | isolation source: freshwater sample F1-20 | place: China: Fuxian Lake, Yuxi | collected 2017-12-25
AACACGCAGAGTTTCTTCAGGACTACGACCGACATTTAAATTGTTTACTGTTACATGTTGAATAACATTGTCAGGATCAACAATAAAAGTAGCGCGGAGAGCAGCACCTGCTGGTGCATAAAACACACCCAACTGTGCAATCAAACTTAAGTCGCTGCGTTGGGTGTCGGCAAACTGAATGTGTTTGATTTTTTTCAAATCTTCGTGTGCTGCTTGCCATGCAAGTTTACAGAACTCATTATCTGTTGAACCTGTGAGCAATACTGCATCACGATCAGAAAAGTCTTGAAACAGTTTGTCATAGGCCACAATTTCTGTGGGGCATACAAAAGTAAAGTCTTTGGGATAGTAAACGATAACTTTCCACTTGCCTGCAAAGCTTTCGTCTGTAATAGTAAAGAAATCATCTTTACCTGGGTTAACACCTGTAACAGCGAATTTTTCAATTTTATTTCCAACGGTTTTCATTTTCGATTTACTCCTAGTTTAAAATTTGGAATCAGTGTAAACACTAATATTTGTATTATATAGATATTTACTATGGAAATCAACTAATTTATTGCATTTTCCAATTGTATTTTTCAATGTCTAAAATAGCTATAATCTATACTTAAAATAAAATTAGGGCTGTGAAGCCCTAATACTGGTTACGGATTCCAGTGTTAGCTTATCTTCTAACCGATTTTTATGTGTATTAATCTACTTATTAATTTTTATCTGGCTCCAAACTTTTTGTCTAATAGCATTTTGTAGTGTATCAGGCAAGTGAACATAATCTAATTCTTCACTCATTTTTTTACCATTTTTAAATGCCCAGTCAAAGAATTTTAACACAGCCTGGCTTTCTGTTGGATTAGAAGGATTACGGTACATGATAATAAAACTTGCAGAACTAACAGGCCATGCATTAGGGTTACGCTGATCAACAATGCTTAAACCCATGCCTGGCACTGAAAACCAATCAGCGCCATCTGCGGCTGCGGCAAATGTGCTGTCATCGGGACTAATCCAACGGCCCGCACGATTCTGAAGTTGCATAAAGTTCATGTTGTTTTTCTTAACATAAGCATACTCAACATAACCAATACTACCTTTGATTCTATTAACATTGGCTGCCACACCTTCGTTGCCTTTACCGCCCACTGAAGTAGGAGCCGGCCATTTGACCGCAGCACCACGACCCACTTTACGGGCCCATTCTTCACTGACTACAGTAAGATAGTCTGTCCAGTTGTAGGTAGTACCAGAACCGTCGGCTCTATGAACCACAGTGATAATCATGTCTGGCAATGTTTTACCAGGATTTAATGCTTGTAGTTTTGAATCATTCCATTTTGAAATTGTGCCCATGAACACTTCAGCCATCACTGGACCAGTAATGCGAAGTTCCCCAGGTTTAAAGCCGTCGAGATTTATTACCGGTACAGTACCGCCAATTATAGCAGGAAACTGCACTTGACCGTTTTTGTCTAAATCTTCACCTTTAACGGGTGCATCGCTGGCACCGAATGCCACAGTCTTATTGTTGATTTGTCTGATACCCCCTGAACTACCTATGCTTTGATAGTTTAAACCTATGCCTGTTTCTCTTTTATAAGCTTCGGCCCATTTGGCATAGATAGGATAAGGAAATGTGGCTCCTGCTCCTGTTATGTCTGCTGCCTGTGCTGTAACGGTGATAGCCGCTAGTAGCGTCAGTATAATTTTTTTCATGTGCATTTACTCCTTAATATGCAAAAATATTTAAGATATAAACGATTACAATAAGATTACAAACACAGTTTATTTTGCCAAAATCTATAATCAGCGTTGATATGGTTTATAAATATTCTTACTCAAGGCACACAAAGGTTATTCGATGAACAAATATGATGAACTAGAATTATTAATCAAGAAATTTACAAGAGCACTACCCGACACAGAACAATATCAACTACGCTTAGAACAAGAATTAGAATTAATAGCGCAATTAGGATTTGCTCGACACTTTCTTCGTGTTAGAGAAATCCTGGATCTTACCAAAGATATACCACACATTACCCGTGGGTCAGCAGGTTCGAGTTTAATCTGTTGGCTCATGGGCATTTCGGATGTAGACCCTATACAAGAACGAATTCCCTTAGCAAGATTTATGAATCCAAAACGGGACGACTTGCCAGACATTGACTTGGACTTTCCGCACTATCAACAAGAAACTGTCATGAACAGAATCTATAAAAGGTGGCCAGGACAAAGCGCCCGTGTCAGCAACTTTGTTACTTACAAGGAAAAATCGGCAGTTCGAGAAGCAGCAAAAAGGTATGGAGCTAAAGGCCGTCTAAAACGAAACTTTAAACTTACAGATGTTGTACCTGAATATGCCGACGAAGCAGAACGACTAGCCAAAAAATTAATAGGCAAAAAACGCTGTATCAGCAAACACTGTGGAGGCATATTGATCTTTGATAGACCTGTTCCTAAAAGTCTTATTAACGCCGAAAATCAAATCTTGTTAGACAAGTATGAAATAGAAGATCTTGAACATTTTAAGATAGATATATTGGCTAATCGTGGTCTAAGTCAGCTGTGGGAAATTTCGCAGCAAGATCTATTAGACTATCCCGAACAAGACGCAGCCACTGCTGAATTGCTGTGCCGAGGAGATGTGTTGGGCGTTACGCAAGCAGAAAGTCCTGCTATGCGTAGACTGTTTAGAGCTATTAAGCCTCGCAGTCGTTCAGACTGTGTATTGGCCACAGCATTAATCCGTCCAGTGGCTACACAGGGTCGCAGGCGTGCTAGTTTCTTTCAAGATTGGAGTCAAGACAGCTTCGACAATACTATAGTGTTTGAAGATGATGCCATAGAATTAATTGCCAATATACTGGGTTGTGATCACTATGAAGCAGATATGTGGCGTCGGGCTTTTGCTAAAAAGAACGAGGAAAAAATGTTTGAGTTCATGCAGTTAATGGGCAATCATCCCCGACGAGACGAAGTTACTGCGGCACTGAAAGAACTCAGTCACTTTGGGCTGTGTCGTGCTCACGCTATCAATTTGGGTAGATTAATCTGGGCTCTTGCTTATCAAAAAGCACACAACGGCAAACAATTTTGGACAGCAGCATTAAAACACTGCCAAGGCAGTTATAGTCGTTGGGTCTACTGGCAAGAAGCCAAACTTGCTGGCGCTGTGCCCAGTGTGCTGGAAGGCAATGAAGTAGATGACTTGCAGCATACTGGACAATGGCGCAGTCGCAAATTCATACCTGCTTGCAGAGAAATTAGACGGCCAGGTGAAGTTGAATTCTGTGGATTGATTGCTAACTACCGTGTGTTTAAATCCGGTCCCAAAGACTACATTACTTTTGCCACTGTGGGCACAGGCAACGGTCGGTATTTGGATGTGGTATTAAAACATGCTACTAGTTTTCATGAATATCCTGTGCTGTGGGGTTTGGGTAAATTAGGCTATAAAAATAATACAGAATATGTTACAGTTATTAAACACAAGCGACTGAAACTACAGGACATAAGGCACATAGAATGAAATCAAGACTACACTTACACAGTCACACAGGACCGCAGACTAGAGCATACATTGTAGCTGAACCACAGGCATTACGAGCACTAGCACAGGCTGCGGATCGTGCTGCACGAAGCGTAGCGGGAATGGAAACTGTGAAGTTTTATAGCAGTGACGGACACGAATACGAACTGTTTATTGCCTGCGATGTGTCAGAATCTGAATGGCAAACTATGCCGGGACCTTATGATAAAAACAGCCAACCCAACAGTCTGGCTGTAGTAAAACTCTACGATGAAATAAAAAAGCCCGCATAATGCGGGCTAATTTTATATTACAAGACTAATTATTTGGTCTTGACTTTGAACGCTTCAGTAACACTGTCAAAGTGTTTGGTCCAATCGTATTTCATAGCTTCTTGGCTAAAACGAATACTTTCGCCGTAAAGTTTGGTAGCAACATCTGTGCTGGCTTTGACTGCACTTTTTGTGTAGGCAGTTTGAGCATCAACAAATTGATTAAGAGCATCAGCTACTTTTTCATGTTTGGCAAACACAGTGCTGATTGCAGTTTTTTTAGCAGTTTGAATGCTGTCGATTGTAGAGTCTAGTGTAAACATAATTTCTCCTTGTTAAGCGAGTTTACGAAATTTAAGGGACCCGCCCCATTGCGGCATCCTTAAAAGTATTTAGCAATTATATGTTGCATTGCACAAAAAGTCAATTGAAAAAAATAGTGGTTGGATACTATTTTGTAAATACAAGACATTCAAAAAACTTGCAAGGAGAAATCGAATGGAACTAGTAATCGGTATTATAGTTTTGGTAGCTATTGGTTATGTTATCTATGTAGCCAATGTTTCCAAGTCAGAGGCAGGAGTTAAAGTTGAACAAGCAGAGGCTGCACCTTACAAAGTTGAAGCACCTGTTATAGTAGACACCACAGTACCAGTTGAAGTAAAAACTGCTGAAGTTGCTGAAACTACAGTTAAGGCCAAAAAAGCCACTGCTAAGAAAACAACAACTGCAAAAAAACCAGCGGCCAAAAAAGCCACTGCTAAGAAAACCAAGAAAACTGTTGTTTGATTGTTAGATTAAACCAGCTTGTTTAGCCAGCTCAAAGCTGGCTAAATTTTTGGCTTTTGATTCGCACATGATGTCCGCCCAAGACAAATGTTTTATAGCCCAATGATTAACTTCTTGATTCCAGTAAAAATCACTGTGTGCCCGCAGTTTGGCTTTTTTGTGACCATTTGCTAGCAGAGACTCCATAATTGGGCGATTTCTAGTGTCATGATCGACAAGTACATCTTCACGACTAACGCTGTAATGAATAACAGGCCTACGGCCGCGCCAACTATCAATAATTTTTTTAATACGGTCATCTGACGGATCAATATACTCACCTGTTTTAATCCAATGATGATGTATGTCTAACACCAAAGCGAGATCGTTGACCAGTTCGAGGCTAGCTTCGATTCCCCAGGTAATCTCGTCGTTTTCGATAGTAATACAGTTTCGCGCCTCTGGTGAGAGACGCCTAAGTGCGCTTTTGATACCGGCTGGACCTTGCCTTCCTGCAATGTGGACATTGATTTTAAAGTCCTGGAACGATGAGCCATAGCCCATCCATCTAGCCATATCTGCATGATATTCAAACTCCTCTATAGATCTTTGGACAATATCGCTGTTATCACTAGCCAACACACAAAACTGGCCAGGATGAAAACTAAGACGGGTATTGCTGCTACGAGCACTAAGGCCAATAGAGTAAAAATGCTGCTCACAATAGCGAACAACATCGACTCTACGCCAAAAATAACTCCAACTAGGCTCGGTATAAGCAGGTAGCAGATCACTGCTAATCCGAACCATCCTAAGACTGTCATGTTGTGTTCCTATTCGATCGATCAAAAGTTTTGTTGCTTGAATATTTTGGACCATAAGATCCCACAATTTTTGTTCAGCAACTTCACGCTTTTGTTTATTTAACCAAGTTATGGTTGTTGTACCAGTGTTGTATTTTTTGCAGTCGTCTTTGGGTTTAATACCACCAATTTGACGCGGCTCATCAATCCATTTGCAGGCAAAACCAATTTTAGGTGTGGTAGTAATGGGCATATCTTATTATACTGAAAACCTGCGTTTGTGTCAATCATAAATCCAGCCTAAATTTTCAATTTTATGTATCCAGGTAAAAATAGGAACTGTAAATGATAATTCCCACCGACCATTCCAACCTAAATAAGTGGCAGCATCGATTACTGGGTCTAATTTTTTGTTTTGCTGACTTGCCCACGGCTCGGGATAATCCGGACGGTATTTACCTTGCCATTTGAATCTATCAGTGTAAATTCCTTCTATAACAACAGAATTAATTTTTACAGCCAAATCTGGGTTGCTGTTGGTTTTATTAAAAAAATTTAAAATGAATTTGTGTTCACCTATTTTTAAATCTTGGTGAATTGTAATTAAATTTTTTTCTTTAAGTTCTACCGTATGTTTTATTGTATTTAAACCGTAACTAATTTTAGGAAACTGACCTTCGGGTTCTAGTTCAATTTGAATTAGTGTATTAAATTTTGTATCCATATTTTGTTAAAAAATCTGCGTATTCGGGATATTCTTTTATGGCATCTAGTTTATAAATATTGTCCCATTTTATTAACCAATTTATAAGTTCGTATCTTAGATATTCTGCATTATCCGGCTCTGGAAGTTCTAAAAATTTTATAATTGAGTTACATTCTCTGATAAGTTGAATATTTAATCTTGATATATCTCTACCAGTGGCTATAGTTTTGATACTATTTACTGTATTATTTTCAATGAACTCAATGACTTTTTTATAATTTCCGACAAACTTCTTTTTAATATCTTTGGGCAATACAGATATCTGCAAATATTTGGGATTCATAAGTGGTATACCTTGTATACTTAATTTATTTTCCCAAGCCCATTGTATGTAACGATCATAATTATTCACATTTAACAGTTGTGGCACACTACGCAGAACTAATTGGAAATTTCGAGACTCAATTGATTTCAAATACTGGATATTTTGTAAAATTATCTTTGTGTCAGACCCTTGTCTGATATAAGAATTATTTGAAAATATGCTTTCAATACTGAGTTCAACATTAAAACTTTTAAATTTTTTTAATTTTTCTAAAAGTTCTAAATCTAAAATAGTACCATTGGTCACAAAACTTATACTTATATCAGTTCTTTTAGCTTCTATCAAGTAATCAATTAACTCATGAAATCTTTTATTGAGTAAAACTTCCCCTCCCATAAAATGTAATCTATTTAAATTTTTAACTTCTTGTATACTATTCAAAAAATTATTCCAAGACTTTTCATTTCTTGTCCAATTAGAATTTTTGATATTTTCTATAATGCCCCAATTTTTGTATTGGGATGCTATTTTACTACTGGCATTTGGGCCACACATTTTACATGCTAAATTACATTCGTTTCCAAAATCAACATGCCAATCTATAGGAACCGCATATGTGTCACCTATATTTTTACTTTCTTCAAATTTTTTATATGCTGGACTTTGTAAATAACTTTTTGCAAAATTAAGTTCTGTAAAAATTACACTTTTAAAATTTTCTTTTATTCTTCTGCTTTCGTAATTATTTTCTTCCTCAGAGTAACAGCCAATACAAGCTGCAATTTTATTATCTTGATGTATTTGTTTTCTAAAATTTTTAATTGGAGTTTGATTAAACCATTCTAGTACTGTTAAATTTTCAATATTATATTTGGTTTCATTTACGGTATATGGTTTAGTTTTTTCCGAACAACAAATGCCATAACTGCCATCCCAATAGATGTGAACATTTGTCCATGGAACATTACAAAAAATATTTTGATTAGGCATTTATTTTTGATTTAAGAAAAAAAATTAGATATTATTTTCAAATCGTATGCTAACTACATGTTCGTAATTTTTTTTGATTAAACTCTTATACATTAAGTTTTTGTGAACTAAAAAATCAGTGGCTTTTGCATCTAAACAAAATTTAGCCATTTGTTTAAAATACATAGTTTTACGATTAGTTATTGCTCTACAACGAGCGGTATTGCCGGCTAATTCATAAGTTATTGTAGTAAAACTATTTTTATCAGAATAGTCCCAATTATGTATTTCTGTATAAGCAGTAATACCTTGATTTTTTATAAGTGCTGGTTGACTATACTCTCTATCTTTAAAATCTTGGTTTTTATAATCTTTTACTGTAGTAATTATAAGTTCATTGGCTAAATTACAAACTTTAGTGATTGAATCTTTTTGCTGTTGGTCTGACATTGCAAAAGTAAAATATTCGTCAACTGCTATCACACAGTCAAATTTTTTTGCTGCATCAAATGATTTAATTTCTGGTCTATTAGATTTTAACCAATTTATAATTGTATCAGAAACTTCAGTGACATAAATTTCCTTGGCTTTGACACTTAAAATTGCAGGGTTAAAACCAATAAACAGATATGATTCAGGACAAACATTATAAAACTCTGTGATCTTGTTTATAATGTCCTGTTTTTTATCTATAATTTCTTGGTTTTTACTATGCAAACAAAATGCATCGAACACAATTTCTGTGTACTGACTAAATTGGCTCATAAATTCTTTCTAATTATAAGTTATTAGTTATTTATTGTGTTCTTTCTAAATCTAAAGTCACGCAGTGAAACCCTCCCCCCAGTGTTCTACTGTGCCTAAGCTCTAATGGTATTACTTCTACACCGCATTTACCCAATTTATCAATAAGATCAATTTGATTCTTATCAACAATAACTGTGTTGGGATCGATACTTAGCATATTAAGGGCTATCCATTTGCTAGCGTAGGGATATTTGTAGAATGATTGTGGAACAACATCATTTACATAAATCTTTTCCCAACCATCAAACAATCGAGGACAGTTATCTTGATTAACTCTGCTGGCATTCAATACTACTAGACCATCACGCAATATGCTTATTGTACTATCTATGTGTGCGTAGCTATAGAGATTATCGATAATATGCACTCGATAATTATTACCTAAAATATTTTGTAACCACTTTGCACCCAATCTATTACCACTGTTACTGACGAGATATAAAATGTCGTTGTTGTGCCTTAAAATATTTGCTGCATCGAACATTGGTTCACGCTCACTTAATATAATATTTCCATCGAGTACGAAATTATCTAAAGTTAAAAGTCTAGGCCTCGGTGCAGCTAACCACCTTGCTCCATCTTCTATTGCTCGGTTTCTAATATGCCAGTAAGCCTCGGCTTCCATTTGTCTACTTCTATAGACCATCGGACATTCTATTACAGTATCACCAACAACTAATAACACATCCCTAGGACAGTAATTGTACATCCCATCTGTAGTCCAGTGATAGGTAGTTACTTTAAATTCGTGATCTAAATCTTTAGGTCGATATACTTTAACACCTTTTGTCATAAGCGTCTTAGACAAATTATCTAAATCTTCATTGGCTTGATCAATTATTTCATCAGGAAACATACCGCTTGGTAAAGGAGTTTCTTTCCAATTAGTAACTTGTTGATTGTAAAGAAAAATTTCATCTAACTTAGGAAACTGTGCTCCAGTAGCATCACCCACTACACAACTAACTAATTTGTCGTATTCGTTGTTACTATTAATAATCATATATGACCGGTAATTTGTAGTGTATATCTCGGCCGAACTCCAAGATTAGCAGCCATATGGGTTACATTGTAATTCCAAATTACACAATCACCCGCTCGCCAGTTAACAAAAGGTTCGTTATCATATTCTGCGTAATGCCCCGAATGCCAATCTTCCAAAAATAAGATTGCACGATAAATTTTATGTTCTTGACCATTAAGATTAAAAATTTTTACATAGGTTTTATATAAATCACTGTGATTTGGAATGATAACACCTGTGTCCATTCTATAGTAGCTTGTACCTATATCTTGCCAACCTTTGCTGTGAAAAATATCAATAATTCGTTGATTCCAAGTTGGTTGGGGCTTACGCATATCGCACATAACCCCGGAAAAACGCTCACTATAACCTTGACTTACCCACAGGTTTACACTTTGTGGATCATTAAAAGGTTCTCGCTCAAACTGTAATTTAGTATATTGATTATCCCAAAAAGGAGCCAGATGAATTTTATTGACTGCGGGTGTTACCATAATGGATAACTTTTATGTTCCCAAAACTCTGCAATTTTCTCCAAGGATCAACAATGATACTACCACCCGCAATGGCTACATACGGTGTAGTGTCCTGCTGTTCGCCCGTATATTCATATGTAATTTTTCTATTGTGTGCCCATAAGTAGACTGCAGGACCTCTGATGTCTTCAACGACTTCGTCGCGGTTATCTGCCAATGGATCAACATATCTCACACTTCTACCAAGCTCTTTAACATAATGACCCACTAATGTGCTATAACTGCCAATACAATATTCGACATCGGGTTTGTATGCTTTACCGTGAATAACAATTGGTAAGTTTTCTTTGTTGGCAATGTCTACCAGAAATTTTGCAAGGTTTTTTGCTTGTATTTCTCTGGCATGCATTATTGTATCAAACAAATCATAACCAATATCATATTCTTGCGCCAACCAACGAAGTGCAATATTGTCTCGTGGATGGCATGCGCCTGCGTCACCCATACCGGCTGTCATGTATTTAGGACCCTGTAAACGCATAGTGCTGCGAGCTAGGGCATTTGTAACAACATCCACGTTGATATTACCAATTTTCATGGCAAAGTCCTGAATCATGTTCACAATACCAACCTTAGCACTGATATAAGTGTTATAGAAAATTTTTATAGCCTCGCACTCGTCCCATGTGCCAACCTCATACCTCGGATCATTATTCATAATTGTTTTGTACAACTGAATAAGCTCACCCGCAACACCTGTAAGACTACCATCTTCAGTGCCAACAATTACCATCTCTGGATTGGCCATGTCCCACTTAACTGATCCCATAGCAATTAAATAAGGGTTATATAAAAACTGATGTTTTTTATCTAGTCGATTTATAAAATGTTTTCGAGTTGTGCCTGGCAAGACTGTAGAAATTAACACAACCTTTTTGCTAGTTTTGGCAAACTTGTTGATATTATCTATAGTACTGAATACAGCATCATGACCAAAATCCTTCGGCTCCATATGACTGCTGGGAACGCTACCATCATAGCCTTCGGCATGCGGAGTTGGTACAGCAATAAAAATCCATTCAGCATTTTCGCATAATTCTTCGATACCACAAACTTGAACGCTGTCGCTCTGTCTGGTGTAAATATCATAGCCCCACACTTCGTGTTTTTCGGCCATAACTTCAGCACAATCAAGTCCTAATTTGCCTATTCCTATAAATCCAATTTTTTCTTTTTTCATATGTTTTCCTTAGATAATTTTTATCATACATTGTATGTTAATTTCTTTAATAACACAACTGTTAAGGATGTGTCATTTTACCCATTTGGATCCACTAATGTAGATACTATTCATCTTGGACTGTATCAAAATTTTTATCATTTAAATAAACCCTTTGAGCGCATTACTATTCCTATGGTGTTGTTTTATGACCAAGAACCTATTCAAGAAAATGTTATCGATAAACTTAGAATAGATTATGGACTTGCTGTCAAAACTGATAATTTTTCTGATAGCAATAAAAGAATGAGAATTCTTGCAAACAGCGAAAAGTCTAAAGCAAAAGACAATGCTTGTAATTATTGGGGTATGGAAGACTGGTACTATTTCTTTCACGGGTTCGCTGCTCTAGATTGGTACAGAGATTTTCAATACATCCCAAAATTTGATAACAGTTTCAATAAAGTATTTATATGCCTAAATAGATTGTGTACAAAAGATCGAAGTTATAGATTAACTTTGGTTGCTAGACTAATTGAAAAAAATCTACTAGATAAAGGAAAAATTAGTTTAACATTAGAAAATATTGGAACAGGCACTTGGAAGGAAGAAATACAGGATCCAACAAGTAAACTAAGCGCAACATCAAAAAACCTAATTGTACAACAGTTAAGTAAACTTTCAGGAAGTCTAATTTTAGATAAAATTTTACCACCTGGCCATAGCAGCGCAGATTCTGGTGCAGATATTTTTAATCTTAGTAAATCCGTGCTTTGGCATGTTGTGACAGAAACTGTTTTTTATCACGATAAAAAACATCTTACAGAAAAAATATTTAGACCTATAGTAACAAGAAGACCTTTTATCCTTGTAGCAGCACCAGGAAATCTAGCATATTTGAAATCCTATGGCTTTATGACTTTCGATAAATGGATTGATGAAAGTTATGATCTGGAACAAGATCACGATAGGAGATTATCAATGATTGTGAATGAAATAGAAAAATTGTCTAAGTTAACTTACAATGAACTTGTAATTATGCATAAAGAAATGGAAGAAATTCTAGACTTCAACTTTAATCATTTTTTTGGAAATTTTAAATCTATAATTGTAGATGAAATGGTAGATAATTTAGAAAGAATTTTTGCTAGATGGAATTGTAATAGAATAGATGGCAGAGAATATGATATTTCTAAAATAAATTTTTCAGCAATAAAACAAAGACTTAAAAATTAGTACTAGACTAAATTTCAGGCATGGGTGGTTGAGGTACAGGACTGTTTGCACTTAGCCCCGAAGCAGCAGGCATTGTAGTTGCAGCCGCAAATCCACCAACAGCACCAACACCCGCAGCAGTGATCGGACTAGCAAAACTGCTAGCAGATGAAAAACTTGTTGGTTTGGAAAATGCGCTACCCGGTGAGGGGCTAGCCGGCGGCGGCGCACTTTTTGTCGAAGCTTCTATAGCTTTAGCCCGTAAATCTTTATCATCACCAGCTAACATAATGCCTGAAAGAGTGCCTGTTAAAAATGTAGCAATAGGGATAATTAATTCAAAAAATTTGTTGTCAACGGGACTCATACCATTCATTGGTTGTGTAACAAATATCAAACTGTAAAGAACTACAAACACAATACCAAATAATGTGAATCCTAATATCAAACCTATAAAAAACTTTAATCGAGCATTTAGTTCTTCTGAGGTATATTTTTCACCTCTAAATAGACTATCTATCATTTACATACTCCTGCGTTAGTCAATTGGGGACATTTGTTTGTTGGCACCGAACTAGGCGTTACATTTAAATTTTCTTTTTCATAATGTCTAAGATCATCTGGGCAAGTGCCGTTTGCACTGCAATAAGGTTTTTTACAGATTTTATTATCCCAATTTTCAGGATTCTGACAGGGATATCTATATCTTTCCTCACAGCCCGTAAGTAGCACAATACAAGGAATTAAGATCCAGGCCCAATTGAATTTCATTTTAACTCCCAATGGATAATTATAAAAATATTTATCAAAAAAAATATATTTTAACAAGCATTTTTTAACGAGTAGATAAATTAAAAACAGCCATAAAAGTAAAAATTATTGCTAATAAGCCCACAATAGCCACTGCACCGCCTAAGATTAATTCGGCTATTTCTTCATTTCTTTTGGCTCTAATTTCACGTTGTTGTCTTTCAAATTCTCTTTTTTCTTTGATTAACCTTATATGCTCTTTTTTCATATCTTCCCAAACCTGAGCATTGCCCGACCAGTAAAGAAGATCTTTTAACATTTTTTCATCTTCTCTTAGTTTTTTTGCAGACATCGCCAACTGTAGTGCGAGTTCACCTAGTTCAGCATCGGATTTTTTATAATTTTGTATGTTACTTTTATTTGCAGCAGTGTAAACTTCGTCGCTATAGCGTAAAAATTTTCCTAAATCTCCCATTATTTCATTGATATCTTTACCAAGATTAATGGCCGATTTAATACCTTCAACTGCTCCCTGCGCTGCCGCAAAAGCTACACCTACAGACACTGGGTCTATCATTATTTGCTACCTTTTCTTCCATTCAATGCAGTATGATTGTCTACTATAGTCGTTGCCAATCCATCCCCATCGTATACAGACATATTCAGGAGTTACATTATTTAAAAAAAAACGAGCAAACTTTGTATGATCATTTATTTGCCAAAGGATTATCTAATGCTTTCTGAATCTTAGTGTCAACTTCTTTTTTCAGTGCATCAACATCTCTTTTTACTTCCCTTTTCATAGTGTCGATTTCCCTGCTAATTTCTTTTTTACTAGCATCTACTTCTCTGGTTATTTCGCGACGAGCATCTGCTACTTCTTTTCTTATTGCATTTACTTCAGATCTGGCTTTTTCTAAATCTTCACGAATATCTTTCCGAGCTTGACGCATTTCTGTTTCTGTTTCCCTCTGCGCCATTCTAACATTTCTTTCAATTTGTTCAGTAACTGTTTCATTTCTGCGAATGTCACCTTTTAAATCGTTTTTAATATCTCTGGTATAGTCAGAAGTTTTTTGGCTGTTTTCTTCAATCACTGCTAGCCGTTTATCGAAATCACTGAGATCTGGTGCTACATACTCGGCAATTTTCTTTTTCATACCTATGTAGTCTTTGTATACTTCAAAAGCTCCATATAAGCCACCTAGTATAGAACTGACAATTGTAAACGCTACCATAAGTTTTGCAGGCGTAAATTCATACCCACCAATACTAATAACAGTGTCTTTGCTGGCATACTTTTTCACTGTAGCTTCTGCTTGATCTATTTTTTTATTCACATCTTTAATTTCTTCTGACATTTTCTTTTCCTTGTTACTGATCAAAATCTAACAGTACCATTTAAAGTAACTGCGTTAGTGGCTTGATTATTAAATAGCTGCCTTGTTCCCGACAGTGCTATTTGACTGTCCTTGTTTACATTGTACGCCACTCGCACTCCCACTGTTTTTAAATTGTCTGATGTATTAGATAACTCACCGCCGAGATCAAACCCTGCAACTTTTTTATCGTAACGAACACCCAATTCACCATATTCATAGTCATTTACAGATTTAGCAACAGAGCGAGCACTTTGAATACTGCCTGCTTCTGTGTAATTACCGGTAACAATACGACCTTTTGTAAATCCTACAAATGGTCTTATTCCTTGAGTTTGGGGCAAATAAACTCTATTACTTAACCAAGTATCTGTGCCATTTGTGTTTAAACTGTTAGAAAAATCTATTCCTGGAATATTACGATTGTTTGAAATAGCATTGCGACTATAACCTAAATTAGTTTCAATAACACTGTCATTTAAATTATAAACACTAAATGCTCCCAAGTGATCTTTGTTTTGTTTAGTTGTACTGTTTACTCCATTCAATGTAGTTTGTACACGATTATATTGTAGTCCGATTTGCAAATCTTGATTAATTTCAACAGCAGCAGCTAGTCCATAGTGTTGTCCTTTGGCAATGTACCCATTATTAGCTTGGGTGTTTCTGTTAGCACTGTTAACATAAACCGTTGCCTTTTCTCCTTTAATGCCATCACCTCTAAATGCATTCATGTTTAAACTGCGATTTATGGCAGAATTTAAATCATTAAGCACTGATATTTGATCTACTCTGCCGCTAAAACTATCGTTAGCCACTGAAGAACTAATACTATTAGAAAATGTTGTGGTCGTAGTATCTGCACTGTCTGCATTGGTACTTGTACCGTCGCTGTAATTTGTAGTAGTTCTTACTTTGGTCACTAAATCTCTACGCATAGGAGTAGTAACTGTAGTTGTAGTTTCTCTAGCAATAGTTTGCAGACCGTCACCTTCGGTAGCTGTATGATGTGCTACGCTGCTGGTGATAACTGGCAATGCTGAATTTACTGTTGTTGTGTCACTGACAACAATTGTTGATGTACTTGTGCCTGTAACTGTGGGTCCACTGGCAGCTGATGTAGCTGATCCAACATTTGTTACAGTAAATGTTGCAGTAGGGTCATAGGCTGTAACTGCTGTAGTTGCTGCCGCAAAAGCATTTGGGCCAAAAATGTAAGCATAATTATATGTTACTATATCTCCGGCACTTAGTCCTGAACTATAAAATGATATACCCATAGTGTGATCCCCTCGCCCTACAGTGTAGCTGCCGCCAGCATAGTATACTTCTGGATCGGTACTCCAAGAGTTGCTAGGACCAGTGTTTACATTACCAATTTGACTGGTATATATGCCTAAGGCATATCTTGAACTTAATGCTTCTGAAAAAACAACATTAGTGCCTGGTACACCAGAATATCCACGAACATTATCGGTTGCGCTGCTGTCTCCGGCTGCTGCTCTTGCATCGGGATCTATATATCTAGAAAAATACAAATTAGATACGGCATTTGTTACTGTGATGCGTGTTTGTATACCTATATATTGTTGCCCGCTAGTCAAAGAGTATGTATTTCTGAGGGCAAACACTCCAGCTACACTGCCTTCCCATACAGCACTAGAGGCAGATGTTGCGCCATTCCATGTGCCAGTAATTTGTGCTAAATTACCTGAATTATTATTGCGGTATGAAATACCATCGATTTTTACAGTGAATCCTTCAAAGGGTGTACCTGGTGTAAGATAGTCGTAGGCAGAATTAAAAGTGCCTGTACCTGTAGAATCATATTGTAGTCCTGGATTGGCATTACCACCAGAACCCAAAGTACCTGTAGTTGCATTTACACCAGCTTTGACATATTCATTGATTAATAGGGCATTTTGCGCCGATGCCCATGTTGTAGTCATTGCTATTATAGCAGTAATTATTATTTTTTTTATCTTCATTTTTTTTGCTTTATAGTTATTATTGTTTGGCTTAAAAAGCACCCCTTTCTATAAAAGTCTTCATATTATCGATCTAGGTTATATTGTTGATCCACCATTTCCTGATGAAGTCTTTCGCTAGCTCCTGTTAAAACTCGTTGAATTCTTGCGTTATCAACATTTCTTTGTCCTGTGTAAATTTCTTTTGGGGCATAGAATGCCACATCTTTGAGACTGTTTAAGTATAATTCAAATCCTTTAGGCACAACATTTAACTGATCAATACTTACAGTACCAGCAATTTCATTATCTTTGGTTAGAGTATTAACACTTGTGCCTTCTTTTGTATTTGTATCTGCAACAACAAAGTTGTTTGATCTTCGGGTAAATTCTATTCCCATATTCATTGACAAACGATTGGTAATAACTGTTGTGTTTTCATTACCTATACTAAATCCTTGTCCAGAAAAACTACTGCTGTTCATAGCAATTGCTTGACTAGTAGGATTTACAGCAGCAATATTCAATGCAAAAGATTCATTGGCCTGCGTTGCCTGGGTCGCAATTTGTTGCGCTTGATCAACTGCTGTCTGTGCAGTTGCTGTTTCTAAATTGGCAATTCTAGATTGTTCATTTCTAAGTATACTTAATATTTGTGCAGTGGATACAGATTTGCTGGCACTGTCTCTGCTGCCAGCAACAGTGATTTCTCCAACCCTTGGTTGTGGATTACCAGCAGTCGGAGCAGCGCCACTAACTGTAATTGTATTACTGGATGTTGTTGTTTGATTTTGACTTTCTGATGTTTGCACTGATAATCCCAACTGTGTTGTGGGTGTAGTCAACGAAGGTGCAACAGATTCAACAACAGTGGGTACAGGTTGCAGTTTGTTTAACGCTGCCAAATATCCTGGACAATTTGGACTGCTTAATACATTAACAAAACATGGATCCACACTATATTTTAAACCAAAACTAATATTATATATTTCTGGACCATAAGGGCCGGCCCAATTGTTGTTATCTTTGCCTATAAATCCATACCTAACACTGCCTACAGTTGCAGCAGCATACGGAGTAGGAAAAGTATGGTTGTAATTAAAAGTAGTCCAATTGAATTGACTGTTTAAATTATAAGTTTGGTTAACTAAACTTATGTTATTTTTGTCATTTAATTGTACATAAGCATAAAGTATATCTACTCTGCCGTCATCCCACCCGTTGCCATTTTTGGCTGTAAAACTAAAATTATAACCATTAATTCTTAATCCTGTGCCCGATTCTGGCAAAAGACCAGCTATAGATTGTTGTTGATACAAGTCAGTGTATCCAAAACTAAAATTTATGGTGTTGCTTGGACCAACAATTGGATTAGGACCACAATATCCAGGATTGCCCCACGCCCAACAAGTAAGACTGTCTTGATATACACCATTGATCCAAGTTGAACCCGAGGTAGTGGTAGTAGGAACTACAATATTACCTGTATTATAAATCTGTGTAGGATCTAGTGCTTGTGCGTTAGAAACCAAACAATTTAAAGAGAAGTACGCCGATACCAGCAGCGAAACCAGTCTTAGCATAAAAATCGTCCTTATTTGGTTTTTCTATTGCAGGAATTCTATGTGGGTTAGCCTCCCATTGTGCTTTAGCTTGTTGACCAATTTGTCCTTCATAGGGGCAAGGTGTGCCAGCATTCCACATAGCGTCAAAAATTCTTCTATCTTGACATAGCATAGCCACAGCAGCTACTTTCATGCCCATGTCGTAAAGAGTCTTAGAATTTTTTAATCTTTCACAGTTTAAGTCTCTTACTGTGCCACCCGAGCTTACACCTAAAATCTGTGTTTGTACAGCACCGCTAGTGCCTGTTGTACAAAGATCATTATTACCTCCACTCATCATTGCAGGTGCAATTGCACTGGCTGGAGGACTCTGAACTCTTTGATTGATATTGTTGTTATTATTCATTGTGCCACTGTTAATGTTTTGATTTACATTATTGTTGGTGGCAGTACTGCTGCTAATATTATTATTATTGTTAGTGTTTGCGCTGGTTGTATTGTTATTATTATTAAATGTCTGAGTACCTGAGTTTACATTATTATTGTTGTAGGTCATTGTACCAGAGTTTACATTATTATTATTATTGGTCACAGTTCCACTCATAACATTGTTATTAGTGTTAACTGCACTACTGTTTACAGTACTGGTACTTGTGCTGGTACTTGTGCTGGTACTTGTGTTATTGGTGTTTACAGTGCTGGTGCTGGTGGAAGTATTATTAGTGTCTACTAAAGTTGAACTGTCATATGTTGTTTGTGCAGAAACTGCACCTAGCGTTATGGCAGATAAACTTACTATTTGAACTACAATTTTTTTAAAAAATCTAACCATCCTAGCTCCCTGGCTTTAAATTTATAGTTTTGGTTTGGATTTTTTAATTGATTTTATCTTATTATCACTTTTTGGAGTTTCAATTTGTTCTTTGATTATGGGTTTTGTAGCAGCAAAATTTTGCAAAGGTTCCTGATTAAACCAGTTCTTTTTTGCTCGTGATTTCCTACAAAACCAACTCATAAAAAAATCCCCTGTCAGTTTATTTACAGGGGATTTGGCATTAATTTTAATGTGCTTTTATTCTTCGTATAATTTCTAAATAAAAACTGTCTAATTCGCCATTAAATTTGCCCAACAAGTGCTCTAAAGCATCTTCACAATATTTAAAATTTTGTTGATTTAGTTCTCTAACAAAGTTATCATGAAGTTTTTTGTTTGCTTGGAATTCTGTTAATTCGTGTAAAGGTATTTGTTCTAATACACAGTAAGCAGTGACCGATGATTCATCTGGCCTTGTAAAAGTCTCTAGTTCCAGAATTGTGTAATTGTTTTTAAGTTTATCTGCTGCTTCTTTACCTAATATAATATTCATATGTTTCGACCTCATCGATGGCGCTGAAAATTTGCTCTACATTTAATTTATGATCAACATAACCTTCTGTTACTAATTTTAGATAGCTACTGTTAGGTAAACTTTTTTCATAAAAATCAGTCATAAAGTAAATCATAGCTTTAATGGGTTTTTTGTTAAGTAGCACAGAAACTTCTTTTTTTCTATAAAAGTCGGGATAACCTTCTAGTCTGTCCAAAGCTTGTTCGCAATCTTCGGTTATACTCCACAATACACATTCTAAATTGTCGCCTGGACTGACCACTGCATCGCAGAAAACTTTAAATGCTAGCTTATGATCTTCAAGAATTACTTTACCCAAACTTTGAGCTAAAGGGCATCTCTGCGCCATTTGTTGTAAATTAGTATTCATGCCATAAGCAAGATAAAATCGTCTAGTGTTCATAATTCTGTTAAATTATATTTTTTAACTGCAGACTGTATGGCTTCGGCTTGACTAACACAGTCTGCCAATGCGTTATGCAACAGTACACCGGGCTGCCTTGTGTCACCTAAAGCCTTGAGTAAAGTTCTACTGTCACGAATTACATAATAAGGCCAAGGAGTGGGTTTACGCAATTGTCTATACAAATTTTCTAAAATAACAATATCAAAAACTGGACCTTGTGCCCATATTCTATCTGCACCTACAATGAATTTATTTAATTGTTTTGTAAAATCTTCTAAACCAATTCTGTCGTGTTCGCCCAATGCCTCTTCACGCACTTCTGCATTTTGTGTAGCCCACCAAGCCACAGTTCCATCGTCTACATGTCTGCCCAGTGCAATCTGTTCATCTACATTAATACGAAAATACAAACCATTGTCTAAGTTTTGATTTTTGTCAAACGGATTAAATTTAACTGCACCAAAAGTCAAAATTACACTGTCTGGACTGGTAGCCAATGTTTCTATGTCTAACATTATATCCATTATGTACTGGGCTCCAATTTAACAACCAAAGGAAAACCGTTGTTTCTTGCCAGCATAGTAATTTCAATGCCTTTTTGTTCGGCCATTTCAAATGGCATAGTTGCTACAACTGCACTGCCTTCCACATGAATTTTCATAGTCATGTCTTCGGCAGTGTCAGGAGTGTACTCAAAAAAGATTATCAGTGTTTCAATTACAAATTCTTTTGTAGTAACTTCGTCATTGATATAAATGATATTAAACTCTGGCGGTTCAACAATATCTTCGCGAGGTTTAATTTTTGTATTAATTTTTTCTTGTGTTTCTGTGGCCATAATAAATGTAAAAAGGGGAGCTAAACTCCCCTTTATTATAGCATCTTCACATTATTTTGTGTAGACGATTTGGATTTTTTTTGGTTTATTTTCCTCCGGAATAATCTGTTCCAGTGCAATAGCCAAAATTCCATTCTGCACAGTAGCTGCACGAACTTCAACATTGTCAGCCAAAGTGAAATTGCGCTCAAAGCTGCGTGTGCTGATGCCCTTGTGTACATAGTCAGTTTCTTGTTCTTTTTTGGCTTTGATGCCTTTCACAATTAAACTGTTTTCCTTAAGTTCGACATCGATTTCATCCTCACCGAATCCTGCCACGGCAATTTCAATCACATAGTGAGTGTCATCTAATTTTGCAATGTTATATGGGGGATAATTATCGCCTGTGCGACTGTTAGCAAATGTCCTGTTCATTTCATCAAACAGTCGGTTAAAACCGATAGCGTGACGAGCAAAAGTAGGAAGGTCAAGGGTTCGGATTTCAAATGTGTTTGTCATATTATTTTCTCCTTTATAAGCAAGTTATGACTTGTAGACCCCAGTCGGGCATCTACATAATATTTATTGTAATTTAAAAAAAAGTTTTAGTCAATTGATTCGGAAGGTCCCATTGGCTCTACAAATCGAAAATTTTTAATGTAATTTCGAAGTGTGTGTTGAGTTTCAGGATTCCAAGTAAGTGCAAAAAAGTCATAGTGTATTGGATCAGCAAATGTTACTTTAAGAGTATATTTTACTGTCTTAATTGCCAAAAATTCTATGTTATATTTGGCTGACCATAAGTTTAAATGACTTTTTATAGCAGATGCTGTATAAGCAGCAGCCATGCCAGCAGCACCAGATGGCAGGCTAAATTCAATATACATTAATAGAGTTTTTTAGGCAAACTCTGAGCCTCGATTTTTTTCGCCCACCTATTTTTGGCAGCACTTAAAGATCTTTTTCTAGCTGTGGTTGGTTTTTCGTAAAATTCTCGTTCTTTTAATATTTGTAAAAGTCTACTGTCAGCAACTTTTTTCTTAAATTTTCTAAGTGCTTTGTCAACATTATCATCTTTGACAATTACTGCTAGTCCTCGTATAGTCTGACGCTTATCTAAACTCATCGTAAATCCTTTTGGCTATCTGTACATGATCTAGATTTGCAAAATCTTTGCAATTGTACCGTTTAACACATTTGTGTTTGATACCTTCTTCCCAAACAGCATCCTTCATTGATTCGTCATAGATATAAACATCAAAATCTTTATCCTGTGGTAAAGCAGTAAAAGCTTCAACAATTTGATCCTGAGTCCAAGAACAATTAAAAATCCATATTTTTTTAAGTTCGCTGTCCATGTCAAGATCAGGCGGAGTATAAATGTGCATCAACTATCCTTTTTTGCAGTGATTAACAAATGCCAGCCCAAAGATTTTTCTAAAATTTTAAACAGTTCTGTGGGCATGGCTTCAAACCATGGTTGTTTTACATATTCATATTTAACATAATGTTCTATGTTCCATGGAAAAATAAAATCTTGTTCTATGTGTACATTATCGAACATATGAAACAACTGTCTTGCTTCCTGTTTAGTATAAGTCAACGCTTGAGGGCAATTGTTTTGAGCTTCGGGCTGATCCCACCCTGCTTCGATTAATATATTTTTCCAGCTATTTTTTGCATAAAGCATAGCCCTTACTTCTCCCCCATCTTTGAGCAATTTGGGAAAATTTGTTACAACTAAATCTGGTCTCGGCGCATGATGAATTACACCAAAGCTGTAAATTAAATCGAATTTTTCGTGTGGGTCAAATATTGCCAGCAGTTCCTCGGCATTAGCTTCGAAAATTTCACCTTTAAGATCAAATACTTCAAGTCGCTGTTTAGCTAATTTAACACTTTCACTGCTAAGATCTATGCCTGTGTAGTCAGCGCCTGCTCTGATAAAATTCACAGCGTCTGTGCCTATACCACAACCAACTTCTAGAACACGCTTACCCTTCCATCTGGCAAAATCTGGAAAAACATAGTTATGTGGTTCATTGACATACCTTCTTGCCTCAACTTCATCAAAGTATTCTTTTGTGCCAATTAGGCTTGTACTATGTTTAACATTACAAGGCCTATTATTCCAATAAGTCCTTACTTTTTCTAATAATTCATTACTGTTTGACATGTGTTTCTAATTTTTTAATCCAAACTAAAAGATCTTGTCTGCGATCTGGATGACTGTAATCTTCAGGGTTTGAGGGATCTTTGCCATCTGCTGCGTAACTTTGTTCGCGAAAAGTTTCGTCATTGTTGTTGCCTGTTACATCTGCTCTATCATGATAAACTTCTACAGGAATGTTAATAATTCTATTCACAGGTGCTGTAACATTATAAATCCACCAGTCACTGTGATTAACTGGACTAATGCAGCCAAACAAATCCACCCACTGTCTAGGCACAATAGGGAAAAGTGCAAACGGATGATTCATTGTTACACAGGGCATACGCAATAGACCAAACCAGTCGTCGTGTTGAATAATGTGCTCATCCCAGTTTTCTGTTAGCATTAAGGCGTCATCATTCCAAAACATAATCCAATCACCCGATGCTTGTTCTGCTAAAAAATTAACATATTTGTACAATCTTAGGTAACCAAATCTTTCAGTTTCAAAAACTTTACTAGTGGCCTGACATTGACCGATGTAAGGATACCAAGTGTTAGTAAAAAACTGTCGGCTTTCCTCGTCATCGTTGTCATAGGCAATTAGTATTTCAATTCTACTAGTATCGCTGGCATTTGCTAGCAAGCTGCCTATACTTTTAATTACTGCTTCTGTTCTTTTACGGGTAGGTAAGATAATAGATATTTTAGGTTTTGTCATTTTTTTGTTTGTTGAGTTCTTCAGCTACAAGTTCTTGTTCTGTAGCATTTAATTGATCAATTTCGTATTCACCTGATTGTAATTTTTCAATTAAAAATAAAATATATTGATGATCGTAAGTGTAACTGTCTGTGAGATCTTTGTCAACTTCAATCCACTTAGTACCATTGTATTTAAACAATTTATTTGGCGTGTGATCGACTCTTAGAAACATTTCTCCTTTGACTGCTGATTCCGGAAATTTTAATCCAAAACTACTTTTAGCAAGATTGCCACTGACATTGTCTGCTCGGAGTTTGAATGCAGCAGCCAGTTGTGGGAAATCATGTTCAAAAACTTTTTGATGCATTTTTTTGCCCGACACTTCAAAATAGTCATCGCCTACTTTCTTTACATTTATGGGCGGGCCTGGTTGTTGTTCTACGGTGCTGTTTTCAATTTTTATTTCATCTGTGTTTTCTTTTTCGATATCTGGTTTGTAAACCATTGGTTTTAAATTTTTAAAATGCACAAATGGTTCTGTCAGATACTTCAGATTAAATTTATTTTCTTCTGTAGATTTTTGATCTACAGATTCTTTAATTTGCTCATATTGATAACTGCTTAACGGCCCATTATCGGGTTCGTAGTTTGGTGGATTAGAATTTAATTTTGAATTATATTTTTCTTCCCGGGCCCATCTCAGGCTTTGTTGGGCAGCTAAAATTAATACTAACGCTAATGGATCAAAAACTGCAACAATAATTATAATTACCCATCGTACTGCTGCTTCTAATAGATTTGTGTCTGCATAATCTCCATAGATTAATGCTGCTATATACTTAACTGGCCCGACCTCTGCCTCTACCTTTCGAACTTCCGCAGCGATTGGAGCTCTTTCCTCATTGAGGCCATTAATTTTTTTCTGTTCGGCTTCAATTTCACGGATAAGCCTTTGACGCTCTGGACCCTGTTGCCGTCTAATCTGTACCGATCTTTCAGCACCCGTTTCTGTTGTACTGCGGCCCATAACTTGGTCCACTGCTTCATCCAACTGTTTAAGTGCTCTCCTATTAGCATCTATGTTTTCCTTTGCTATTTTTATTTTTTCATCATAAATTGCTATTTTAGATAATACATCACCACTAACCAAATTTTGATCACTGTGTGCTTTACTTAAAAATCCAAAAATGCCCATGCTGGTTAATAGCATTAATACAGCCACTGCTGGCACTAGATATAATTTATAAGTCCAACTACAACGATGCCAGTTAAGTTTAAGCCATACTGCGGCAGTAATTTTTCCTACTTCTAGTGCTGCTCCCATAATGATTATAGGTATTACCGCCGCAGCAAATATTGCCGTAAGACCAACAATACTGTAATAAGCAGCCACAGCACTTATAGTAATGGCTACCAATAAAGTAAACAGACCAAATATCATAGAAATATTTATTGCATACTGTTAGGTAATTTTAAGTTCTTTGAGGTTCTGCCTGTTACTGTATAAACAACTACCTCTGCTACGCACAAGGTCGGCACTGCCTTGCGGATCTTGTTCGAACATATTTTTTATATCGTTTTGATCTATACCTTGTTCAACTTCTATGGCATAGATTTCATAGTGTCGTTGTGGATTAAATTGGGCACGAAGTTTTAAAAGTGGCAAAATTGACCCGCTGCTTTGCCTGGGTGCAGTTTGGTCGTAAGTGTTTTGAAGCATTTCAAATGTAATTTGTTGATCAGCTTCTGTAGCGTTAAACACACATTCAACACCAAGTTGATCCCAGCTAATAATAAAAGTGTTAGTCATAAAAAAGTCCCCTTACGGGGACAGCTTAACATTAATTTTATAGAAAATCAAACTATTATGCACCATAATAATCAGCCATAAGACTGAGTTCTTCGTCATCTGGCATGAACCAGCCCGGCGAATCGGCATATAGGTCGGTTTGTACCTGTAATACCCAAGACAAAGGAACCTGCAAATTACCAGCTACCGTACTTGCGCTTACACCGCAACTCAATTGTTCTTCTATTTCCATATATAGTTCACTCATACTACTCATCGGAGATCCTTTATATAATTTAAAATTGCAAGAAAAAAGTTTATCAACATTATGCTACCTCCAATTCTAGCACTTTTGCGGGAAAACGGATTTTGCCCTCAAATTCAAGTTGATCACGCTCAAACTCGGTGAGGTAGTCATCGGCTACCACAGTCCAATGCACAATGTGTTCCATAAAAGCATCGTTAGACTGCTCAACTTGTCCGCGCACACGGTCCACAATGATGTCAATCATGTCACACTCATCCACGCCGCGAACCACATAGTCCGAACCGCCTTTGGGTTTCCAGTAGGAATCGGCACCGGTGCCCAGCGAACCGTCTTCGTTCCAGGCGTAATTTTCGTAAACTTGAGTAGTAATCAGAAGTTTGGACATTTGTTTGGCTCCTTGTTTCTTACTATGCTTCTATTATAGCAAAATTGAGAATTATTGTCTACCAAAATTTTGTAATACTTAATACTGATTCAGTGCAGGGCACAATTCAGCAATCAAGCCGCGTTCCATTGTGTGTGCAACATCACGACCACGCACTACACCAATTACTTCCATTTCAAAAGCTTCGGCACCGTGTTCACGGATGCTACGGCACAAAGCCCAGTCCTTGCCCTCTGTAAGGGCACGACGAATGTGCTTTTGTAGTCGAACTTTAAGGGCTTGTTTGAGCTGTTGGCCGCAAACTGTAATACCAATGTAGTACTCGCCGGTATTAGTGTTTGCTAACATATAGACAGCGTGTTTGCGATCTTTGCGGGGTTTGCGTTTCATCATACCATTATTATAGCAAAATTGGTATTTTTCGTCAACCAAATTTTGTTGTAATTTTTGTACTAGAAACTAAAGTTTTTTTGTTGTAAATTCGTTATTTAAATAATAATTGACTAATTTATTGTCAATCATGCTGGGCAAATCAATATATGTATCTTCTATAACAAATTGATACTTGCACTTTTGCCAACTATTATTTTTTCTATATTCAAAGTAAGCTCGTCTATGTTCGGCATTGGTTACATCGAACAATGTTTGCGGTCGATTTTTGATAAACCAAGTTTTTAACATTCAATGAAGTGTATGCGTATCATACAAATTAATGCCAAATGTTTTCATTATTGATAGAATTTGATCGCTGGCTGTATAAATTTCATTATCTGGGCATAGCATTGTTTTTAAATTTCCATCTTTGTCTACGATAAAAACATAATCAGTTTCGCCTATGTTATCAAAAAAATCTTCGTCAATTTCATCTTGTTGTTGTTTATTTAAATTTTGTGACATTCTTTTGTTTCTCCAATTTTTTAAGATAACGATTGCCTTTACGAACAAATTTTAATACCAATGGATCATTTTTGTTAAAAACTTTTTTATATGTTCTATATAACTCTGTGGATTCAATATTCTTTTTATTTGCTCTTCGTTCTATTATAGCATTGGCCGCGGCGCTCCATGCATAAGCATCAAGTTCATCGCTGTCGCCAAAATAGCACTGTTGGTCTCTGATGTTTTGATTTTTATTTGTACTGACATAAGGTCTATTCATTTTGAAACTTCTGCGTCTAAATTGGTGCATGTGTACATATTCGTGACCTAGTATCACTGCAAAATCTATACAAAATGTTGCCCACTTATCTAAGCTAATATCATTATCATTAAAAACAAAATTTTCTCTTATTTTATGAACAGCAATTTCCATTTGAATTGGTATATGACCTTCACTGTCTAAATCTGCATCATATAGACCTGCTATAGGTATGTCATTGGGCATAACTGTAAGAGTTTTAGTTAAAATTATTTGACATTCATTAAATGGCACAGCCTTTCTAATTTTTGTCACAAACTGATTGCAGGTTAATTTTTTATTATATAACTTTTCGTACATATAATAAAGTTTTTCCAGCAATGTAAAATAATTCATCTTATTTAAAAAGTATAAATGACATCAATACAGCCTGTGCAATAAAACCAACTCCAATAGTAATAATATTTAACTGATCCTTCAATAGAATAGCTCGTCCAAATAGCAGCACCAGACTGGTATAGATAAACAACACCAAATCAATATTAGGCGGTTTATCACTAAGTCCGCTCATTAATGCCAGCATACTAGGCACAGTGCTTAAATGTAACATTACAGCAGCCATCCAACCTAAAGTATCTGCTGTAATGTTTTTTAAATTATCTACAAAAAACTTTTTGATTAGTACAAATAGTTTTGTAAAAGTATAGTTCATTTCATTCCTTGTAAAAAATGTGTTGTCCAATTTGTCCTACTTTTTGTAGTCGCCAGCCAGGACTAACATAGGTAGCATGATAATATAACGCTTCAGTTAGTCCAGGGAGTCTAAAGTTTTCTAACAATACTTTTTTAGCTACATCATAACTCTCTTTGTAATAGTTTGGATGTATTGTTTTAATTTTGTGATTATTTTCGCATACCCAACTAAATTGACATATTACTTTTTCATAAATAATATTTTTTTGATAAACCACAGCACATACACTATCTGCGAATTTACCTGAGTTTACACGATTCAATGTTACCTGCGCAACCGCAACTTTACCTTCGAATGGTTCTGTGGCCGCTTCCCAATAAATATTTCTAGCCAAACAATCTAACTGTCTTTCTCTGTCGGCCAAAGTTACAGGGGGACTAATAGTACCCTGTGCAATCTTGTGTTTGAGATTTTCAAACTTGTGTTGAATTATATTTTGGCCTACCACAATCATTACAAATACTGCAACGGCCAATAATACAATTTTAGTTGTCAATATCACTCTATTATAATATTGATTGGATATAGCAGTTGATGCCATATTACTATCTCCTTTCTTAAAGAGTGTGTTTTTATATAACTGATAAAAATCAGCTGATTTATGCGTAGTTAATGGATTAACTATGTATATTATAGCAGTTTATCTACGATTTTTCAAATTTTTTGACAGTATTGTTACACAATTCCTGTAATTTTTGCACCAGCAGCAGATAAAAACGCTTCATTTTTAGCCTGTGCCAAAAGTGTTCTCAATAAGTTACCATTTAGATTATCTTGACTTACTCCATACAATAAGTAATCTGTGGCGATATTTTGTCTGTCTACAGCTAGTTCAGGAATACCAGCTACAAATGCAAAGACCTGACTATTGTCTCCATATGCAGTAATATCAAAATTTGCTTTATTGTAATTCACAACTTCTTGACTTAAAAACTTGCAAGCTTCGTAATAGTTATCGTTTATTTTTTTAGCAATGGCTGCTGTTAAAGGGTCCGATACAATTGTTTCTAAAAAGGTAAAAAATTCTTGTTGTTTTGAATTAAATCTTGTAGCCCAATATCCAGGTCCTCCTGCTTTTATCACTGTAGTATAAGTATTATTGGATTCGGGTTCATAGGTAGTTATAGTCACGGGTGGTGGAACAGGTGTATACGATTCTGCAGCGTTTATTTCAGCTGTACTTACAGGAATGCCTGCAGCAAATCTACTTAAATCTTCCATCATTGTTCTTAAAATAGGACCATAAGGTGTGGCTAAAAGCTGTGCCAACCCGTCATTGACTTCTTTCATAAAAGATGCCCAATATCCAGATGCAGTGCCTATTATATCTAAAACAGTTATAGGTCTATTGTCACTGGCCACTGGCAAGAAACTGCGTAAAGTTGCAATTATTTCCGGTGTTAATAAACTGTCTGAATCAGCAATTTGTTCAACAGTTGGACTACTTTCATTTTGTATTGCTCTAAGCAGTAGTGCAACTTGTCTTCCATTAGTAAAGTTCGAACCTGGAGCTCTAAGATAAATGTCTAAACCTAATTCTGCAAGATTTTGAAATTGACTGTCATTGGCCAGTCCGCTAGTAGATTCTATGCTTGTATAGCTTAAGGGAGTAATAAAAAAATCTGTAGGCACTGTAGTTTTAAGTACCTGTTGAATTAAAGCCAGATCACTGGGATTAGTTATTGTCTGTAAAATAGCATCGATTTGTGCTGTAAAGTTTGCATTTCCTATTTGTTGATATATAATACCAGAGTTAAAAAGTTTTTCACTTAGATTTCCCACCGCACCTAGTCCATAATCAATCATTGATTTAGCCACTGCATTACTAGTTCCAAAATATCCCAATGGGATAGTTTGAACTAAAAATCCTAAATTTTCAAATGACTTAACTATTGCTACACTGTTTTTATATTTGTTAAATCCCTGAGTTACTAAATCGTCGTAGCTACTAAAACCGTAATAACCTAAATCATTATTTTCAGCATTTTTTAAACCAGCAAGATAACTATTACTATTTTGAACCCAACTTATGGCATTGTATAAAATATTGTAAAAATAAAATTGATTGAATCCATTACTTCCAAATAACCTAAATATTTGCAAATCGCAGTAGTAGTTAAAATTACCTGGAGTATTTGTAAATTCTGCAGGCATAACACCTGTGATAGCAGGCATAGCACTGTTACTACCAAAAGTACACTGCGTAGGATCTCGCCAATATTCTCTGAAACAACCTCTAAGATATGGTTGTATATTAATTGTGTTTGTTCCTGTGTAGGTAAAAATATTTCCTACAATATTATTAGTTTCAGTTTCAACAAATAAAAATGGACCAGGATTTAATTGCATGGCTACCATATTACCTTGAGCACTAAGACTTCCTGAATAAATTCCACTGTTACCCGTTATGTAAAAATAACCTGGGATTCCCCCACCAATTGTGCCGCCGCCATCACCACCAAAACCAGAATCACCAGTATTACTGCTAGAACTGCATCCTTCTGTGCCTCCTGCGCTACAACTACCACCTCCGCCACCGCCACCATCACCTTGATATGATCTTATGCCCCGGGGCCCATAATGAGGATTTTCTGCAATGTTAGAACCATATATGTCGGCAGCTTCTAACAATTTAATCTGTGAAGGTGTGAGATAAATTAAACAAGCAAAGACATGATCTGGCGCAGATAACCAATAGTAAGGAATGTCGGTGACTATTTCACCGGTCTGTTTATGTATAAATGAAGGTAATTGATTGCTGTAAAATTCTACCCCACCGGGGCCAACAAATCTATTAGCACCTGTTTTTTTTATAAGTTCTATTTCATCATAAGATGCATATGAAAGCTGTGCAGTTTCTTCCGGTGAATACTTCCAAAATTTTGGTACATTGTCTACACGACGATTACTGTGCCATTGTTTGTTAATCCATACACCGTCTTTATCTAAATTAATTTGCCAAGTCATGTAATTCCGCCTTGACCTGCATAATTACCAATTAATTGGGTATTGACTGGTTGGCCAATGAAACTTGATACATTAGAGGTCGCATAGGAACCCAATGGCACAGCATCCGAACCTCCCACATATGGATTACCAGGACTGTTATCATTTCTTGGATACGGACTTGTAATCCCCCCTGTTCCCCACGGGCCTCCACCTCCGGTGGCATAGGTACCGCCTCTAATAACGCTGCCATAATAGGCAAAAGTTCCTTGTGCTAAAACACTAGGCGGTAATTTTACTTTTTCTTGTCTATTTTCATCTGGGCCGCAATCCTGCGCTCTACGAATGATATAAGTTTCACCATTTTCATAGATATAACTTAGTCCTGTTATTGTACCTTGTACTAATGGAGCAAAAGGAGAATCTGTAAATGATTGATAGTCGTATGCCAGTGGAGTTATTAAAGCACTGTCTGTGAATCTAACCATTTCGTCTACTAATTCTTTGTTTACTAGTATAGGACTGTTGTTAACATTGGGAAATCCCGCAGCTAGGGCACTAGCTAAAGCTAACTGAAGTGGACTTAGATCTCCCACATTGATGTTGGGAATAAAATTTACATAAACTTCTGGTGTAGTTGCCATATTGTTACCTATTATCCAAACGCGGCGCCTGCTACTACTCCGCCAATAAGTCCACCAAAGCCACCTAGTGCTCCGCCTAAAATAATTACATCGTCACTGGCAGTTCTTACTTTATGACCGCACAGCCCAAAACCGCCTTTAGTGATTGGAGGTAGTCCATTTACTGTTACTCCAGCAGGGATATCAATAGTTGGACCAAAACAATGTGTGGGTGGACAGCCTGTAGCACCACAACAGGGATGAGGTGTATAGATGCAACCGAATAGTGCTACAGGCCTGCCATTAACAAACACATCAGGACTAAAAGGAAAAGTCAAAAGTCCCCCAGATCCCAATATGTCTCCTACTCTTGCAATACCTGCCATATTTAACCTTTATTTAATAATAGACCCTTTAGTTACTGTTTGCAGTCCTGTGGTAGTTTGAATGTAATGACTTTCCATTTCTTTAATAACCGGCGAATGCAACATAACATGATCAGCACGAATGTCTATATTTTTATTTATATCCCCTGTAATTAGGCTTTGCACTAAACCTATGCCTTGACTGCTATGTAGTACTGTACAAGGTCTTTTTATAGTCCACCCCGACATGTCATTGTCCATAATTTCAGCTATTATTTCATCACCATTGACCATTTTGAATGCCACAACAGTGCCTTTGCTATATTCTGCGCTTTTATTAATTAACATTAAGTTTCTCCCTTAGTTGATCTTCAGTAAGTCTCGACAGGCCTTGATATCCGCCTTGTACAAATAATTTTCCATCTTTGTAAATTTGTGGTACTGTTCTATGACCTTCGTCCACAATAAACTGTCTTGCTTCGGGATTTTCGTCTACACGAATTTCTTCAAATTGTATATTTTTAAATTTAAGTAAATTTTTAGCTTGATCACAAAAAGGACAGTTTGCTTTGCTATACACTACTAACATAAATATTCCTCTTTTGTATTAATTAGTCTGCAACAAACGGTAGTGTTAAATTACTGGCAGATCATCGTAATCCAGTTTGTCACTCATTACACCTATGACATAATTAGTTGATTCATTTTCTTGTAGGGCAGTCTGCTTCTTACTGGTATCGCTGTGCTTGTTAAACCATGGAATAGGTGTTGTTTTTGGTGCAGATTGATGATATTTTAAACCAATATCATGCAGTGCTGTTTTTGCAGTATAATCTACAAAATCTTTAAGGATGCCACTGCTTAAACCAATAACAGGACCTTTTTTGAACAAGTAGTCAGCCCATGTTTTTTCTTCACGAATTACATCCATGTACATAGCGTAAACTTCGTCTTTACATTCTTCTGCTGCTTTGGCAAATCTTGGATCCTCTTTGATCACTTGATTAATTAGCCATGCAGTCCACCCTTTATGTAATAATTCGTCTTGTAGAATCAAACTAATAATATTTCCATTGCCAATAAAGATCTTGTTCTCTACCATTGCCAGTGATGTTGCAAAACTAACCATGAAACGAAATGCTTCTAATGCATAGCTAGCGTTCAAAGCTAACCAGATTGCTTTAATGTGTGCTGATTCTAATACTGTTTCTTTTGTAGGGTCTGAGATTTCTTTTAGACTGTTTAATCTATGCAGGTCATCGTAGTATTTCCCTACACTAGATGCCATGTCTACGATTTCTTGTGTATTATGGATTGTATTGAATACTTCTTTAGGGACATTGTAAATGTTACGAATAATATGACTGTAACTGCGACTATGAATGTTAGTTTCGAAAAATGTCCAATTATAGACCACTGCTTCTAATTCGGGAATAGAAATTACAGGAGTAAAAATTTGGCTTGGGCCGCGGCCCTGCAAACTGTCCAAAGCAGTTTGGCGCAGTAAATTACTAGTAAAGATATGCTTTACTGCATCACTTGCTTCTTTAAAATCTGAAGCGTCTTTGGTCAGTGAAATTTCTTCAGGCACCCAAAAGAAACCGCGAGCAGTTTGTTCGAAATCTGCCAATTTTTTGTATTTTACTTCTTCAAATCTTTGAATTGTAACTGGACCTTCGGGATCTAAAAACATTTTTCGATGTTGATAATCTACAGGCTTTTTTAAATTATATTGTTCTTTGCTCATTTTGTGGCTCCATATTTTATATTATTTTAACAGAAGTCTGTGCGAGACTGCAATGCAATCACAGGCAATTCTTTGGTATTTTTTAATGAAATTGATCAGCTTCGGTTGAAGTTTTATTTGCTACGGTGCTGGTGGCGCCCACAGCTTCACTAATTAAATCAAAGTAATCTACACCAACTTCCCGCTGATGTTTTACTGTTGTAAAACCGCGTTGCTGTGCTGCGAATTCACGCTGTTGCATTTCACTATAACCTGCCATACCTCGAGCTTTATATGCTTCTGCAAGTTCGAAAGTGGCTAAGTTTATACTATGAAAACCTGCTAGTGTAATAAATTGGAATTTATATCCTAGTTCCCCCAGTTCGCGCTGAAAAGTTTCACATTCTTCCTCACTGAGAAATTTACGCCAATTAAACGATGGACTACAGTTATAAGCCAACATTTGATCTGGGAATTGTTTATGTATTGCATCCGCAAATTTCTTTGCCTGTTTAATGTCTGGGGTACTAGTTTCAAACCATAGTAAGTCTGCATATGGACTGTAAGCCAAGCCCCTTGTAATGCAAGCATCGATACCGTTTCTAAATTTGTAGAAGCCTTCTTCTGTTCGTTCATTAATTATAAAATCCTTGTCTAATGGATCATGGTCACTTGTTATTAATGTAGCAGCTTCAGCATCAGTGCGAGCCATAATCACAGTATCAACACCTGCAACATCTGCTGCTAGTCTTGCTGCATTCAATGTGCGTATCATTTGACTTGTGGGTACTAAAACTTTTCCGCCAAGATGACCGCATTTCTTTTCACTTGCTAATTGATCTTCAAAGTGAACTCCGGCAGCACCTGCTTCAATCATAGCAGTCATTAATTCATATGCATTTAGTGCGCCACCGAAACCTGCTTCAGCATCAGCTACAATAGGAAGAAAATAATCTGTAGTCGACTTACCCTCGCTGTGTTCAATTTGATCTGCACGACGAAAAGCATTGTTAATACCCTTAACTACTCTTGGTACACTGTCTACAGGATACAGTGATTGATCGGGATAGGTTTGATTACTGGTATTATTGGCTGCTGCAACTTGCCATCCACTTAGGTAAATTGCTTGCAATCCTGCTTTTGCATGTTGCACTGCCATTTGTCCATTGTAGGCACCTAATGTATTAATGTAAGGTTCAGTGGTTAACAATTCTCTTAGCCGCGCTGCACCTCGTTTTGCTAAAGTATGTTCAATTTGTACAGTGCCTTGTAATTTTTTTACAGTCTCAGGAGTATAGTTTCTTTTTTTCACAATCTGTCCTTATTTTTGAATCTTTACAGGTACTGCCAATGGGTCAGGCGCGGCCACTGGGTGTTTATAACATGCCTTAGGGTTGCCCTGTCCTGCTTCGGTGAGAAATACTGTCCCTTTGGCAATTTGTCCCGTTGGACAGCTACAGGTTGCAGTTACTGTTCCATTTGTTGGATGTTTGTCATATCTACACATCATTCCCCAACAATTTGTACTTTCTTGAGCTACAGCACCTGGACAGCTTTGAATCTGTGCTTTGGTTTTACTGGGAGGTTGTCTTTCGAAATTGTTTGCTTCTTGAGGATAGTGAAAGCCTTCAACTAGTCGTGGCGCAAAAAGACTCCAGACCTGTGTTGTGGGGTCATCTACGGAACAACTACCTTTCATCACACCTGCACTTAGATCAGCTATGCTAGGACCTTCTAACACAGGGCATTTACAAACTACTTCGGGATATGTTTGTCCGTTGTTTGTAGTAATTGTCTTGCCAGTTTTAGTGCAAGTACTGGCTGCACAAAGAGCAAATTTGCCTTGGCATACCGTTAAAGACTGTGCTTGAACCCAGCCAGCAAAAAATAACACGCAGGTAATTAATAATTTTTTCATTTTATCTCCAAATAGATTTTATCATCTTTGATTACAACATTGTTGACAGTTACTGTTTTATCTGCAACTTCTATGCAAATAGGGATAGCAGGCCAGGTTTTATTCAAAGTGGCGCTTTGATTTTGTTGCATTACTAAATCACGCCAAGCGTCTTTTATTTTTAATTGAATTTGATAAGCATCCATGATTACAGTTTACAACTTTCGCAGTCTTCTTGATCTTCGAAATCGATATTACTAGTGTTACTTATCTGCGCTGTTTGCAAGGGCTGCTGCTCGACGCTGTCTGCTCTTGATCCTTGTTTGTTAATTAAACTGTAATAAAAAGTTTTTAGTCCCCATTTATGCGCCTGCATCAAATTTTTTGCAATTAATGTTGTAGGTACTTTGCGCTCGGGGAAGTGTGCAGGATTATAAAAAGTATTGGTTGATATACTTTGATCAACATAAGCAGCCAGCACAGCAGCAGTTTTTAAGTATCCCACGCAGTCCTGTTGGTCCCACATCAGTTCATATCTGTTTTTTAATTTAGCATAATCTGGTGCTACTTGTGTAAAGCTACCAGCCTTACTTTCTTTAACTGTAATTAAACTCATTGGCATTTCTATACCGTTTGTAGAATTAATAACTACACTGCTGCTTTCTACAGGTGCAATTGCCATCAGCGTAGCATTGCGAACTCCCCATTGACGCATATTATTGCGTAATGATTCCCAGTCTAATTCTGGACTAAAATCTGCTAGTTCATTAACCCCCGATGATCTCAGTTCCCAAGGAAATACGCCCTGACCATATCTTGTTAGATCGCTGTGACTACACTTACCGCGCTCTTTGGCCAGTTCAACCGTTGCTTCGGTTAGATAATAAGCTTGGTGTTCTATCCAGCTTTTAACTTCTTGCAATGCATCTTTAGCACCGTACTGAAATCCTCGCTTGGCGTGCCAGTACGCAAGATTAGTTACACCAATACCCAGTGGTTGTATTTCTTTATTACTAAGCTCACTTTGTATACTGAGAAAATCTTGATAATCTAAAATGTTGCAGAGACTACGCTGTAATATACGGCAAGCACGGCGCATGTCTTCAGGGTTACGAAACGCACCCCAATTGATGCTGCCTAAAGTACACAATGCAATTCTTCCATCAGGATCATCTAATCTCTTAAATGGTTTTGTGGGCAATAAAATTTCACAGCACAAATTACTTTGATAGATAGTATGATATTCCGGATTGAATGGGCCCTGATTCATTACATTGTCAATAAACACAAGATATATTCTTCCCGTGTCTGTGCGCTCTTTTAGAATGCCGCCTTTAAATACATCCTCGGCATTCATTACTTTTTTTCTTAGTCCAGATGTTCTTTCATATTTAACATAAAGTTCTTCAAACAATTTTGTGTTTGTATAAAATGCTTCATATAGCTCTGGCACTTCATTGGGATCAAAGAATGTTATATTTTCTTTATTTTTAAATCTACGCCAGAAGAAAGCAGACAACACAACCCCATAATCCATATGGCGGACTCTTGTTTCCTCGGTTCCCTGATTGTTTTTAAGCACGATAAGGTCATCAAATTGATGATGCCAAATAGGATAGAATACCGTGGCACTGGCGTTACGAATTCCTCCTTGTGAACAACTACGCAAATCACCAAACCATTTTTTTAGAAAGGGTATCATGCCGGTGTGCATAATTTCACCACCTCGTATAGGACTGCCGAGAGGTCTTAGTCTACCTATTTCTAAACCAATGCCAGCTCGTTTACTGGCATATTTGGCCATCATTTCACCACTAGCAAATATGCTATCAAGGTCATCGTCACTCCTGATAAGAACGCAGCTACTAAACTGTTTGGTAGGAGTACCGAGACCAGCAAGCACAGGAGTAGCCAAAGTAAACAGGCCATCGCTTGCGGCGTTATAGTATTCTTTGATGTAACGCATTCTAGCTGTGTTTGGTTCTTCATTGTGAAAAACGGTAGCTGCTGCAACCATGTATCTAATTTGTGGGGTTTCATATATTTCCTTTGTAGCACGATTACGCACCAAGTACTTTTCAATCAGTTGTTCAATAGCAGCGTATGAATATTGTTCGTCTTTACTATGATCCAACATTTCGTTCATTCGCTCCCAGTCTGTTTCTGTATACCATTCTAACAGTTCTGGTGTGTACAAACCTACCTCAATATTTCTTTTAACAATTTCGTATAGATGAGGAACTTCATAACTGCCATATACATCTTTACGCAACATACTAAGTCGCTGTTTGCCAGCAACAAACTGATAATTTACATGACCGATGTCGGGATTACTTTCAACATCTATTAGATCTACTACAGCTCTCAGCGTTATGCTGTCAATCTCTCTCGTAGTTATTCCATCATAAAAATGTGGCTGGCTTTTAATTTCAATCATGCTCTGGCTGACATCAGCCACTCCACTACAGATTTTTTGTATTTGTGCCTGCCACTTTTCTAAGTTTAATTGTTCTTTGGTGCCATTGCGTTTTGTTACTTGAATCATTGTACTCAATCTCTTATTGTAATTGTTCTAAACCCAAATCCTGCACAGTAATTGTGCGTTTTAATTTCAGCTGTTTATCAATGTGTGTGTTATTTAATACTGTGTCATGTTCCATATTAAGAACATATTTTCCTTGATCAACAAATAATAAATTATACTGTTCCGTGGTTGAAGGATCAGAATATATCCTTATTTCTAAATGAGGTTTGTGATCACTAAGATATAAAGTATACAACATTCCCAGTGCAATAGCAAGATTACAGTAGTAGTTTTCGAATATCAGTTCCCAAGGATTGGGCCAATTTTTAATTTGATCAGTGGTAAGATAATATTTTTGATAAGGAGCGTATGCCCAAAAATGTTCAGTTTCTTTTACAGCCTGTTCAATATCTAACTTAGATATTCGATTCCTAAAATTTTGCCAAGACCTTAATCGGTCATAAGGCATTTCATTCCAAAACTTATTCAATTAAGACCAAGAAACTGTTGTAAAACTATATTTCATATTAGCATCGATGCCAATATTACTAGTAGTATATTGCACTGCTGCCACATTGCTAAACATGTTTACAGATAGAACAACACCTATATTAGCAGTTTCCACAAAAGTATCAGAGTATGCACTGGCACTATTAAACTGTGCAATTCTCAGCGTTCCTGTTTTGTAATTATTGCCTCGCTGAATACTATAATTAACTAACACACTGGGGTATGTATTAGCAAATAGCAATGAACCACCAATATTCGCATTACTGGTTTGATTGTTAACAAGTGTAGGTGCTGCAATTACTGCATTGTTTGCGAAAGGCAAATCATTTTCTGTTAAAATTCTTGTATTACCAACTTCGGGAGCGCCTTCCGAAAGAGTGCCATTGCCTATGTAAAGTTCTTGCGAATCTACTGCCCAGCCTAACTCTGCGCTGGCTAACTGAGGTAAATTTTCTGAAACACCCCTACGATGTTTAATTTGACTGATTTGAACTATAGCCATGTTCTCATTATCCTAATAATGTATTTAGTGTAAACGATAATACTGCTCTATGCGATTGAGCCATTTAGCAGTCCAGTCATCAAATTCTTGTCCCTCTATGCGAAATTCTTGATATTCAAAATTACCACTGCACATTAAAATAATACCTTGCTTAATATCGGTGCCGTGTGTTTCATTGTGTGCTAGAGCGTAGGCTGCTAACTGTAGAAAATAATCTTCAATCCACTCACGCTTTTTAGGCTTATTTGTTTGTTTAAAGTCTAATATTGCTGGCTCACCATCCCATACTGCTATGCAATCAGTTGTTCCTGCATATAAGCCACTACAGTATAGCGGCACTTCAACACCCCAATATTCTTGTACTCTTTTGCCTAATCCTTCAAAAATAATTGTATTGGCCATGCCGTGACTTTGTTTACTAAAAGGATTAGTGCCGGGCTGTCCCAGTTCACCGTCTTTAATAAAATTTTCCAACCACTTGTGCATTCTAGTACCACGGCTAGCAGCTTCTGTGGTTATTTGCTGTGCTGCTGCTTCGCCTACACTTTTACGCCAACGCATTAACGCTTCAACTTTTTCTTGTGGTTTTGTGGCATCTAGGATAGCTGTGACTGATGGAACTTTGGTACCGTCAGGCAGACAATAGTGTCTGCGGCCATCTACGCTTTCACGATTGATAGCAGTATAATTAAATTTTTGTACTAACATTAAACTCTAAAACTTTCTCCACAACCGCATTCACCCTTCGAATTGGGATTGATAAATTCGAATCCTTCATTGAGACCATTTCTTTTATAATCTATAGTAAGTCCTTGCAAATAAACGCAACTTTTTGGATCTACAAATATCTTACAATTCTCACAATCTATACACTGATCTTCAGGGTTGGGTTTATCTACGAATTCTAGCACATAAGCCAATCCGCTACAACCTGTTGTACGAACACCAACCCGTAGTCCTACACCATGACCTCTTTTTTGAAGTTGATTATTAATTTTTTTTGCTGCTAATTCA
>SXGQ01024909.1_pt1 | contig 39639 bp, 37 predicted proteins | sample 3178371 | NCBI WGS metagenome assembly SXGQ01 (sample SAMN11356859, study PRJNA531348) | freshwater metagenome | isolation source: freshwater sample F1-20 | place: China: Fuxian Lake, Yuxi | collected 2017-12-25
CCGGAGAACCACTGGAGAATTCTTGGCAGCTTGTAGAAGGAGCTGCCTTGCAGTGCCGCTGCCGTGTAGTCCCAGTTCTCGCCGCGCTCCCAGTAAACATCCTCAAACTGGTGCTGGATGTAGAACATCCACACGCCCGCGCCGCCCGCCACCATCATCGCGGTCAACTGGATCACGAGGTAGGCCTTGAGGCCGAAGATCCAGCTCAGGCCGGTGGCCATCAGCAGAACCGCGAGCGTCATGATGTGCACCGAGTCGCGTTCGCGCGGGTTGGCCTTGGCGGCGGGAATGCGCTGCAGGACCACGAAGAGAAACAGCGGTGCGAGGCCGAACAGCACGAAGGGATTTCGCGCCAGCCGGTAGGCGAAGCGTTTCCAGCGCGAGGCCTCGAGGTATTCCTGCACGGTCATGGTCCAGATGTCGCCCACGTTGCGGCGGTCGAGGTCGCCCGCTGCCGCGTGGTGGATGGAGTGCTCCCAGCGCCAGTGATAGTAGGGCGTCAGGGTGAGCACGCCGCAGATGAACCCAAGCACGTCGTTGGCGGTCTTCGACTTGAAAAACGAGCCGTGGCCGCAGTCGTGGAAGATGATGAACACGCGGACCAAGAACGCACCCGCCAGCATCGCCAGCAGCACCGTGAGCCACCACGACACCTCGCGGCTGAGGAACATCAGATACCAGAGGAAGGCGTAGGAGCCGAACGTGTTGGCGATCTGCCAGATTGCCCGCCAGAGCGAGGGCTGCTGGTATTCGAGCACGACCTCCTTCCATTTGAGCGCGTCGGCCTGTCGTTGGCTGGGGGATACTTGTAGCAAATCTTCAGTCATAACTCACTTGCAACTTTCAGCAGCGGCAGATGCGGCCGCCCAGCCCGTCCGGGCTTGCGCACGGAGGCAGCATGGCAATTCATCCGAGCTTTTATTCTGTCAGTGCGGGCTTTTCGTTGACCGGAAGGCGAGCCTAAGGCCACGACCCGGCGATGTCTTGGTTATCTTTGCTTTTCTTGCTGCGTGAATTGCGCGGGAGACAATTCTAATGCGCGTTTACCAAAAGGCCGCGCCCGGCGAGTGGCAAGCTGGACGACGGGGTTGTGACTTGGTGGCCGGAAGATCTCGCCAGGCGTTTCCCCTAGCCAGCTAGGCGGGGCAGCTATCAGGCTGTTGAACTACGACTGATTTTGGCGAACACGACATTGTGATCTCTCGTTCTCAACAAATCAGGTGTGTTTTGGCAGGAATGCCTGCTCGTCCTCGCCGTCCGCAGCGGCATGGCTGGACTGCGCTGCGGCACTTTTGCGCAGGTGAGCAGGCGGTTTGGCCGCGCTCTGGCAACTCAGTTCGCGCTGGCCAGTTCCAGTCGCGCCATCCGCAGCAGATTGTATGTCCCTGCTACAAAGTAGCCCCAGGCTTGCGTTCGTTCTCGGCCCCGATACCGGCTGCGCCGCAGGCCGCCCACCGTTTTGATCCAGCCAAAGATCTCTTCGACCCGCTTGCGAATGCGCTGGCTGGTTTGATAGCCGCGTCGGCTTGTCGTGCGACCATCCAGTCCGGGGAGGTTCACCCTCGCCTTGCACGCCACATGCGGCGCGATCGCTCGTTGGCGACACCCCTTCACGAAGTCCTTGCGATGATACCCCTTGTCGGCCCCCATCGTTTTTTGGGTCACGCCCTCGTGCAGTTGCTGGTGCGCGTCCACTTGTCGCAAGGCGATCACCGGCTCAGGTTCGGTAATGGGGTTGTGGAGCGTGAAGTCGGCGCACAGGCCATGCCGGTTCTCCATCAGGATGTGGCCGCCAAAACACAACCGGGCTTCTTTGCCCTGCGCCTTGCGATACAGCACGCTCTCAGGGTCCGTCGTGCTCTGGTGCGTGTCGTTGCAGCGCTTTTCCCCACGGAAGTTCACGCTCGGGTTGCCGGGCTCCGCGTCCTTCGCGGACTGGACCTTGGCGGCATCGGCCCCGTCCTTGCGCACGAAGCTTTTCAAGCTGGCCCACGATTCGATGAGCGGGCCGTCGGCGGTGAAGTGGGCGTCGCTGCTCCAGCCTTCCTGGCGGCTCAAGTCATAGACCTCGGCGAAGAAGAGCTTGGCCACGTCGGCGGAGAGGACGCGCTCGTAGTTCTTGGCGAAGACGCTGTGGTCGAAGCTGCCTTCGCTGAACTCACGGTCCAGGAACCAGAGCCAGAGCAGATTGTAGTCGAGCTGTTCGCAGAAGAGGCGTTCGCTGCGGACGGTGTAGAGGGCGGTGAGCACGCGGGCCTTGAGCAGTTGCTCGGGCGGGATGCTGGGCCGGCCCAGTGCCTCGTAGAGTTCGTCAGAGAGCGGCGAGAGCGGCTGGAGCACGAGATCCAGGCGGCGCTTGATGGCGCGCAGCGGATGGTCGGCGGGCACGCATTGGTTCAGGTTGATGACGGTCAGGAAGTCCGGCTGGGCTTGAGGTTTTCCGCGCATGCTTCGCTGATCCAAATCACCCCGCCGTGTTCAAACTCCCGTAAGACTATTTCACCAACCTGCTATTCTCTTTGCTGCCGAGCACGCCGCGTTGGTCAGCCCGGACGATGCCTTGGCCAAGCTCCAAGCCGGGAACAAACGCTTCGCCACCAGCAAGATCACTGAGGGCAAGCCCGTCGCGGCCCGCTGGGCCGAGACGGCCCAATCCCAGCACCCCTTTGCCATCATCGTCGGCTGCGCCGACTCGCGCTCGCCGCCCGAACTGGTGTTCGACCAGAACGTCGGCGATTTGTTTGTCGTCCGCACTGCGGGCAATCTTGTGGGCGAGCACGCGTTGGGCAGCATCGAGTATGCGGTCGAGCACCTGGGCACCCGTCTGATTGTGGTGCTGGGTCATGAGCGTTGCGGCGCGGTCAAGGCGGCGCTGGCAACAGCCACCGCGCCCGGCCACGTCAATTCGCTGGTGCGGGACATTCAGCCCGCCGTCAAAGCCGCCAAGGGGAAGGCGGGAGACCCGCTCGACCTCACCATTCAGGAAAACGCCACTCAGGTAGCGGCTAGGATTCGCAGTGAGGCCAAGCTCGGCAAGTTGGCCAAGAACGTTCGCGTCGTGGTCGGGGTTTACGACCTCGACACAGGCAAGGTCGAATGGCCAAAGGAGTAACGACCGCAACTCCTAACCACGCGCTGCATCTAACCCGGCCATCGCGTCCAGGTTGCAATCGAGCGTCCTCGTGGGCCGGGTCGCTGAGCTTGGGTCGTTGAGCTTGCGACTCCGCTTGCCGCAGTCCCCTGCCCTGTTACGGTCTGCGCAATGAGTTTTGTCGCCGAGTTCAACGCGCTGCCGGTGGAGGCATTGGAGCAGTCCTCCAGAAATGCTTTGCTGGCGGAGGCGCAGGCGGCGCTGGGAAAGACCCAGTTGTCGCTGGAAGATTTTGCCAAGCTCATCTCTCCGGCTGCGGGGCAATTGCTGGAGCCGCTGTGCCATCGTTCCCAAGCCATCACGCGGCAGCGGTTCGGCAAGGTCATCCGCCTCTTCGCGCCGCTCTACCTGTCCAACGAGTGCATCAACAACTGCGCTTACTGCGGCTTCTCGCGCGACAACCCGATCCTGCGCGTGACGCTGGCGGTAGAGGAAGTCCGGCGCGAGGCGCGGTCGCTGCGCGAGCAGGGTTTCCGCAACCTGCTCCTGGTCGCGGGCGAGCATCCGAAGTTTGTGGGCGGCGATTACATGGCGGCGTGCGTCCGCGCGCTGCATGAGGAGTGGCCGAGTCTTTCGCTCGAAGTCGGGCCGATGGAGACGGAGGCATACCGGCCCATCGTGGCGGCGGGCGCGGAGGGGCTGGTGGTGTATCAGGAGACTTACGACCGCGCCATCTACGAGCGGATGCACACGGCGGGGCCGAAGCGGAACTTCGACTGGCGGCTGGAGACGGCGGAGCGCGCGTATGCGGCGGGCTTCCGGCGGCTGGGCATCGGCGCGCTCTACGGGCTGGCGGACTGGCGACGCGAGGCGTTGAGCGTGGCGGCGCACGCGCAATACCTGCTGCGGCATTGCTGGAAGGCGCAAGTGACCATCTCGCTGCCGCGCCTGCGCCCGTGCGCGGGGGAGTTCGAGCCGCTCACGACGATGACCGACCGCGAACTGGTGCAGCTCGTCGCCGCGTTTCGGCTGCTGCTGCCGGATGTGGGCCTGGTGCTCTCGACGCGCGAGCCGGCGAAGCTCCGGGACGGGCTGTTCCCGCTGGGCATCACGCTCGCGAGTGCGGGCAGTCACACGGAACCGGGCGGTTACACGGGCGCGGGTCGCGAGAACATCCATCGCACGGAGCGCGGACGTATCGTGGAGCTGGCGTCCGGCGCGAGCGAGTGGGCCACAACGGCGGGCCGTGAGACGAATGCGACGGGACAGTTTGAAATTGCCGACGAGCGTTCGCCGGAGGAGATTGCCGCCCTCATCCGCCGCCTGGGTTACGAACCGGTTTGGAAAGACTGGGACGCGGCGTTGAGCGCGTGACCATGAAACTGGCGCCACTCCTCGCCGCGATGTTCCTTTGCGCTTGGCTGCCAGCCTTCGCACAACCCGCCGCGCCCCCTCCCGCGCCCACCGGGCCGCCCACGTGCATCGTCTGCGCAAAGTCGCCGCTGGTCGGGAAATACTTCGTCCACAACAAGACGAACTTCATTTGCGTGGAGTGCGAGGCGCTGCCTGCGCGCTGCTCCATTTGCAGCCTCCCGGCGCGCGAGGGTTTCAGCAGGACGCCCGACGGACGCGTCATTTGCCAGCCGGACTTGCCCAACGTCGTGCTGAACGAGGCCGAGGGCGTGCAACTCCTCGCACGCGCGCGCAGCGAGCTGGGCGTGGCCTCTGAGGGCTTGGTCACACTGCGGACTGCGGACGTCGTCCTGAAGATGTTCGACGTGGATTACTGGAATCCGAAGGGCGGCGACGACTCGGCGGGCGGGCTGCACAAGCTAGGTTTCTCCAGCAGCCGGCCGGTCGGCGGCGGCTTCATCCACAACGTCATCCTTTTGAGTGGACGGACGCGGAGCCAGACCTTGTCCACCTGCGCGCACGAGTTCGGCCACCTTTGGCTGAACGAAAACCTCTCGCCCACGCGCACGCTGGACGCCGACACACGCGAGGCTCTCTGCGAACTCTTCGCCTACAAGCTCGCCGCGCGCCGGTTGGACACGAACGAAGTCACGCGTATCAAGGAGAACACCTACACCAAGGGCGTCATCCTCAACGCCATCGAGTTCGAGGCGCGCGAGGGAATGCCCGGCGTGGTGAAGTGGGTGCGCAACCGCACCGAGGCCGCGCTGCCTGCCGCCACGGGTGCGCCTACGCCCGGCCCGGCTGCCGCAACGGCGTCGGCGGCTCCGGCAGCTTCCGCGCCCGCCGCCCCGGAGCCGCCGCGTGAATTGCGCCCGCCGCCGCCGCCCGCGACGAAGCTGGAGCTGCGTTCCCTGCTGCGCACGTCGAAGCGCACCATCGCCATCATCAACGGCGAGCGGTTCGAGCCAGGCAGCGAAATCTCCATGCTCATCAACGGCAAGCGCCACATCGTGCGCATGGAAGAGGCGCTGGAAAACGCCGTCACCGTCACCGTGGACGGCGCGAAGCAGACGCTGCGGCTCGGCGAGAAGTAGGTTGCATGGCCGTGCTGCACGTCATCGCCAACGGGCGCGAAGTCACCGCCGCCCTGCCCTGCTCGCTGCAGGAGTTTCTCGTCGCCCAGCAGTTGCTCCCGCGCAGCGTCGTGGTGGAACTCAATGGCGAAGCGGTGACGCCTTCGGAGTTTTCCAAACGCACACTTCAGCCCGGCGACCGTTTGGAGATAGTGCGCATCGTCGCGGGAGGGTGACCCGTGTCGGCGACTGCAAGTCGCCGACACTGTTGCTGTCAGCCCCGCTTCCCCGCATCATCATCCCATGAAACCGTCCTTGCTCCTCGCCCCGCTCGCGCTGGCCGCGTGCCTTCTCTCCGCATCAGCGCAGACCAATCTCCTCGCCCCAACCCTCGCGCGCGAGATCATCGGCCCGAACCTCGCGCTCGCTGAAGTGCAGGCCTACACCGAGAACCGCGTGCCGCTCATGCCCGCTCTCACGTCCGCCGCCGAGTGGGAGAAGGAAGCCGCCCGCCTGCGCCGCGACTTGCTGGACAACGTCATCTTCCGCGGCGAGGCCCGCGCGTGGCGCGACGCCAAGACGAAGGTCGAATGGCTCGACACGATTCCCGGCGGCCCCGGCTACTCGATCCGCAAGCTCAGCTACGAGGCCTTGCCCGGCCTATGGATTCCCGCGCTGCTCTACGTGCCGGAGAAACTCAGCGGCAAGTCACCCGTCCACCTCGCGGTCAACGGCCACGACGGCGTCGGCAAAGCCGCGCCTTACAAACAAATCCGCTGCATCAACCTCGCGAAGCGCGGCGTCATCTCGCTCAACCTTGAATGGCTCGGCATGGGCCAGCTTCGTTCGCCGGGCTTCGGCCATTACTCGATGAACCAGCTCGACCTCTGCGGCTCCAGCGGCATCGCGCCCTTCTACCTCGCCATGTCGCGCGGGCTGGACATCCTGCTCGCGCTGCCCGAGGCCGACCCAGAGCGCGTGGCCGTCAGCGGCCTCTCCGGTGGCGGCTGGCAGACCATTTTCATCAGCTCGCTCGACACGCGCGTGACCCTCGCCAACCCCGTGGCCGGCTACTCCAGCTTCCGCACTCGCGCGCGGAACTTCTCCGACCTCGGCGACTCGGAGCAGACGCCCAGCGACCTCGCCACAGTGGCCGACTACTCGCACCTCACCGCCATGCTCGCCCCGCGCGGCGCGCTGCTGACCTACAACGCGAAGGACCAGTGCTGCTTCGCCACCGGCCACGCGCTCCAGCCGCTGCTCGACGCCGCGGAGCCGGTCTTCAAGCTGCTCAAGGCAGAAGGCAAGCTCCGCTGGCACAACAACCACGTCCCCGGCACGCACAACTTCGAGCAGGAGAACCGAGAGGTGTTCTACCGCATGGTCGGTGACAACTTCTTCCCCGGCGACTCTGCCTTCGATGCGAAAGAAGCCGCCACCGAGCCGGAAGTGAAGAAGGCCGAGGAACTCAATGTGCCGCTTCCTGGGGACAACTTGGACTTCAACAAGCTCGCGCTCGCGCTCGCGAAGAACCAGCCGCGCGCCGACCTCGCGCCGACTTCTCCCGGCCCGCTCGCGCGGTGGCGGGACTCGCAGCGCGGACTGCTCGGCGGCGTGGTCCACGCCAAGCACTACACCGTGACCGCCGAACCCGCGGGCACCGAAACCACCAACGGCATCACCGCAACGCACTGGCGACTCAAAATGGGTGACGCGTGGACCGTGCCCGCCGTCGAGCTGTCCAAGGGCGCGCCAGTGTCCACTGTGCTCCTCGTCGGCGACGCGGGCCGCAAGGCGCTGGCGGCGGACGTGGACAAACTGCTCGGCGAGGGCAAGCGCGTCGTGGCAGTGGACCCGTTCTACTTCGGCGAGTCCCGCATCGCGCAGAAGGACTTTCTCTTTGCCTTGCTCGTGGCCGCCGTCGGCGACCGCCCGCTGGGCGTGCACTCGAGCCAGGTCGGTGCCGTTGCGCGGTGGCTTGCCAACGAGCGGAGATTCGGACCGGTGAAGCTGGTCAGCGTCGGCCCGCGCGCGAGCGTGTTCGCCACCGTGGCCGCCGCGCTGGAGGAGAAGGCGATTGGAAGCCTCGAACTGCGGCAACCGCTCGGCAGCCTCAAGGAAGTCATCACGCAGAACATCGGCGTGGACCGCCAGCCGGAACTCTTCTGCTTCGGCCTGCTGGAGCAATTCGACGTGCCCCAGCTCCGCGCCCTCGTGGCTCCGCGCGCGGTCACCGCTGGCGCGCCCTAGCGCGTCATGGCCACCGGCTGGGCACGCTTGAGTTTGGGAGAGCATTTCACACGTGCCGTAGCGGATGGGCGGCATAGCTCCGGCCTGTGATAACGGGTGGAGAGGGGCTTTAAGACAAAGCTAGGCGGGCTTGGAGCCCGAGGCATTCAAATCTCCCTCCTCCCAATCCTGCCGGCGCTTTCCGTTTACTTGTCCACGATGGTGAGGATGGCAGCGCGTTGGTCGAGTTCGTAACGCTTGCCGGGCGGTAGGGCCGGCAGGGGCTTGAGCAAACCGCTCTGCACCAATTCCTCCACGTTCTTCGCTGCTCGGCCTCCGTTCGCCATCATGAATTTCGCGATGGCGTCGTAGAGCGCCTGCTGACTGGGCAGCGCCTTGGCATCAATACCCATTGAAGCGGCCGCTTCACTAGCCTCGGGGCCGCTCGAGGGAGACGTCGCGTTCTTTGCCCGCTTCCGACACCCTCCGGCGAGTGCGGCCACCGTCAGAAGAATCGCGGAGAGGCAATAGAGACGGCGCATAGTCGTGAGCAAGGCTACCAACTGGTGGAGCGCTCCATGAGCCACGCGGCGTCTTGGTTGTTCGCCAACGTGGTGAAGCCCGCACCGGGTTCGTTCTTGGGATACGTGCGGGCATCGTTCCACCGGCGCATCTCGGCATGACCGTCTGAGAAGGAGAAAGCGGTCGATTGATTATGATAGTTAGCCGGCCAGTCAACCAACCCAACGGTCGCCAAGTTGACGCTCCCCCCCGCTGTCGCCCCGTTCAGCGGCACGGCAAACCAGCCGTCGTTGATGCTTCCGATGCGCTCGTCCACCGTCACCCACATGTCGGCCGGACGACGAATGTTCGTATCGCGTCGATACACCAGCGGGGTTACTCCAGCCGGAGTGGCAGTCGTCGAGCCATTGCCCGCGGTCCCGCCGCGCCCTGGGTTCATCCATCCGTTCATGGAGATGGTGCGCACACGCGCTCCGCGTCCACCGCCGTCAACGCTTTTGTCATTGGGGCACTTGTAAATGCCAGCATTCTGCACGTAGCCCGCGCCGATCGAGCCATTGGCACGCTCCGCTGGCCCGATCATAAGATCTGCGTTGGTATTATCATTGGCCCCGCCCCCGCCATTGACGAGCCAGCCCCGCACCCAGCCTGGGTTGCCGGAACTACCAGCCCCTGTGCCGTCGCCATTGCGGGGCAGCCGGCCATCGTGATCCGAGGCATAAAGCGTCCAACCGAGGACCAGTTGCTTCACATTGTTCAGGCACTTGGTGCCGCCGGCTTTCGTCTTCGCCTGCGCCAACGCAGGCAACAGCATCCCCGCCAGAATCGCGATGATGGCGATGACGACGAGCAGTTCGATGAGGGTGAAACCCAAGTTGCTGGCGCGCAGTGTGGCGGGGGGCGGATTGGTCTTCATGGTTGTCGACTGCGAGATTTATCCCCAAATCTCGCGCGGTGTCAAACCCCGGCTGGCGGCGGCTCCGTGGCTGCGCCCGCTTAAATCTGCTGCACGACCTTCTGGTAGCACTCCGGGCAGATGCCGTGCGTGAACTTCGCCTCCGAGTGCGTCGTGATGTAGGACTCGACCTCGTGCCAGTAGTTCCGGTCGTCGCGGATTTTTTTGCAGTAGCAGCACATGGGCAGGAGACCCTGAAGTTGTTTGAGGTGCTCGATCGCGGCTTCGAGGTCTGTCACCCGAGCGGCCAGCTCGGTCTGAAGGTGCACGACTCGCGCGCCGACTTGCACGCGGGCTTTCAACTCCTCCTGGTCGAAGGGCTTGGTGATGTAGTCGTCCGCGCCGGACTCGAGGCCCTGCACGATGTTCGCCTTCCCACCGCGAATCGTCAGCAGGATCATGTAGAGCGGCGAGAGCTTGAGTTGATGGCGCGCGCGGCAGCACAACTCCACGCCGTCCATGCCGGGCATCTGCCAGTCAATCACCGCGAGCCGCGGTGGATTCTCGACCTGAAGCGCCTGAATGGCCTGCTCGCCGTTGGTGGTGCTGACGATCTCGTATTGCCAGCGGGTCAGCAGGTCTTCGAGGATCCGGCGGACCACGGGGTCATCTTCAACGATCAGGACTTTCATGCGTGCGTGCTTGTGAGCACGGCGGACCTTCCAAGAAGGCAGCGGCGCGTCAAGCTACGCGTGGGGCAGAAGACAGTTTTCGCCGGAATCTCATTAGCACCCGGCTTCAGCCGGGTGAACACGCCGCTGCCAAGTGGAAAACTGTTTAAACAGTTTTCCATCGCGCGCCCCGCAACACCGGGCTGAAGCGCGGTGCTAATGAGAGCAGAGTTTTCCAGACGCGGATTTCGTTCGCCGCCCCTTCTCCACAGTGAAGACAATTGCCTCCTCCAGTTCCCTCCTGCCAAGCTCCGCGCATGAAATACCGCCGCTTCGGAAAGACCGAACTCCAGATGCCCGTCTTCTCCTGCGGCGGCATGCGCTACCAGCACAAGTGGCAGGACGTGCCCCCGCACGAAGTCCCCGCCGCCGGCCAGGCCAACCTCGAAGCCACCATCCACCGCGCCCTCGCGCTCGGCATCAACCACATCGAGACCGCGCGCGGCTACGGCTCCAGCGAAATGCAACTCGGCTGGGTGCTCCCGCAAATTAAGCGCGACCGCCTCATCGTCCAGACCAAGGTCGCCCCCTTCGCCGACCCCGAGGAATTCCTCCGCACCTTCGACCAGTCCATGAAGTATCTGCGGCTCGACCACGTGGAACTCCTCTCCTTCCACGGCATCAACCACCGCCAGCACCTCGACTGGATCCTGCGCAAAGGCGGCTGCCTCGAAGCCGCCCGCCGCCTCCAGCGCGAAGACCGCTGCCGCCACATCGGCTTCAGCACCCACGCCACCACCGACATCATCCTCGACGCCGTCAACTCCGGCGAGTTCGCCTACTTCAACGTCCACTGGTATTTCGTCAACCACCTCAACTGGGCCGCCCTCGAAGCCGCCACGCGCCTCGACATGGGCGTCTTCATCATCAGCCCCAACGACAAGGGCGGCAAACTCTACGCCCCCCCGCCCAAGCTCGTGGACCTCTGCGCCCCCCTCACCCCCATGCAGTTCAACTCCCTCTACTGCCTCGCCCGCCCGCAAGTCCACACCCTCAGTTGCGGCGCGGCGCGTCCGAGTGACTTCGACGACCACATCGCCGGCCTCGCGCACTACGACCGCGCGGCGGAAGTCATCGCCCCCATCGAGGCCCGGCTGCGCGCCGAGATGCTCCGGGTGCTGGGCGACGACTGGTGCCGCCGCTGGTTCGAGGGCCTGCCGAGCTACGTGGACGTGCCCGGCGAAATCAACGTGAGCGAAATCCTCCGCCTCTGGACCTACGCCAAGTCCCTCGACCTCGTGGACTGGGGGAAGATGCGCTACAACCTGCTGGGCCAGGCCGACCACTGGTTCCCCGGCCACAACGCCGCGCGCTTCGACGAGCGCACGCTGCTGGCCACCGTGCAGCGCAGCCCCTTCGCCGCCCGCATCCCGGCCATCCTCCGCGAAGCCCACGCGATGCTGTTCGAGGCCCCGGTGAAGCGGTTGAGTCAGAGCTGAATGATCGTGGCTGCCTGCGTCTGCCGGTGGAACGGGCCACCGGCCCGTTGGGTCTGCTGCGCCCAGCCGGCCCGTTTCATCCGAAAGTTGGCTGTGCCGAAGCTCGGCGGCAGGTTGCCGCCGAGAACGGCCATGTGGGCCGTTCCACCCAGCAGCATCCGCATCGCCCCGGCAGAGACGAATCCGGTCGAGTTCTTGTCGCCGTCACCAGTTCCCGCCAAATTCCTTTCCCCATCCGCGCTCCCTCCCCACAATCCCGCGCATGAACGTGACTGTCCGTGGGCGCACGCGCCACTACCGCACCGTCAGCTTCGACACGGCGAAGAACCAAGTCCTGCTCATCGAGCAACGCCTGCTGCCGCACGAGTTCAAGGTCGTCGGCACGCGCGACTTCCGCGCCACCGCCGTCGCCATCCGCGACATGGTCGTGCGCGGCGCGGGTGCCATCGGCGCGACGGCGGCTTACGGGCTGGCGCAGGGCGCGCGGGCGTTTCGCGGGAAGGACGTGGCGAAGTTTCAGGCGCACATCGCCGCCGTCTTCACCGTGCTGGCGGAAGCCCGGCCCACCGCCGTTGACCCCGTCAACGCGATGCTCGACGTGCGGCGCGCGATGTCCGCCGGCACGACCGTCGCCGAGCAGCAGGCCCTCGCCCTCGCCGCCGCCGAGCACTTCGCCGACGAGGACGTGGCGCATTGCGAAGCCATCGGCCAGCACGGCGCGAAGTTGATTCGCGACGGCATGAGGGTGCTCACGCATTGCAACGCCGGCTGGCTGGCCTTCGTGGACATCGGCACCGCCACCGCGCCGATGTATGCCGCGCAGGCGGCGGGCCGCTCGTTCCACGTCTTCTGCGACGAGACGCGCCCGCGCTCGCAGGGCGCAACGCTCACCGCGTGGGAGCTGGCGCAGCAGGGCGTGTCGCACCAGATCATCGCGGACAACGCCGCCGGCTTCCTCATGTGGCGCGGGGAGATTGACCTGGTCATCGTGGGCAGCGACCGCACGCTGGGCCGCACGGGCGAGGTGGCGAACAAGATTGGCACCTACACGAAGGCGGTGCTGGCGAAGCGCCACGGCATCCCCTTCTACGTCGCCATCCCGCGCTCGACGATTGACTGGCAGATGCAGTCGGGCCGGGACATTCCCATCGAGGAACGCGGGGAGGGAGAGGTGCTCGGGGCGTGGGGGATTGTCCAAGGTCTAAAGTCCAAGGTCCAAAGTCCAAAGTCGGGCGCGCGCGCTTTCGTGCGCGTGGCGAACCCGACGAGCGGGGCGCGCAATCCGGGCTTCGATGTCACGCCGCCGGAGCTGATCACGGGCATCATCACGCCGGAGGGCATCTTCAAGCCAGGCGAGTTGTGGAAACGGCGTGCGAAGCTCGGCGGGCCGAAGTGATTCAAGGAGCGCGGCATTCATGCCGCAGAATGCTGGAAGCAAAACGGGCATCCGAATTCTTCGGTTGCAGGCACGACTCTGCGGCCTGAAGGCCGCGCTCCTCGCCGCTTGGCTCCGCCCCCGTCTGTGCTACGCTCTCCGCAACATGACGACTCCGCTCCGCTTCTTCGGCCTCGCCGCGCTTGCTGCCGCTTTGCTTTCCCACGCCCACGCGGCCACCATCAGCACCTTCGCCGGCAACGGCACGAAGGGTTCCTCCGGCGACGGTGGCCCGGCCACTCAGGCGCAGCTCGACAACCCCTTCGGCGTCGTGCGCGGGCCGGATGGCAACATCTGGTTTTGCGAATACACCGGCCAGCGCGTGCGCAAGGTCACGGCGGACGGGAAGATTCACACCGTCGCGGGCAACGGCCAGAAGGGCCACACCGGCGACGGCGGCCCCGCGCTCCAAGCCACGTTCAACCTCCCGCACGAAATCCGTTTCGATAAGCAGGGCGACCTCTACATCGTGGACATGGCGAACCACGCCGTGCGCAAGGTGGACATGAAGTCCGGCGTCATCACGACGTTCGCGGGCACCGGCAAGCCCGGTTACTCCGGCGACGGTGGACCGGCGAAGGACGCGACCTTCAAGTCGCCGCACAGCATCCAGTTCGACCCCGCCGGCGACCTGTTCATCTGCGACATCGGCAATCACGTCATCCGCAAGGTCAACATGAAGACCGGCGTCATCAGCACCTTCGCAGGCACGGGCAAGGCCGGTCCCACGCCCGACGGCTTGCCTATCGCCGGCACGCCGCTCAACGGCCCGCGCTCGCTGGATTTCGACGCCGCCGGCAACCTCTGGCTCGCCACGCGCGAGGGCAACCAAGTGTTCAAGTTCGACCTCAAGGCCGGGAAGATTCAGCACATCGCGGGCACGGGGAAGAAGGGTTTTACCGGCCACGGCGGCCCGGCGAAGGAGGCCACGCTCTCCGGTCCCAAGGGCATCGCTGTCGCCCCCAATGGCAACATCTATCTCGCTGACACCGAGAGCCACAGCGTCCGCATGGTGGACGTGAAGCGCGGGACGCTCGAACTCATCGCCGGCACCGGCACCGAGGGCGACGGCCCGGACGGCGACCCGCTCAAGTGCAAGCTCGCGCGCCTGCACGGCCTCTGGGTGGACAAGGACGGCAGCGTCTTCATCGGCGACAGCCAGGCGCATCGGGTGAGGGTCATCAAGCCGTGAGAGGAATGCCCAATTTCCAATTCCCAAAGCCCAATGAATGACCAAGGCCCAATGACGAATGAGCGGTCGGGCGCGTGGGGCGGTCAGTGGACATTGGTCATTCTCCTTTCCGCGCTCTCGTCTTTTGCCGCGACCAACGAGCCTTCGCCCACCTTCGAGCAGCTCGCCTCCAATGTCGTCGCGCGCTCGAAGTGGGAGCGCACGCAGAACACGACGGCGCAGTTCACGTTCGGCAAGACGCGGGCGCTGGAGGAGTTCGACAGCAAGGGCAAGCTGGAGGACAGCAAGCGCTCGCGGCAGGAATGGTTTCCCATCAACGGCGTGCCCTTCGCGCGACTCGTGGAGAAAAACGGAAAGCCGCTGACGGACAAGGAGCGCAAGGCCGAGGAAGAACGCGAGGCCGCCGTGCGCGCGGGCAAAAAGCCGGCGCGCAGTCCCGAGGCCACAAAGCGCGACAAGGAGTGGCAGTTCACCGACGAGATGCTCGCGCGCTACACGTTCAAGGTGACGGGACAGGAGCTGTTGCGCGGCCGTCCGACGTGGGTGGTGGAGTTTTCTCCGCGTAGCAAAGACCTGCCGGTCAAGAACGTGGCCGACCGTGTGGCAAACAAGGTCGCCGGCAAGGTCTGGGTGGACGCGGAGGACTGGGAGCTGGCGCGGATGAAGTTCTGGCTGACCGAGGAGGTCACGCTCATCGGCGGCATCGTGGGCGTGCTGCGGAAGTTCGAGCTGCTGCTGGAGCGCGTGCGCGTGGAGCCAAACGCGTGGCTGCCGAAGGTCGTGGACTTCGACATGGCGGGACGCGAGCTGCTGACCAACAAGCGCATCCACTACCGCGAGGAGGCGAAGGACTTTAAGCGTGTCGGCCCTGCTCCCGCTGCGACCGTGAAGTAGGCCGGGCGGCTGTAGCGGCGCTGTGAGCGCCTCGGGAAACATGGACCACGCAAGGACGGCGGTCGCGGACCGCCGCCACATCGGCTACGGCACACGGAGGTGCTGCGTGAAGAGCTGGTAGGCCTTCTCTCGCATCGCCTCGGGGAAGTCGTGGTCGCAGTCGGGATGCTCGACGATCAAGTTGCCCGGCTTGCCGTGCAGCTTGTAAACCTGCGACGCGGCTGTGACCACGCGATCCACGCTGTCCCACTTGAAGTTCGAGTCCTTCAGCGGCGCGGCGATGAAGCACACGCGCGGCGCGAGCGCGCCGACCATCTCGTGGAAGTCGAACGGGATTTCCGCGAGCCGTCCGCTGTAGCCCGCGAGCTTGAGCATATAACGCGTCTGGCACCAGCCCTTCTCCGGCTCCCACACCTTCGGGTTGCCGCTCATGTAATCGAGATACGAATCAAGGCCGCAGCTCGTCACGATGACCTTCAGCCGCGCATCGAAGACGCCCGTGTAAACCGAGTTGTGCCCGCCGAGCGAGTGGCCAATTGTGCCGAAGCCCACCTTCGCGTTCACGAAGGGCAGCGATTCCAGCAGATCGAGGCCGCGCATGTTGTCCCACACGGCCTTGAGCGTGCCGCTCTCCCAGCCCAGCGCCTTGAGGTCGGGCTGGTAGTTCGCCAGCAGCGGATACGACGGCGCGAGCGTGACGAAGCCGCGCTCTGCCAGCTCGGACGCGTATTGGCGATTCGGCTTCCCGCCGATGCCCACGACGACGCCGTGGCCGGTTTTGTTGTCCGTGCCGTGCAGGCAAAGGATGCCGGGGACCTTCTTCTTTCCGCTCAACACGTCCTTCGGGATCAGCAAGTAAGCCGGCACGCGCCCGCCCGGCTCGCTCTGATACGTGACCAGCCGCCGCACGTAGCTGCCGCAATCCACTTCCTCCTCCACCTTCGTTTCCAATGCGCCGCGCTTGGCCGCACCAGGCAGAACGCCCATCACGCGCTCCATCCCGCGCACGATCTCCGCGCGACGATGCTCCCAATCCTTCGGCGACTTCACGCGCTGGATGTTCCCGGCCACGTCGCGATAGACGAGCAAGTTCGTGCGCTCCAATCGCGGCAGCCCGACGGGCGGGAGATTCTCAGCGGCGGATGCGAGCGAAAGGGTGGTGAAGAGGACGGCAATCGCGCGGGTCATGGCGCTTTCTCTGACGGAGGGTGCCACTCGGGCAATCAACCATTTCACGGCCCGGGCCGCGCCGCCGTGTAGAAGACCTGCGGGAGGTCGTTGCTCCTGACGCCCTGCACACGGCCGTCGCTGAAGAGGATGTTCACGCTGTCGTCGTGGCGGTTCGTGCTCCAGTAGGGCCGGAAGCCGATGGGCGAAATGCCGAAGGGGACGAAGCGGATGTGTTTGTCGCCGGAGAGGAGGGTGTTGAGGTTGTTGCGCCGCGCCCGGACGCTGGTGAAGAAGCTCACGTTGGTGCTGTGCACGGCGGAGAAGCTCAGGATGGGCCGCTTGCCGCGGTCGGTCGGGCAACTGAGGATCTTGGGGCTGCCCAGCGAACCTGCGGCGAGGGTGAAGGGCCGCACATCGCCCGAGATCAGGCCGCCGGGCAGGATGGAGTTCGTGGCCAGGGGCGCACAGCCGCCTTGCGAGACGGGAACTTGCTGCGGGAAATTTCCATCGTGCGACTCGGCGTAGCTGATGAGGCCGATGCCGACGCCGCGCAGGTTGCTGCTGCAAAAGGTCTGAAATCCCTTGGACTTGGCCTTCATGATGGCCGGCATCAGCAGCGCGACAAGGATGGCGATGATGAGGGTCGCCACCATGGTTTCCACCAGGGTGAAGGCGAGCAGGTGGCGCAGGACGGATTGACGGGGCGGCTTCAAACCTCGGCAAGAAAACGCCCGCGCCGGGATTCCGTCAAGATGGACGGTGTAAAGGGAAGGTAAAAGTGCGCCGCGCTCCGATGCGCGTCCCCGCGTCAGGCGCGCGCGGAGATTTCCAGCATCCGCTCAATGGGGGCGCGGGCCTTGGCGATGATGTCGGCGGGCAGCTCCAGGTGGGGCGAGCGATGCTTCATGCAGTCGCGCAGTTTCTCCAGCGTGTTAAGCTTCATGTAACGGCACTCGCTGCAACGGCAGTTGTCCGTCGGCATCTGCATGACGTTGAAGACTGGGGCACAGAGGAATTCCTTGCCGGGGCATTCCTTCTGCATCCGGTGGATGATGCCCGACTCGGTGACGATGACGAAGCGCTTGGCCGGGCTGTCCCTGCAGTAGGTGATCATGCGCTCGGTCGAGCAGACGGCGTCGGCGAGGTCGCGGACTTCGCGCAGGCTCTCGGGATGGACGACGATCTTCGCGTCGGGATACGCGGCGCGCGCGCGCAGGATGTTGTCGCGCTGAAACTCGACGTGCGCGTAACAGTTGCCGCGCCACAAGGTCATCGGGCGGCCCGTCTGCTCCATCGTCCACGCGCCGAGGTTTTCGTCGGGGACGAAGAGGAGGTCGCGGTTCTTGGGCGCGGCGTTGACGATCTTGACGGCGTTTCCGCTGGTCACGATCACGTCACTGAGAGCCTTCACCGCTGCGGAGCAGTTGATGTAGGCAATGGTGTAGAAGTTGGGATTCGTCGCCTGAAGTTTCGCCAACTCGGGCGCGGGGCAGCTCTCTTCGAGCGAACAGCCGGCGTCCTTGTCCGGCAGCAGGACGAGCTTGCCGGGGTTCAGAATCTTCGCCGTCTCGGCCCTGAAGTGGACGCCGCAGAAGACAATCACGTCCGCGCTCGTGCCCGCCGCCTGCTGCGCGAGGCCGAGGGAATCGCCCACAAAGTCCGCTACGTCCTGAATCTCCGGCACCTGGTAGTTGTGTGCGAGGATGACGGCGTTGAGCTGGCGCTTGAGCGCGCGGATCTCGCCGACGAGCGCGTCCACCTGCGCGGGGGGGCGCGATGCGCGCACGCTGGGCTGCGTCAGGTCGACGCGGCGCGGCAGGACTTCGGCCAGATCAATCATGCGCGGACGCTACTGCGCGACGGAGGGAGCGTCAACGCGCGGGGGCAAACGATCAGAGGGGGACGAAGTTCCTGTGCCGATAGCGGTAATGCACCCACATGTAATCGGGGTTGGTGGCGCTCGCCCCGGGCGGGAAGAAGGATTGTATCCCGCGACCTGACTGGCGGGCTGCGTTTAAGATTTGTGCGTCGGTCCAGCGATGAACCTCAGCGTGACCATCGCCAAAGCCGAGGCTGCTGGCGTCACCATGATAAACAGAGAACGGATCCACCCATTGCAAGGCCGGCTGCACGTCAATGACCCAGGTGCCATTGTTGTATCCGCGCGGGTCGGACTCTTCGAGAAACACGAGGGCGTCGGACGGGTTCTGGACCTCCACTTGCCGCAAATATGGCGGCTGCGCTGCTCCCTGCTATCCGCCGCCGTTCATCCCGTTCTGCTTCGAGTAGCTGTCCCAGCCCCAGCCCGCTCCGGTCGGCAGGCCCGTGCGCTTGTCACCCGGGCAATGGTAGGTGTTCAGGCCGCCGGCATACTTGAACAGCAGGCCGGCTGCGATGCCCCGGTGGACGTTGTCTTGCGCCGCCAAGCCGGTGCCCGCCGCGAAGGGCAGCGGCACGGGCGCGTTCGCCGCATCAAGTGCCCCCGGCCAATACCCGCCGCCCGCCGCATTGGGCACCATCCGGTCGTCGTGATCACCGGCATAGACGAGGAAGGCGATGGCCAACTGCTTCTGGTTGTTCATGCACGCGGTGCCAGTGGCCTTCATTTTCCCCTTGGCCAGTGCAGGCAAGAGCATCCCCGCCAGGATCGCGATTACCACCAGCAATTCGATCAGGGTGAAGCCCGCGGTGAGGGCATGGCGCGGAGATGGGGCGATTGCTTTCATAGACAGGCGCGGCGACTCGTGCAGTGCATGTGTGAATTGCGGAGGTCACAGTAGCAAACGCTTGGGTCGAGGCAATCACCCATTTTGTCAGCACCGACAGAAACCCGCTCGACAACCCCGTCGTGCTTTTCCACTCTCACCGCCATGTCTAAACCTGCCTTGGGACGCGGCCTCAGCGCGCTGTTGGGAGGCGGAGCCGCTGGTGCGAAATTCGCGCCAGCCGTCGCCCCGCCGAGTCCCGCTGTGGCTGCGGTGCCTTCTCCCGCGCCCGGCGAACATGTCCGCCCGGTTGCCATCGAGCGCGTGCATCCGTGCGCCTTTCAGCCGCGCAAGGATTTCGCCCAGGACGCCCTTCGCGAGCTGGCCGATTCGATCAAGTCCCAGGGAATCCTTTCGCCGCTCATCGTCCGCGCGCGCGGCGATGGCTTCGAACTCATCGCCGGCGAACGCCGCTGGCGCGCGGCGAAACTCCTCGGCCTGAAAACCGTCCCGGTCATTGTCCGCGAGGCCGACGATCGCACCGTGGTGGAACTCGCGCTCATCGAAAACCTCCAGCGTGAGAACCTCAACCCCATCGAGGAAGCGCTCGGCTACTCGCAGCTCATCGAGCAGTTCCAGCTCACACAGGAGACGGCTGCCGCTAAGGTCGGCAAGAGCCGCGCCGTCGTCGCCAACGCACTGCGCCTGCTCAAGCTCGCTCCGGAGCTGCAAGGCTACCTTCGTCACGGTCAGCTCTCCGTCGGCCACGCGAAGGTGGTCCTCGGCCTGACAGGCGCTGCCGAACAGAAGCTCGCCGCCGAACGCGTGCTCAAGGACGGCCTGAACGTCCGCCAGACCGAAGACCTCGTCGCCCGCCTCCAACAATCAAGCACGCAGGCACCGACCAAATCCGCGACTGGCAGCAAGCCCGCCGCCGCGCGTGACGTCCATGTCGCGAGCTTGGAAACCAAGTTGCAGGAACGCTTCGCCACCAAGGTCGCGCTCCGCTATCGCAAGGGCAAAGGTGCGGTGGAAATCCGCTTCTTCAACGACGACGACCTCGACCGCATCCTCCAGATTGCCGGGGTGAAGGTTGATTAAGTGCCATGTGACAAGTGACCCGTGACAAGTCGTTAGTCAGGACGCCAAGGCGGATGCGAACCCAACGAGCGCATGGAAACCAAAGCCAGTTTGAACGACAGCCTTGAGGACTACCGCGTCTATCAGGCGGCGCGGAAGTTGTTCGACGCCATTTGGGACGACTTCGATATCCTCAACCGTGATGTTCGAGGACACGAGCTGGTTCGCCAGCAGGTGCGTAGCCTTGACTCGATCTGTGCGAACATCGAGGAGGGTTACGCACGCGGCTTTGGCAAGGAATGGCCGCACTACCTCCGCATCGCCCGTGGCTCCGCCCGCGAAAGCCGGGGCCGCTTCGAGCGCTGCGCGCGTCTCTTGCCCGCGGACGTTCTTGAACAGCGCACTTCCTCACTCAACCAAATCATCGGCGGTCTGACCAAAACCATCGTAACCGCCGAACGCAAATTAGCAGCCAAGCGCTGACGGACAAACGCCTGTCACCTGCCATCTGCCATCTGCCACCTGCCACCCGCCACATGAAACTCCCCATCCGCAAATATGGCGACCCGGTGCTCCGCAAGAAGGGCGCGCACGTCACCGAGGTCACGCCTGAAATCCGCCAACTCATCGCCGACATGTTCGAGACGATGGAGGCGCACCACGGCGTCGGTCTGGCCGCGCAGCAGGTCGGCCACGCGCTCCAGCTCACGGTGATAGACATCCGGCCCATCGAGGACCGTCCCTCCACGCTGCACCTCGACGGCAAGCCCACCGACCCGAACGCCTTCATGCCGCTCGTGCTGCTCAATCCAGTGGTGAGGCCCATCGGCGCACCCGAGGACGGCTCGGAAGGCTGCCTGAGCTTTCCGAAGCTCTACGGCCACATTGAGCGCCCCGAGTCCGTGGACGTGACGGCAGCGAACGAGAAGGGAGAACCGCTTTCCTTCCGCTGCGGCGGCCTGCTCGCGCGCTGCATCCAGCACGAGGCCGATCACCTGCACGGAATTCTCTTCATTGACCGCATGAACCGGGAGACGAAGGAAGAGCTGAAGCCGGACCTAGACGACTTGCAGGCGGCGACGAAGGCGGCGCTGAAGAAGGCGAAGAAGTAGGACCCGACATCTGTTGGAGAATCCTCGCCTTGCGCCCTGAGGTGGCCACGCGAATCGCAGCGCGTCGGCACCCTTGCCACTCGCCGCGTCGCCTCCGTAAGCTCGCGCTGCGTGCAACCCCAGAACCGCAAGTTCTACCTGCTGGTCGCCGTCTTCCTCCTGTGCGCGGTGCTCATGGGCGTCTTCTCGGCGGGACGGAGCAAGTCCTCCGTCGAGAAGTGGAAGGAGGAGATGCGGGCGAAGGGAGAGAAGTTTACCATCGCCGAGTTGATTCCAAAACGCACCGGGCCAGTCACCAACCGCACGGACGATCTAGTGCGGCTGGGCCGGTTGCTCGCGGCGCAAAGCGCTTCGCTCAGCACCATCGAGCACTTCCGCTACCTCGGGAACGGCGTGGGGGAGGCGAGCTGGATGCAACCCGGCTTGTGGGGAAAGCGGATTTATCCGCCACCCACACCTGCATTGCCCGCGCCAAGGCCCCACACCATTCCCGGCGGCGTGCCTGCCGGTGGCCTGATCCTCTACGATTGGGAGGAGCTCGCCGCTGAAATCGCCGCGACCGGTCCAGTGCTCGCAGACGTCCACGCCCTCCTTCGCGTGCCCGACCGTGACCTCGGCTGGAGCTACGAACACTCGACCGCCATGCCCAAGTGCTTCGCGGAGAAACGGGCGATCGCGCAATGGCTCGCAGCTGCAAACACTCATCCCTGCACGCCCAGCAGCCGGACGGGGCCGTCACAAACCTCACCGCCCTGTTCCACCTCACGGCATGGCACGACGAGGAGTTCACCGTGATGAACCAGATGATCCGGGTCGCCATCGGCGGCCTCGCGTTGCACTCCACTTGGGCCACGCTGCAACACCCGGGCCTCACGGACGCGCAGCTCTCCGGCATCCAAGGAGGACTGACGTCCGGCGCGATGCTGCCCGGCCTGATCCGGGCCTTCGAGGTCGAGCGTGCAAGCATAGACAGGATGTTTGTGAACCTGCGGACAGGACAGGAAACCTTCTCATACGCGTGGGGTTCGGGCGGCTCCACCGGCTGGAGCCGGGCGGGCGAACAGATGACCACCGTCGCGTGGCGGATCTTTCTGAGCGACGCCGACGAACCGTTCTACCTTCGCAGCATGCAGCGCCTGCTGGATGCGCTGCGCAAGGCCCACCAACTGCGCAGTTGGTCGGCAGCCCAGCCCGATCTCGCCGCAAAACAGGCAGAAATGCTCGTCTTCGAGTCCTGGCGCGGAAAGCTGTTGTTCGCGTCGGCCATGGCGATTCCGAATTTCAACAAAGCCATGCAAACCGCCGTCCGCTTCGAGACGCGCCGGGAACTGAGGCTCGCCGCCATCGCTTAAGAACGGCACCGCCGCAAGCACGGGCGGCATCCCGCCACGCTGGATCAGCTCGTGCCGGAGTTTCTTTCTGCCGTGCCCATGGACTGGATGCATGGCAAGCCGCTGCGCTACCGGCTCAACCCGGATGGCACCTTCACCCTCTGGTCCGTGAACGAGGACTTCAAAGACGACGGCGGCGACGCGACGGACACCGGTGCGGTCTCGCGACAACGCGACATCTGGGATGGCCGCGACGCGGTGTGGCCGCGCGCGTTGACACCCGCCGCCAGTCGGTAGGAGACGAGGTAGCGAGCCTCTAACTTTCTTCCGTCGCGGACAGAGTGAGGCTCGTCACCTCGTCTCCTACGGTTTGAAACCGGCCTTTCCACTCGACCCCCCCCAGCGTCGTTGTTTAGCCTGCGCACCCTTACGGAACTCATGTTGCACCTGAAGCTCCAAGCCAGTCTCCAAGCCGCCGTCCGCGCCGTGCTGCCGGACGCGGACACCACCGCGATCCTTGTGCGCCCCTGCCCGGACGCGCGCCACGGGGATTACCAGTCCAACGCGCTCATCCCGCTCGCCAAACAACGCAAACTGAACCCCCGCCAGCTCGCCGAGCAGGTGAAGGCCGCGCTGGATGTGACCGAACTCTGCGACGCCGTGGACATCGCCGGGCCGGGTTTTCTGAACTTCCGCATTCGTCCCGCTGCGCTGGCTGCCGTGCTGCAAACCGCCGCTCGCGGGGAGCACCTGTTCTTCGCCAAGGCCAGGCAGCCACGCACCGTGGTCATTGACTTCAGCTCGCCGAACGTCGCCAAGCCGATGCACGTCGGCCACATCCGCTCCACGGGCATTGGCGATTCGCTTCAGCGCGTCTTCCGCCTGCTCGGCCACCGCGTCATCACGGACAATCACATCGGCGACTGGGGCACGCAGTTCGGCAAGTTGCTGCTGGGTTGGAAGCAAATCCTTGATCGCGACGCGCTCGCACGCGACGCCATCGCCGAGTTGGAACGGCTCTACAAGGTGATCAACGCCGACTGCGACGCGACGCCTGCGCGACTGGAGGAAGCCAAGCAGGAGCTGGTGAAGCTCCAGGCCGGCGACGCGGAGAACACCGCAGTCTGGCAGGAGATGATCCGCGTCTCGCAGGCGCAGTTCGACACGATCTACGGACGGCTCGGTGTGAAGTTCGATCACGCGCTGGGGGAGAGCTTTTACAATCCACAGCTCGGCCCGGTGGTGGATGACCTGCTCGCGCGCGGCATCGCCCGCGAAAGCGAGGGAGCTGTGGGCGTGTTCAGCGACGGCTCGATGCCGCAGAAATCCGACCCCTTCCTCGTCAACCGCGATGGCGAGTGGATTCCCGATCCCGCGCTGGTGCGCAAGAGCGACGGCGGCTTCAACTACATGACCACCGACCTCGCGACGGTGGACTACCGGCTGCGGACGTGGTCGCCGGACGAGATCGTGTATGTGGTGGATGACCGGCAGGCCCCGCACTTCCGCAAGCTGTTCCTCACGTTCGCCCGCTGGCAGCCGGAAGCGGCAGCGAAGGTGAAGCTGGTTCACGTCGGCTTCGGCAAGATTCTCGGCGAGGACGGCAAGCCCTTCAAAACGCGCAGCGGTGACACGGTGAAACTCGGTGACTTGCTCGACGAGACGGAGGAACGCGCGCTGAAGGTCGTGACCGAGAAGAACCCTGATTTGCCCGAAGCCGAGCGGAAGGAAATCGCCCGCGTCGTCGGCCTCGGCGCGGTGAAATACGCGGACCTGCTACCGAACCGGCAGAGCGATTACCAGTTCAGTTGGGACAAGATGCTCGCGCTGCAAGGCAACACGGCGCCGTATCTGCTGTATGCCTACACGCGGCTGCGCAGCATCCGCCGCAAGTGCGAGGAGCATTCAGCGGGCGGCGGTCAACGGTCAGCGGTGAGCCTGAATGTGCCGGAGGAGATCGCGTTGGCGAAGCAGCTCATGAACTTCGGGCTGGTGCTGGAAGCGGTGGCGGAAGAATACCGGCCGAACTTCCTCTGCAACTACCTCTACGACCTCGCCGGACTCTTCGCGCGCTTCTACGAGGGCTGCCCGGTGCTCAAGGCCGAGGGAGCCGAGCGCGCCACGCGGCTGCTGCTGTGCGAGCTGACAGGCCGTGTGCTCAAGCAGGGCCTGGATGCGCTGGGCATTGAGACGACGGAGCATATGTAATACCGAGTGTGGTTGAAATCCAGTAGAACGCGGCCCGGATGCTGGTGGATGCCTTCCCCCTTACCCCAGCCCTCTGCCTCCTGGAGAGGGAGCCAGTCATTCAGTCTCGAAGCAACAACGCCGGGCGGGTTGAAGATGCGCGGACGGCGATTCTCCCTCTCCTCGGGGAGAGGGCCGGGGTGAGGGGATACGCGTGCTGAGACTCGCCTCTCATTCGACCAATCTTCACCGAGAGTTGGTATAAGCGGTGGCCGGAGGGGCGGGCACTTCGAATGACGGTGTTTCAACTTGCGTCGCAACCGGCGTTCCGCCATTAAACGTGGGCAACACGAGGCGAGGAACAACTGCATGGGCGAAGAAGTAGAAGTAGGCTACAAGATCTGGGCGGTGGACGATGTCGTCTATGGCCCGGTGGATATGCCCACGTTGGTGGAGTGGATCAAGGATGAGCGCGTGCTGGCCGACACCTGGGTTTTCCTCTGCCACCAAAACAAATGGAGCCAGGCCGGCCAGATCTCGGAGATGCGGTCCATCTTCAACGCCGTCCTGCCAGGCGGCGTGCCGGCAGCCCCCGCTCCGCTGATCGCAGGCATCAAGCCCGGCGCATTGCGGCGCGTGAAGATCCTGTGCGAAATGACCGACCAGCAGCTTGGACAGTTCGCCGCCTTCATGGAGGTTGAGAACGCGCGGCAGTTCCACACCATCGTGACGCAGGGAGCCGTCGGCGACGCAATGTATCTCATCCTCGAGGGCGAGCTGCGCGTGCGGCAGATGATCGGCGGCAAGGAAACCGTCCTGGTCACGCTCATGGCCGGAGAGTTCTTCGGCGACATCTCGCTCTTCGACCACGGCCCGCGCTCCGCCGACGTCGTGGCGAACAACAACTCCGTGCTGCTCAAGGTTTCTGCCACGAACTTTCAGCGCCTCACGCAGGAAGCCCCCGCCCTCGCCACACCGTTCCTCATCGCCATCTGCAAGACCCTCACAGCCCGCATCCGTGCCGACAACAAGCGCCTGCGCGACTCCATCAACGTGGCCCGCGCGACACGTTGAACCCGGCGGGTGAATCGCCCTGACTCTGCCGCCGTTCATCGCCCCGTTCGGTTCAACCCAAAACTCAAAACACACCCATGAAACGTCTCCGCATCGCCTTCACCATCGCCACCTTCACCGCGGCCATAGTCGCTCACGCTGACGAGGTGAAGCTCTCCAACGTCCACCTCTGCTGCGGTGCCTGCGTAAAGGGCGTGGAGAAGGTCGCCGCCAAGGTCAGCGGCGCGTCCGTGGCGATTGACAAGGACGCCGGCACGGTCGTGATTTCATCGGGCAACAAGGCGGCGCTCCAGCAGACCGTGGATGCGCTCGTCACCGCCGGCTATTTCGGGAAGTCCAGCGACTCCTCCATCAAGGTCGCCACCAACACCGGAGCGAAGGACGGCAAGGTGCAGTCGCTCAAGGTCGAGGGCGTCCACCTGTGCTGCGGCAAGTGCGTGACCGCCGTGCAAAGCGCGCTGGGCAAGGTCGCCGGCGTCAAGGCCAACACCGTTGAGAAGAACGCGAAGACCTTCGAGGTCACCGGCGACTTCAGCTCCAAAGCCGTCTTCGACGTGCTGAACGAGGCGGGCTTGACCGGCAAGGTCGCGAAGTAAGAACGCTGGGATCTGAGCTTCAGGCCCGCGAGTTTGCTCGCGGGCCTTTTTGTTGCCCGCGAGGCTGAATCGCGCGAGCATGGCTCCACTCAATTCCTTATGCACCGCCGCACATTTCTCCAAACCGCTGCCGCCGCCACTCTCACGCTGTCCGCAGATGCCGCCGAAACGCCGCGACGCGTGCGCCTCGGCTTCCTTGGGTGCAGCCACTCGCACGGGATGCCGAAGGTGAAGCTCGCGCTGGAGTCGGCGGACTGGGAATGCACGGGCGTTTTCGAGCCTGACGAGAAGCATCGCGCGGCGGCAGAGAAGCTCGGGGCGAAGTCGCTTTCGCAGGAGCAACTCATCGCAGCCAGCGAGGTCATCGCCGTCGAGTGCGATGCGAAGGACCGCTACGCGTTGGCCAAGGGCGCGTTGCTCGCCGGCAAGCACGTTCACATCGAGAAGCCGCCGACGGTGACGCTCGCCGAGTTCCGCGAGCTGCTTACGCTCGCCCGGGAGAAAAAGGTGCTGATGCAGATGGGCTACATGTGGCGCTTCAATCCCGGCATCAACGCCGCGATCGAGGCCGCGCGCCAGGGCTGGCTCGGCGACGTGTATCTCGTGCGCGGCGTCATCAACACGAGCCTGAACGCCGAGTCGCGCAGATCCTTCGGCGAGATCGCCGGCGGCACTATGTTCGAGCTGGGCTGTCACCTCGTTGACCCGATGATCCGGCTCATGGGCAAGCACGCCAAGGTCACGCCAGTGTTGCGCCACGACTCGAAAGACAACGACCAACTTGCCGACAACTGCGTCGCCGTCTTCGACTTCAAGCACGCCATCGGCACGATCAGCAGCGCGACGATGCAGCCCACGGCGGGCGCGCATCGCACGTTTGAGATCCAAGGGACCAACGGCATCGCTGTGGTGAAACCGCTGGAGCAGCCGGTGCTGACGGTGGACTTGGCTAAGGACGCCGGGCCTTACAAGAAGGGCAGCCAGGTCATCAACTTCCCGCCTTACAAACGCTACGTGCCGGAGTTCGCCGAACTGGCCGCATGCGTCCGCACCGGCAAGCCGCTCGGCGTCACGCCGGAGGAGGACGAGTTGGTGCATGAGGCGCTGCTCAAGGCCAGCGGGATGCACTGAGCCAACGATTCGGTTGGAGGGTCGCGTTCCCTTCAACGCAAAGGCGCAGAGATCGCAAGAGAACCGCAGAGTTGGCGAGCGATTCACGTTCACCCTTTGGTGTGCTTCTTCGCCGCGCCCCGCGCAACTTTGCGTCCTCTGCGCCTCTGCGTTGAAGAGTAGACTCCCGATTCGACTACATCGTTCCGGCTGTAGAGGACCCCCGGCGCGGAACTTTGAACTTTGAACTTTCACCCCTGAACTTTAGCTTCGGCCCCGCTTTACATGGCTCTGCAACTGTTCAACACGCTGACCCGCGCGGTGGAGAAGTTCGTCCCGCTGGACCCGCAGGGCCGGCACGTGGGGATGTATTGCTGCGGGCCGACGGTCCACGACTTCGCCCACATCGGGAACTTCCGCACGTTTGTCTTCACGGACCTGCTGCGGCGCTACCTGGAGTTTCGTGGCTTCGACGTGATACACGTGATGAACATCACGGACGTGGAGGACAAGATCATCAAGCGCGTGCAGCAGCGGCAAACGACGCTGCGGGAGTTCACCGGCAAGTATGAGGCCGAGTTCCTCGCCGACTTCGACACGCTCCAGTGCAAGCGCCCGCAAGCCCTGCCTCGGGCCACGGAGCACATGCCGGAGATCGTCTCGCTCATTGAGAAGCTCGTCGCACGCGGCATCGCGTATCAGGCGGCGGACGGCTCGGTCTATTTCAGCATCGAGAAGTATCGCGGCTGCGGCTGCTGCTACGGGCAGCTCGTGAACTTGAACTTCGACGCGATGCGCGTGGGCGAACGCGTGGCCAGCGACGAGTATGAGAAGGAAGCGGTCGCCGACTTCGCGCTGTGGAAGAAGCGCGTGCCGGAGGACGGCGAAGTCTTCTGGCCCAGCCCGTGGGGCGAGGGCCGGCCGGGCTGGCACATCGAGTGCAGCGCGATGGCGACCAAACATCTGGGTGAGAGCTTTGACCTGCATCTGGGCGGCGAGGATTTGATGTTCCCGCACCACGAGGACGAGATCGCGCAGAGCGAAGGCGCGCTGGCGTATCCGCCGGGCAAGCGCTTCGTGAAGCACTGGATGCACGGCTCGCACCTGCTGGTCGAGGGCAAGAAGATGAGCAAGTCGCTCGGCAATTACTTCACGCTGCGCGACCTGCTGGCGAAGGGTTTCAGCGGACGGGAAATCCGCCACCTCCTGCTCAAGGCGCATTACCGCGCGCAGTTTAACTTCACTCTCGACGGCCTCGCTGGCGAACGTGCCTCTCTGGCGCGGCTGGACGAGTGCGTTGGCAGGCTGCGCGAGCTGGCCGGGGCCGCCACCGTCCCGCCGGAGCAGGGCTTGCTGATGCATTTCACCAAGGCGATGGACGATGACTTGAACGTGTCTGCTGCGTGGGCTGCGGTGTTCGAGTGGGTGAGCGACGTGAACCGCAGGCTGGCGGCAAATGAATTGACAGAGCCCCAGGCCGCCGCCGCGCTGGAAGCGTGGAACCGCGTGGACGAAGTCTTCGGCCTCGGCAGCGCGCGGCAGGAGGAGGCTTCCGCCGAGGTGCTCGCGCTGGTGGAGAAGCGGCAGGCCGCACGGAAGGCAAAGGATTTCAAGCGCAGCGATGTCGTCCGCGACCAGCTCAAGGCACTGGGTTGGGCGGTGGAGGACACGGCGAAGGGGCCACGGGTGAAGCGGGTTTGAAATGACCAATCCCCAATTTCCAATGCCCAATCAATGGCCAATGCCCAATCCGCGGACGAGGTTCGCACCTGGCTTGGGCATTGGGGCTTGGGCATTCATTGGCCATTGGCCATTGGCCATTGGTCATTCCACCCATGTCCGGCCTGTTCATCACGTTTGAAGGCACCGAAGGCGGCGGCAAGAGCACGCAGGTCGCGCTGCTGGCCGGGCGGCTTCGCGAGCTTGGGCATCACGCGCGCGTGCTGCGTGAGCCGGGCGGCACGCCCATCGGCGAGGAGATCCGTCACCTGCTCAAGCACAGCCCGGCCAACGCGGTGATGATGCCGGAGGCCGAACTGCTCCTGATGAACGCCAGCCGCGCGCAGCTCGTGCTGGAGGTGATCCGCCCCGCGCTGACCGCTGGCGAGATCGTCCTCTGCGACCGCTTCTACGACTCGACGACAGCTTACCAAGGCCACGGACGACAGCTCGATCTGGCGCTGGTGAAGTCGGTGATAGACTTCGCTATCGGCGACACACGACCGCACTTGACGCTGCTGCTGCGCGTGCCGACGGAGGTGAGCGAGTTGCGGCGGAACGCGCGACAAGCGGCGACAGCCGGGCCGCGTGACCGATTCGAGGAGGCGGATCGGGCGTTCTTCCATCGCGTCGAGCGTGGCTTCCAGAGAATCGCCGAGGGCGAACCGGAGCGGGTGAAGATCGTGGATGCGACGCAGGGCATCGAGGCGGTGCATGAGGAGGTCTGGCGGCACGTCGCCCCGCATCTGCTGCCGCTGGGCGAACAGTGATGCCGCGCCGACTCAGCGCTTCGCGGAGGTCAGCGCCGCGTTGGTGCGGCGGAGGCGGACGGTGAGTTGCAAGGCGATGTTGCGCATGACCGCGAGGCCGAGGTTCGGCTCGCGCTGGGTCATCTCGAAGAACTGCGGGCGCTGCATCACGAGGACGATGCTGGCCTGCTTCGCCAGCGCCATCGCGCCGCGTTTGCCGCCATCGAGGAAGGACAGTTCGCCGAACACCTGGCCTTGGCCGATCGAGGCGATGGGCGCGGTGTTCTCCTCGAGAAGAATATCAATCTGCCCGCGCATGACGACATAGGCCTCGTGGCCGGAATCGTCCTTGCCGAAGATTTTCTCGCCAGGGCGGAAGAGCTTCTGCGTGAAGAGCCGGGCCACCTTGCGCAGCTCGCCGTCGCCGAGGCCTTTGAAAAGCTCGAGGTCACGCAGGAGATTGATGATCGCGACACCGATGCTCTGGTCCTGAAGGCAGTGCTTGATGACGTTGACGATAACGAGCGCATGGGCGGTGAGCTTGTTGTGCTCGATGCTGTAGGTCTGGTTGAGCTTCACCATCTTCACCAGGTCTATCCTGCCGTCGTGGACCTTGTGGAAGCCGGGCAGGTAGGCGGCGGGGACGAAGCCGAGCTGCTCGGCGCTGATGAGCAGCTTCACCGCGCTGGTGAGCACGTCCATCTCCACATAGGCGGCGCTCAACTCCGCCTGCGCTGCCTTTGAGACATGCTGGAGCACCGCGCCCATCGAGAGGTTGTCCGTGCAGAAGCCGTCCATGATGCGAACGCAGCGGTCCTGCTCATCGTAGAGAAAGCGCATCCCGGCAACGACCTTGTCCTCACGGCGGCAGATCACCGCGCGCAGCGTTACGGCGGAGGCCACGCGCATGAAGCCATTGCCCCAGTTGAAGTTGCTGGAGATTTCCTGCGGCGGGTTCTGGGCTGCGACACTCTCCCGGGCGGCCTTGTAATCATCCTCGCTGGCATTGGTGACGACGACATCCGTCTGCAACGGGTAGCCAGTCCCGCCATCGCGCATGGCGGGTGCGCCGGGAATGACGAGGTTCTGCAGCGCCACCGCCGCCAGCTCGCCAATCTGCGGCATTGACTCTGAGAGCGGCAGCCGGTTGGAGGTTATCGAACGGGCGCGCTTCACATAGAAAATCACCTCCTCGCGGGTCTTGGTGATGTGCTTGAGCGGCTGGAAGCCCACGCACACGAAGCCCACCTTCTCGACGAGCAGCTGCTGCGGGTTGTCCGACGCCAGGACGCGCGTGACGCACATCTGCCGGCGCAACACGGCCAGTTCGGTGATCTTATGGAGCAGCGCCTCCGCCGAGCCGTCGGCGTAGCTGGACGGGTGGAACAGGTTTCTGCCGAGATTGCAGACGGGGTTTTCGTTCGCCGTCACCGCGCCCAGGACGGAGATGCTGGACTGGATCTTGCCGCCGTCCTCCGCCACCCAAGTTTCATTGCCGGGCAGGCCTGACGCCAGTTCAGCGGACACCCAGGCCGCGTCGTAAATCTGCTTGCTTGGGTGGTCGTCTCCCAGCGTTGCCTTGACGAGCTGGATCCAGGCCGCCGCGTCCTCGGTCGCTGCTTTGCGGATGTTTGCTACCATAACAGGTGCCGGGCGATGCAGTCCTAAACGGGTTGGGCGGAAAAATTTTTGGTGCGCACGGCAGGACTTGAACCTGCATGATGTTACTCACTAGAACCTGAATCTAGCGCGTCTGCCAATTCCGCCACGTGCGCCCACCACAACTTTCAATTGCGGCTAGAGAATTACTGCGTGCCCGGGACGCGGCAAGCGCAATCTCGCTTTGAAGACGACCCGGTGCCCAGCGTCTGGACTCTCGATGCCGCTCCGCTCCTTCAACCGACTGCTCGCGCTCGGGTCTTTGGCCGCTGGTCTTGGCGTGCTCCCGGCTCGCGCGGTCGAGCCGTTCGCGTCCTACATTTTCCCCGCAGGCGGCCAGCGAGGGACGACCGTGCCGTTCCGCGTCGGCGGCTGTTACTTCCACGGCGCGGCGGGCTTCGAGATGCTCGGTCCCGGCGTCACCGCATCGACACGCGTGAAGGAGACGAACACGGTTTGGTTCGAGGGGCCGCTCATCGTCCAGCCCGCCTCGCAACGCAGCGAAGACTATCCGCGTGACCACGCCGGCTCCGTCCGCATCGCCGCCGACGCGCCCGTCGGCGTCCGTCACTGGCGCGCGTGGACATCGCAAGGCGCGACTCCCGCGATGAAGTTCATCGTGGGCGATCTCCCCGAAACCCTCGAAGCCGAAGTGGACGGCGAACCGCTGCCAGTCGCCGTCACGCCGCCGCTCACCATCAACGGCCGCATCTTCCCGCGTGAAGACGTGGACGTGTGGACGTTCAAGGCGAAGTCGGGCCAGGCGTTTACCCTCGCCGTCGCGGCACTCTCGATCGGTTCACCGCTGCAAGCCCGGCTCGTCGTCCTTGATCCCGCTGGCCGTCCGCTCCACGAGGCCATCGCCAGCCAGCGCGCCGACCCGACCCTGCACTTCATCGCGCCGGGCGACGGCACCTACAGCGTGCGGATTGACGACGTGAATTGCGCCGGCCTCCAGAACCACGTCTATCGCCTCACAATCACCGACCAGCCGGTCATCACGCGCGTCTTCCCGCTCGGCGGCCAGCGCGGCGCAAGCGTGAAGCTCGAACTCTCCGGCCACGCACTGCCGGCGAAGCAGCTCGAAGTAAAACTGCCTTCGACCGCGAGCGGCACGACTCAAGTCCCAGTTGTGTTCGCCGGCAAGGCGGCGGTCACAGCGCTTCTCGAACTCGACGACCAGCCAGAACAAATCCACGCTGGTGCCGCCAGCACCTTCACCGCCCCTGCGACCCTGAACGGACGCATCGCCACTCCTGGCTCGACGAACACCTGGCGCTTCACCGCGAAGAAGGGCGATGCACTCGAACTCGCCCTCGCCTCGGCCCGGCTCGGGAGTTCTCTCACGCCGATCCTCGCCGTCACGGACGCGGACGGCAAATCCCTCGCCCGCGCCGAGGCCACGCCCGGCGAGATCACCGATCTCTCGCTGACCTTCAAAGCCCCCGCAGACGGCGACTTCCGGTTGCACGTAAGCGAACGCTTCGCGTCGCGCGGCGGTCCGGATTTCGCCTACCGCCTGCGCGTCGCTCCGCCCTCCACCGTGCCGGACTTCCAGCTCACTCTCGGCAGCGACACGCTCGCAGTCATCCGCGAGACTGCCGACGGCGAGCAGCCCGCGCCCGGCAAACCCAAGCGCGGCGGCAAACAGCAGCCCGGCAAGCTCAAGGTCAACGTCATCGCCACCGGCGGCTTCAAGGGCGACATTGAACTCACGGTCGAAGGCTTGCCCTCGAATGTCACCGTCAGCGGCAACAAGATTTCCGGAGGACGCAACACCACCGACCTCAGCTTCTCCGCCGAGCACGCGGCGAAGATCAACGCCGCTCACATGACCGTCCGCGGCACCGCCACCGTCAACGGCGAGACAGTCACGCGCACCGCCATCCTCCCCGCGCCGCGCGGCGAGCGCGCGGTGGACTCCGTGCTGCTCGCGGTGACGCTCGCCACGCCCTTCAAGACCACGAGCGACTTCCTCATGAACATCGTGCCGCGCGGCTCCTCGTATCGGCGGCCCTACGGCATCGAGCGCGGCGGCTTCGCCGGGCCGCTCATCGCCCAGCTTGCCGACCGCCAGGGCCGCCATCTGCAAGGGGTCGTCGCGCCGCCTGTTGAAATCTCATCAGGCGATGACCGCTTCGAGTTTGAAGTCACGTTCCCGCCCGGCATGGAGCTTGGCCGCACCAGCCGCTCGCAAGTCATGCTGCTCGGCACCATCCACGATCACGACGGCTCCGATCACATCGTGAGCTACAGCCAGAACGAGCAGAACGACCAGGTCATCACCATCACGCAGGCCGGCATGCTGGAGCTTGAACTCGACATCGCTTCCGTGCGCGTCGCGCTGGGCGCATCTGTCAGAATTCCCTTTCACCTCCGCCGCGACAAGTCGCTCCGCGCCGACGCCGTGCGCGTGGAATTGCACCCGCCCGCACACGTCATCGGTCTCCGCGCCGCCGCCGTGACAGTTCCCGCCGGCAGCGACCGGGGCGTCATCGAAATTCATTTCGCGCCCAACGCCGGGCCGTTCAACCTCCCCTGCCCTATCCGCGCAACGACGCTCGACGCGAAGCACCCGAACACCGCCGAAGCGTTCATCGAGTTCGTAAAGCCCGCCGTCATCCAGACGAGCCGCGCGCAGGAATGAGCGCCGCGCTCCGCGTTCGCCAGCGCCCGCTCGCCGACACCGGACTCACCATCCCCGCCCTCGCCTTCGGAGCCGGGCCAGTCTCCGCGCTGATGACCGATGCCACCGCGCGTGAGCGACAGCTCGCAACAGTTCAACGCTCTATCTCTCTTGGCGTGGACTGGTTCGACACGGCGGCGACTTACGGCAACGGCGCATCCGAAACGAACCTCGGCTGCGCACTTCGTGAGCTCGGCGCGGGCAACACAGTTCGCGTCGGCACCAAAGTCCGGCTCGCTGCCGAACAGTTCGGCAACATCTCCGGCGCAATGCGGGCCTCTGTGGAAGGCAGCCTCCACCGGCTCGGCGTCAGCTCCGTCGCCCTGCTGCAACTGCACAACTCCATCACCCGACAGCGCGGCGACCAGCCGACTTCCATCACGCCGGACGACGTGCTGCGCCCCGGCGGCGTGCTGGAAGCCTTCGAGCAACTCCGCAGCGAAGGACTCGTCAAGCATTTCGGCCTGACGGGCTTGGGCGATGCGGAATCGCTGAACGAAGTCTTGGCATCGAACGCGTGGACAACGATGCAAGTGAACCTGAATCTCTGCGACGCCTCCTCCCTCTCCCCCATCGGGGGAGAGCGTCGGGGTGAGGAGGCAGGGCGTGCGAGCGAAAGGAACACCTCTCTACTCACCACGCCGCCACCTCACCCTAACCCTCTCCCCCGGTGGGGGAGAGGGAATGACAACGCACGCCACCACGCACCGGCATTCCTCGCCATCCGCGTCTTCGCCGGGGGCGCGCTTGCGGGCAAACCGCCCAGCGCGCACACGCTCACGACGAAGTTCTTCCCGCTGCCCATCTACGAGCGCGACCTGCGCCGCGCGGAGGCGATGCGCCTGTTACTGCCTGCGGAAGTTTCCCTGCCAGAGGCCGCCGTGCGCTTCGCGGTGCATCACGCGCGCGTCACCTCGGCCATCATCGGGTTCGGCTCACCAGATGAAGTCGAAGACGCGGCGCGCTGGACGGCGAACGGCCCGTTGCCGGACGAATTGATTGCCACGCTCGCAAGCGCCGGTGCCTAATCGGCCGACCTATGAGCCAAGCGCTGCCGACCGTCACCACCCAAGGCCGCTACATCGCGATCACCGTGGCTTTCCTCGGCTGGATGTGCGCGGGCGTGCAGATGGGCGCACTGCCCATCGCGTCGCTCTCCATCTCGCAGGACTTGATGAAGGACGCGTTCAAGCCAGCAGTCGCGGCGCAGTGGTTCGGCTACTTCACAGCGGCACTGAGTCTCGGCGCGGCGTGCGGCGGGATTTTCCTCGGCTGGCTCGGTGACCGCATCGGTCGCGCGCGGGCGATGGCGGTGAGCATCTTGTGCTACACCTGCTTCGCGGGCGCTGCCTCCTTTGTCACGAGTCAGGAGCAACTGCTCGTGCTGCGCTTCCTCGCCGGCATGGGCATCGGGGGCATGTGGCCGAACGGCGTCTCGCTCGTCGCGGAAATCTGGCCGGACGTGTCGAGGCCCTTTCTCGCCGGCGTGATGGGCACCTCGGCGAATTGCGGCATGCTGCTGATCTCGGTCGTCGGCAAGACTTGGAAGGTCACACCCGACTCGTGGCGCTGGTTGCTGCTGGTGAGCGCGACTCCGGCGGTCGTAGGACTCCTCGCCTTGTGGATCGTGCCGGAGTCGCCGAAGTGGCTGGCCACGCGCGGCGACGCGACGAAGAAGACAGACACGCCGATGCGTGAGCTGTTCAGCCCGGCGCTGCTGCGCGTGACGCTCGTGGGCATCGCGCTCGCATCCATCCCACTGGTCGCGGCGTGGAGCGCGGGCCGTTGGCTCACGCCGTGGGCGGACTCGGTCGCGGGCGTGGCGCATCCCGGCTACAAGGCGGACACGCAGGCGATGTGGGCGTTTGGCGCGGCCATCGGCAGCTTCATCGGCGGACAGGTCGCAAGCATGCTGGGGCGGCGGCTCGCCTACTTCCTGATCAGCCTTTGCTCGGCGTTGCTGACGTGCGGCATCTTTCTGTTTCTCAAGCCCTTCGAACCGCTCTTCCTGCCGATGGTCTTCATCCAAGGTCTGGTCGCAACGCTCTTCTTCGGCTGGTTGCCGCTCTGTTTGCCCGAGCTGTTCCCAACGCGCGTCCGCGCCTCGGGCGCGGGCCTGAGCTACAACTTCGGACGCTTCCTCGTCGCGGGCGCGGTGCTGTTTGCTGGCGCGCTGACGGCCTTCTTCGGCGGCGACTACGCAAAGGCCGGCGCGATCATGGGCCTGATCTACGGCCTGGGCATGATCGTCATCTGGTTCGCCCCGGACACGACGGGCAAGAAGCTGGAGGACTGAAGTAGCCGCCGAGGTAAGGAGGCGGATTGGGGGATGTCGTGCAACACGTTCCGCCTCGTCACGTCGGCGGCTACATGCTCAAGCCAGCGCCGCCTTCACTGCCGTCACCAGCGCGTCCACGCGCGTCGCCAGCGGGAAGTCTGACGGGGCTTCGAGCGTGTAGCTCAGGCGGGTCTTGTGTTGCAGCAGCCAGAAGGCCTCCGGCCATTGCGGACGCGAGGTCGGGTCGTGGCTGGGATGGATGATGCCGCCGCGGGCCGGCCGGCCCTCGATCACCTCCGCGAGGTCAACCGGACACACCTGCGCCACCGCGTCCACCATGCGTTGCGAGAGCGAGGGCAAACCATCGGGATTCAACTCGTAGAGGTAAAAGCCGTTCGCCTCCCAGTCCTCGTGCAGACAGAACGCGACATCAAACACCGGCTGCCGCGCCAGCCACGCCACGTGCGCCCGCGCCTCCGCCGTCTCGAAGTGCTTGTAGTCTCGGTTGAGGTCCTTGCCGTGGAAGTTCTCCCGGCGGTTGTGCGGGAAGCCCGTCGGATTCAGGCACGGGCAGAGGAACAGGTTCGCGTCCGCCGGCCAGCGGTTCTCCTCGATCAGTTGTTGCACCGCCGCCGGCCCGGCCGGCTCGTCGCCGTGAATGCCGGTGGAGAGATAGACATTGCGCCCGCAGCCGGGTGCGAAACGCTGGAACGTGAGCAGCTCCCCTCCCCCGTCGAACGGAATCTCCGCCACCTGCCAGCCGTGCTGCCGGGCCGCGTTCGCGGCGGCGCGGCAGACGTGCTGGATGTCAATCCGTTCGCCGTGATACCCACCGAGATTCTTGCCAAGCTGTTTCATGGTTGCGGAGGGCCAGGTCAATTCCTGGACGTTGGCCAGCAACATCGGTCACATCCAGTCAGTCGCTGCTTGATTCCTCCTTGTTTGATTGGTGCCGACGGAGGGAATCGAACCCACACTCCCGTTAGGGAACAAGATTTTGAGTCTAGCGCGTCTGCCAGTTCCGCCACGTCGGCAACCTTTCAACCGTAACCACTTGCTCGATCTGCCTGCCGGGTCGTGCCACTTTTTGTGCCACTGCAACCCCGGCGCTTCAGCCTGTATCGGGTGGAAACTTACCAACAGGCACTGGATGCACGCAAGCATCCCGTGCGCGCCGCCACCTTGCGCGCCCGCCAAACTAATTGCCCCGGACCGCCGCCGCCGATAAAATCCGCCCAATGCAAATCGCACCCGCCTTCAAACCGGCGACCCGTCTGCTGATGGGCCCCGGCCCCAGCAACGCCGCCGCCGAGGTTCTCGCGGCCATGAGCCAGCCGCTCGTCGGCCACCTAGATCCCTTGTTCGTCAAGATGATGGAGGAGCTTAAGACCATGCTCCGGGCCGTCTTCCTCACGCGCAACGAGATGACCTTCCCCGTCAGCGGCACCGGCAGCGCGGGCATGGAGTTCTGTTTTGTGAACCTCGTCGAACCGGGCGACGAGGTGATCGTCGGCGTCAACGGCGTGTTCGGCACGCGCATGGTGGACGTTGCCGAACGGTGCGGCGCGCGCGTGACGAAGGTCGAGTCCGGCTGGGGCAACATCATCACTCCGCAGCAGATCGCCGAGGCGTTGCGCACGGTGCCAAAGCCGAAGCTCGTCGCCATCGTCCATGGGGAGACTTCCACGGGCGCGCTGACGCCGGTGGAGGAGATTTCCAAGCTGGTGCACGACGCCGGCGCGTTGCTGCTGCTCGACACGGTGACTTCGCTGGGCGGCTGCCCGGTGCGGATTGATGAGTGGGACGTGGACGCGGTTTACAGCGGCACGCAGAAGTGCCTGAGCTGCCCGCCCGGCCTCGCGCCTGTGTCGCTCAACGCCAGCGCGCTGGAAGTGGCCCGCCGCCGGCGCACCAAGGTGCAGAGCTGGTATCTCGATGTGAACCTGCTCGCGTCCTACTGGGGCCAGGAACGCGTGTATCACCACACCGCGCCCATCTCGATGAACTACGCGCTGCACGCCGCGCTTCGCCTCGTGCTGGAGGAGGGCTTGGAAAATCGCTGGCGTCGCCACAAGCAAAACCATCTCGCGCTCAAGTCCGCGCTCGGGGCCATCGGCCTCGAAATCGCATCGCAGGAAGGCCATCAGCTCTGGCAGCTCAACGCCGTCCGCGTGCCGTCGGGCGTGGACGAGGCGGACGTGCGGAAGCGGCTCCTGACCGACTTCAACATCGAGGTCGGCGCGGGTCTCGGCCCGCTCAAGGGAAAAATCTGGCGCGTCGGACTGATGGGCGAGACTTCCTCGCGCGAGAACGTGCGGCTCTTCCTCTCGGCCTTTTGCCAGGTGCTCAACGAGTGCGGGCGCAAGACCGACGCCAAGGCCGCGCTGGCGGCGGTGGAGTGAGCCGTTGCCCGGATAATTTACTTTGAAGCACCTCTTCGAGTTGCCAGTATCCACATGTGATTTTGACGCCTGCTTTGCCATCGTGAGCTTATGGCCAATACTTCAATGACGCGCAAATTGCAGGACGTGGAGGCGGTCCCCGCCGCCGTGACCCCGCCGGACCACGCGACGGAAACGTCCTTCTTCAAGAAGCCCAAGCTGGCCACCGGCAAATCCCGCAAGCGCGACATCCCCGAGGGTCTTTGGACCAAGTGTCCCAAGTGCGCGACGATGCTCTACGACAAGGAGCTGGATGCGAACCTCAAGGTCTGCCTCAACGTCAAGTGCGGCCACCACTTCACCATCGGCTCCCGCGAGCGCATCAACGCGCTGGTGGAGACCTGCTCCTTCGAGGAGATGGATGCGGGCATGACCAGCGTGGACGTGCTCAAGTTCACAGGCGTCGCCACCTACGCCTCGAAGCTCGAGGCCTACCGCAAGAGCACCGGCCTCAAGGACGCCGTCATCACCGGCATCGGCTCTGTCGGCACGCAGCGGATCGCGCTGGGCGTGATGGATTTCAGTTTCCTCGGCGGCTCGATGGGTTCGGTGGTGGGCGAGAAGCTCACGCGAATGATCGAGGCGGGCACGGACCGGGGACTGCCGGTCATCATCATCTCCACCAGCGGCGGCGCGCGGATGTATGAAGGCATGTTCAGCCTCATGCAGATGGCCAAGACCAGCGCGGCTCTCGCCTACCACGCGCGGAACAAGCTCCCTTACATCAGTGTGCTGACGCATCCGACGACCGCCGGGGTGATGGCCAGCTACGCGAGCCTGGGCGACCTCATCATCGCCGAGCCGTGCGCGATGATCGGCTTCGCC
>SXGQ01232266.1_pt1 | contig 39625 bp, 37 predicted proteins | sample 3178371 | NCBI WGS metagenome assembly SXGQ01 (sample SAMN11356859, study PRJNA531348) | freshwater metagenome | isolation source: freshwater sample F1-20 | place: China: Fuxian Lake, Yuxi | collected 2017-12-25
ATAAAACTGTTATTGAAAATAAAGTACATAAAATAGATAGCTCTCATCTCAAAATGGAAAATTTGCACAATTTTAGCAAAATAACTGAGACAAAAAATAAAAATTCTTTTGGTTTTTATATTTATCTAACTTTAACTATAGCAATTATTTTTGTTATTTATGAAGTATTAAATTTTTCAAAAAATTTAATTATTTTAAAATACCCATTTACTGCACCTTATATTGAATATTTCTATGAAGTAGTTGAAATATTTACTTACTTATTTATGGGTATAACAAATTTTATAAAGAATTTATTTTCATTTGGTGCGCCCTGAAGGATTCGAACCTACGACCCTCGGTTTAGAAAACCGATGCTCTATCCAACTGAGCTAAGGGCGCTCTTTTAAAGTAATCTAATATAATTTTATGTTTATCAAAAGAAAATTTATTAGTTGATAATTAGTCATTAGATTCGATCTTGGTTGTTTTTTTAAAGCTTTCAGAGGATGGTTTCTGAGGAGCTATTTTTCCAACAACATTACTTTTAGAAAGGATTTCATTTAATTTATCTAAAGCTGATAAAAGATCTATTTTATTAGCTTCGTAATTAACAATCTGCTCTTTGGCTATTTTTAACCTTGTTTTCAAATCATTGTTCTCAATAACCAATCTTTCATAATTTTCTTTAAAAACTTGAGATTCTTTTTCAATTTTAATGGAATAATTTTTAAGATCTAAAAAAAGTTTTTTTTGTTTCTCAACTTGTGTGTAAATGGATTTTAGAGTTTCTTTAGTGTTATTTATGAAGCTTTCAGAGATGCTTATATCTTCAACATTAAGAACTTCATCTGTAAGAATAAAAATATTTTCATTTTTAGACGTTTCTGTTCGTTTTTGAACTACTGAGGTGCTTACATAATTAATAGTTGTTTTTTTATATTCTTCAGCTTCTCTAATAATTCTATCTACATCTGAAGGAATAATTAAATCTTGATTTAATTTAGGAATACTATTTTGTGTGGATGATTTTTCATTACTTTTCCTTTTTGGTTTATTGTTTATTTCATCAATGGCACTAAGAATACTAATTATATCATCTTTATCATTCATTTTTAGATAATATATATTATATAAACCGAAACAAGAAATATTTAAATTTTTATGTTAATTATTTTTTTAACTATTTTTTTAATTAATACATCTTTTTTATTAGCAGTATTTAGATATAAAACATTTTTTTTAGTTTTAAAAAAATTTTTATAATCATAAATTTGACGTTTTAATTCAATATCTGAAAGCTCGGTTTTTCTAGATTTTATAGTTCTAAGAAAAGGATTTAAAAAAATCCATAAATTAGGCTGCGGGAAAAAATTTAAAATAGATTTAGTAAAACCCTTAGAAAGACTATTTTGATAACGTAAAGGATCAATTAGAACATCGTGTGCATACCTATCAAAGACATAAATTTTTTTATTTATATTTAAGTTTAATAAAACTCTATAAGAAATAAGCCATGAAATAAGTCTAAAAAAACTTATTATAAAAGAACTTTTTTTTTGCTTATGTGGATTTTTGATTACAGTCCTTTTATCTTGAAATAATATATATGGTTTTAAATGTAAATATTTTGAATTCTTAAATTTTCTACAAAGTGCCTTTGCGATTGTTGTTTTGCCAGATCCATCAACACCCATTAACGAGACAATAAATGAGTAATTAAGTCTATTCATATCAGATAAATTATTTAAATTTATCTAAATCAATAATTTTATCAAAATATTTTAAAGAGGTATTGCTGTGTGATATCATAATAAGGGTAATTTCTTTGCCTAAATTTATAATTGAGTCCATTATTAATTTTTCAGTTTCAAAATCTAAAGCATTAGTTGGCTCATCAAGTATTATTACATTGGCTCCTCGATACAAAGCTCTTGCAATACCAACTCGTTGTCTTTGCCCTCCAGAAAGTCTAATACCTCTTTCTCCAACTCTTTGATCATATTTGTTTGGCAATGAATTAATAAAATTATCAATTTGAGCAAGTTTTGCAAAATTTCTTACCCTATCTAAATTTATAGAATCCTTAGCCTGTGCAATTGCTATATTTTCAAGAATTGTCGCATCATTTAAAAAAACTGTTTGAGGTACAATAGCTATATTTTTTTGCCAATTTTTTAAGTTTTGAGATTTAATTTCAATTCCATCGACTAAAATTCTACCTTTTGATGGGCTGAACAATCCTGAAATAATATTTACTAAAGTGCTTTTTCCTGATCCTGTTTCCCCTTTGATTACAATTTTTTCTCCTTTTTGAATATCAAAGTTAAAATTATTTAATATATTTGGCAAATTTTCTTCGTACTTAAATGAAATATTTTCAATTTTTATTATATCATTAAAGATTAGTTTATTATTTGCATTGTCAATAATTTCATTATTATTTTCTTTTTCTAAAATATTTAAAAATGAAATTACAGCCGGTGTAGATCCTGTAAAATTTATAGAAAGAGTGTAAATACTATTAAGTAATGGTAAACATTTTTGTGCTGCAAAAGCTAAAATAGCTAAATAAGAAATATTTTTTTCTAAAGTTCTCTCAGTTAATCCTGAAAAATTAACTACTAAAACAACAAATATAATGATAAAAGCTTCAAGATAAATTCTTGGTGTACTTGAAATGGTTCTTATTTCAGAACTTGATTTTGCGCTTTCTGTGGATATCTGACTTAGAATTGTTAGAAAAAATTTTTTTAAATTATAAATTATTATTTCTGGTAAATATCCAACGGTGTTTTGAAAAATATCAATCATAATATTTTGATTTAAGTTTACAATTCTTGCTTTTTTCAAAACAGTTGATGATCGAATTTTAAAAATTGTATAAAAGAACAAAAGAATAGAGCCAATTACAATTGGAGTATAAAAAGGCTCATTAATAATTAAGACAGTTACAATGGCAAGTGTAATTAAAATTGAATTAAAAATATTGATAGCAGAAAAAATAATTGTATCAAATGAGCTTGTTTTTTGAGTAAGGTTGCTCATAATTTCGTTGGCACCATATTTAAAATAATAACTATATTCTTGATTAATCAAAAATTTAAAAATCTTTATTCTAAAATCACTGGTAATATAGTTAGATAAGTCGTTAGACATTTTTATATATTTAAGTTTTATAAATCCACTTAATAAAACAATAAAAATAAAACTAAATGAAATAAATAAAAAAATTTCTTTTTGGTTTGTAATATTTAAAGATTTAAACATAGAGCTAAATAAATTATTAAATAAATAATTATCAGGATTTATAAAAAAACTTATAAAAGGAACTAACATCGCTATTGAAATAGACTCAACAAAAGAACTAAGCAAAGATAAAAAAAAAACGATTTTTAAATTTTTTTTTCTTTTAACATCAAGATAAGAAAATATCTTTTTTAAAATACCTAAAGCAGATAATCTATTATTTTCTATTTTAATACTCACAATTATATGTTGTTAAATTATAATGATTTTTACCTATACAATAAGGCAAATTATAGCTCTAATTCTATCTTTGTTTATTTTGATTTTACATTTAAAACTTATTACTCTTTAGCCTCATGAGGTATGGTTGCATGTGTACCGGACTTTATGACAATTTCTTTGGACAACTTTAGCTCTCTCATAATAATAAAGATTCCCGCTCCTATTATTAAAATATTTCCCAAATAGTTTTTTAATGTAGGAATGTCTCCAAATACTAAATAGCCAATAATGGCTGCTGCAAATATTTGAATATAATGTGTTGGAGCAAATAAAGAAGAAGGCAAATTTTTTGCAGCATAAAAAGTACAAATTAAACCAAGCCCCCATATCATTCCACTGCAAATATTTAATAAAAGATCTTTTGAATTTATAAAAGTAAAATTGTTAAAAACAAAAAATAAAGAAAAAATAATCATATAAAATTTTCCATATAACAAAAATGAATAAACACTTTCTTCTTGGCTGTATTTTCTAACAATCAACCAACTTGATGATGCCAATATAGGAGGAAGAAAAGCTAAAAAAATATATTTATTCATAGTTTCATTGAAAGGATCCAGGGAAATCACTACACCGAGAAAACCTACAATGATCGCAGAATATCTTCGCCAACCTACTTTTTCATTTAAAAATAAATTTGCTCCAATAGTTAGAATTAATGGTGCAGTAAACGCAATGCTGTAAATAACAACAAGAGGTAAATATTCTAGACTTGTTACAAAACAAATCAAAGCAAGAAACATAAAACCTGATCTAAAAAAATGTACTTTTAAATTTGCATTTTTTAATTTACTCCAACCTTTTTTGTAATATGTAAATATGATAATGGGTAATAAAGCTGAAAAAGTATTTATAAATATAATTTGTGAAACATGATAAGAACTAGTGAGTTTTTTATTTAAAGTATCAAAAAAAACGTATAATATGTATCCTAATAAAGCCAAAACAAAATCTTTAAAATAACTTCTCTCTTTGAAAAGATTCATTAAATCATTATATCAAATCATTTCATTAAATAATTAAAAAATATAAATTTTTTTAAAAATGGATAATTAAGCTAAATAATAGTAAGTTATTTTATATGTTCTGATATAATGAAAAATAATAATAAACTTTTAAAGCATGAAGTTTGTTAATAAAACAAAATGGAAATAGCAACAAAAATTGCCCCGATCGCACTAGCTCTTATTATGTTAGCACTTGGATTGGGTTTAACTTTAAAAGATTTTTCTAGAGTGATAAAAAATCCAAAAGATTTTGTTGTTGGATTTATTTTTCAAGTTATTTTACTTCCCATCGTTGCTTTTATTTTAATAAAAATACTAAACACTCCTGTAGAAATGGCCATGGGAGTTATGATTTTAGCTGCAGCGCCAGGAGGTGTAACATCTAACGTGCTGACTAAATTTGCAAATGGTGATGTTGCGCTTTCAATCTCATTAACAGCAATAATTAGTTTGTTAAGTATTTTTTCTGTTCCATTCGTAATACTTAAGTCTGCAGAACTTCTAAATTTTTCAAACTTTAATAATAACATATCGATGATTGAAATTTCTTTGAAGATGTTCATGGTTGTAACATTTCCAGTTATATTAGGAATGATCGTTAGAAAATTAGCAACAGAATTTATTGAAAAAAATACCTTATTAATTCAGAGATTATCTGTAATTTGTTTCGTTATAGTTTTTTTGGCAATTTACATCGAAGAGTGGGATATGATTTTAAATTTTATTGTTCAAGCAGGAAAAATTTCATTAATACTTAATATTACTATGATGTTCGTTGGATATTATTTAGCTAAATATTTTGTCTCTGGAATAGAACAAAGAAAATGTATTTCTCTAGAATGTGGACTTCAAAATGGAACACTTGCAATATTTGTGGCAACACAAATGTTTGATGGAGTCACTTTCATGATTCCAACTGCTGCTTACTCTTTAATAATGTTTATTACCTCTATAATGTTTGTTTTTATTGTCAAAAAAACTATCTAGAATCTGATAATTAAACTTTAGATTCTTTTAAATATACAACTCTCTTAATGATGGTGAAGTGTTATTTTAATAAAAAAGTGATATTATAACTTTACAATCTACAATTTATGGAAAAAAAAGCTAAAATTATTGCTACTCTAGGTCCAGCTATATTTTCAGAAAACAAATTAAAAACACTTGTTAAATTTGGTGTAGATGCTTTTAGAATTAATTTCAGTCATAATATATCAGGCATACAAAAAATAGTTTCAATTATAAGAAATATAGAAAAAAAACTAAATAAGAGATTATCAATTATTGCGGATTTACAGGGGGTAAAATTAAGAATTGGAAAAATAAATACTGATTTTATTAATATAAAACATAATCAAAAATTTAAATTCGATACAAATAAACTTATCGGTGGTCAAAATAGAGTTTGCTTTCCTTATCCTTTAATTTTAAAAAAATTAAAAATAGGTAATAAAATATTATTAGACGATGGAAAGTTTTCTTTTAAAATCATAAAAAAAGTAAAAAATGGAATATTAACCATCTGCCAGAGTACGAGCTGTATCATTAGAAGTAATAAGAGCGTACACCTTCAAAAATTTTTTATGCCTTTTAATAATCTAACTCGAAAAGATAAGGCTGACATTAAAATAGCAAAAAAACTTAGCTGCAATTGGATTGCATTATCTTATATTCAAAATACTAAATTAATCGCTGAAGCTAGAAAATTAATAAATAAAGATATGGGTATCATTTCTAAAATCGAAAACAAAACTGCTCTTAAAAATATTGATGAAATTATTAAAGCTTCCGATGCTGTCATGGTAGCTAGAGGAGATCTTGCTATAGATATTGGTCATAGTGATGTTCCGCAAAAGCAACTAGAAATAATAAAAAAATGTTCTCAATTTGCAAGACCAGTAATCGTTGCAACTCAAATGTTAGAAAGTATGATTGAAAATAATAACCCTACACGAGCTGAGGTTAATGACATAGCCACAGCTATTTTTCAAGGAGCAGATGTAGTTATGCTTTCAGCTGAAACAGCAATTGGAAAATACCCTGCTGAAACGGTTAGAGCAATGAACAAAACTATTATTTCAACGGAAAAATATAAGAAAGATCATATTGAAGACTTTAAAAATAAAGTCGATATTAAAAAAGACCCAATAAAATCAATTGTGCTATCAGTTAAAGATCTTGCTTATAATCCAAATGTAAAAGCTATTATTGCCTTTTCAAATTCTGGTAGTACGGCAAAACTTGTTTCTACAATGAGGCCATCAGTAAAAATAATAACAATTTCTCCAAACATAAATATTTGTCGACAAACAAGTTTATTGTGGGGTGTCCAGTCAATAAATAGTAAAGATGCTAAAAACTGGTCAGAAATGATGAATATTTCAAAACTGCTTATCAAAAAAGATAAATCAATAAAAAAAAATGACTTAGTTATTATTACTGCAGGTTTGCCATTTGGTCATGCCAATATGACTAATATGATTAGATTATATAAAGTTGGAACTTAAATTCAACCTAAGATTGTTGGCTAAACTTTTATCCATAAAGTAATACTATATCAAAATTTTGGACTCTTTAGTTAAATTTAAGCATAAATAAAAAATTATATAATTTAAATTAGACTCGCAATTTGAATTGCTGTCTCACACATACGATTAGAAAAACCCCATTCATTATCGTACCAAGATAAAACTCTACTAAATTTATTTTTAATAACTTGTGTTTGTGTAATATCAAAAATTGAGCTATGCGGGTTGTGATTAAAGTCTTTAGAAACTAAAGGTTTGTTATTTATGCCTAAAATTCCTTTAAGCTCCTTTGTGTTTGATGCAGTAATCATTGCATTATTAATATCATCTGCGGTTACTTCTTTATTGGTCACAAAAGTAAAATCTATTAAAGATACATTCGGTGTAGGGACTCTTATGGCTGTTCCATCTAATTTACCTTTAAGGCTTGGCAAAACTAAACTCATTGCTTTTGCTGCACCTGTTGAAGTTGGGATCATTGAATCTCCTGAAGCTCTAGCTCTTCTTAGATCTTTATGAAGCGTATCTAATAGTTTTTGGTCACCGGTATAGCTATGAATGGTTGTCATATAACCATATTCAATACCAAAATTTTTTTCTAAAATCATTGCTACTGGAGCAAGACAATTAGTAGTGCAAGATCCATTAGAAATAATATTATGTTCTTTCTTTAAATTTTTGCTATTAACACCTTGAACAATTGTAAAATCAACATCTGTTGCGGGAGCTGAAATAACAACTTTTTTTGCGCCTGCTTTAATATGTTTTTCTGCAGAGCTTTTATCTAAAAATAAACCAGTACATTCTAAAACAACATCAGCTCCTAGTTTGCCCCACGGTAGGTTTGCGGGATCTCTTTCGGCAAATACTTTAATATTTTGATTTAATATTTTAAAACCATCTTTAGAAGTTTCAACATCATAAGGCAATGTTCCATGAGTGCTGTCGTATTTAATTAAGTGAGCATTCGCTTCGATTGAGCCTAAATCATTAATTCCTAAAACTTGGATTTTTTCTTTATAATTTTCAAATAATGCTCTTAGAATAAGTCTGCCAATTCTACCAAAGCCGTTAATGCCAATTTTAGTCATGATTTTTAAACGTATCTAAAGACTATTACAGCGTAAATCAATGAAATAACTGTAGCTATCCATAAAATTATATTAGTTAGTCCAAGCCAAGCTAAATGAATGAACGAGCTTCCTAACAATGAAATAAAAAGTCTATCTCCTCTCGTGGTGTCTAATCCTAAAATTCCTCTACGTGGTGCGCCACCCGGATCTTTTTTTTCCCAGAAATACATTGCGGTTATACATAATGCTATAAATAAAAAAAAAGTTGCAGTTTCCCAAGTCCAGGCCATCCAAGTAATAAAGGCAAAATCAAAAAAACCTTTTTCATGAGCCTCAGCAACTGTCTCCCACGATGAAGCGTGTAAATTATTAAATATCATACTCTTCCCATCGCAAATCCTTTAGCAATATAGTTTCTTACAAAATAAATTACTACTGCTCCTGGAATAATTGTTAAGCTTCCTGCTGCTGCTAATAAACCAAGTTCATATCCTGCCGCACTAGCGGTTCTTGTCATGGTTGCTGCAATTGGTTTAGCAATAGTAGCTGTTAATGATTTTGCAAGTAAAAGTTCAACCCAAGAAAACATAAAACAAAAAAACATCGTAATGCCGATTCCAGCTGCAATTGTTGGAATAAATATTTTAAAGAAAAATCTCCAAAATGAATAGCCATCTACATAAGCTGTTTCATCGAGTTCTTTAGGTACAGCTGACATAAATCCTTCTAAAATCCATACTGCTAAAGGAATATTAAAGAGACAATGAGATAAAGCTACTGCTATTTGAGTATCAAATAAATTTACAGATGAATAAAATTGAAAGAATGGTAAAGCAAATACTGCAGGCGGAGCCATACGGTTAGTAAGTAGCCAGAAAAATAAATGTTTATCTCCTAAAAATTTATATCTTGAAAAAGCATAAGCTGCTGGTAGCGCTGCCGCGACTGAAATTATAGTATTAAAAACACTATAAGAAATAGAATTTACATAACCCATGTACCACGTGCTATCTGTGAAGATAACTTTATAATTATCTAAGGTAAAATCTTTAGGCCACAATGAATATGTATTGATGATTTCAGTTGTTGTTTTAAAAGACATATTAAGCAACCAATAAATAGGCAACATTAAAAATAAAATATAGATAGTTGGAACTAACCACTTAATTTTTTTCATGATTTTGCCTCCTCTTTTGTCATTAAACTATAAAATATCCAACATAGTAGAAGTACAATTAAAAAATAAATAAGTGACATAGCTGCTGCTGGACCTAAATCAAATTGGCCTAACGCCATCTTAACTAAATCAAGAGATAAAAAATTTGTTGCATTACCTGGTCCGCCACCAGTTAAAACAAAAGGTTCAGTGTAAATCATAAAGCTGTCCATAAATCTAAGAAGAATAGCCAGGGTTAAAACTTTTTTCATTTTTGGAATTTCAATATATCTAAAAATATCCCATCTGCTTGCTCCATCAATTTCTGCAGCTTGATAATAGGCAGGCTGGATTGAATTTAAGCCTGCATAAGACAATAAAACAACTAAAGAAGTCCAGTGCCAAATGTCCATTAAAATTACTGTAAACCAAGCATCGCCTGATTGCTGTGTAAAATTATAATCAAAACCCAAAGCATTTAATGAATTACCCAAAAAACCAATATCTGGTAATGCAAAAATATTCCACATGGAACCAACTACATTCCAAGGTATTAGTAGCGGCATAGACATTAAAACTAAACAAACTGGAACACCCCAACCCTTTTTTGGCATTGCTAATGCAATTCCAATTCCTAAAGGTAATTGTATGAAAAGAATAATAAAGGTGAATAGAAATTGTCTTCCTAACGAAGCATGGAATCTTTCAGAATGTAAAATCTGTTTAAACCATCTTGTTCCTTCCCAGGTAAAAACATTGCTACCAAAAGTTTCTTGGAATGAATAATTAACAACGGTCATCAGTGGCACGATCGCATTAAATGCAACAAGCAAGAACACGGGAATAACAAAAAACCAGGCTTTTTGATTAAATGTTTTATTCATTATTCAATAATCCAATCATCTCCGTAAGCATATGTATATTTTTGATTAAAAGTTATAAAAGCACTGTCGTTTGGAATTTTGTCTTGTGCATTAGATAAAATTTTTATTTTTCCATCTTTTGATTCTACATCGACTATTTTATGTCTACCTATATTATTAACTTTTAAAATTTTCACTGGAATGCCTTCTTTAGAAAAACCAATAAACTCAGGTCTAATACCAATTTGTGTTTTTTTGAAACTAGATTGATTTGCTTTTAAATTAGTAACCACTCTTTGACCTGATAAATTAATTTCACCATTGATAATTTTACAAGAAATTAAATTCATGCCAGGAGAACCTATAAAGTGACCTACAAAAGTATGCTTGGGTTTTTCAAAAAGTTCGATTGGTGTACCTGTTTGAACAATTTGTCCTTCATACATAACAACCACTTGATCGGCAAAAGTTAGAGCCTCAGTTTGATCGTGCGTTACATAGATCATTGTTCTTTTAATTTTTTGGTTGAGTTCTTTTAATTTAGATTTTAAAACCCATTTTAAGTGTGGATCGATTACTGTTAGCGGTTCGTCGAACATAATTACGTTTACATCTGATCTAACTAAACCACGACCTAAAGAAATTTTCTGTTTACCATCAGCTGTTAAACCAGCTGCTTTATTTTTTAACGTTTCAGTTAACTCTAACATTTCTGCAATCTCTCTGACCCTTGAATCTATTTTACTTTCAGACAAACCTCTATTTCGTAACGGGAAAGCTAAATTATCGTATACGGTCATGGTATCGTAAATCACAGGAAACTGAAAAATTTGTGCTATATCTCTTTGTACTGGATTTAGTTGTGTAACATTTTTATTATTAAATAAAACTTCACCTTTAGTTGGAGTTAACAATCCTGAAATAAGATTTAATAATGTTGTTTTTCCACAGCCTGAAGGTCCTAATAATGCGTAAGCTCCTCCATCACTCCAATCGATATTAATATTTATAAGTACAAAATCAGAATCTTTATCTGGTTTTTGTAAATAGCTATGACTTAAATTTTTTAGTGTAACTTTAGCCATTTTTTACCAGCATGTTATTTTGATCAAAAAACAAACATTCGTCTACATTCATGTAAAGTTTAATTTCTTCACCAACATTAATTTTATGTGACCCACTGGATAGTGAAACCCAAGTAGATTTTCCATTTTTAAAATGTATGACACTGTCAGATCCGCTTAATTCAGAAATTAAAGTTTTGCCTTTAATTTCAACTGAATCTCCTCCATTTTTTTTAACTGTAATATTATGGGGTCTGATAGCAATTTTATAATTACCATCTTTAATTTTAACTTTCGTTTTCCATTGAACACTACCATCTTTAAATGAACATATATCTCCAACTTTCTTAATTTCAGAAATATTAATTGGGGGATCACTAAAGACTTCGGCTGAATTTAAATTTTGAGGATTATTATAAACCTCTAATGTTTTTCCATATTGAATAATCTCTCCTTTATATAACGTTGCAGTATTGCCCCCCATCATAAGTGCATCCGTTGGTTCCGTAGTAGCATAAACAACTATACAGTCTCTATTTTCAAATAATTTTGGTAATTCTTCTCTGAGTTCTTCTCTTAATTTAAAATCTAAATTTGCAAGCGGCTCATCTAATAAAATTAAGTCTGAGTCTTTAACTAATGCTCTTGCTAATGCTGTTCGTTGTTGCTGACCACCTGATAGTTCATCAGGTTTTTTATTTAACATAGAAGATAATTTTAATAATTCTGCAACTTTACCAACTCGATTTTTAATTTCATTAATATCTACTCCTATAATTTTTAAAGGTGATGCTATATTTTCAAAAACTGTAAAATTTGGGTAATTAATAAATTGTTGATAGACCATAGAAACATTTCGTTCCTGAACTTTTATACCAGTTACATTTTTTTCATTAAACCAAATTTCACCGCTTGATGGTTTAATTAAACCAGCCATAATCTGCATAAGTGTGGTTTTGCCAGCTAATGTAGAACCTAATAAAATATTAATAGTTTTTTTTTCTAATTTAAGATTGGTTGGATAAATATAAGTTTGTGGTCCAACTTTTATTTCAACTTTTCTAAGTTCTATGCTCATTGTATTTATAGCTTTTGATTTAAAAAAAAAGGGGGCGAGTAACTGCCCCCTTTTATATTTAGATTAACAAGAAATTATCCCCAAGCTTTTTCGTATGGAATAGTTTTTCCTGCAGGTTTCTCATCAACTTTTTCTTTTGGTGCACCTGGTTGTTTATACCAATAATCAGCATCTCTTACTGGATTAAGTCTTGGTCCGCATCCACCATAAGCTTTTGATTCTTTATCTGCAGCTTCCATTCGAGACATAACTAAGTCCATCTCTGCTGCAAGACGATCCATTGTTTGCTGTGCAGTAAATGTACCAGAATTAACTTCCCCAATGTGTTGCCACCATAATTGGGCAAGCTTCGGATAGTCAGGAACATTAATACCAGTTGGTGACCAAACGTTTCTGTTAGGTGATCTATAGAATTCGATAAGTCCGCCTAGTTCTGGCATTCTCTTAGTGAAAGACTCATGGTTAACATCGCTATTTCTAATGATTGTTAAACCTACGTGAGATTTTTTAAGAGATACAGTTTTTGAAACTGTAAACTGAGCGTACAACCATGCAGCTTTTCTTCTATCAACTGGAGTAGACTTAAATAAAGTCCATGATCCAACATCTTGATATCCAAGCTTCATGCCTTCTTCCCAATATGGTCCTTTTGGTGATGGACCCATTCTCCATAGCGGCATACCATTAGCATCAACTACTTTGTTGTTTGGATTTTTTCCAACTAAAGAAGCAGTAAACGCTGTGTACCAGAAAATTTGCTGAGCAACGTTTCCAGAAGATAGTGATGGTAGAGACTGATAAAAGTCCATAGCTGCAGCTCCCGGAGGTGCGTAAGCTCTTAACCATTCATCCCATTTTCTAATTGCGTATACAGCAGCAGGAGCATTAGTATCTCCACCTCTTGTTACTGAGGCTCCAACTGGGTTACAAGTGCCTTTTTCCATTCTTATACCCCACTCGTCCACTGGTGATCCATTAGGTAAACCTTTATCGCCTGAGCCAGCCATTGATAACCACGCGTCAGTCATTCTCCAACCTAAGTCAGGAGCTCTTTTGCCGTAGTCCATGTGGCCATATACTTTAACACCGTTGATTTCTTTAATATCATTAGTAAAGAAAGATGCGATATCTTCATAAGCAGACCAGTTAAGTGGTACACCTAAATCATATTTGTATTTGGCTTTAAACTTTTCTTTTATATCAGGTTTATCAAACCAATCTTTTCTAAACCAATAAAGGTTAGCAAATTGTTGGTCTGGTAATTGATAAAGTTTTCCATCTGGACCAGTTGTAAATTGTAGTCCTATGAAATCTTTAAGATCTAAAGTTGGTAAAGTAACATCTTTACCTTCTCCAGCCATCCAATCAGTTAAGTTAACGGCTTTTTGCATACGCGCGTGCGTACCAATCAAGTCTGAGTCATTAACATATGCATCATAAATGCTAACATCAGTTTGCATTTGTGTTTGCACGGCCATAACCACGTCACCTTCTCCTATTATTTGGTGCGTAACTTTAATACCTGTTACTTGCTCAAATGCTTTTGTAAGCACTTTAGACTCGTATTCGTGAGTTGGTATTCCTTCAGATACAACTTTGATCGACATTCCTTTGAATGGCGTCGCAGCTTTTTGGAACCATTTTAGTTCTTCAATTCTCTGTGCTTCAGAGATTGTTGATAAACTAAATTCACCTTTTGCTAAGTCTGTAATCGCATCTGCTAAAGCAGAAGAAATTACTAGTGAGTATGTAACAAGAGCTACTAATAATGTTCTAAGTTTAATAAACATAGTTTTCCCTCTTTTTGTTGTTGATTATTAATTAAACTAATTAAATAACAAAAAAAAACATGTGTAAAGTTATATTTGAACATAAAAACACATGAATTTAAAAAATAAATTTATGTATTTACAAAAAAATACACATAAATAGCTTAGTTAATAAAATACTCTCCACACTCCTAAAGTATTATGAGACTTTGGTCTTTTAAACAACCTTTGGTTGTGTTAATGTTTTATTTATAGCTTTTGACCAGCCTTGGACAAGATTTTTTCTTAATTTTGAACTGAGCGCAGGATTAAAATTTTTATCCAAATGCCAATTTTTTGAAATATCTTTTAAAGATTTATAAACTCCAATTTGCAGTCCGGCTATAAACGCAGCGCCTAGCGCCGTTGTTTCTTGAACTTTTGGTCTTAATACTTTTATATTAATTACATTAGATAAAAATTGTGAAAACCAATTGTTCATTACCATACCCCCATCGACTTTAACAAACTTAGGTCTTAAACCATCGTGCTTCATTGCTTCAAATAAATCGTAGGTTTGATAGGCAACAGATTCTATTGTTGCTCTGATAATTTCTTTTGGTCCTGTATCTCGTGTTAGCCCACTTAGTACCCCTCTTGCATTGGCATCCCAATAAGGTGCCCCCAAACCAGTAAAAGCTGGAACTAAATAAATTCCTTTATTGTCTTTTAGAGATTTAATTATTTTTTCTGTTTCAGATGCTTTTTTAAAAAATTTTAATTTATCTCTTAACCACTGAACCCCTGCTCCAGCTATAAAAATTGAACCTTCCATAGCGTAAGTTGTTTTACCTTTAATACGATAAGCAATGGTCGTTAGTAATCTATTTTTTGAGTATATAATTTTATTACCAGTATTAAGTAAAACAAAAGCTCCTGTTCCATAAGTGCTCTTTAAAGAACCAGGTTCAAAACAACACTGCCCTATCGTTGCTGATTGCTGATCTCCAACAACTCCAGTTATAGAAATTGGTTTTCCAGTAATTGAAGAATCGGTATAGCCATAATCGTCCGCACAATTTTTAACGACTGGTAAGATATGTTTTTCAATTTTCAAAAGTTTTAAAATAGTATCATCCCATTTATTTGAAACGATGTTGTAGATCATAGTTCTACTTGCATTGGTGGCGTCTGTTGCGTGAACTTTTCCTCTTGTAAGCCTCCAAATTAAAAAGCTATCAATCGTTCCAAAAAGCAGTTGCTTTTTTTTCATCAATTTTTTAGCTAAATGAACATTATCTAAAATCCAATTAATTTTAGTTCCTGAAAAATAAGAATCAATTAATAGTCCTGTACGATTAAAAATGAGAGTTTCTTTATTTTGTTTTCTTAATTTTTTACAAAATTCTTCCTGTCTTCGATCTTGCCAAACAATAGCATTGTAAACAGCTTTACCAGTCTTCTTGTCCCACAAAATAGTTGTTTCTCTTTGATTGGTAATGCCTATAGTTAAAATTAAACCTTTTAATTTTTTGGCTTTATTAATTACATCTTGTAAAGTTTGTTTTGTGGTTCTCCAGATCTCTTCGGGATCATGTTCTACCCAACCGCTTTTTGGAAAATATTGAGTAAATTCTTTTTTAGACACATAAACAGGTTTACCTTTTAGGTCAAAAAGTATTGTTCTGCTTGATGTTGTTCCTTGATCTATCGAGATGATAAATTTTTTCATGATTAATTAAAATATTGCCAATCTAATTGCAATTTTTTATCTTCTAATATTGCATTTATCATGCCAAGCATTAAAGGTAACTTTTTTTTATCAAAATCTTCGTTTACTTTTTTTCCAATTTCAATAGCTAAATCAGCTCCTTCAACAGTTACTTTTGGCATTTTATTTTTTTTCGCTTCTGAAAAAGTCATTCCTTGACCAATATAAGAGCCCATTAAGCTATTTCTACCACCACCTGAACTTACATAAAGATCGCCTAAACCAGCTAAACCTTTTACTGTTTCTTTTTTGCCTTTTAAAAATTCAACAAAAATTTCCATTTCTTGAACAGATTGTTTAATTAAGGCAGAGGCAGTATTTAAATAATTTTTTTCTCTTACTTCCTCGGTAATATTACTACTACAAAGTCCTTTTGCTGCTCCAACGGCCATCGAAAATATATTTTTTATCGCAGCTGATACTTCAACGCCCTTAAGATCGTCAGAATACGTTGTGTGATAATAATAAGTATTTAATAAGCTTGCTATTTTTTTCGCAACAGAGATATCTCTGTTAGCAATTACCACACTACTATGAACTTTATTGGCTAAACCAGTTGCAAGACACGGTCCTCCAACTGCAGAAATGTTAACTTCTTTAGTTCCTTTAACAGATAATAACCTTTCTAATTTATCAACTAATAATTCATAATTATTATTATGAATGCTTAATCCTTTAGTTAGCATTAAAAGATTTGGAAGATTCTTGCCTTTATAAACTCGGCTAAGCTGATCAGCGACCCACTCGATGCCTTTTGAACTAATACCAAGCACAATTAAATCTACTTTAACAGTTAATATTGAATCAAATTTTTCAAATTTAATTAAATTTATTCCTTCTGGAATAAAAGTATTAAGTCCAGGATGAAGTCTTTTGTTTTTTAAAACTGAATCTATAAAATTATCCTCTAGATGTGTACCTATGATGTTAATATCGTGATTATTATCAAGACAAGGAAAAGCAAAAGCTGTTCCCATAGCACCTGCTCCTATTACTACAATTTTAGACATAAGTTTATTTCCAGGTAATGACTTTTTTGATAACTATGAAAAGAGATATTAACTCAATTTTTCCAAGAACCATAAATAAAATTAATGATAGTTTAGATGATGTTAATAAATTTGAAAAATCTATTTTATCTAAGCCGTAGAGGCTAGAGTTTACGGTGTTCGTAATAGTTAAAATAGAAAGTTTAAAAGAATTTTCAAAATTAATCCCACCCGCAGCAAGAATACTAGATAAAAAGAAAATACTTATAAAAAAACAAATAAAGATTAAAAAGGATGAATTTAAATTGTCATTATTAATTTTATTTTCTGTTTTAAATATTCTTTGATCCATAACAATATTTGGTGTGACAAGTTTAAAAATCTCAATAATTAAAGATTTAAAAAGAATATAAATACGAATAAATTTTATCCCTGCTGAGTTTGAGATTAAAGATCCGCCAATGATAGTTAATAATATAAATAAAAAATAAAAATTTTTTGGAGACTCATAAATAGCTATTCCAGAATTACTCACACTAGATAATACATTGATGAAAATGTCCAAAAAGTTTTTTTTACCAATTAAAAGAAAAAGAATTAAACTTATAAGAAATAAACCTTTAAAAATTATAAAATTCTCATAGTGTTTTTTTATATTTTTAAAATCTATAAAAATACTATAAAAAAAATAAATATTTAATATTGAAAACAGTAATGAAAGAGCAAGCACAACTTTTTGTAAATTAAATTTAATAATATCTGATAATTCATTTACTGGTAAAAAAGCTCCATTAGAGCTAATGGTCATAGCTAGATTTAAACTATTAAAAAGTCTTATACCTGAGAAACTATACAAAATAAATATTAAAGCGGTTAAAAAAGAATAAAGAAAAAAAACTTTAATAACAATTTTTTTTGTATCTTTAAAAAAATCTGTAACTTTGTCTGGATTGTAAGCTAGATAAGTTAACTTGTAATCATTTTCAAAATTTGAAAAAATAAGTATTAAAAAAATTAAAAAAAATAATCCTCCAACCCAATGAGATGATGATCTCCAAAGAAGTAATGTAGGATCTAAAATTTTAACATTTGGAAAGATTGTAAACCCAGTTGTAGTGAGGCCTGAAATGGACTCAAAAAAAGAGTTAAGAAATGTTATTTGGTAATAACTTAAATAGTACGGAATAGAGATTAATATTGAAGCCAAAAAATAAATTATAAAAATTAAGATTAACTTTTCATAAAGATTAATATTTTTATCTGCATTTTTGCTAATTAAATAAAAGCAAAAAGAAAAAAATAGAGAGATAAATAAAGTTAATAAATATGAATTTAAATTTAAATAATATTTAAAATAAGATGAATAAAGAATATTTATAAATGATAGAATGGATATAGGCCAGCATGACAAGCTAAGGTAATAAGAAATGCCTCTATAATTCATTTCTATATTGAACTAATTCTAAATATATTTTCAACTTCTTTTAAAAGATCTCTTTTTGCTAAAAACACCACTAGGTCATCTTTTTCGTAAACAAAATCTGGTCTTGGTATAGTTACTTTTCCAGCTCTTAAAACAGCTCCAATTCTAATATGTTCTGGCAAATTAGAATTTTTTATAGACTTATTAAGTAATTCAGATTTTTCTAAAATTTCTGCTTCAATAAATTCATACTCACCGTCTAAAAGGGAATATACTGTTTGGATTGTCCCTTTGTGTACGTGCTCCATTATTTTAGAAACAGTAGTCATTCTTGGGTCAACAAGATCATCTATATTTAATGATTTCTGTAACAAACTATAATTAGACTTGTTAACTATTGCGATCGTTCGTTTACCAGAGCCATATTTTTCAGCTAAAACACAAGCCATAATATTATTTTCATCATCATTAGTAAGAGCCAAAACAGTTTCAATTTCTTCAATATTTGTCTCTTTTAATATTTCCTCATCAAGAGCATCACCACAAATCACAATTGAAGAAGAAAGCTCAGTTGCAAGAAATTCTGCTCTTTCTTTATTTTTTTCTATAATTTTTATTCTAACTTCCTCATAGCTACTTTCTAGCAATTTAGCTAAGTTAAAACCTATGTTCCCACCTCCAATAAGAAGTATTTTTTTTGCAATTTTTTCTTCGTGACCAAAAACTTTTAATATTTGTATGATTTGATCTGCGCTCACAACAACGTAAGCTTTATCTCCCTCTAATAATTGATCATTTTTTTTTAAGAAAATAAATTTATTATCTCTTACCGCTCCTACAATATTAGCTTTAAAATCTGGAAATTTTTCAGTTAAGTTCTTTAAAGACAAGTTAATAATTGGACAATTTTTTTCAACTGCTATTTCTAAAACTTTTATTTTCCCATCTGCAAAAGGAATATTATCTAATGCTCCAGGGGCCTCTAATTTTCTAAAAAGAGATTTGGCCACTTCTATTTCAGGTGAAATAATTACATCTATTGGCAAATTAGGTTTATTATAAAGTTTGCTCCATTTGCCCTCTAAAAGTTCTGCTGATCTTATTCTTGCAATTTTTTTATTTATATTAAATAAACTATGAGCTAACTGACAAATAATCATATTTGTTTCATCATTTCTTGTTACGGCTATAATCATATCGGTATTAGCAGCGCCAGCATTTTCAAGAACCGAAGGAAATGTTGCTCTGCCAACTATCCCTCGAACATCTTGCATATTATTAATATTTTTAATATCGTCTGAAGATTGATCAATAACAGTCACGGAATGACCTTGTGCAGATAATTGTTTGCTGATTGAAAAACCGACTTTACCGGCTCCACATATAATGATATTCATTTTTTAATTGAGATCTTTTATACCTAAAGATTTTAATTTTCTATGAAGAGCTGATCTTTCCATCCCTATAAATTCAGCGGTTTTTGATATATTATTTTTATTTTTTTTTAATTGATTAATTAAATAATTAGTTTCAAATTTTTCTCTAGCTTCTTTAAGAGAGTAAGACAAAGAATTACTAAAGACATCACTATCTTTTAAAGATTCCGGGTTTTCTTTTAATGTATCAATCAGTATTGTGTTTGTGTCTTTTTTATTCTCATGTATAGAAAGTATTGTTACTCTCTCGATTAAATTTCTAAGTTCTCTAACATTGCCAGGCCAATTATAACTGAAGAACAAATCATTATTCTCATCTATATCGGCTTCTTTTACGCCATTAGCTTCAGCTACTTTATTTTTGAAATATTTTATTAATAACGGAATATCTTCTGTTCTAGATTGTAGTGGAGGTAAGTTAATAGGAACTACGTTTAACCTATGATAGAGATCTTCTCTAAACTTTCCTTCTTCAATCAATTTTTTTAAATCTTTTGAGGTAGTCGAAATAATACGAATATTTAAAATAATATCTTTTGTGCCTTTTATTCTTTTAATTTTTTGATCAATCAAAATTTTAAGAATATTTGATTGTAGTTCGAATGGAATTTCTGAAACTTCATCTAAAAGTAAAGTACCGTTATTAGCTTTTTCTAAAATACCATATTCAATGTTACCATTTTCATATTCTTCACCAAGAAGTTGGTTTTCATATTTTTTTTCATTCAATAAACCTGCATTGAAAACGACAAATGGCTTTTCTGACCTTGGAGAATTTTTATGAATTTTTCTTGCTACAAGCTTTTTTCCAGTCCCAATTTGGCCTGTTATCAATACCCTACTTTCAACAGTACCTAACTTTTCAATATTTTTTTTTATTTTTAAAATTTCAACGCAATTACCAATAAGATCAAAAGAATCAAATAATTTATTTTCAGCTTTATCTTTTTCTTTTTTTATATTGATAAGTTCTATTGCTCTTTTAACATAATTTAATAATTTTTCAGATGAAAAAGGTTTTTCTACAAATTCGTAAGCTCCTAATCTTATTGCCTCTACTGCAACTTGTACATTAGCATGACCAGAAATCATAATCACAGGTAAAGATTTATCTTTCTCAATTATTTGTTTTAATAAATCAATTCCATCTTTATCACTTTTATCTAATTTAATATCTACAATGGCTAAATCAGGCAACTTGGTGTTTATTTCTCTAGCAGCTTGATCATAATTTACTGCAGATCTTACTGAATATCCATTTTCTTTCAAAATATTGCAAATTAAAAAACGTATATCTGCGTTATCATCTATTACTAAAATTTCTGATTTCATTTAATTTATTTTAGGTAATGAAATTAATACTTTAACTCCAGTATTGTTGTTTGAAATTATTAATTCACCATTATGTTCGTTAATTATTTTGTTTACTATAGGTAATCCTAAACCTGTTCCATCTTTTTTGGTTGTAAAATATGGTGTCATTATTTTATCGACATTTTTTATGCCTGAACCATTATCAATTAATGATGTTACAATATAATCCCTATTTTCTTCAATTTCTATATTGATTTTACCTTTAAAAAGCTTGTTTTCAACTTTTTTTTCAGCGATTGCTTCTTCTGAATTTTTAATAAGATTTATAAAAACTCTGTAAAGTTGTTCCTCGTCTCCATTTATAAATTTTTTCTTTTTTATATTAGAATACAAATTAAATTCAGTTTTAGATGACATTTTATAAAGGTCTAAAGCTCTTTTAATAATAATGTCTATTTCGATTTTCTTAAAAATAGGAGATGGCATCCTTGCAAAACTCGAAAACTCATTTACTAAATTTTTGATATATTCAATTTGTCTATTTATTGTAGATAAATATTTTTTAAATTCGTCTTGCCCTTCATTAATTTTTTTATAAAATCTATCTTGCAATCTATCAATCGACAGCTGTATTGGTGTTAATGGATTCTTAATTTCGTGTGCAAGCTTTCTAGCTACGCTTTCCCAGGCAGAATAACGTTCTGCTAGTAAAAGTTTATCCTGCTGCTTTTTTAATCTTTTTATCATGTTGTTAAAATTTTTATTTAACATTGCAAATTCTTTATCAGTTTCCGACTCAGGAACCCTGCTATCTAAAATTCCTTTACTTATGTCTTCAGAAGCCTTGATTAAATTAATTATCGGTTTTGTAAGTCGGTCTGCAAAAGCAATAGCTATTATTGTTGAAACAAATAAAAGTAAAGCCACAACTAAGATATAAATCATTACAAATGTTATTTTTATACCTAACTGTTTATTTTCAACAGCATAGTAGAAATTAACAGCTTGTTCTGTTTCATTTAAATATTTAATAATTTCTGAATCAACGTTTCTTGAGATAAGCAAATATGTATCTATTAAATTATTTAATTTAATCATTGCTGAAGTTTTATCTTGGATATTGTTTGAGATTAGAACTGGAAAACCCTCTATTGCATTATTTATTTCTTCATCAGAAGGTTTAATAAAATTTTTATCATCATCAGTATCGGAAAATATTATATTAGCAGAACTATCGATTAAGAAAATATCGTCAACTCTTCTTAATAACTTTTCTGATCTTGCAATATTTTTAAATCCTTCCGGTGAAGAATAAAATAAATTTGAAGCTCTATTTAAGCCAACACTCATTAAAAAAACATCTGACTCAACTATTTTTTTATTTTGTTCAAGATAACTTTTTGCAACGTCATATGAGCTATTTACTGCTTTTGTAATTTGAGTATTGAAAAAATTTTGAAGTCCAAAATTAAAAATAAATAACGAAAAAATAGCAATAAGAAAGGACGGTATTAAAGTAAATAAGGCAAATAAAGATATGTATCGAAGGCTTGTTTTTGAACCAACTTTTCTATTTTTTATTAAAAGATATAGATTTGAACTTTTTTTAAATACAATTAATAAAAATAATATAAGTAAAATAACATCAAATATTAATAAAAGCTGTAAATTAATATTCGAAAAAAATAAAATCTTTGCATTAATAAAAGCTAAAAATGTAAGTATGCAAAGACAAATTGAAAGTATGGAAAGTAAAATAACTGTTCTAAAACCCTTTAATTTATTAAACATAAAAAATATCAATAATTTATATAAACATAATATAGTTTAACTCAATGAAATTTTCTTTTATTTTACTAGCTGGCGGAAATAGTAGTAGGTTTAAGTCTAAATTACCGAAGCCATATAATAAGATAGGTGGAAAAACTCTAATAGAAATATCAACAAACAAAATTAGACAATTTCAAGAATTTAAAAAGATAATTATTGTTTATCATAAAAAGCATATAAATTTTTTAAAAAAAATTAATTTAAAAAATATAATTTTTTTACAGGGCGGTAAAACTAGACAACAATCTACTTATAATGCTTTAAATTATTTAGAAAAACAAAATGGTATAAACAAAGTTTTAATTCATGATGCAGCGAGACCTAATTTTTCATCAAATTTAATAAAAAAAATATTACACGAATCGAAAAAAAATGACATAATTATTCCTGTTTTAAAAATATATGACTCCTTAAAAAAAAAGTACGACAAACATAAGTTTTTAAATTTAAAAAGAGATGATTTTTTTGTAACTCAAACTCCACAATGTTTCAATTTTAAAAAAATATTTAATCTTCATAGTAAAAATAAAGATAATTATAATGATGATGATTTATCATTAATAAATAGCAAAGATAAAATCAAATTTATAAACGGGGAAAAAAGAAATTTTAAAATTACAGATAAATATGATTTTTTATTATTAAAAGATATTTATAAGTCTAATTTAAAAATTGGTATTGGTTTTGATGTTCATAAATTGGTTGCTGGAAGAAAACTATTCTTAGGAGGAATAAAAATTCCATCTCCTATTGGCACATTAGGTCATTCTGACGGAGATCCTATATTACATGCCATAATAGATGCGGTTCTAGGCGCATGCCAAATGAAAGATATCGGTGAATTATTTTCTGACAAGAGTAAAAAATATAAAAACATAAGTTCAGCCCTCTTAATTAAAGAAGTTATTGGAAAAATTAGGTTAAAGAACTATGAAATTAATAATATAGATATAAACGTAATAACAGAAACTCCAAGACTTAAAAAATTTAAAAATAAAATAGTTAATAATATTTCTACTTTGTGTGGAATATCATCTGATAAAGTAAACATCAAAGCTAAAACAACAGAAAAATTGGGTATTATTGGACAAGAAAAAGCTATTGCAGCTGAAGTAATAGTCTCGGTAATAAAATATGAATAAGAAAATAAGTATATTAATAATTACTATGCTAGGTATAGGTAATTCAAAATACTTACCAGGCACAGTTGCTTCTTTTGTAACGTGCTTGATCTATATTTTGTTTTATATTTTTCAAATAAGTATAATTGTATTAATTTTAAATGTAATTATAATTTTTATATTTTCAGTTTACATAATTGATAAATTTAATAATTCATTTTCAAAAGTAGATGCTAAAGAAATAGTCATAGATGAATTTATAGGCCAATCTATTCCGATCTTAACAATTTACAGTTTTATTGAAAAAAATAATTTAAATTATTTTATTTTTTTGACTCTAATGTCTTTTATTTTATTTAGAGTATTTGATATATGGAAACCTTATCCCATAAATATAATTGACAAATATATGAAGAATGGATTTGGTGTAATTTTAGATGACATAATTGCAGGTATTTTTTCGGTATTAGTATTTTTAATAATTCTCATGTTTATAAATTATGTTTAAAGAGGTAAAAAAAATAATTAATTTACTTAAAAATAAAAAAATAAGCATATCTGTTGCTGAATCATGTACTGGCGGTATGCTTGCACAAGTTTTAACTAGTGTTGACGGTGCTTCAAAGGTTTTTAAATTTGGAATCGTAACTTATTCAAATCAAGCAAAAATTAAATTCCTTAAAGTTTCTTCAAAAATAATAAGTAAATATGGCTCTGTTAGTAAACAATGCTGTAAGACTATGGTTAATAATTTATCAAAAATATCAAAAACAAAATTAAATATAGCAATTACTGGAATCGCTGGGCCTAAAGGTGGATCAAAATTAAAACCCGTAGGTCTGGTTTATATAGGAATAAAAAAAGGTAATAAAACTAAAATTGAAGAGTTTTTTTTTAAAAGCAATAATAGGGAAAAGATTAGAATAAATTCTGTAAAAAAATCTTTTGAACTTATTAGAAATTTTATTTGAAAAGCTTAAGAGCTCTTTGTTCAAAGGCATCAGTAATTTTATCTATTCCAAAATTAAAATAATTTTTCATAATAACGTTTAAAAAATTATTTTTTAATTCAAAATCTATACTAAAATCTAGTTCAGTTTTTTTGTTGATTTCTCTGAATTTCCACTCATTTTTAAGATATTTTAAAGGCCCTTTAATATCAGTCACAGTTATTAAATCTTTTTTTTTAGAATACAAAACTAGACTAGAATAAGTCTCATTTATAAATTTTTTACCAACTTTGAGGTCAGCTTTTATTTCGATAAAGTCTTCTGACTCTTTCTTTTCATGTATTTTACCATTCAAACACCAGGGAACAAATTGAGGATATTGTTCGATATCTAAAACCATTTCGATTAAATTTTTTTTGCTACAAAAAAAAATTTTTTTTATTGAAGCTGCTGACATCCTAAAGAATTTTCTCTAGCTTCTTTTAGAATCTTAAAATCTGTATCTGCGTGATAAGAGGATCTTGTTAATGGTGATGAGGAAACAAGCAAAAAACCTTTTGAAATTGCAATATTTTTAAATTCTTCAAACTCATCTGGATGTAAATATCTATCTAACGGAAAATGTTTATTTGAAGGCTGAAGATATTGACCAATTGTTAAAAAATCTACATCGGCAATTCTCAAATCATCCATTACTTGAATTATTTCATCTTTTTTTTCACCCAAGCCAACCATAATTCCTGATTTAGTAAAAATATTTGGTTTTTTTATTTTAGCGGATTTAAGAAGTTCCACAGAGGTAAAATAACGAGAGCCAGGTCTAACTTTTAAATACAAACTAGGAACAGTTTCTATATTATGATTAAAAACATCAGGATTTCCTTCTAAAACTTTCTCATATGCATTTTTTTTTTTTAAAAAATCTGGAGTTAAAACTTCAATTGTTGTATTTGGATTATTTTTTTTAACCTCTGAAATAACTTCTTTAAAATGATTTGCTCCTCCATCTTCTAGATCATCTCTATCAACAGATGTGATTACCACATGATTTAATTGTAATTCATTAACAGCCTTAGATACCCTGCAAGGTTCTAAGGGATCTAACGCAAAAGGTTTTCCTGTTTTAACATCGCAAAAAGCACAACCTCTTGTGCAGATATCTCCCATAATCATAAAAGTTGCATGTTTTTTGCTCCAACACTCAGTTATATTTGGACAATTAGCTTCCTGACAAACAGTATTTAACTTATTTTTGTTTACTATTTCTTTGGTCTGAAAAAATATTTTACTATTAGTAATCTTAGATCTAATCCACTCTGGTTTTTTTTTTAGTGGACTTTCAATATTTTTTACTTTTTCAGGATGTCTTGGTTTCATTATTTTAGTTTAATTAAAATTTCATCTTTAGTGCCAAATTTAAATTTTGAACGATAAAGAGTATCTAAATAATCTAGATCAATATTTTCAGATAGCAATTTGTTTTTGTGCTCTACAGACACTAATTCGCTTTCTAATTCTATCTTTTTATTTAAAAGTTTTTTTTCATATGCGTTCTTTTCAAAATAAGAGATCAATCCTCGTTCTCCACCAATGAGATTAATGCCAATATATAAGGTGAAAAAAACTTGAAAGAAAAATATTTTTTTTGATTTAAGAATTTCTAAAATTTTCATATTTAGATTTTAGCTATTTTAGAAGATTTTCCAAGCTGTTCTTCAATTCTCAATAACCTATTGTATTTAGCCACTCTTTCAGATCTTGCTAAAGAACCTGTTTTAATTTGAGTTGATTGAGTAGCAACTGCCAAATCAGCAATAAAAGTATCTTCGGTATCACCAGATCTATGAGAAATAATTGTATTAAAATTATTTTTTTTAGCAAGATCAATTACATCTAAAGTTTCAGTCAAGGTTCCGATTTGATTTACTTTTATTAATATGGAGTTAGCTGACTTTTCTTTAATTCCTTTTTTTAATCTTTTAACATTAGTTACGAACAAATCATCACCTACAATTTGAATATTTTTACCAATTTCTTTTGTAAGTTTTGACCATGCTCTCCAGTCGTCTTCAGCAAATGGATCCTCGATAGATTTAATGGGGTATTTTGAAACTAACTCTTTATAATAAAGAATGCTTTCATCAACTGAGAGATAATCAGAGGAATTTAATATATAGTTGCCTTCTTTATTAATCAATTCATTGGCTGCAACATCTAAACAAATATTGATATCTACACCTGGTTTTAATTTAGATTTATCTATGGCATCAACAATAAGATCAAGAGCTTCCTCATTGGAGTTAATAGATGGAGCAAAGCCACCTTCATCACCTACATTTGTTAATAAATTTTTTGATTGAAGAATTTTTTTTAAGTTTTGAATAACTAAAAAACATTTTTCAATAGCATCCATAAAATTTTTAGCTGAATCAGGTCTGATCATAAACTCTTGAATTTTTAAATTATTATCTGCATGAGCACCGCCATTGATAATATTCATTAATGGTTTTGGTATAATAAATTTTTTACCTAAATGTTGATACAATTCTTTTTTTTTTGAAATTGCTTCTGCTTTTGCAACAGCTAAAGATACTGCGAGTAAAGCATTGGCTCCTAATTTTTTCTTATTATCGGTCCCGTCAAGGTCTAGTAAAATTTGATCAATTTTTTTTTGATTTCCTAAATCTGTGCTTTTTAAACTTTTATTAATAATAGTATTTATATTATTAACTGCATTTAAAACACTTTTTCCTAAAAAATAATTCTTATTATTATCTCTTAATTCAAATGCTTCAAATGCGCCTGTTGATGCTCCTGAAGGTACAATAGCAGATGCTTTAATTTTATTATTTAAAAAAACTTCTGCTTCGACAGTTGGATTGCCCCTGCTGTCAAAGACTTGTCTGCCTATCAACTTTGTGATTTTTGTCATTTATTAGTTCTTAATCAATTTATCGATTGAGACCAATTGCTTTAACAAAGCTTTTATTTCGCTTAAAGGAATCATGTTAGGACCATCTGATGGAGCGTTGTCTGGATCTTCATGTGTTTCCATAAACACCGCACCAATACCAACTGCAATTGCCGCTCTAGATAAATAAGGAACAAATTCTCTTTGGCCTCCACTTTTTTCTCCCATACCACCTGGTTGCTGAACGGAATGAGTTGCGTCAAAAACAATAGGATAACCAAACTTCGCCATTATAGGCAAAGCTCTCATATCTGTAACAAGTGTATTATATCCAAAACTTGCACCACGTTCGGTCAGTAAAATATTTTTATTTCCTGAGTCTTCTAGTTTTTTTATTACATTAATCATGTCCCAAGGAGCTAAAAACTGACCTTTTTTAACATTAACAATTTTTCCAGTTTTAGCTGCAGCTACTAACAAATCAGTTTGTCTGCATAAAAAAGCAGGTATCTGTAAAACATCTACATGCTTTGCAACTATTGAACATTGTTCGGCTGTATGAACATCGGTTAAAACTGGTACACCAACTTTTTTTCTAATCTTATCAAATATAGAAAGAGATTTTTCAAAACCAATTCCTCTTTTACCTTTTAAACTTGTCCTGTTAGCTTTATCAAAAGAAGTTTTATAAATTAAATTAATTTTTAAATCTGAAGTAATTTTTTTTAATTCATGAGAAACCTCTAAAGCATGTTGCTCGCTTTCAAGTTGGCATGGTCCAGCAATTAAAGTAAACGGACGATTATTTGCTATTTCAAAATTAGCACATTTTACTTTATGGTTAGTCATTATTTTTTTCTGAGTTATTTTTTGCGGCTTTAATAAAAGATGAGAATAGTGGATGTGGTGCAAAAGGTCTAGATTTAAATTCAGGATGAAATTGTACACCAATAAACCATGGGTGATTTTCGAACTCGATAGTCTCTGGCAACAATCCGTCTGGTGAAAGTCCTGAAAAAATAAACCCTTTTTTTTCTAATCTAGATTTTAAATTTTTATCAACTTCATATCTGTGTCTATGTCTTTCATTAATGGTGGTTGATTTGTATATTCTACTTATCAAAGAATTTTTTTTTAATTTAGCTTTATACGAACCTAATCTCATAGTTCCACCTAAATTTTTTTCACTTCCCTTTAAAATAGTTTTTCCCTTAGCCCACTCACTCATTAATCCTACTACATGAGTTCCACTATTGCCAAATTCACTAGAAGTAGCATTTTTAATACCTAATATATTTCTTGCTGACTCTATGATTGCCATTTGCATACCAAAACAAATTCCAAAGAAAGGAACTTTATATTTTCGTGCATAAGCTATAGCTTTTATTTTGCCTTCAGTTCCTCTTGATCCAAAACCACCCGGTATAAGTATGGCACTATAATTTTTTAAAATTTTATTTACATTGTTTTTATTTATTTTATTAGAGTCAATCCATTCTGGATTGAGATCCACATCATTGCTTAATGATCCGTGGATCAAAGCTTCGTCTAAAGATTTATAGGCATCTTTAAGATCTACATATTTGCCAACAATAGCAATAGCAATTTTTTTTCTTTTTGAATTTATTTTTGAAACAATATCTTTCCATATTTTTAAGTTAGCTTTATTTTTTTCTTTAAGTCCAAAAATATTAAGAATTTTTTTATCTAATTTTTCTTCGTCATATTTAATAGGAACTTCGTAAATAGATTTGACATCTACAGATTGGATAACGTGTTCTGGTTCAACATTACAAAATAAAGAAATTTTTCTTTTTTCTTCTTTGGGAATATTTTTTTCTGATCTACAAATAATAATATCAGGTTGTATACCTATGCTTCTTAATTCTTTAACAGAATGTTGAGTGGGTTTTGTTTTAAGTTCTCCAGATGCGCTTATATATGGGACTAATGTAAGATGAATAAATAAGCTTTTATTTTTTCCGTCTTCATTTGAAAATTGTCTAATCGCTTCTAAAAATGGGAGACTTTCAATGTCACCAACTGTGCCTCCTATCTCGCAAATTACAAAATCTTCATTAGAAATTTTGTTAGAAATAAATTTTTTTATATGATTTGTAACGTGAGGAATTATTTGAACTGTGCTACCTAAGTATTCTCCTCTTCTCTCTTTATCAATAATATCTTTGTAAATTTGACCCGTGGTAATATTATCTTCTTTGGTAGATGGGTTATCAGTAAATCTTTCATAGTGTCCAAGGTCTAAATCTGTTTCTGCGCCATCATCGGTTACAAATACTTCTCCGTGTTCAAACGGATTCATTGTTCCTGGATCAACATTCAAATATGGGTCTAATTTTCTAATTCTAACTTTGTACCCACGTAATTGAAGCAATGAAGCAAGAGATGCCGATGTTAAACCTTTGCCTAGGGATGAAACCACGCCGCCGGTTACGAATATATATCGCGCCATGGAAGAATAGTATAACGACTTTTATTTTAAAAACAAAGTTTATTTTTGACTTGCGGGAATCTGTGGGAGATTTTTATTTTCTTCTTTTTGTTTTTCTAGGTCAATTACTGATTGTATTTCTTTTATCTCTACGCGTGATATCGATACTAAAGCGATACTGGTTATAATGAAAAAAACAGCTAGTATTGATGTGAACTTAGTAAGAAAGTCTCCTGCAGATCTTGAGGATGTGAAATTATCTTGTGAAACTCCCAGGCCTAGTGCTCCTCCTTCTGATCTTTGAAGTAAAATTACAACCACTAACAATACAGCCAAAATAATATTTATTGTAAGTAAAATACTTTCCATGATGTCTATCTATAGTAATTCTTTATTATATCAATAAAATTTTCATCAGATTTTGATGCGCCGCCAATTAAAAAACCATCTATCTCATCTAGTTTTTTAAATTGACTTATATTTTTACCGTCAACAGATCCGCCGTATAAAACAACAGTTGATGTTTTTTTTTTGAAAATATTATTTAACACTTTTTTTATAAATATAGTTGTTTTAAGTAAATCATTAGGTTCCGGGATTTGGCCAGTACCAATTGACCAAATAGGCTCATAAGCAACAATGATATCTTTAAAATTAAATCTAACATCTAAAGCATTTTTAATTTGAGTTTCTAGTATTTCAAACGTTTTATTACTTACTTTGTGATCTTTATTTTCGCCTATACAGAAAACTACTTTTAATTTGTTGTTTAAAGAATTTTCAACCTTACTTTTTAACATTACATCCGTATCACCTTCTGAACGATTATCGGAATGACCTACAATAACATATTCAGTTCCGATGCTCTTTATCATCAAAGGACTGATGGCACCTGTGTTTGCCCCAAAATTATCCTTATGATAACAATTTTGAGCACCAATAGAAATTTGTTTATTTTGAAAAAATTTAGCGTAACTTTGAACTAGAGTATAAGGTGGAGCAATGACAACTTTATATTTTTTATTAAATTTTTTATCAGATTTAACAAATTTATTTATTTTATCAAGAATACTGATAGATTTTGGAACACCAAACATTTTCCAATTACCAATAAAATATCTCATGTTATTTGCCATATTTAATGTTTTGATCTATAGGTGTGTTAAATATAAAGCGCACTATTAAATTAAAACAATGCTTACATCAATAAGAAAAGTAACTTTATCTTTTTTAGCTAAAGTCTTAATAGCCATAATTATTTTACCTTTTGTATTTTGGGGTATGGGAGATGTCTTTAGAACTGGAAATCAGAATATTTTAGTTACAATTGGCTCTGAAAAATTTTCGGTTCAAAGTTTTGTTGAGTACGTTAACAGGCTTAATCTAAATGAGCAGCAAAGAAATAATTTAGCTAAAAGTGATTTATTAGATAAAATTTTAACAGAGTATATAGGGAAAAAAATTATTGCACTTGAAATTGCTGATCAGGGAATAAATTTAAATAATCAATCACTTAAAGAAATTATTATAAACGATAAAATATTTAAAAAAGACAATAAATTTTCAAGAACAGAATATGAAAAATTTTTACTCGAAAGCAGATTGAGCGCAGCTACATTTGAACAAAATATTGCCGAACAAGAAAAGAAAAGACAATTATTAACTTTTTTATCCGAAGGAATTAATTTACCTGAATTTTTAATAGAAAAAGAATATGTAAGTGAAAATCAAATAAAAACGATTAAATACTTACAATTAGATAATTTGTATAAAAATTATTCTATTTCTGAAGAAGAAATTAAAAAAACTTATGAATCAAATAAAAGCCTTTTTACTCAGGATTTAAAAAAAATAAATTATGTTGAGCTTTTACCAAATAATCTTACTGGACAAAAAGAATATAACGAAGCTTATTTTAAAAAGATTGATGAAATTGAAAATGCTATCTTGGATGGTGTTAAAATAAATGATTTTATTAAAGAATATAATCTTTCAGTAAAATTAATCGAAAATGTTAATAGGCTTCAAAAAGATAAATCAGGTAAAGAATTATCAAATATTGATAAAGAACTATTTGCTAAAATATTTAATGTCAAAACTGTAAATAAACCCGAATTAATAAATCTTAATAATAAATATTACTTAAGTGAAATATTAAACGTTGAAAAAATTTCAAGAAGTTTAGAGGATAAAGAAATTAAAGAAGCCATTACTTCACAAATAAAATTAAAACATATCGTTGAAAGCAATACTAAAATTGTAAAGGAAATGTCAGAGGGAAAATTTAATTTAGATGAATTTGAAAAATTTAGTAAAGATAACAAAATCGAAATAGTAAAAATAACCATTAAAGACATTAAAAATGAAAGTATATTTAACTCTGGAATGATAAAAGAAATTTTTAAAATGAATGACGGTGATCTTGAATTAATTACAGACAGCCAGTTAACTAAAAATTATATCATTTTAGCTGAAAAAACTGAAAAATTACTTTTTGATAAAAATAACAAAAATTACGAAGAGTATAAAAGTAAAGCTAAATTAAATTTAGCTAATCAAATTTATAGTGATTTTGATAAAACTGTTAATAATAAATACGATGTAAAAATAAATCAAAATGTATTAAGTCGTGTTAAAAATACTCTTTAATGAAACTAAATATTAGTTTTAGTTCCTTTAAAAAAAATCATAAATCAAAAAAAGACCAATTAGTCTATGTTGTTAGAAATTGCAAAGATTACAAAGAAGTTGAAAATATATTTAGTTTTTTATTAGTTGAAAAAAATAGTTTTATTTTTGAGTCTGTTGAGAAAGGAACAACTAGGGGAAGATATACTATAATAGGAAAAAATCCTGATAAATTATGGGATATTAATAAAAATATTATTACTGAAAGATTCGAAGGGAAAAAGAAAATTATAAATGAAAAACCTTTAAATTTTTTAAATAATTTGATTCATAAATTTAATACTAAAGTACCAAACGGAATTCCTAAAATGTCTGCCATGCTTGTTGGTTATTTTTCTTATGACATTATTAGATATATAGAAAAAATCCCAGATAAGTGCATAGATGATCTTAAAATTCCAGATGTTAGAATTTTTAGGCCAAGAAGTTTAATTATTTACGACAATTTAAAAAAAAAAATATATTTTATCGAAAATATTTATAATGAGACTAAAATTCAAAATTATTTTGAAAAATATCAGTCTATTCAAAGAAGCTTTGAAACTTACGAAGATTTTAGCAATATAAAATTACCAATAAAATTTACGTACGAGAAAAATAAAAACACAATTAAAAGCAATATCTCAAAAAATCAATTTATAAATTATGTAAAAAAAGCTAAAGAATACATTGCTAAAGGAGATATTTTTCAAGTGGTTTTAAGTCAAAGATTTGAGAGAAAAATTAATAAAATGCCGCTTGAAATCTATAACCATCTAAGGCTATCAAACCCTTCGCCATTCATGTTTTATTTTAATTTTGAGGATTTTAAAATAATTGGTAGCAGTCCTGAAATTTTAGTTAGATTACGAAATAATCAAATAACAATAAGACCAATTGCAGGAACAAGACCTAGAGGTTCGACAAAAGAGCAGGACACAAGATATGCTAAAGATCTTTTGAAAGATAAAAAAGAATTAGCTGAACATTTAATGTTGCTTGATCTTGGCAGGAATGATGTTGGTAAAGTATCAAAAATTAATACTGTTAAAGTAACTGAAAGCTTTACGATAGAAAAATACTCTCATGTCATGCACATTGTATCTAATGTTGTTGGTGAATTTGATCGTAAGAACTCATTATTTGAGACTTTATTATCCGGATTTCCAGCTGGAACGGTTAGTGGGGCTCCTAAAATTAGAGCTATGGAAATTATTGACGAACTTGAAAAAAATAAACGTAAACTTTATGCAGGTGGAATAGGTTATTTCACATCTAATAAGGAGTTTGATACCTGCATTGCTTTAAGAACTGCCTTAATAAAAAATGATAAGTTTTATGTTCAATCAGGTGCAGGAATTGTTGCAGATAGTATTCCTGAAAAAGAATATCAAGAAACAGTAAACAAAGCTAAAGCCTTAATGAGTGCGGTTGATTAAATGAAAATTTTACTTATAGATAATTACGATAGCTTTACTTACAATCTGTATCATTGTATTTCAAAACTTAAATGTAAAGTAGACGTAGTTAGAAACGATAAAATTACATCTAAAGAAATTATTAAAAGAAATTATAATAAAATTGTTATCTCGCCAGGTCCTGGTAACCCATTTCAAGCAGGAAACTGTCTTAAAATTGTAAAAGAGCTCCACAAAGATTTACCTATTTTTGGAGTTTGTTTGGGGCATCAAATAATTGGTCAAGCGTTTGGTAGTAAAATTATTAGAGCTAAAACTCTAATGCATGGAAAAATGAGTAAAATTTATTTTAAAAAAGTTGGAATATTTAAAAATTTTAAATCACCATTTGAGGCTACTAGGTATCATAGTTTAATCGTAGATAAGAAAACTTTGCCTGATTGTTTGTCAATTACAGCTGAGACAAAAGATAAAATTATAATGGGAGTTATGCATAATCATTATGAGGTACACGGTGTACAATTTCACCCTGAGAGCATTAATACAAAAGTTGGTATGCAATTAATTAAAAATTTTATAAACCGTTAAGATTAATGAAAGATTTTATTCAAAAACTAGAATCAAATAAAAGCCTTTCATTTGAAGAAAGTAAAAACCTTTTTTCAAATATAATGGAAGGAAAATATAACGAAGATAACATTATCAAGATTTTAAATGCCCTTTCCAGTAAAGGTGAAACTAAAGATGAGTTAGCTGGTAGTATTTTCGTGATGAGATCAAAAGCTACATTAGTTAAAGCTCCAAGCGGAACAGTTGATACTTGCGGTACAGGTGGAGATGGACAAAATTCTTTAAATATTTCAACTGCTGCAGCTATTGTTTTAGCAAGTATCGGTATTAAAGTTGCTAAACACGGAAATAAAGCAGTTTCGTCAAACTGTGGATCAGCTGATGTTCTAGAAGCTCTAAAAATTAATATCAATTTAAAACCAAACGAAGCTGAGCAATCCATTGAAAAAGTTAATTTTGCTTTTTTGTTTGCGCCTAATTACCATCAGGCAATGAAACATGTTGCTGGTGCTAGAAAAAAAATAGCTAAAAAAACTATTTTTAATTTAATTGGTCCTTTAAGTAATCCTGCACAAGTTAAAAAACAAGTTGTTGGAGTTTTTAATGAAAAATGGATGATGCCATTTGCATTAGCTTTGAAAGAAAATAATGTTGAAAATGCATTCATTGTTCATAGCGAAGATGGTATGGATGAAATCTCTCCTTTTGTAAAAACAAAAATTGTAGAACTTAATAATAGAAAAATTAAAAGCTATTTAATTAATCCTACTGATTTAAATATTACTTATAAAAACAAAGAAAATTTAAAGGGTAAAAATGCAGAATATAATGCTCAAAAAATTATAGATATATTTAAAGGGGAACTTAATGAATTCTCTGAATCGGTTGCTTTGAATGCTGCTGCGGGCTTAATTATCTCAGATAAAGAAAAAAATTTTAAAAAAGCTTTTGACTTTAGTAAACAACACTTAAAATCTGGTAAAGTTTATAAGCATTTGCGAAAAATTCAGTCTATTTAATGAAAAATATTTTAGATAAAATTATTAAACAAAAAAAAGAAGATCTTAAAGCTATAAAAAAAAAAGTTTCAATGACTTCAATTGAAAATAAGATTAAATCTATTAATAATTTCTTAGATTTTAAAAAGGCTATCATTAACAATCAAAAAAAAAATAAAGTTTCTTTAATTGCTGAAATTAAAAAAGCGAGTCCTTCTGCGGGAGTTATTGTTAAAGATTTTAATCACTTAACAATTGCTAAATTATACTCTGATAATAATGCTACTTGTTTATCAGTTCTAACAGAGGAAAGGTTTTTTCTTGGTAGTTTAAATTTTATTAGTGAAATTAAAAAAAAATTCAAATTACCAGTTCTTGCTAAAGATTTTTTTATAGATCCTTATCAAGTGTCATATTCTAAAAGCTTTGGCTGTGATTGTATTTTAATCATATTATCTGCTTTATCTAAAATACAAGCTGATGAAATTTACGAGGAAGCTTTAAAAAATAAGTTAAGTGTTATTGTGGAAGTTCACAATGAAAAAGAAGCTGAAATAGCTCTAAATTATAATGAGGCTATCATAGGTATTAATAATAGAGATCTTAAATCTTTAAATGTTTCTTTAGATAATTCTGTTAGAATTCAAAAAAAATTATTATCACACAAAGGTCCATTAGTTTCTGAAAGTGGAATAAAAAATCGCAAAGACGCACAATTCATTTATGACAATACGGGTATAAAAAACTTCTTGATCGGTGAATCATTTCTCGCAAGCAGTGAACCAAGCAAACTAATCAAAGAAATACTATCAATTACCCTTTAAAATGAAGGCTAATTAACCATTGATCTTAAAAAAGAACTTTTATAGAACATCAATGTACGAGGTTTGTTCTTATGCTAACAAAAAAACAAAAAAATTTACTTCTTTATATAAACAAGAAGATTAGATCGACTGGAATTTCTCCTTCTTATGAAGAGATGAAAGATTCACTCAACCTCAAGTCGAAATCAGGAATACACAGATTAATATCGGCATTAGAAGAAAGAGGATTTGTTAGAAGATTGGCTCATAAAGCAAGAGCATTAGAAGTTATTAAACTTCCAGAGAATGCTAGTGCTAATGATATCTTTAATACATTTACACCAAGTGTCATTAAAGGAGGTTTGGATAAATCTCAAAGTATAGCAAGTAAAGTTTCAATATTAGGAAGTATAGCTGCAGGTACTCCTATCGAAGCCATTCAACAAGAAGTTGATAGAGTTACATTACCAGAAGATTTGCAAAACAATGGAGAGCATTTTGGACTTAAAGTAAAAGGTAACTCCATGATTGAAGCAGGAATTAATGATGGTGACACAATTATCGTTAAAAAAACAACAAATGTTGAGAGTGGTCAGATTGCAGTTGTGCTTATTGACGATCAAGAAGCCACACTAAAAAGAATTAGGAAAAAAGGAAATACCATTGCACTTGAGGCAGCAAATAAAAACTATGGTACTAAAATATATGCTGCAAACAGAATAAAAATTCAAGGTAAACTGATCTCTTTGTATAGAAACTTCCACTAAAATAGTTTAATTATATTAAATGAGTTTCGTTTGTAGGTTTGCGCCCTCTCCTACTGGGCCTCTTCATATTGGTGGCGTTAGAACAGCTTTATTCAATTGGCTATTAGCTAAAAAAAATAAAGGTAAATATTTTTTAAGAATAGAAGATACAGATAAAGAAAGATCTAAAGATGAATTTAAAGATCAAATCATTTCATCGTTAGCTTGGCTAGGTGTTGAACATGATGGAGAACCTTATATACAATCTGAGAATATTGAAAAACATGTCGCTGTAGCAGATGAATTAGTCAAAAAAGGTTTTGCTTACCACTGTTATTGTACTGAACAAGATCTTGAAGATCAAAAAACTTTGGCAAAAAAAAAGAATTTGCCTTTTGTTTATAATAGAAAATGTAGAGATCTTAAAGAAAAAAAAGATGGTACAGCTGTTATTAGATTTAAAAGTAAAATATCAAGCTCAACTTTAATCAAAGATTTAGTTCAAGGTGATCGAAATATTTCAAACTCAACTATTGAAGACTTTGTAATTTTAAGAAAAGATAGAACACCAACGTATCAATTATCAGCGACTGTTGATGATCATGAAATGAAAATAACCCATGTGATTAGAGGTGATGATCACATGATTAATTCATTTAAACAGAAACAGATTTATGAAGCTATGGGCTGGCAAGTGCCGTATTTTGCGCACATACCTTTAATTCACAGTGATCAAGGTAAAAAATTATCGAAAAGAGATAATGCGTCCACTATTAATGATTATGTAAAAATAGGAATTATGCCTGATGCGCTTAGAAATTACCTCCTTAGGCTAGGCTGGTCTTATAAAGATAAGGAAATTTTTACCAAACAAGAAAGTATTGATTTATTTGATTTGAGCGGAGTTGGAAAATCGCCTTCTAAATTAGATATGGTTAGGATCCTTTCGATGAACGAAAATTACATCAAAACTATTGATGAAAATGATTTATTCAAACAATTGAAAGAATACGTGACAAAATATAAAAAACCTTTTGCTGCCTCAAAAGATTCTATTCTTATTAAAAGTATTAGTTTTTTAAAAAATAAAGCTAAAACGTTAGAAGATATTTTTAATAATGCTCAATATATTATTGATGATAACATTAAGATTGCGGATGAAGATAAAAAATTACTAGATACTCAGTCTAAATTAATAATTAAAGACTTTATTACTGAATTTGAAAAACTATCTTCACTAAGTAAAGAAAATCTAGAGACTGTTATAAAATCATTAATTGAAAAACATAAAACTGATTTTAAAGGCGTAGGTCAGCCCTTGAGAATAGGGTTAGTAGGATCAAGATTTGGTCCGGGGCTCTACCATGTCATTCTGTCATTAGATAAAGCTGAGGTGGTTAAAAGACTAAATAAAATTTAATTAATAAATTTTATTTTTTCTAAACTTCTTCTTGAACAAACTGGTCTATTTTTGTTGATAAATTTATTTGGATTACAACAATAAATATATATTTTTATTTAAAAACTAACTTGCACTTTTCCGATTGGTGAAATTTCACCAATAAATTTTTCATTTTTTTGTACAGGAACTATAGCTGTAGTTGAGCCTGTCGTAACCCAAAAATCACTGTTTAAAAAAATTTCTCTATTTTGTAATTCTTTTATTAACCAAAATAATGAATTTATTGGATTTCCCAGGATATTTTTTGTATGTCCTAAATAAACTTTTTTATTACAAAGGTTTGTGATTTTAGTTTTTGACTGAAAATGCAAAATATTTTTTATTTTGTATATTTTAGATTTTATAAAAGAAATATTTAAGCCAAAATCAACTATTGCCTGTCCAACAAAATTTGTTTTTTTTATTTTTTGCCTGTATCCAACTAATTCAAATGCTGGTGCTATACCATTAATAAATTTCTTTAATTGTTTTTTTTTATTAATTCTTGTTTTGAATATTGTTTTACTTATTTTGTAAGCAACTTCTAATTCAATGCCTAAAGTATTAGGGGCCAATTTAACTTTTTTTTTACTATCAAAAGTTCGCTCCTTAAAAAGGAATGAGTAAAAAGGTTTGCTAGCTTTCAAAATCTTCATTATCTTTTTGTTTGTTGCACCAATTTTAAACCCTATTGGATGCCATTCGAGCTTTGCTTCTGCAAAATTTTTAATTTGATTTGCTATATTAATATTTTTAAA
>SXGQ01815158.1_pt1 | contig 39504 bp, 28 predicted proteins | sample 3178371 | NCBI WGS metagenome assembly SXGQ01 (sample SAMN11356859, study PRJNA531348) | freshwater metagenome | isolation source: freshwater sample F1-20 | place: China: Fuxian Lake, Yuxi | collected 2017-12-25
AACACCATTCTCCCGCGACCCATCGCTTGGGTCTCGACGCTCTCCGCCGAGGGGAAAACCAACCTCGCGCCGTTCTCCTTTTTTCAAGGCATCACCGCCAATCCGCCCACGCTCATGTTCGTCCCCGTCAACAACCGCGCCGGCGAACCCAAGGACACTCTGCGCAATATCGAGGCCAACCGTGAATTCGTCGTCAGCGTCGTGCCCTTCGCCCTCGCCGAGCCCATGAACGCCTGCGCCGCCCTGTTGCCCCACGGCGAAAGCGAATTCGAGGCGTTTAATATTGCCGCTGCTCCGAGCACCTTTGTGCGCCCGCCGCGCGTCGCCCTCGCCCCCGCCGCCTTCGAGTGCGCGCTCCATAGCATCGTCCGCATCGGCGAGGGTCCCGGCGCCGCCAATGTCGTCTTCGGCCGCATCCTCGGCTTGCACGTCGCCGATTCCGTGCTCGCCGCCGACGGCTTCCCCGACGCCGCCAAACTCGACCTCGTCGGCCGCCTCGGCCGTGAAGACTACACCCGCACCACCGAGCGTTTCACGATCTCGCGCCCCGATCGCTAGGATTTTTTGGGGAGGGGTTCACCGCTCTGATCGCAGGGGGTGACGGGGATGTGCGAATTGGAAAATTTTTGGTCTGCGCTGGCCGAGCCCGGTCTTTGCCCTTGCCGAATTTCAGCCGTCGGACTTCGCCTACCGCCTCCTTCTCTTATCTTTTCCTTCATGACCCCTCCCCTCGCTTCACTCGGCATTCGTCGCCTCCACCTCGCCAGCTCCGCCGTCCCCGTTGAGCACACCGCCGCGCATGAACTCGCCCTCCTGACCGGTGCCCAGATCGCCGTCGTCCCACGGCCCTCCGGCCCCGGCGTCGCCGTCGCCCTCGCTTCCCGGCGTTGGACGAAAAAGCTCCCCGCTGCCGCCGCCAAACAGCCCGGCTGGATGTGGCTCCGCATCGCTGACGGCTCCGGCGAAATCACGGCCGACGAGCCCGCGCTCCTTTTCGCCGCGGTTCGTCTGCTGGCGCACGGCCTCACCGAAACCGCCCGCGCCAAACTCGAGACCGGGCTTTTTCTGCCCGCCACCTTCGGCTGGCACCGACCGCATTGGGACGGCTGCTATACGCAATACTGGCGCTCTGCCCGCGGCTTTGATCCCGAGCATTATGCCGCCACCCTCGCCGAAAGCGGGTTCACGCACTGCGAAGTTAACGGGCTCCAGGCCCACATGCCCTACGAGGACCTCGTCGCCGACGAATACTACCCGCAGTTCTACACCTACGCGCCCGGTTTCAACCACTTCCTCTCCACCCCGCTCACCCGCGGCCTTTGGCCCGAGATGTATCTTGAAGCCAATCTCAACCACCTGAAAAAACTCGCCGAGATCGGCCGCCGCTACGGCCTGCGCCCGGGCGTGTGCATGTTTGAGCCACGCTCGATGCCCGAGCGGCTTTTTCAGAAATATCCCACGCTCCGCGGCGCCCGCATCGACCATCCGTTCCGCTCGCGCCTGCCGCGCTACACCCTCGCCCAAGATCACCCCATCGCCGTCGAACACTACCGCGCCGCCATCGGCCAACTCGTCCGCGCCGTGCCCGATCTCAGCACCATGTCGGTCTGGACGAATGACAGCGGCGCCGGCTTCGAGCACACCGCTTCTCTTTACGTCGGCCGCAATGGTGGTCCCTACATGATCCGCGAGTGGCGCAACCACGACAAAGTCGCCGCCGCCGCCGGCGCGAGCATCGCGCGTTTCTTAAAGAATCTCCAGAGCGCCGCCGCCGCCGTGAATCCCGACTTCGATGTCCTCCTCCGCATCGAGCCGTTCAAGGTCGAGCACGAGCACATCAAGGCCGCCCTCGGCGGGCACGTCGGCTGGGAAGCCCCTTCGCTCATGGTCAAGGGCTACCACGTGCCCTACAACCACCCGCGCTATCCCGAGCAGGCCGGCGTCGGCGGTTCCATTTTCCAGCCCACCATGGACCCCGGCGAAACCGAGGCGCTCAAACAAACGCGCGCCCAAGGCGTCGAGCCCGTCCTCTACTATTCTCCCGGTCCGGTCATGAACCAAGAGCCGTTGCTCGGCATCCCGTTCCCCCGCGCACTCCACCAAAAACTTCTCGCCGTCCGCGCCACCGGCATCACCCGCATCAGCGCCTTCGGTGGGCTGGCCAACACCTCCGCCACGCCCTACTGGCCAAATCCCGAGGCCATCCGCGCCGCGCAGTTTTTCCCCGACACGCCCATCGACGACATCCTCCTCGCCTACGCCCGCCGGCTGGTCGGCGAGCAACACGCTCCCGCGCTGATTGGCGCGTGGGAGAAATTCGAGGAGGCCGTTTCATGGCAACCCGCCGTGCCGCTCTTCACCGCCTTCGGCTATTGTTGGCAACGCACGTGGGACCGTCCGATCGTGCCCGATATCGCCGCCATCCCCGCCGCCGACCGCGACTATTACGAGAAACACGGCTGCTTCCAGTTCAACAACCCGAGCCTCTTCGACCTCGGCAAAGACGTCCTCTTCGACCTCATCAGCCGCGACTACGGTAGCCGCAGCGCCGGTTACTTTGACCGCAACGTCTTCCCGCGCCTCGACCGGCTGATCGCCAAACTCGCCCAGCTCGTTTCGCTCAACTCCGGCGGCGCCAATGCCGCCGCGCTCGCCGTATTCACCGATCTCCACGACCGCGCCCGCGCTTACCGTTACTGGTGCGGCTCGCTGCGCAGCGTCTGCGCCTGGTGTGCGGACGTCTACGGCTACCTCGCCGCAACCAAGGCCGCCGACCGCGCGCGCCACGAAAAATCCCTGCAAGCCACGATCGACCTCGAGCTTGCCAACACGCAGGCGCTCCACGCGCTGCTCACCACCGCCAAGACCGAGGTCATCTGCGTCTCGGCCGTCGGCAACAACACCTTCTTCTACGGTGAAGATCTGCCCGACCTGTTGCTCACGAAAATCCGGCTCATGCAGAAATACCGGAACCGCAAACCCCACATCCCCGCCGACACGATGTGGCTCCCCGCCCCCGGCACGACGTGGCCGAAATTCGACTGATACCAACGTCCCTTGATAGCCAAACTGTCATTGCGAGAAGCGTAGCGACGAACCAATCCGGCTGGATTGCCACGGCGCACTTCGCGCCCCTCGCAATGACAAACGTCCGGCAGTTAATGGACGTTGGTATGAGCCGGCCTCACCCGCCCCGCACTTTTTTCCGAAACTCCGAGGGCGTCAGCCCCACGACTTGCTTGAAGGCCTTCGAGAAGTGGAACACGTCGCAGAACTCCAACTGCTCCGCCAATTCCTTGAAGCTTTCGTTGCCCTGATACAGCGCCGCACACGCCCGCTCGATCCGCTGCCGCTTTTGGTGCAGGCCCGGCGACACCCCGGTCCGGGCCGCGAACTGCTTGCGAAAATTATCATAACTCAGACCCACGGCGCGGGCGACATGCTGGGGCGTCGGCCAACCGTCGGCCGAGGGCGTGCCGAGCAGTTGCAACGCCTGCTCCAGCCAGGCCTCACGGTTGCCCCGCGCGTCCGCATTCGCCGCCAGAATGTCGCTCAACAAATGCAGAAAACGGCCCATCGCGCGCAGCGGAGCGCCCGCGCCGTGACGCGACTCCGCGCCGACGACTTCCTCAAACCGGCGTCGCCAATAGTCCACTGGCTCCAAGTGCAGCACCGGCCGCTCGGGCGACAGCAACCCTCGCTCCCGCCAGAACTCAAATTCCGGCCCGTCGAATACAAAGTAAATCTGGTTCCACCCTTTGCCCTGCTTCGGGCCGTAAGCATGCGCCAGCTCCGGCCAGATCAGCACGAGGTCGCCCGAGACGAGGTCGCGCTTCACCCCGTGCGCGTCGCAATAGTAGCCGTCCATATCCACCATGTAGATCAACGAAAAACTCCCCAGCACCCGCATCGCCCGCGGATCGAGCCCGCGCGCGTCCTTCAACGTCCCGGCGAGCTGCAACTCGCCGAGCGGCGTGCGCACCGCACTCGTCAACCAAGGTTGCGTCCGAAATGAGACTGACATCGTTGGACCAAAATCTACATGCGAAATCCCATTACAACCATTTTGTCCGCCCTCGTTCGGGTGTATCTTCGACCATCGATCTTACCGCTTACTTCAACCGCCTTCTTCCATATCACACATGAGCACCGCCACCCTTCCGCAAATCTGGTCGTTCGGTCATCCGCTCGATACGAGCGAAGATAAATTTGGAATCCTGCGCGACTCGTCCGACGCCGCCACCGATTTCGCCGAACTCCGACGCCGCTTCGACACCGACGGCTATCTCTACATGAAGGGCTACCTCGACCGCGAGCAGGTGCTCGATGCCCGCGCCAGCCTCACCGACGGTCTCGCCGAAGCCGGCGTCCTCGATGAGAATTTTCCGCGGATCGACGGGGTCTGCAAACCGGGCGCAGGCTACGTTTTCAAGCCCGAGCTCACCAACAATAATGCGAAGATTCAGGACCTGCTCTACTCGGGCCGCCTGCCCGAATTCTATCGCCAATTCTACGGCGAAGAAATCCGCCACTACGACTTTACCTGGCTCCGTGCCATCGGCCCGGGCAAGGGCACCAACCCCCACTGCGACCTGCCTTACATGGGCCGCGGCACACACGGTCACATGACGTGCTGGCTGCCCTACGGCGATATCTCCTTCGAACTCGGCGGCCTCATGGTCCTCGAGGGTTCGCACAAGCGCATGGATCTGCTGGAAAACTACGTGTACCGCGACGTCGATTCCTACTGCGAGAACAAGCCCGATCAGGTCAAGAACGCCACCAGCGGCGCCAAGGGCTTCGGCTGGACGTTTAGCGGCACGCTTTCCCACAATCCGCCGGTCCTCCGCAACAAATTCGGCGGTCGCTGGCTCACCGCCGAGTTTGAACCCGGCGACTTCATCACCTTCGGGATGTTCCTCGTGCACGCCTCCCTCGACAACCGCACCGAGAACCGCCTCCGCATCTCCAGCGACGCCCGCTACCAACGCGCCAGCGAACCGATCGACGACCGCTGGATCGGCGTCAATCCCCCCGGTCACACCACCGCCGGCAAACGCGGCCGCATCTGCTGATGCGAATCTTTCTCGTTCCTCTTGGTCGTTCTCTTTGCTCCGCCTGATTTCGAAACGGGAGCCGGAGAAAGATTAAGCGAAAGAAGAAAGATGTAGGTCGGAAATTTCCGCCTCCGCCCTCACGCCTCCTCTGTCTTCAACATGAGCACCTCCGCTCCCGCCACTCCCGCCCGTCCCGCCGCCGGCCGCATGGCCGCCGTCAGCGAAATGGCGCGCCTGCTCCGCCTTCTTTTCGAAGTCGAGCGCGAGTTCCTCCGCACTGTCACCACGCTCATCTATCGGGTCGGCGAGCCCGAGTTGAAATATCTCCTCTGCCAACACGCGTGGGAATCCGCCGGCCACGCCCGTTTCCTCCGCGAGCGCGGTCGCGAGCTGTCGTCCTTCGGCACGACCGAGTCCGTCCGCGATTCCGTCCGCCGCATCTTCAACGAGGCCACCGGCACCAGCGCCCAAGACCCGCTCGTCCTCACCGCCGGTTTTTATCAGATCCTCAAACCCGCGCTACTTTCGGCCTACCGCCACTACCTGAAGGTCACCGATCCGCTCGCCGATTGGCCGTCCAAGAAACTCGTCGAAGAATTCATCGCCGACGAGGACCGCCATGCCCGTGAGATCGCGCCCTACCTGGCTGGCATCGACGCCCGCGAGTGGTCGCTCCATCTCACGCAGGCTCTGGACGATCTCGGCGGCTGGCTCGGCCAAGAAACCCGGCTCCCACTCGCGGCTAACTACGTGTGGCAACACGCGCAGACCCCTTTCTCCCATCCCGCCACCTGCAACCGGGGCAAGTACCCGACCTGCTCGAGCGCATTCAGCCAAGATCCCACCGAGACGCCGATTGTGCGCTCGTGGCTCGTCGACCCCAAAACCGATGCCCGTGTCATCCGCCTCATGGTTTACGTGTGGCTCATGTTGGAAATGGACGCCGTGGACTACCTCGCGACCGTCTTTGTCGACACGCCCAACGCGCCCTTCGACCTGCACCACGACCTGGCCCGCCATCTTTGGGATGAGTCCCGCCACAGCCAGTTCGGTTTCCGCCAACTCCCCAAGCTCGGCGTCGATCTCATGACCGTCGAGCACTCGCTCGATCTCTACAACATCCTCGTCCAGATGCCGCCTCACGAGCGCTACGCGATGATGACGATGGAGTTCGAAGCCGGCAGCTTTCCCACCAAAGCACTCGTGATGGACCGCGTGCGCGAGCTCAACGATTTCGAGGCCGACACCCTCCTCGCCTTCGACCGCAACGACGAACAGAACCATGTCCGCTACGGCCACCGCTGGCTGCCTGAGATCATGGCCCTTTGCGGCGAGACCCGGCCGACCGATCAGTTCGTGAAAGCCACCCAAGAAAAATTCAAAGAGTTCGCCGTGATCTACGGAAACCGCACGCCTCATGCGCTCCCGCCCGAGCGTCGGCTCACCGGGGAGAAGATCCTCCGTTTGGCGGGCGTCTCCTGACTCGGCTTGGCGAACAATCACGCCGCGCCTGACGAAGCGCGGCTTTTTTTCACTCGGTGTGCGCGGCTGAATGTTCGTGAAATAGCGGCTTGAAACAAGCCGCCGCTCTTCTGAATTTCAGCGCGATGCCCCACTGTTTTCGCCGCGCTCCCCTCTTGTTTCTACTCTTGGTCGTCGCTTCGTGGTCGGCGCACGCCGCCGAACCGGAGGCTCCGCTCACCGAGCTTCGTCTCACGTCCCTCACGCCCGCCGCCGCCCCACTCCTCGCGCCGCCTGCCGCCATCGCCGCCGCCGATCTGCCCAAAAAGCCCGCGCCGAGTCCGCTTTTTGGCGACGTCCTGGTCCGCAGCGCCCAAGCGCATCTCCTGGGCGCCACCCTCTCCGGCCCGCGCGAACTTACGGTGCTGGCCTACCACACGATCACCGACACGTGGGCCCCTTTCGGCAAGGTTACGTTGCCCGGTGAACTGATCACGCTTCGCCCGGCCCCCGCCGGCTTTGTCGCCGAGACGCGCGCCGCAACCGTCGGCGCACCTAACGAAGTCTCACGGGTCGAGCTCACCGCCAACCAGCGTCACCTGCGAACTCTCGATTGGGTCATCATCGTCGGCTACCTCGCGTTCTCGGCCGGCATCGGGCTCTACTTTTATCTGAGAGAGAAAAAGCAGAGCAACGACGACTTCTTCCTCGGAGGCCGATCGATCCCATGGTGGGCCGCCGGTCTCAGCCTCTATGCCACCGGCACCAGCGCGATCTCGTTCATCGGCATCCCCGCCAAATCCTTCGCCACCAACTGGCAGATTCTCGCCCGCGACGCCGTCGGTCTAATCAGCACCGCCCTCGTGGCCATCTACATCGTGCCGATGATCCGCCGGCTGAACGTCACCTCGGTCTACCAATACCTTGAGATGCGCTTCCATCCGTCGATCCGCGTCCTCGCCAGCGCACTCAACATTCTGATCCAGCTCGGCGGCCGCATGAGCACCGTGCTGTTTCTCCCTTCTCTCGCCCTGTCCGCGGTCACCGGACTCAATGTCATTTTGAGCATCGTGCTGATGGGCATCGTCACCATCGCCTACACGCTGCTTGGCGGCATGAAGGCGGTCATTTGGACCGACGTGCTCCAAGTCTTTGTCATGCTCGGCGGCGCATTTTTCGCGATCGGCTACGTGATCACGGGCATCGACGGCGGCCTGCCGGAATTCGTCCGGGTCGCCAATGAGAACGCCAAGATGCACACCTTCGACTGGAGCTTCGATCTGCTCCGACCCACGGTCTGGGCCTTCGTCATGTTCGCCATCATCGATCTGATTACGTACCCGAAAGATCAGGTCATGATGCAGCGCGCCCTCTCGACCAAAAACCCCAAAGAGGCCGGCTGGTCGATGTGGACGCTCGCCGCCGTGGTCGTGCCGGGCAGCATCACGTTCTTCGCCATCGGCACCGCGCTCTTCGTTTTCTACCAGCAACATCCCGAGAAGCTCAACCCGCTGTTGTCTATTGATGCGACGTTCCCTCACTTCATCGCGTCCGAGCTGCCCGTCGGTGTCACCGGTCTGATTATCGCCGGCATCTTCGCCGCCTCCATGTCCACCCTCTCCAGTTGCATGAACAGTGTGGCGACCCTCGTCTCCGTGGACTTCTACGAGCGTTTCAACCGGAGCGCCACCCCCGCCAAGAGCGTGCGGCTCGCCGAGTGGATCACGGTGATTTCGGGCGTCATCGGCGTCGGCACCGCGTTGTTGCTCGCACTCTTCGACATCAAGTCCGCCTTCGACGCTTGGTTCGCCTTGCAGGCGGTGCTCGGCGGCGGCTTTGCCGGCTGCTACGGGCTCGGGATGTTCACCAAGCGCGCCAACTGGCAGGGCTCGGTCATCGGCGTCATTTGCAGCCTCCTCATCACGCTCGTCCTTTGGCAGGGCTCGATGGTCACACCCGTCCTCTACCCGACGTTCTCCATCCTCGCCTGCCTCGTATGCGGCTACCTCGCCAGCTACGCCTTCCCCGCACCGACCCAGTCGTTGCTCGGTCTCACTGTCTTCACCCAACGCAAGGACCCTGCTTGAGCACCTCCAAGACCTACCGCGCCATTCTTGTCGGCACCGGCGGCATCGCCGACGCCCACGTCCGCGCCGCCGAGAGTTCCGGCGGCCGTGTCGTGCTCTCGGCCGCCGTCGACATCGACGCCGACCGCGTGCGCACCTTCAGCGAGAAGCACAAGCTCGCGCATTTCTACACCGACTACGCTACCGCGCTCGCGGCCGAAAAGCCCGATCTGGTCTTCATCGCCGCGCCGCCCTCCTTCCACGCGGCCATGAGCATCGCCGCCATGGAGGCCGGAGCCTGGGTGCTGTGTGAAAAACCGTTTTGCGCGTCGCTCGCCGAACTCGATCTCATTGAAGCCGCCGAACGGCGCACGGGAAAATTTGCTTCCTGTGTGTTCCAGATGCGCTTCGCCTCTTCGACCGCCCATCTCCGCCGCCTCGCCGACGAAGGCCGGCTCGGCCGACCTCTCGTCGCGATCTGCAACACCGTCTGGTTCCGCGACGCCGCCTACTACGCGGTGCCATGGCGCGGCAAATGGGCCACCGAACTCGGCGGGCCCACCATGGGACTCGGTATCCACGCCATGGATCATCTGCTCCATCTCCTCGGTGACTGGACCGAGATCCGCGCGATGGCCGCCACCCTCGACCGCGCGATCGAGGTCGAAGACGTCTCGATGGCCCTCGTCCAATTCGCCAACGGCGCTCAAGCCTCTGTCGTCAACAGCGCCCTCAGTCCGCGCCAGGAGACTTATCTCCGCCTCGATTACCAGCGCGCCACCGTCGAACTGACCCACCTCTACAGTTACAACCGCGACCATTGGCGGTTCACCCCCGCCGCTGTCAGCGAGGGCGACACGTTGACCCAGGCCTGGAAACAGTTCCCCACCGACGTGGATTCAACCCACGCCGCGCAGCTCGAAACCCTCATCGCTGACATGGACGCAAACCGCCGCCCCCTCCTCAGCGGCCCCGAGGCCCGGCGCACGCTCGAGTTGTTGACCGCGCTCTACAAGAGCGCGTTCACCGGCCGTCCCGTCGTTCGCGGCAGCATCGTTCCCGGCGACCCTTACTATCACGCCCTCCACGGGGACGGTAGCCCGCGCCGCCACCCACGATAAGGTCTGCGGCCGGGCCGTCGGTTGGCCGCAAAAGCCCCTTGGCGTCCCGTGCGCCTTGGCTACGTTCCGCGCCGTCATGTCCCACGAGCCGCTCCAAGCGCCCACTCTTCTCGGTTATCTGTGGCGGGTCCGCCGCGCCCTCGCGCCGGGCGTCGGCCTCGCGTTGCTGCGCAGCCTCGCCATCGCGCCTTGCCCGCTGATCTTCGCCCACATCATCGACCGTTCGGTGCCCGCGGGCGACTCGCGCGACGTGCTGCTCGCCACCGCCGTCTTTGCCGCGCTGCTCGGCCTGCACTACCTGTTCTCCGTCCTCGGGGCCAACGAACTCGCCAAAGTCATGGCCCGCCAGATGGTCGAGCTGCGCAGCCGGATTTTTTTCCGGTTGCAGTATCTCAGCTTCAGCTACCTCGACCGCCAGAAAACCGGGCGCCTGCTTTCGAAATACGCGTTCGATACGCAAAAAATCGAGTCTCTGCTTTACACCATTCTCAACCAGTTCCTGCCCGTCATTCTTTACAGCGGCGGCGTCCTGCTGGTCCTCGCGTTTCTTAACTGGCGGCTCACCGCCGTGCTCGTGCTCGCTCTGCCCGTCTGGGCCTTCGCGAAATGGCGCTTCTTCTCAAAACTCCAGCGCACCAACCACGAGGCCCGCCTCGCCCAGGAAAAACTCACCGGCACCGCCAATGAATTCATCTCCGCGCTCCGGCTCGTGCGCAGCTTCGGCGAGGAAAAACAGGCCGAGTTGCTGCTCGACCGCACCAGCGGAGACTTCGCCCGCAGCCGCGTGGATCAATCGTGGGTCAGCGCGGTTTTCGGCACGTTCACCTATGTGAGCACGCAGGCCATCGCCGCTCTGGTCGTCGCCGGCGGCGCGATCCTCGCCATCAACGGGCAGATGACCGTCGGCACACTCGTCGCCTTCATCGCCGGTCTGCCCGTGATTCTTTCGCCCGTGCAGATGGTCATCGGCCTGAGCGAGCCGTGGTTCGCCGGCCGCGAGAGTTACGCGAGCATCAAGGAACTCATCGACTCGCCCTACGTCGAGGAATGGCACGGCGCGCGCCGCGAGACCCGGCTCACCGGCGACATCGTCTTCGACCGCGTCGCCTTCACCTACCCCGAAACCGATAAGCGCGTCATCCACGATCTCTCGCTCACCATCCGCCCCGGTGAAAATGTCGCCCTCGTCGGCGCCTCCGGCGCGGGCAAGAGCACCCTCGCCAATCTTCTCCTAGGCCTCTACGCGCCCACCACCGGCCAGATCCTCATCGACGGCGTGCCCCAGCGCGAATGGGACATGCGCTGGATCCGCCGCCAGATGGCGGTCGTCATGCAAGAGAGCATTTTGCTCTCCGGTACCATCGAGGAAAACATCCGCTTCGCCCACGCCACCGCCACCGACGCCGAGGTCCGCGCCGCCGCCCGGCTCGCCAACGCCGAGGAGTTTATCCTCACCATGCCCCAAGGCTACGCCACTCCCGTGGGCGAACGCGGCGTCACCCTCTCCGGCGGTCAACGCCAGCGCCTCGCCATCGCCCGCGCCGTATTGCGCAACCCGCCCGTGCTCATTCTCGACGAGGCCACCTCCGCCCTCGACTACGAAAGCGAGCGTCTCATCCAGCAAGCCCTCGAGCGCCTAGCCCAAGGCCGCACCGTCATCACCATCGCCCACCGTCTCAGCACGATCAAGAACGCCGACCGCATCATCGTCCTTCGCGACGGCGCGATCTTGGAAGAGGGCAACTACGCCTCGCTCCTTGCGCGCCGCGGTGTCTTCGCCGAACTTATCTACGCTCAGACGCTCGGCGACGACGCGCCCACCGGCTGACCGTCACCTCCACATTCCCGTTTTTCCCCATGAAAACCCGCCTCTGCCTCGGTCTGCTGCTGCTCTGCTCCGTCATCGGTCTCCGCGCCGAATCGTTCCCCGGTCTCAAGGTCATCATGACCGCCGAGGACTACGCGCGCGCCGGCCTCGACAAACTTTCGCCCGACCAACTCGGCGTGATCGACGCCGCGCTGATCCGGCACTTCAAAGCTGCCGTCAGCGTCGCCGCCCAGCGCCAAGCTGCGACCGACACCAATTCCCCTGCCGTCGCCGCGACCACCGCTGAGGCCGTCGCCGCCGACCGCAAACGCGGCGTGCTCGAGCGATTCGGCATCCCCACGCTCAACAACGACTGGCGCTCCGCGCCCGCCCTCAAGGCCCGCGCCACCGGTTGGGTCGGCGGCAACAGCTTCGCCCTCGACAACGGCCAAGTCTGGGAAGGCACCGAGCCTATTCCCTTCGAGATCGCCGGTCGTGACATCGAAATCCAACCCCGCCCCGCCGGCGCGTTCGCCCTCTCCATCGAGGGAAAAAATACCACCGTCCGCGTCCGCCGCATCAAGTGATGCCCGGCGCTCTTTCAAGATGAGACCGATCGGTCCGGAGGCAGGAGCCCGCTTGCGGGCGATTCCCCGTGTCGCCGGCCGCCGCGTGGCAACCCTGCCGCCGCCTCAATCCGCTTTCGACCCGCGCTGAACCCGATTTAGCATCGGGTCACTTTTTCCTCTCCGCCGTCCCACCTCACCCCGCCCCTATGCTGCGCCTCGCCAATTCCGCGCTCACCGTTGATTTGCTCGACCCCGCCGACCCCACGGAACAAGCGCGGCAGGGTGCACGCTATTGCTGGGGCGGCTACATCTGGCAGGTGAGCGACGCCCGCCTCGGCCCCCTTCTCGCCGGCCCGCAATGGCCCAAGCCGGATCCTACGCCGCACAACGGCCAAGGCTTGCCCGAATCGTTTCGCCACTCCGACTTCCATACGCAGCGCCCCCTCATGCTCCGCGACGGCCGCGGCTGGGTCATCGGTATCGGCGAAGTCGTGCGCTCGGCCGACGCCAAATTTACCATCACCAAGCCCTGCACGTGGCACATCACGCCGGCCGGCGACGCCCTTGAATTCTGCACCGCGCAATCGGGCGACGGCTACGGTACCCAACTCACCCGCCACATCGCGCTCGACGGCCGCACCCTCACCTCGTCCACGCAATTGACCAACACTGGCGAGCGCCCGTTGCCATTGCACTGGTTCGCCCACCCGTTCTTTGCGCTCAACGATCGCCTGATCACCTGCGACCTCCCCGCCGGCACGACCTTCGCCGAAAACCCCGGCTACGCCCTCGACCCCGCCTCGCGCCTCACCTTCAAGCGCCGCTTCGAATCCGAGTTCGACGGCCATTTCGAGCAACTCCGCCTGCCCCGCGGCCAATCGCTGCGCGCGCGAGTCTCGCACCCGCTCCTCACCGAAATCGTATTCACGACCGATTTCCCGCCCGACTTCTGCCCGGTCTGGGGCAACAGCAATACTTGGAGCATCGAGCCCTACCTCATCACAGAATTGGCCCCCGGCGCGACGCGCACCTGGAGCCTCCGCTACGAGTTTGGTCTGCCGAAAAATTAGCGGCGGCGCGCGGGCGCGAGTGGAATTCATCACGATTCACCAAAACTCCGAGCCCCGACCCTATCCGCGCTTTTCGTTCAGACTAAAGCGGAGCGCCGAAGTTGAGCGGGGGAAGGCGGGGCCGATGGCCGGCCGGCTCGATCCGCCGGAGCACCGCTCACTTCGCGCCGTTCAGCATATCTTCCATCAAAGCAAGCGCGGTCGCTTCCGTGATCTCCGAGACGCCGAACTGCTTCGCGGCGCGGGCGGCCGATTGGCCGAGCACGTCGCTGGCCGAGGCTTGGCCGAGAATCACGGCGTCCTTCAGGCGGATCGCGGTCATCTGAATATCGGGCACCGCGACCGTGCTGTCGCCGGAGACTTCCACCACCGGTAGATTGCGGGAAGAGATCAACACCTCGACGGCGATGTCGGCCGATTGCGCGAGGGCGTCGCGTTCTTTCGCCGCCTGATCGCCGAGCAGTCGAGCCGCGGGTTGCGCGCTCAACATCACGCCGGCGGTGCGCTGGTCGGCCAGCTTGGCGCCGCCGTTCCGAAACGCGCGGCCGATGAGACGCTCGATGTCACGCACGGTCTGCTGGTCGGCGAGCGTGGCGACCGGGGCGTCTTTCACCGCGTAAGTATTCGTGCCGCTCGTCTTGGTTTGGGCCGGCTTCCCATCGGTCGTCTTCTCGGAAAATTTTTCCGTGCGGCCCGTGAGCTTGAGGCCCGCCGGATCAACCAGCGAACGGTTCACATAGATCACGATCCGCGGGGCTTGGGTCGCACCATAGGCGGCACGGAATTTCTCCAGCACCGCCTGCGCGACGGCCGGCACGATCAACGTCGCGGACGTCGGGCCGTAGAGACGCTGGTCAGCCGGCGCGACCGGTTCCGCCGGGGTTGCGGGCCAGGCTTTTGTGACGGGTACCGCCGGCTCATTCGCGGGTTGCGATTGGGCGAGGGCAACAACGGTGAGCGTAGAGAGAACGAACGGGAAGAAAATGGGTTTCATGACGGGAACGGAAAAGCGGTTTGGGTTAGTTTGCTATAGGCCCGACCGGTGGTCGGGCGGCGGAAAACCGACCGGCGGTCGGTTCTACAGCGCTATACTTCTGCGACGGAGGGGTGTGACTTAACGCGCCTGCCGGACGCGGATCGTGTATTTTTTCGCGAGGGTGTTCATCGCGGTGAAGCGAACGGCCTCGGTGGAATTCTCGGCGAGGATGAGCGTCTGGAACGGCGTTTCATCGCCGGTGGAGAAACCTTTTTCGTCCTTAAACACGGCGTTGATCTGCACCTGAAGGCGACGGGCCTCACGGTTCTTCACGTTGGCGACGACTTCGAGCCGGCCGTCGGCGAGCGTGCGTTCCTGCAAGCCGGTGCAGGTGATCGAAACCTGCGTGGGCTTGTCGAGGAGCACAAAGCTCTCGGTGTTTTCCAAGGTGTAACGCGTGGTGTCCTGCGGCGTGAACGGACCGGGCGGAGTGGCACATCCGGCCAAAAGAGCGAGGCCGGCAGCGGCGATGATCTGGGTGATAAATTTCATCTTCATAACGGGATTCGTGGTGTGGTGGTGGTAAAGTGTGACTCGCGATCAGCGTTTAAGTTCGCTCAGAAATATCACGGTGTCGCGATCCGCCGGTTCGACTTGAATCTTCAGGGTCTGCGTGAGCCCGGGCAGGGTGAGCCCGGCGGCGTCTTGGAATTCGAGGGTGGCAGGGTACTCGCCCGGCCCAAGACGCAGGGCGGCAAAACTGAGCCGCTGCGGCAGGTTATCCCACATGCGGATATCGGCCTGGGGCGTCGTGGCGGCCGAGGCGAGCTTGCTGAGCAGGCCGATGGCCCCGAGCGCGACCGCGGCCGTCTGCGCATCGCGATTGCCGTAGGTCTCGATCGTGCCGTCGGGCCGACGCCGGCGGCCGTAAGCGTTGTCCGCCGCGATGGCAGCCCCGATGAGGGCGACATTACCCACGACATCGGTGTTGCGCTTGAAAACGGCTTTGCCGCCAAGGATGTGGTCCATCACGCGCCCACCCCGGGTCGTCGCCTGAAAATTGAGATCATCGTAAGCCGGCAGGACCACGGTCTCGCCGTTGACCACCAACGTGGCCGAGTACGCGGCGGAATCCTTGGTGAAGAACTTGAGCTGTTCGCCGTATTCGCCGCCGCTGTATTTGCGCGGACCGCGGCCATATTCGGCGAAGATCAGAACGTTGGCCGCCGAATCGTAGGGCGGCAGGGTCTTGCCTTTGGCGTTGGCCTGCGCGCGCGCGAACGCATCAGACCCGTCACCGGCGAGTTTCGCCGAGGCGAAGCCATCAAGGTAGTCGAGCAGCACGTAATCACTTTTGTTGTCCACCGCCTCGGCATCGCTATCGATGAGCTGACCCGAGCGGTAACAGGCGCGGGCATTGTCGGGCTGGCCATCGCGCCAATAAAGGAAGCCCCGATAGTAGTAGGCCATGACGCGCTCGTAGGGCTCGCCGATAAACGTCTTGGTGCTCTCGGCGGAGAACAGACCGCGGGCCCGCTTCGCATCGGCGTCGTTGGCCAAAATCCCGCCGATCAGGGGCAGTGCGTCGTCGAGGCGGAGCTTCGCCTCGGCTGGATTCGCGGCCCGCAGCGCGCTGGCCGCGACCCGAAAATCCCAGAGCGCGCGGTCCTTGACGGGTGCGGCCGCCCGCTGCGCGTTGCCATCAACCACCGCATCGCCCGTGACGATGACCTGCGGCCGGTCGGGCACCGTGGCGCAGCCCGTGAAAGCGACAAGCCCCACGACAGTCAGGGTGGCCGTGAAGCGACGGCGGAGAAGCTGAACTCGAAGGAGCATCGGACGGAAAGCGGATGAAAAAGGCGGGCGCGGCGCAAGGCCGGCACCCGCCCATTGGAAAAACACCGATCGGGACCGGGCCGGTGCCTCAGCGGTAAGCGGCGTCCTCAAGGCCCTGTTTCTTGATCTCGGATGAACTCTCCCAAACGATCTCGCTCGTGCGGGCGTCGGTGAGCCGGAAGCTGTAGAGGATGTAGTCGCTCGTGCCCTGTGAGCTCTTGGTCGTCAGGCCCTGGAGTTTGCCGGTGAGAAAATAATCGGCCCCGCGAAACTCGACGACGTTGGGATCGGAGCTGGCCGTGACTTGGCCGCTGCGTTTCAGGTCCCGCTCGCGCTCAAGCGTCTTCATCATATCGCGGTCGAGAAACCGCACTTTGCCCATGGACTTTTCGTTCAGTTGGCTGCGGATCCGGGTAAGAAAGATGTCTTTGTTGATCGGAAAACGGGTCTCGTTCACCACGGGATCGAGCACGATGCGCGGCGCAACTTTGGCGGATGCGATCTCGGGAATGCCGAGGACGCCGCGGGCCATTTTGTCCGTGACGGCCACAAGATCCTGCGACTCGACGCCCGTGCCGGCGACGAAGCCGCGCTCATCGGCCTTCATCTCAGTGACGGGAACGCCCGAAGGATTTTGAACCCCGGTGGCGCAGCCGGTGAGAAACACGGCCGGCGCCGCCACGGCGGCAAGAGCGAGAATGCGAAAGGAATTTTTCATGGAGCTGGTAGTGGTAGAAACAGAAAGAGAGGGAAACGGACCGGCGCGATCAGTTCCGGCCAAACATGGAGTTCGCCGCGCTCATCGGGGTCGCGGGCGCAGGGCTGTTGTAATAGTTGTTGTTGATGATGGTCGTCGCCTGCTGCCCAACCGAGGTCGCGGGCGCGGCGGGCGCAGCCGCAGCGTTGGCCAACGTCGCGGCGGCGGCCTCGGCGGATTCAGCGCGGCGGGCGCGGCTCTCGGCGATTGAACCGATCAAGAGTCCGGCCCCGGCGCCGTAGGCGGCACCCCGCCAGGCGTTGTGGCCAAGACTGCCGCTGTTGTTACCGATGATCGCACCGGCGAGCGCGCCGAGGAAAAGACCGCTGCCGGCATAATTCGGCCGGGCGGCCACGTAGGTGTCGGAGGCATCGCAATAATAAACCGGCTCCGAGCGGTAAACGTAAGGCCGATAAAAGCTCGGTCGCGAAACGTAGCCGTAACCGTAGTGAGGCCGATGGAAATCAGAATAGAATACCGAGGGCCGATGATAGCCGGGGTGGTAGACCGTCGGACGATGCGCTTCGGCGCGCCGATTGGCGTGTCCGATTGCGCCTCCGACCAAAAGTCCGGCTCCGGCACCATAGGCCGCACCCCGCCATGCGCTATGCCCCAAGCTGCCGCTGTTGTTACCGATCACCGCTCCTGCGACCGCGCCGATGGCCACGCCGTTGACCGCTTCACGCCGGGTACTTTGCGCGTGCGACGGCACGAGCGCGGCCAGAGCCAAACTGAGAGAGAGAAAAGTTTTCATGTCGGGGAAAGAAGAGACGGAAAATGGCAGACACCCCGCTTTTCGCAAGGTTTCAGCCAATTGTTCCAACCCGTCGGCGCTCCCGATTCCGCGCATCCGGGCAGATTGTCATCTAATGGATGACAAACCGGCCGGGCTCGTGCCCTACGCGGAGGCCAGAAGCTTGGTCAGCTCGGGCACTTCACCCACGGGCAACTCGCGGCTGCCGGCATCGTCGTAAATGAAGATGGGGCCGGCCTCGACCGTGACTTTGCCGGCGTGCAGGCGCGCGACCGCACCGTTGCCGATGCCCAACACGGTTTCGCCCGGATTCACCCGGCGATAACCGCGGATCTTGTTCGCCCGGGCGGCATACTCGGGCTCGCCGACTTTGGGATGATGCGGATTAAACACACACGGGAACAGTCCCAGCGCCGCTCGGCTGGGCACGTCGACCACCGGGAAATCGTTGGTCGCCCCGATCACGGTGCCCGCGATATTGCAGCCTGCACTCGAACCGTTGAACACCGCTCCCGCCAACACCCGTTCGCGCAAAACCCCGAGCTGGCCCGTTTCATATAAGGTACGCAACAGCAGGAAGGTCTCCCCGCCGCCGACAAAAAACGCCTCCGCGTCCTCAATCTTTTTCAAGGCCTCGCGGCCTTTCCAACGATGCAGCGACTCGACGGCGTAGCCGTCGGCTTCGAACAACGGCCGCATCCTTTGCTCGACGCTATCCCAGTCCGCCGGCACCGATGCATGCAAAATCAGCAGAATCTTCTTTCGCGCCCCGTAGTGCAGCCGGTGCGCGGCGCTGACCGCAGGCAACAGTTTGCCGTCTTTCGTGATCGTCCCGCCGCTCACCATGGCCGAGACCAGCGGCGAGCGGTGCAGGTTGGGCGCCGCCGGGAAGGGTCCGGTCGCCGCCCAGAGCCGGGGTGCGCCGGCGGCGGTGGCAACCCAGCCGAGGGTTTTTAGAAAATCGCGACGGTTTGTGATCATAGGATGAAAAAATTATCGCCCCGCCTCGCGCGGCCAAAGCCCCATCGCGGTCAGCCGGGGCGTCAGATCAAACGTCTTCACCGTCGCGGCGACTTCCTCGGCCGTGCGGCGCTGCGCGGTGAGCTCGGGCGCATCGGCAAGGAACAAAGCGAGCGCCCCGATCGTCGCCGACGATTCGGTGATCATCTTCGCGTCGATCTTGTCGAAGGTGTCGGCAAAATCGTGATAGTAGCGCACGACCTCCCGGTCGATGTGCGCGCCAAACGTGATGACGTTCACTCCGTCGAGTTGGTAAGGCGTGTGGTCACTCGCGAGCCATGCGATGTTTTTAACGCCCTCGCGCAAGCGCTCAACCGGCAGGGTCGCCGCAAACCTCGTGAGCATCGGCACGAGCCGGTCGTCGCCGCAGGCATTCACCGACAGCGGATACCCGACCATGTCGAGATTCACCATCGCTGCGATCGGCTCCTTCCGCGCCAATTCAGCGGCATGCCGGGAACCCCAGAGCCCTTGCTCCTCGCCGTTGAACCAGACGAGTTCGATCGGACGCAGACGATCTCCCGGGTTCGCCGCGAGGTATTTGGCGAGCCCGAAGACTTGAGCGACCCCGAGGCCGTTGTCGGTCGCGCCTTGGCCGAGATCCCAAGAATCAAAATGCGCGCCGATCACGATCTTCTCCGCGGTGCGGCCGGGGAAACGCACGATCAGGTTCGACGTTTCAATTGGCATACAACGCGAACGCGTGTGCATCCGCACGCGCACGGTTTTCCCCCGCGCCAACAGCCGACTGATCCACCGGCCCTCTTCCTGGGCGATGCTGTAGACCGGAATTTTCAACGGTTCGCCGCCGAATGAACCGGTGCGGGCGAGCAACTGACCGCCACCTTCGCGATTGATAAAAAGCACGCCGCGCATCCCGCGTTCGCTCGCGGCCTTCTCGTAGAGTCCACGCGGAACCGTCGTGTTGGCCGCCAACAGGCCGACCTTTCCGCGCACATCCGCCTTCGCAAAATCAGCGTCACGACCCTGCCCGATGTCGACGACCTCGGCCTCAAACGGCGCGTGCGCCTGCGTGTATGAAAGTGCCGCCACGCGCAACCGCCGGGCCTCGGGCAGTGGCGCAAGCAGCGTGACCTCGTCATCGCCGCGCGCCCAGCCGGGCATCGTAAATTTCTGCTCCTCGGGTTTTAGGCCGAGCGCGCGCAGTTCGGCGACAAGCGCATCCATCGCCGCACGGTTGGCCGGACTCCCGGTGACTCGTCCGCCAAAGTCGTCCGACAATCGCCCGAGCAAGTCGTGGCCCGAGCGATCGGCGAGCAGCGCGGTGACGACCGGAGGGAGCGCAGGCTGGGCCGGAAGCTGGGCGGTGAAAATCAGCGGGAGCAGGCAGAGGGTTCGAACAATGAGGTTCATTTTACGCGGTCGGTGACGGACAAGGTGTTGAAATCGAGCACGCGCTCAAGTTGGCCGTGGGTGATCGTGAGCTTCCGGCCGCCCACCTCGGCGTTGAGGTGGGGGCCTTCGAAAAGTTTCCAAGCACGGTAGTCGACCGCACGGCCGTTCACCTGCGGCACGGTCCCGAAGGCGAAGGAAATTTTATTCCCGCGCAGCGTGGTCATTTCCACGGCGGGCAACGGATCGAGCTTGAACGCGAGCGGCAACGCGCGGATCGCCCGTTGAAAAGCCGCGAAATCCGCAAACTCACCGACCCCCGCCGCCTGCACAATCGTTCCGTTGTTGAGGTGCGGGCTGGTGAGCACCCGGCCGCCAAGATCGAGCCGTTCTTTGGCCCACCCGGACTTGTAATGAAGGTAGGGAATCCAATGGTAACCCGCGAGCGGCCGATAGGCGAGATAAGCGCGGCCGCCTTGCGCAAAGATCCAGCCGGAGGCGTCCTCCGTGACGTTGATGAGGTCCTTGGAAAAGAAGCCGTTGATGTGGGGAAACCGTTCGCCGGGCGCGATCGCGTAAAGTGCGATCACCGTGTCGAGGTCCTGAAACACCTGCTCGTAGGGCGAGCTGCCCATGAGCTTGTCGGGCGAATCGTAGGACGGCTTGCCCTCAAACGTAACCCCTTTGATCCAAGGCTCGGGGTAGGCGGTGAAAGACGACTGCAATGACCGGGACGACGAATGCGGGTGCATCGAAAACATCGTGGGGTGTTTCCCCCTCGGGTCGGGCTCGGCCCATGTGACGTCCCAGACGTGGGACTGGATCGGGTCGATGAGGCCGCCCGTCGTCGAGCCGACGCCGTAGTCGTGCCGCAGGTAATTGGTCTTATAAACGGGCGGTGAAAGCTCGTCGCTGTAACGCCAAAACCGGCGCACGCGGGCGCGGTCGCGCTGGATGAAGTCGCCCCTTCGGTCGGTGGCGATGCGGTAGATCACCTCGGGCAAGTGGTAGGTTTTGGCGAGCGGGGCGAAATAAAGTCCCCAGCCGCTATAGCCGGCCGTGGGCGGCGTGTTGCCAAACAAAAGCCAGCTGAAGAAGGACGTCATGGACTGCCATCGCTCGATCACCGCGCCTTCATCGGTGCGCGAATGGGGACCGCGGAGCACGCCGTTGAGCGAAGAGGTCGCAAGTTCGGCGAAGAGCCAGTCGAGCATCATGCTCGCGCGTTGGCGCATCGCGGGATCTTTCGACCAGTTGGCGAGGAAACTCAGCGGGATCGCATACTCGCCGATATAATTCGAGGTATTGAACTCACCTTGTCCGACCGTCGTGTTCGTATCGATCCACTTGATGAGAAATGCGCTGGCCTCGGCGAAATTTTCGGCCGAGGAGCGGCCGGAATACCACGTCTCGGCCGATTCATCGGGGTAAAGATCGGCCATGAGGTAGAGCGATGCGTAATACATCACGAAGTGGTTCTCGGTGTCGCCACGCTGCTGGCGGGTCGTTTTCCACGCGGTGCGGATCGAGGCCAACGCCTCCGGGGACAGGCGGTCGCGACCGAGGTAGGCGATGCACACGGTCGGAAACATCCAGAAAGGGCCGGTGCCGGGCTCTCGCATCAAATCGATCACGCGCTGGGAGCAGCCGGGCAGATCCTCGCCACGCACGATTTTCGCCGCGATCATGGCCAGATCAAGCCTCGCCGGATCGTCCGTCCTTGCCTTGCCTCCCGCCGCGGCCCAGCCGAGCATTTCGTCCACCCGGCGGACGTAGGCCGCACGACGCCGATCCTCGTCGACCTCCGGCAGCGTCGATGGAACCGGTCCTTCAAACGAGGGTTGGGCGGCAAGACGAAGCCCCACCAAGGCGAGCAACGGGAGAAGGCAAAGCGGGCGTTTCATCGGATAAAAAGGCGGCGGGATTACTTTACGGCCTTGGGCAGCAAGAGGAACTTCTTCACCGCCGAACCAGCCAATGCATCGGGGCGCCACGTCCGCCCGAAATCCGCCGACTGAAACAGCGTCTCCTCGACCACGCTCGCGAACAGCCGGCCCGCCGGATCGACGCCGACCCGCCAAACCCGGGCCCCAGCGGGCAACCCGGCGTTGCGATCGGTCCAAGTCAGACCCCCATCTTCGCTCGTCCACACGCCCCGGCCCCAACTGCCGATGGCGAGACGGTTGGGATTGGTGACGTCGAAGGTGACATTATAGAGCGGTCGGTCACCCGGGGCGGCGGGCACGTGGATCCAGGTGAGGCCGCCGTCGGCCGAGCGCCAAGCGCCCGCACTCTGAGTGACGGCGAACCAGATACGCGGGTCATGCGGGGATTGCTGGATGTCGGCGACCGTATCTTTCGTCGGCAGAACTTGGCGCCAGTTTTTACCCGCGTCTTCCGTCAGGTAGATCCCGATCTCGCAACCGGCCAGAACGCGCCCCGCGCGGGTGCGGTCGATCGCCAGCGCCCGCGTGAACTTGCCCCGCGCCGGCAGGCCGTGTTCCCGGCGCTCGAGGTGTTGGGCCCGGTCGGAGGAGAACGCGATGCCGTCGGGCAAAGCGAGATAGACGTGGTCGGGCGCGTTGGGATCGACGGCCACGTCGAGGCCTTCGGTCATCTCGGAATCGTTGCAGATGCGCCAGAGTTTGCCGCCGTCGAGACTACGCCAGAGGCCGTTGATCGTGGTGGTGTAAATGACGTTGCGGTCGCGGGGATCGAAGGCGAAGGCGCTGATGCCGGTGTCGTTATAACCGACATGCTGCCACGCACCGGCGTCGTCGCGCCGAAAAACGCCGTTGGTCGTGACGATTTTTGAGCCGATGACGTAGTTGCGGTTGATGTTCGCCGCGATGAAGAATTCATACTCCGGCGCTGCCGCCGCGATGAGCGCCGGCAGGGCACAACCGAGCGCGCTTAGGAGCAGATAATGGCGGATGTTCATGCGGACAATGGAATCACGGCGTAACGCGATCGGTGATGGTGACGGTGTTGAAATCCAGCACGCGCTCGAGTGCGCCGTGGGTGATCGTGAGTTTGCCCGAACCGACCTCGGCATTCAGGTACGGACCGGAAAAGAGCTTCCAACCGGCGTAATCGAACGTCGTGCCGTCGACGACCGGGGCCGCACCGTAAGTGCAGACGAGTTTCTTCCCGCGCAGAGTCGTAAACGCCACGCGGGGCGTAGGCTCGAGCCGAATTTCCAGCGGCAGCGCGCGGATCGCGGCTTTGAAATCGTCCCAACTCTTAAACTCGGCGACGGACGCGGCCTGGACGATCGTGCCATTTTTACCGTGCGGCGAACGCAGGCGTTTGCCGCCGACCTCGAGCGGCTTCCATTCGTAGGGCGCGAGCGGCCGGTAAGCGATGTAGGCGTTGCCGCCCTGGGTGAAGATCCAGCCCGACGCGTCTTCTTCAAAGCGCGCGAGGTCTTTAGAGAAAAAGCCATTGACCTGCTCGAAATTCGCGCCCGCCGGAACGTGGCACAGCGAGATCACCGTGTCGTCGCGTTGGAAAATCTGCTCGTAGGGCGACCCGCCGAGCAACTTCGACTCGGCGATGTAGGTGGGTTTGCCCTGCGACGTGACGGCAGCCGGCATGAAATCGGGTTTCTCCGTGAAATACATCATCAGCTCGTGGGCGCTGAAATGCGGTTGGTTGGAGAAAATCGTGTTATGCACCCCGCGCGGATCGGGCACGGCCCACGTCACATCCCAGGAGTGCTGCTGGATCGGCTGAAGGAGACCGCCCTGATCGGAGCCGACGGCGTAGTCCTTTGTAATATAGGTGGTCTTGTAAACCGGCGCGTTACGCACGTCGCTGTTGCGCCAGCGGTGCCGGGTGCGCTTGCGCTCGTAGTGCGTGTAAGTCCCGGCGCGATCGGTGCCGATGCGGTAGATCACCTCGGGCAGTTCGTAGTTCTTCGCGGCCGCCACGAAATAGATGCCCCAGCCGCCGTAAGCGACCGTCGGCGGACAATTGCCGAGCAACAACCAACCGAAGAACGACGACAGTCCGTTCCATTTCTCGAGCAACGTCGTGTCATCGGTGCGAGCATGCGCGCCGACATACATCCCGTTGAGCGTCTCTACGGCATAATCGGCAAAAATGTAATCGAGCATCATCCGCCCGCGTTGCCGCATCGCCGGGTCCCGGGCCCAGGTCGCGAGGTAGAGCATCGGGATCGCATACTCGCCGATGTAGTGCGTGCAGTCGTATTCGCCCTGACCGATCGTGGTCGTGAGCTCCATCCAATGGAGCAAGTAATCGCGCGATTCTTCGAAATTCTCCTTCGAACTTTTGCCGTTGAACCAGCGTTCGCCGGGTTCGTCGGGCCACTGCTGCGCCATCAAATAGAGCGACGAGTAATACATCGCCCAATGATTCTCCGTGTCGCCCCGCAGCGGCATATACGCGCGCCAAGCCTCCCGCACGGCAGCCTTGGCCTCGGGGGTGAGTTGGTCTCGGCCGAGATAGTAAATCGCCGTTACCGGAAACATCCAAAACATGTCCCCCGTGGGAACCTTCATCAGCTCGATCAGGCGCTCCGAGCACGCGGCGGCGTCCTCGCGCCGTGCGAGTTTGGACACGATTTCCCCCAACCCGAAGGTTTTGGGTTCGCCGGGCTTGGCCATCGCCGCGCGCCAGGTGAGCGCTTCGTCGATGCGCGAGAGATAGGCCGCGCGACGCAGCGAGGCGTCGACGATCACCGTGGCATCGGGCATCGGCCCCTTGAATGACGGCTGGGCCCGGGCGAGCGGCACGCTGAAAACGACGGCGAGAGCGAGGCAGGAGAGAGTCTTCATGGGCGCGGCACAAACGTAAGATTGAACGCAGTGGCTTTCTCAAAAAACGCCGGCTTCCAAGTAAGGCCAAAATCTTCCGAGACATAGACCGGTTGTTGAAAAGGCGAGGCATAGAGCCGGCCCGGCTGATCGGGGTCCACGGCGACGCTCCAAATCTGGCGGTTGGGCAGACCCGCGGTGCGATCAAGCCACGTGCGCCCGCCGTCTTCGGAAACCAGCAGGCCGGCGTCCCAGCCGCACAGCACGAGTCGCCGCGCATCCGAAGGGTCGAAGACGCCGTTGTGCAAGGTGTGTTTCTTCGGCACGCCGGCGATGGGCTTCCACGTAAGCCCGCGATCTTCCGACCAAAGCGCGCCGCTCGAGGTCGTGACGGCGAAAAATATTTTGGGATCGTGCGGCGATTGGCGCAGATCGTAAGTCGTCTCGGTGGTGGGCTGCACGAGCCGCCACGTGCGCGCACCGTCCTCGGTGAGATAGATCCCGAGCTCGGTGCCCGCGAGCACGCGGCCGGCCTGCGTGCGATCGATCGTGATCGTCTGGGTGTAGCTGCGGCGGATGCCGCCGTTCATCCGCGCCCACGTCGCACCGCGGTCCCTTGAAACCGCGATGCCGTCGGGCAAGCCCGCGTAAATGTGGTCGGTCGCGTTGGGGTCGATGGCGAGGCCCTTGGGCTCGGTCATATCCCAGCCCGTGAGAATGCGCCATGTCTTGCCGCGATCCTTCGAGTGCACGACGCCGTTGAGCGCGGCGAGGTAAAGCCCGTCGGCCGAGTGCGGGTCGCCGATCACTTGAAACATCCGGATATGGCCGAAGCCCACGTGCTCAACCTTGAGCCGGTCCGTCGAACGATAGACGCCGCTCAGAGCCGGCGTGCGGCCGCCCATGATCTGGCCCGGCCCGCTGAGCAACACGCTCAGATACAAATCGTGTTTCGGCGCGGCCGCCCCGATCGGCGCGTGGCCGCCGAGGGCCGCGAGCAACGCCGCGAAAAATAATTTCGATTTCAAGGTCTGCATAAAGAGAGTCGGCTCGCCTGCCCGCCGCGGATTAGCACATTCGACGCATGATTCCTTCCCTCGCCCTTCGCCTGTTCTGCATCGGAGCCGCCTGGTCGCTGACCGCCGGCGCCGCCGAAACGCAACCAACGCCCGAAGCCAAGCTCGCGGCGCTCGGTCTCGCCCTGCCCTCCGTCCCGCCCGTGATCGCCAACTACGTGCCGGCCGTGCGCAGCGGAAACCTCGTGTTTCTCGCCGGCCAGATCGCCCGCGGTGCCGACGGCAAATTTCTCGCCGGCAAGGTCGGCCGCGACTTCACCGAGGCTCAAGGCGCCGACGCCGCCCGCACCTGCGCGTTGCAACTGATCGCCGCGCTCAAGGCCGAGGTCGGTGATCTCGCGAGAGTGAAACGCATCGTGAAGCTCACGGGTTTTGTGAACTGCATCGACGACTTCACTGCGCAGCCCAAGGTGATCAACGGCGCTTCGGATTTGCTGGTCGCCGTCTTCGGCGAAAAAGGCCGGCACGCCCGCGCCGCGGTCGGCGTCAACGCCCTCCCGGCAGGCGCTCCGGTCGAGATCGAGTTGATTGCGGAAATCGCGACGCCGTGATGGCGCGGTGAGCGGGAAACGACGGCGGTTCATGGTGATGGCGATCAGAGATCGCGCATCGCTGCTCGGACGCCGACGACGACCCGCTCGCACTCGGCCGGCGAGTTGAAGACGTGCGTCGAGACCCGCACGGCGTTGAGCTTCTGCTCCGTCACCGGCCGGCAACGCAGCCCGTGTGTCTTCAAGAGATAGGTGAAAAAATCCCCGGCCGAGGCCCGGGGATGGCTGATCGTGACCATCGACGCCCGCAGCTCGGGACGAGCCGACGTGAGCACGACGAGCCCGGAAATTTTTGAAAACTCGGCGTGAAGATAGGTCGCCAGATCGCGGCCGTAAGCGGCGATGCGCTCGACGCCGATCTCCTTTTGCAACCGCACGGCCTCGGCGAGGGCGACGATCAGTCCGGCATTGCGGGTGCCGTATTCGTGCCGGGCCGCACCATCGACGTAGCGGATCTCGCCCGGCAAAAACGGCAGTTCGCCGGAATGCGAGCCGATGCCCGTGACCGCCACCGCATCGAGGCGCGCGTGGCGGATGAACACCGCGCCCGATTCATGGGGCCCGCCCAGCCATTTGTGTCCGCAAAAGGCGTAAGAGTCGCAGCCGAGCGCACCGAGGTTGACCGGAACCATGCCGACCGCCTGCGCCCCATCGACGTGAAACCAGATGCCGCGCGCAGCGGCGAATTCGGCGATCGCCCGCACGGGCAACACGAGGCCGTCGGTGCAGGTGATGTGGCTGACTTGAATGACCTTCGTCCGCGGGGTCACGAGCGCCCGGATGCGCGCGAGATTCTCCTCGGCGGAAACGGGGCTGGGTTCGAAGAGCTTCACCGTCACGCCGCGTTCCTTGGTTTGGTTGAACCACGGGAACGAACCGCCCGGATGCGCGTGCGACTCAAAGATGACCTCGTCGCCGGCGCGCAGACGGAGACCGGCGGCGATGAGGGCGTTACCCTCGGTGGCGTTGCGCGTGAAGCAGAGCTCGCGGGGCTCGGCTCCGACAAACGGTGCGACGATCTCCCGCGCCGGCTGGATCAGGTTGTGACCGGTCTCAGAATGCTGCTGGAGAGCGAGCATCGTCGAAAACACCGCGTCGAGCACGCGTTGTGAAGCCGGTCCGAGGCCGCCGCAGTTGAGGTAAACCGGATCGTCCTGCAGCGGAAAGTGCGCGCGCACGGCCCGCCAGAAGTCGGCCGAGGTCGACGTGGAAAAAGCGGGCAACGTCGCCGGGCCGGCGGTCGCCGCCCGGGCGGTGGATCCGGCGATCAACGCGCCCGCCACACCGCCGCCCATGCCTTGGAGAAATTGGCGGCGGTCGAGGTTCATGCGAGCGATTGAAAAGTCAGGGTGTGATCGGCGAGCAATTCGGCCCCGGGCGCGAGCACGAGATCGGACTCGGCCTGCAACGGGAAGGCCGCCAAGGGATAATTGCGCCGCACGAACCACGTCAACGGGCCGGAGTTGTTCTCGAAGCGAAGGCGCACGCGGCGCAAACTGCCGTCGAGCTGACCGTGCCATTCCATCCAGCGCGCCGAGGCCCCGTGCACCGCCGTCACGCCTTCCAGCCCGCCCTCGGCGACCAGTTTGATCGTGGGATCGAGGTGATCGTCCAGCAACTCGCGGGCCCCGCGAAACTGCAGCCCGTTATAGTGCGAGCCGACCATCCCGCCATGGGAGTGCGGGTTGCCGAGCGTGAGGGCGCGGCCGCTGACGTTGAACAAGTGACTGCGCCAACGCAGCGACCACGTCGCCGCGGCGGGATCGGCCGCGACGGCGATCTGCAACGCGCGCTCCTCGCGAAAAAGCGTTTCGCCGAGCCGTTTCCACTCCAGCGAATGCCTGAGCGCTGCGTTCTCCCCGGCCGCCTCAAGCGCGGTCCAGGCGACGTGATGCTGCGAGCCGTGATCGTCGCGCCATTTGTAGCCCTCGTCGCGGCGGCAGGTCGGGCCGCCCCAAAAGTTCGCGCCCGAGACCTGGTTCAAAGTGAAGCTCAGCGCGTGGTGCCACGGATGGTCGTTGGGCCGGAAATTGGTGAGGGTGTCCCCCGCCAACGTATTGACCGGATGCGCGTAGGGCCGCGGCGATTCGTTGGCCGGAGTCGTCGGCGCGTAAACATAGCGGAGCAAAACGGCCTCGCCCGCGAAAACGGTGACGGCGGAACCGGCGGCATGTTCAAGGCGGAGCGTCATACGCGGTCGGGCAAGAGCGGGAACTTTTCCGCGAACGCGCCGCCGGGGAACCGACGCACCGTCGAAGCGCCGTCGGGTGCGACCACCGTGACGTCGAGCCCGGCCGGAGCGGTGATCTCAAGGGCGAACGCGCCTTCAACCACGCGCCACGCCACGTCGATCGGTCCCCGCGGCGTGCACACCCGGCCGGTCGCGTGGGTCAGCCCGCAGCGATGCGGCGCGATGGTGACGCGTGCGAATCCGGGCGCCGTCGGCACGACGCCGAGGATGCGTTGGAGGAATTCGAGCGCGGGATGCGCGGACCACGCGTGGCAGAGCGAGCGCCAGTAGGAGTTCTCTTCGACGAAGGTCGTGAGGCCGTAATCAAGCGATTCGTGCCAAGGGCCGAGATACGTCGGCATCCGGTCGTAAAGCCCCGCGCGCACGAGCGCAGTGAAGATAAAATGCCAGCAGAAGAACGAGCCGGGCGCGAGTTTGGCATCGAGCGGGAAACGCTGGAAAATGCGCGCCGTTTCACGGGGTCCGGCGACTCCGGCGATGATCGCCCACGCGTTGCCGCATTGGGAGACTTCGGGGCCACCGGGACGATCAAAGTAAAGTCCTTCGCTTTCGCTCCACGTGAGCGCGTGCAACGCGACCCGCAGCCGCGCGGCCTCAGACTCGAGGGCGTCGATCTCGGCGGCGTGACGCGGGGCGTCTCCAAGTTGACGGAGAAGTTCGGCCACGTCGGCGAGCCCTTGGATGTATTGCGCGCTGAGAATCGTGGTCGGACCGGAATCGGCACCGGGCACGACGCCGCGGGGCCACCACGGGCACCAATCGGTGATGTTCCAAAACGGAAGTTTTGCGGGCAGGCCCGTCGCATCGGTATGCCGCCGATACCAATCCAGCACAGCCCGCACTCCGGGCAACAAATCGCGCACCGTGGCGGCGTCGCCGGAGCAAAGAAAGTAATCGCGGAGGTTCGTGATCCAATGCAGCGACCACGTCGGAATGATCTGCACGAGCCGAGACGGATAACGACTTTGGGTGAGGCCGTCGGAGAGCCGCGACCAGTCGAAGTGATAAAGCGCCTGCCGGCTCAACCGATAGTCCGCGGTCGCGAGCATCGCGATCTTCGAGGTGATCATCGTGTCGCCCGCATACTGCATCTGCTCGTAATGCGGGCAGTCCTCGAAGGTCTCGTGCGAGCAGAGCCGCATGGTTTCGATGCTCGCCGTCCACACGCGATCAAGGCGCGCATCGGAAGAAACGAAGGTGGCCGCGACGTTATAGGGGTAGACCGTAAAACGCTGGGTGACCCCGTGAATCACGAGGGGCACCGAGCCGACTTTGATCCGCAATCCGACGTAGCGGTAGGCCCGCCAATGCAGCGGCTCAAACACCTCGGGCGCCGTTGCCGTTCCGTGGCCGGCGGGTTCCCACACGTCGCACCAACCGGTAATTTTGCCGCGTCGATCGAAGGTCCAGCCGGTATTCTCATCGGCGAAATGCGACGCGAGATTGGCGAGCGACTGCTTGCGTCCCAGCAAAAGCGCACCGGGCGTCTCCCAAGGCAGCCGCAGCGCTTCGGCGTAGATCAACCGCACCGTCGCGCCCGCGCCACCGGACACCGCCAGCTGGGGAAAAGCCGAGGTCAGTTTCGCATGATCGAGGATCACCTCCACTTCCGTGCCGGCCGCGATCGTCACTGCGGAATCACCTGCGATCACACCGGCCCAACCGGCGGGAGCATCTTGGCCCCCGGGTACAAACACGTCTGAAAACCGCTCGATCGCTTCCTCGGCTAGCGGCGGAATCATCCGAGGGATCAGGCCGTAGGGACTGGTGGGATCACGGCGATTCTCGAGCAATTCGGCCTTGAACAACACATGGGCGGGCGCCCACGCCGAGTCGTCATGATCAGGGAGATTCCAACCCGGCGGGATCAACGCCGATACCCGATGCTCAAAATAGCCGAGATACCCCTCGAAGGTCGTGTTCTCATTTTGGAACCGGTGCGCCGTATCCACGGCCACCCGCCAATTCGCATCGGTGCGCAGATCCATCACTTCCGCTCCGGCCCGATTCCGCACCGCTCCTTCCAAAACGAAACCGCCGGTGTAAGTCATCACCGAGCATGGAGCCCCGAGCAAGGCCGGCCGATGCGCGACGTGCGACATGTCGAGCACGAGCGCAGCGAGCACGTTACGACCGGGACGAAGCTGGGGCGTGAGATCGAAGGTCTCGAAAAAATGGTGGTTCACGTCGCCCTTCGCCGGGCCACGCCCGATCAGCACCCCATTGCAGAAAAACAGATAGCGACTATCGCCCGAAACCGAGACGTCCAACGTCACCGCGGCAGGATCCGCGACCTCGAAACTGCGCCGAAACATCCGGACTTGGTAGTGCGACGGCGAGGAGGCATCACGCGCCGGCACCCCGTGAGAGCCCTCGGCGGACCAAATCCAAACAGCAGAATCAACAAAGGGTTTTTTTGGGGAATTCAATGGGTCGGTGGGTTGATCCAAAGCCGCCTCGGGCTCGGGTTGGCCTCTACCCCCGGAGAGGCGATGGATCCACGAGAGCAGTCGCAGCGGCGCTAGACCGAAACCAGAATCTTCTCGTCAATTTTCAGATTTCAATCAGTATTTTCTGTGAAATTTCATGAACAAGTCTTCTATTACCCCGCCTGCTCCGCGTCTCGTTCAATGCGCCTCCCCGTGGTCGATGCACGATTGGCCCTCAAAGCGCAGGGAATGGGCCTTGGACCAAAAACTGGATGCGATCAAAGAGGCAGGCTTTGACGGGGTTTGTGCCTACGTGTCCCCCGAGCTCAAGGCCGGAGCCGAGCGCCGCGGACTCGTGCTCATGAGCGGCTTTGATTGCAGCGATCTTGACGTTGCGCGGCCGCGACTCGAGGCCCAACGAGACCTCGGCGTTCACTTCATTAACATCCAGTTGCTCAACCATGATACGCCGCCAGCGAAAGCCGCGGCGATGGCCGTGAAGTTGATCAAACTCTCCCGATCACTCGGCCTGGGCGTGCACATCGAAGTTCACCGCGATACCTCCACCGAAACGCCGGAGAAATTCACCGAGATCGCCCGGCTATACCGTCGGGCCACGCGCCAGATTATGCCCGTCACTTGGGATCACTCCCACTTCGCGGTTTCGAAACATGTCATGCCAAAGGACTACTCGGCGCGCCTGCTGGCTTGGCCGGAGTCGATTCAGCACTCCCAGATGTTCCATCTCCGGCCTTTTAACAGCCAACATTGTCAGATCCCCGTGACCAACGGCCGGGGAAAATTCACCCCGGAATTCGAGGACTACATCGCATTTGTCGAAGACCTCTTCGCTCTTTGGCTACGCGGCCCCCGGCCCGGCAACACCCTCTGGACCTGCCCCGAGTTGGGCTGCACCCACGGTTACCATGTGAGCACGAATCCGCACCCGTGGCCCGACGCCGTCGCGGCCCGCGGCGCTTTCGCCAAAGCTTGGAGCCGCGCGCTGAGGCGCACGCCTTCTTTGTAGGACCTCCTCCCGGCTTTTTCGCGTCTGGGCGCCGTCACCGCTTCGTGACAAAAACCCTTGACCCTCACTTGGCAATTCAGCCTAATCATTCTGAAAATTTCAGATAACCCCGCATGCCCCCTCTGCTCATTGCCGACATTGCACGGAAGGCGAAAGTCTCGCCCGCTACCGTCTCCCGCGTCATCAACCAACCGCACCTCGTCGCGGCCGATCGGTTGGAACGCGTCCGCTCTGTCATGTCCGCCGCAGATTACGTTCCGACCCCGCTTCATCGCCGCCGTGGGCCCAAGTCCCGCTTGGCGACCCCGAAGAATATCGCGGTTTGGTTCGTGGGCGCGAAGAAAAACTCCAGTTTCAATTGGTTCCAAGACCAACTGCTCCAGACCCAGCACTCCAACGACCGTCAACGGCTCGAGATCAGCGTGCTCTTCACCGATACGCCGGACGATTTGCCCCGCGCGCTCGCTGAGCGCCAAGTCGACGGTGTGATCATCCAAGGGATGGAGCCGTCCGCCGCCTGCATGGCCAAGCTCGGCGACCTCCCGCACGTCTGGTTCATGACCCGGCGCTCGTTGTCGTTCCCCGGAGATTACGTCGAGCCGGACAACGACGCCAACGGCCGCATGGCCGCCAACTATCTTCACCAACACGCCCATAAATCCGTCGCCGTGATCGCGGCCGATCCCGGCTATAGCGCCGTCAGCCAACGCGTAACCGCGTTCGTTGACCAAGCAAAGACTCTTGGCCTCACGGTCCACAGCATCTTGGGAAAATCCAAACCCGTGAATTTCCTCGAAATCGTGCCCGTGCACGACGAAAGCGACGTGCTGGCCAAGCGGTTCTGTCAACTTTCCCCGCGCCCGACGGGGGTTTACGTGCCGGTCGATCATTTTTGCGGGTCGCTCTTCCGTTCGATGCGCCTCGCCGGCCTGAAATCTGACCGGGATTTTGAGGCGATTTTGGGTAACCTGAATCCCGTCATTTACCACAACTTGGACCACCTGCCCCCGGCGCTTGACATCAATCTTACCACCTTGGTGCGTAAAGTTGTCGATCACTTGGTCTGGCGCATCGACAACCCAAAAACCTTGGGCCGCATCGGAGTGTGCGTCGCCCCCACCCTCGTCCTCCCGGCCAGCCAAGCCAATCAGATGATTGCCTAAATCGATCTCCCCATTTTTTGTCGGTAGTCGGCGCGATTAAAACCGCGCCGAAAACCGGAAAATAACCAACCCCCACATATAACGATGAAACCAGATACCAGCACCGGATCGCCCAGGACCAAGAAATACTTGGCTTCCTGTTTAGCCGCGTTGATGGCGATGTCGGCCCCCATGGGCCACGCCGCCGACAGCGACGCCTTGAAGAAACTGCAGGAAGAAAATTCTGCCCTGCGCAAACGTCTTGCCGCCCTCGAGGGCGCGCCAGCCGCAGCGCCGGCAGCTCCCGCCGCCGTGTCATCGACCGGCCCGGTCGCCCCGGCCGCTCGGACACCCTTGAAGACCGACGAAGGCGTGCAAGTTCTGAGCGCGTTCGAGGTTAAAACCGACAAGGACTACGGCTACCTCAAGACCAACGCCGCGACCGCCACGAAGATCGGCATGGAGATCCAAAAGATCCCATTGAACGTCTCGGTTATCTCGCGCGAATTCCTTAACGATACCAACGCCCAGTCCCTCACCGACTTGTTCCGCTACACGGCGGCCGCGGCCGGTGATACCCGCTTCGCGATGCGTATTCCGGCTAACTCTGCGACCCCGCAAGGCACCTTCACGATGCGCGGTTTCGTCGTGAACAGCCTCATGCGTAACGGCATCTTCCGCTACACCTCCTACAACCTCGACACCGTCGAGCGCGTTGAGGTCATCAAGGGACCGGCCGCCGTCTTCTTCGGCCAAGGTTACCCCGGTGGCGTTATCAACTACATCAGCAAGCTGCCCCAGTTCAATCGTACGCAGGGCTCCATCACGATGACGCTCAACGACAACTCGGGTCAGAAAGTCGTGCTCGATCAAAACGTGGCCGCCAGCGACAAGCTCGCCCTGCGCGTGCTCGGCGTGTGGGAAGACACCCAAGGCGAACGTCGCTTTGAATTCCGCCGCAATTACAGCGTTAATCCCTCGATCGCCCTCGTCCCATTCGAGAGCGGCAAGGTCAAGATCACCGCTGAAGGCGAATTCACCCGCGAGCGCTTCATGCTGAATGATTATGACTGGATCTGGAGCGATTTCGCCGGCTGGAATGAGGCCGCCCGCACCGGACGGTACAACTCTTCAACCGCGACCCTGTCCAACACGATCACGGCCAATGCAGGCAATCTTCTGGCGGCCAACGTCGTTCAGAACACCACGACCCCAACGCTCGCCTACGCCACCTACATCAACAACAAGCGTATCGCGACCAGCGATTGGAGCCTGCCAGCCTACACCAGCGTCGAGCGCGGCGCCTACATCACCGACAAGAACGGCAAACGTTATCACGACGAAGCATTCAATTACACCAGCCGCGGTGCTGTCTTCAACAATGCCATCGAAAACTTCTCGGTGACCGCCGATCTCAGCCCATTCAGCTGGCTCGATGTTCGCTACAACTTCTTCCAAGAGAAGTCTGAGAATTACACCGTCGGCCAAGGCGGCGCGCTCACCACGCCCTACGCCAACGGCACGAACTGGAATGTCGGCCCCGGCAATCTTTCCGGCTATTATCGCTACGGTCAGACGCACAACGTCGACTCCGTGGTGAAATTCGATTTCCTGGGCGTGAAGAGCAAGTTCCTGCTCGGCGTTCAAAAGATCAGCCCCTACCAACAGTTCCTCGGTGGACAGACGTTCACCGACGCGCAATGGGCCTTCCTCCCGGGCGCGACCAACCCGACGTCCAACCCGGATTATGCCGGTACGAATCGCACGATCTACAACGCAGGTGCCGTTCCGGTTAACCAAGTCATCCGTCAGCGCGATGGATCGATCAAACCCGTTCGCCAAATCTTCTCCAACTTCGATCCTGGCGCGGAAATCTATCCCGACATCACGGCGTATCACCAAGAGGACCGCAACGCCCTCGACGGTTACAAATCCAAACAGATGTCGGCCTACATCAACTACCAAGCCTCGATGTTTAAAGATCGGCTGACGTTGCTCGCCGGCTATCGCGAGGAAAAGCAATGGGCCCGCGGTCAGTATCAATCGAACAACTATCCGTGGTATGTTTACTTCCCGGACATGCACCTCCGCCCGGACCTCTATCCTGAGAACGAGTGGGGTCACTCCATCAGCTACCAACGCGGTCTGCCGCAGGACCAAAAGGGGAATTCGTGGATGGGCGGTCTGTCCTTCGCGCTCACTCCTGAGCTGAGCATCTACGCTTCGAACTCCAAGACCTTCAAGTTCAACTCCGGCCGCGTCGGCGGTCTGTTCGTGGGCGATGAAGTGCTTTGGTACAACGAAGCCCGCGCGTTCGGCTTTGGCGGCACTCCCGGTGCCTCCTTCCGCTACCTCGGCCAAACGGTCACCTCGCTCGCTCAGTTCCAACAAATCCTCTCTGGACGCGGCGTTTACAACCTCATCAAGAACGAGCAGGGCATGAACTGGGAGTTCGGCGCCAAATACTCGAAGCAAGACGGTCGCATTGTCGGCACCGTCTCCTTCTTCCGCGGCGAGCGCGAAAACCAGATGCTCGACGACGGAGCCAAGCAGGCGAATCTCGAAGAGCCGCTCAACTTCAGCACGGAGCTCTTCCCGGTCGGCTCGCCTTACCGCAACACCCGTCTTCTGCGCTGGCGCACGACCGATCTCATGAATCAGGTCGAGGGCACCGAAGCCGAAGTCATCTGGACTCCGGTGCGCAACTACCAGGCCGTCATCAACGGCTCCTGGCTGTGGTCCGCCAAGACGGTGTATGACAAGACCCGCTCCGCCCCCGGCACGGCGGCTTACAACGCGTCCACTCCGGCCGCCAAGGTTGCCTCCGACATCTACTACAACGCCCGCCTCGAGAACGTCCCCGAGTTCCGCTTCAACATCTTCAACAAATACACGTTTGTTGATGGCGTCGTGAACGGCATGGCCCGCGGTCTCAACGTCGGTCTCGGTGTACGCTACTCGTCCGAGACGGTCGTTTCCCGTTCGGTGGACTGGAATCCGTTCAAGGGCGGCTATCAAGCCGGTGACTACCTCGTGTTCGATGCGACGGTTGGCATGCCTTGGGAAGTGTTCGGCTATAAGTTCAACAGCACCCTCGGTATCTACAACGTGACGGATCGGAAATACTCGGAAGGCTCGTTCGCGCTCTCACCCGCGCGCAACTTCATCTTCCGGACGACCCTGTCGTTCTAAGGTTTCAGGTCCCTTCGGGGCCTGATCGCTTCTTCAGCGGAGCCCTTCACCGGGCTCCGCTTTTTTGTGCCCGGATTTTCCGAACCTCCTGTCCGAACCATTGACGCGAATTTTTCTTGGATCGTAGATTGGGCTCCGTCGAGCGACGCCCCCCGCACACATGATCTTGCCCCCTCCCTGCTTCGCCTCCCGGTTCGCATGAGCAACTCAGGGAAATCGCTCGGGCCGTTATCGGCCGGATGGCACGCCGTCAGGGATTTTTCAGGTCTTGCGCCGGGTGCCAGCACCCTCTGGCCGCGCTGGGCGATGTTGCGGGCGGTGGGGGTCGTTTTCGTCGTCATTTTTTCCGGGATCATCGCGGAGAGTGGCGCGCTGATCGGGCCAAACGGATTACTGCCTCTGCCCCGGCTACTGGAACAAGCCCGCGCCGACCATACCGGCGTGCTCGATACCCTGCTCCATCGACCCAGTCTGTTTTGGATCAATGCCGATCCGGCCATGATCGCAGCCGTCGAGTGGGGCGGATTACTGGCCGCCGTGGCCCTCGTGTTGAATTTTTTTCCGCGACTCGCACTTTTCATCTGTTGGCTGGCGTTGCTCTCGTTCGCGCGGGTGTGGGTGATTTTCTCGGAGCCGCAGTTGGACTGGCTGATGCTCGAGGTTGCCTTGTTGTGCATTCCTTTTGCGCCCGCCGGCCTTCGCCCCGGCTTGGGTGGAGCCTCACCGCCGTCGCCCCTCGCCTTGTTCATGATGCGCTGGCTGTTGCTCAGGGTCATGTTCGGGCCCGGGCTCGCCAAACTCATCTACGGCGATCCGCACTGGCTGAACTTCACAGCCATGGACGTGCTCTACGAATCGGCTCCAAGCCCCACCATCGTCGGCTATTTCAACCATCACCTGCCCCACGCCTGGCACGTCGTCGAATGGGTGCTCACGTTTGCCGCGGAAATCGTGGCACCGTTGCTCGCAGTCTTTGGCGGACGCCGGGGCCGCTGGATCGCGCTCGTGAGTTGGACCGCGCTTCAGGCCGGCATCCAACTCAACTGCAACTACGGCTGGCTCAACACCGCGGCGATCGGACTCGGCCTGCTGTTGCTCGACGATCAGATGCTGACCCGGACCACCGGATTTCTTCGCCGGCGTCTTCCCGCTTGGTCACTACCTGCTCCCGCCGCACCCACCCCCGCTGCCACCGGTCTCGGGTGGAAGAAAGTCGCGGTCGCCACCGGCCTTTGGGCGCACTTCGCGCTCTCCATCGCGGTTTATTGGGACAAAGAAAGCGTCCCGCCCGTTCTTCTCACCCATGGCAGCAGCAACGCTTTCAAACTCTATGCCCACATCGATCCCGTGCATCGCGTAACGGAGTTTACCGGCTCCAACGATGGCGGGCGCACCTGGCGAGCCTACGAGTTTTTTCACTACCCCCAACCATTGGATCGGATGAGCGGCTTTATCGCCCCGCACTTTCCCCGCTTTGAAGGCACGCTTCAAATCGTGCTCGCGACCCGCCCCGAGCCTCACTCGATCTACGCCATCGTAGCCGGCCACCTGCTCGCCCAGAACCCCGAGATCGTCCGGCTTTTCCGAGAGAATCCGTTTCCCGACCGGCCGCCGCAGATGATCCGCATGGCGACCTACCGGTATCGATTCACCGATCTGGAAACCTATCGGACCACGGGAAATTTTTGGCGCCGAGAGTATGAGGGTGATTACCTCCCGATGATCTACCTGAACGAGCGCCAAGAAATCGTCCGGGCCGAGTCGGAAATCGCGGTCACTCGGATCAAGGCTCACTACCAGAACCCGGATGCCCAAAATCGCCTCGGCCTCCATCTCGTCAACGGCGAGCTCGGCCTCAGCCGCGACCCGGTCCAAGCCGCCGGTTGGTTTCGTCGGGCGGCGGAACTGGGTCTCGCCGATGCACAATTCAATCTCTCGCTGTTTTTGCTAAATGGCGACGGCGCGCGGCCCGATCTGCCGCAAGCCGCCCTCTGGTGCCAACGCGCCGCCAAACAGGGTCTGACGAACGCCCAAGACTTGCTCGGCCTGATGTATGCCCGGGGCGACGGCGTGCCAAAAGATCCGGTCGAGGCACTCGCTTGGTTCATGGTCGCGGCAAATCTCGGCCACCAGGAAGCGGCCGGTCGGGTCAATTCGCTCAGGTCATCGCTCCGGCCACCCGCCACCGCCGAGGCTGAGAGCCGATTTCGAGTTCTCCGCGCCGAAGTCGAGGTCGGGAAAAAAACCGCTGAATCCGCCAAAGCGCCGATTCATCGGTAGTGTCCGGAGAGTTCAGCAAAAAGCCGAAGCATGGTAGCTGCGACCATCTGCTGCGCCCGCTCGTTGAGCCACGCTCGTCGACGTTTTGTTCGACGTTCGTTCCTGCCTAAAATTTGGGGGGCAATGCCCCGATGAAAATCTGCCGCGCCGGGGCCGTCAGCGACGAGTGCACTTGGGACAAACCCACTTTTTCGTAACCTTCCCTGTTATCCACCCGGTGATCCGTGTTAGTGAACAGCCCCACCCCAGTCCAACGAGCCCGATGTTCCAACGAAACCCTGAATTCTGTCGGCGGGATCTCCACCCGCCGCACCACAAAGAAAAAGCCAGAGTCGATGGCGTCGGGTCGGCCATGCACCTCGGCCACATCCGGCCGGCTTTGCTTGCGACCCCGAAAAACATACTCTCGGTCGGCGGTTTTCAAAACTAGATACGGCTCAAACTGCCGACCCCATTTTTTTTCGGGCAACATAAAGCCCCTCACGTGCAGGCGGCGCTCCCCCAAGTCCAATTCCTCTATGTGATAGACCATTGATCGTTCCTTTGTCGGGCCACGTTTTACGATCGGAACCGAAGTTCGGGCCTGCAGCCGGTAAATGCCTTTCTCCAACGCCGTATTTAAAATTTGGTCAGCCTGCGTATGATCGGGGTAAATCGGATATGGAGCCCCGCCCAGCGTCAGCCACTTGTCGTAGTAACGGATCGTCTCAAGTCGCCGGCGGAAAAAATCCTCGGCCACCGGCAGGTATCGGGTCGATGCGACCACATTGAAGGCGCTCACACCCAAGGTCACCGGCAATGCCCACTGCAAGAACCGGTGCTTCGGCACGGCCGTCTCGGCCAAGATCGTGAGCAACGTCGCCCAAAACAGCGCGCTTTGGACAAAATACCTCGGTGCGATCTGAGGCGCGGCGAGCGTGAACCGGCC
>SXGQ01153918.1_pt1 | contig 39485 bp, 55 predicted proteins | sample 3178371 | NCBI WGS metagenome assembly SXGQ01 (sample SAMN11356859, study PRJNA531348) | freshwater metagenome | isolation source: freshwater sample F1-20 | place: China: Fuxian Lake, Yuxi | collected 2017-12-25
CGGGGGAACGACCCACGAGGCGCACCCCCCTCAAAGGGACCCGCGAGCTCATCGCCTGGCCGTCCTCATCGCAAGCGACCATGCCTGCTCGAGCTGGGCCGCGATGTTAGCCGCGACGACCTTTCGCCCTATGCCGGGCAGGTCGAGGCGGGTCTTGTAGGGCTTCGGCTCGCTGAACGCCATCAGCATGCGGATCTTAGGGCCGACGCGCTCGTATATGCCATAGCCTCGGGCGCTGTTGGTTTTCCCGCCCTTCGGCTTGCCGATGAAATACTTGCCCTTCTTGCTCTGCGCCTGAGCCGTGATGCGCTTGATCGTTGCCAGGCTGACGTTGCCCTGCGCGTCGAGCTTGACGTTGCGGGTCGGCACGAGCTTGCCGGCATTGGCCTGCTCGTCGGCGTTGGTCTCGGCGTCGACCCGACGCTCGAACCCTTTGACCCGTCGCCCGCCGCCTTGCACGCCGAACTTGAGGTATCGCGCCTGGTTGCGCTTGGCGAACACATACGCGGTTAGGTCCTGCTTGCGTGCAGCCTGGATCGTGAACGCTCGCCTGGTCCAGGCATTCGGTCGATCGAACGCCACCGGGATCTGGTTGGTGACTTCCGCCTGCACCAGCTTTGCCGTGCTCGTCAGCGCCTTGGCAATAGCAAACGGTGCTTGCCTGCTCGAGAACTGCTCGAGCTTTGGCAGCATCTGCTTGATGTCATGCTGCACGATGATGTCCATCGGCCGATGGTAGCGCAAAAGCGGAAGTCATGTGCGGGGATATGCGTGAATGTTAGTGAGTGCTCACATACACGCGCGGGAATTGGTCAGGACAGGCTGCCCGGCAAATGTTGACATTGTTGGGATGCGCGCGCGGAGAGAGAACAATGTATTTATAAGGAACAAAAAAAAGTGTTGTGTTCTTATTCCGCGCACGCGTCCCAACATTGTCAACAATTCTTTCGCTTTTGTTGACATTGTTGGGAGGCCAATAGAAATGTTGACATTGTTGGGAGGGTTCATCGTTTCCGCAGTTCGTCCAATTCGTCGCGGATTTTGTCTCGGCGCACTCGTTCCAGCTGGGCCAATTCCGCAAACCTGGCGTGAACTCGACCGTTCACGGTCCAAGCAGTCGCCCCGCGCCGGCTGAACTTGTCGCCGTCAACGGGAACAACCCAGGACGAATCCTCGAGCGCCTGCATAATCCTAGACCTCTGAAAGTCGGACATGCCTCGCCAGTTGCGATAGTGCTGCAGCAGGTCGCGGTTGCTGATCGAGTTGGCCTGGCGGGCCAAAATGTAGCCCGCAATCCACCGAACGTGCTCGGTGTCGCCTGATGCACCCATAACGTCGGTGTAATAGGCGAGAGCATGCGGCAGAAGGAATCGACGCATCAACCGATCAACCTTCGAGGCGGTATCACCCGATACCCGGACCGTCGCAGGGTGGACGTGAGCGGCCGCGCAATCGATCGCATGAAACGTCAGCAGCAGTCTAGCGAACAGTCCGCTCCACTTGCTAAGGTGAAACCGTAGTCCGCCTGGCAGCGGCTGATAGTCGGCAAGCTCTGTAGCGTACAGCGTGAGCTGCTCGCGTATGCAGTGCGCTTCCTCAGTAAGGGTTACGACAGTCTGGCCAGGCTGTATCGCATAGAGGTGATCGACCAATGCAGCGAACGCTTTAACTGCGTCCGCGTTCTCTGCTCGGTCCTGCTCCGGTCTATTGCGACCGACAACCACCATGAACCGCTGCATTAGGCCATCGTCGGGCATATTTTGGGCGATGCGCCTGATCGCGTCAGGCTGGATGCCGCCGATCATTGACACTGACCAATTTGGGATCTTGATACTGCCGCGCAGCACGCGGTCCACGACGCGCCCGCCGCCGTTGTAGGCTTCCAGCCAGTGCGCCCGGTCCTTCCCGCCTGCCTTGTTGCCAGAGTAGGCGTCCATTGCCCCGAACCAACCCGAAAGTTCGTCCTGGATGCACAGCACGCCGCGACTGTTGGTCTTGAGTATCTCGGACAGCGCCTCGACGGTGATGTCCTCGACAACCATGCGCTCATTTCGGGCAGGTTCGGGCGGGGTCGGATGCTCGCCGGTTTTCTTGGCCTCTTTTTTCGCGTCCTTGTAGGCTTCCATTTCGGCCGCATGCCTCGCCTGGTCGCGCTCGTTGGTCTCGTGCAGATCCAGGTCGATCTTGCGCAGTCGGCGCGTCGCACGTTTAATGGCGGGCGATTTCTTGATCGATGGGGCTCCGACAATTGCGCACCATAGCCTCGCCGACTCTGTCCAACTGGTCTCGTGCCGCTTTGGCTGGATGCGAACGTCGTCGTGCAAAGCGGCCGCGCAGGTCACCAGCGCAGGGATCGCGATCATAGCGGGGTCGACGCCGATGAGGTCGCCAGAATCCAGCGCGTAGGCCGCAATCGCGTCTGGAAGCATGTCCAGCTGCATCGGTGGCGCGGCGAGCTCCTGAAACACGTCGAGCGGCTCGGTTTGGTCCGCAATAGCAGGCGCTGCGGGGAGGATCTCGCCAGTGTCCGGGTCGATCCTATCGGCCGCGGGCTGCCGTTGCTGCACCGCCGGCGGCCTGGTCATGCCCAGCAACTGCGCCGCAGCCCTTGCAGCAGCCCGCGGGTCGCCCTGGTGCTCGTAGTGCGCGAACAGGTCGAACGGCGCGACCGGTTGCCCAGACTCATCGGAGCACAGCGGATCCGATGCGTGATGGATCCATGCCCGGTTAGTGTCCTCCCAGACGACGACGCCAGGCAGCTTGGTGCTCGAGTGCGGCGACAGGTAGCGATTGCCGGCGCGGGTGTAGCCGTAGCGCTGCAGGTGCTCGGCGATCGAGTGCGCCTGGTCATAGGCGTCGATCACGCTGTCGCCCTGCTGCTGGACCGGCCGCGGTGGCGGTGTCGGCCGCTCGCGCTTGGCCCAGGGGCAAACCGCCTGCAGCTGCGGCTTGAGCGCGTCCCAGTTGGACCAGAGCGCCAGCAGGTAATCGGGCGGTGGTGGCAGCCCTGCGGCAGAGCTGGGCCGTGTCAGCCATATGTAAGGTTTGCCGGTGTCGGGATGGATCGATGGCGGCAGCACGTCCTGGCGCTGTTGCGTATCGGCCGCGCGGATCTCCCAGATCACGCTGTGCCCGGATCCGTCCTGCTTTGGCCAGCGCAGCGCGTGATACTGCAGCTGGGTACCATCAGGCACCCGGAACATGACCCGGAACCCGCCAGGCGAGCCCTGGATGGTCGGATACTTTTCGCAGAGCTCCTCGAGGTTCCAGCCGAACTCGGCGAAGATCAGCCGCGTCGCCTCGAGATCGTCGACATCAAACGAGCAGACCCGGCTCGGGCCGAGTGCGACGCCGAGGTTATGGTCCGGGTGAGCGGAATAGTAGCGCCGGGCCTCGTCCGGGTCCGAGATCACCAGGTTGCCCCAGTTCTCGGTTAGTGGGCGCTTACTTCGTGGCGGCAGCGGCACGATCGACATGCCCAGCTGGCTGACGTAGCTAGCCGCGTAATCGGCGACGGTCGGGCTCATGGTGTCTCGCTCCGATGTTCCTCGAGCTCGCGTCGCATGAGGATGGCGACCGATTCGGGAATCCGACTGTAGCCGTGCCGCCAGTTGACGACAGTCTGGTCAGAGACACCGAACCACTGCTCGATGTCCCGGTTTTTCAGTTGCAGACGTGCCTGCAGGCTGCGGAATTCATCGGATTTCACTCTGATCCCTCCGCTGTGGATAGTATCGATCCCACTTCGCTTGATACTCGGCGAGCTCGCTCGGCGGGGTCCAGCCGTGTCGGCGCCAGGTAGCGGTAACGTCAGTCGCGGCGCCAGGCGTCCAGTGAAATTCGGGATCGGTCAGTCGGTGCGCGGTCATAGTGGTGCGTCCTCCAATGGGTAAGGGTGAAGCGGTGGGGTGCGAGCTGGTATCAGCTTCGCAGGGAATGGCCAGATCAGCTGATCAGCTTGCGGATCTCGGGCGTGAGCTTCGGAAGCGGCGCCCAGCCGATCCACCAGGGATCGACCTTCGCCAGCTTGCCGACCTGGGCGCTGCCGGCGCGGTTCAGTAGCAGCACCCGCTCGCCCGTCGGGCATGTCGTGATCGGTTGCCATGTTGTCTCCTCGTAGAGCGGGCGCCAGTTGGTGCCGAGCCCTTGGTTATCCCAGCGGATGCGCATCGATGCGGTGTGGAACCAGGCGGCGGGTTTCATTTCTTCCTCACTCCTAACCATGCGAACGGAACCCGCGGGCCGAACCCTGAGAACGTCAGCCGATTGACGCGGGCGTACATCGCATTCCGCACGACCGCCTTGCCGTCGCCCGGCACCTTGGCGTGCTCGACGTGGTAGTCGATGATGCCCTTGCAGTCCGCGATCAGCTGATCGACTATGTCATGCACAGTTGTTTTGATCATTTAATTCCCTCGATATGTAGCGCAGCTCAACCACCCGAGCGCACTCGCGCAACTTGCTCGGGTTGGTCCTGCGCATGACTTCGACCGCAATGGCCAGGAATGTCTCGACCTCGGCCCGCTCGTCATCGCCCCAGCCGATCAACTCGGCGATGCACTGCTTAAGGCGCTCGTCCTTGAGCCTGGCGGCGGTCTCGACCAGGTACTCGAGGTCATCGCGCGACAGGTTGCCCCGCAGCTGGACCAGCTCCTTCATGCGGGCCGCGATCATGTCGACGGTAATCGACTGCAAAACGGTTTTGCGGCTCATCTGATGAGCTTCCCGTTCGGGTCGCCGCCTTCGATCGACAGAGTATCGGCCGGCACCTCATAGGTCGACCAGCGGTGATCGCATTCGGAACAGTCGCGCAGGCGCCAGCGATAGCCGAAACGGGTGTCGGGGCGGGTTTCTTTGACCTTAGACTGCCAGGATCCGCAGGAGGGGCATTGGCTCATCACCCCCTCCCGATCACGAACGGCGCAATCAGCAGGATCGGCAGCAGTGCCCAGGCCGAGCCGGTGGCGAAAGCGGCCCCAAGGCCGCCTGCGAGTAGTAGGAATGAAAGGGTGCGCATGATCATTTCGGCGCCTTTGCGGCAGCGAGCACAGCGCTGTCGACCCAGTCGCAAATCTGAACCGGAACGCGGCCGTTTTTCTGCTGGCGGAAGTGATACAGGTTCGCCAGGTGGCAGAACGTGTTTCCGTTGCGCTCAGCGCCGACACCAATGACGCGCCAGGCGTGACCGGCGTGAACCAGTGTGTGATCGATCTTTGGATGCATGCTCGACTCCTCGGTTTGCCCCGCGACGTCCGCGGTGTCGAAATAATGCCAAGGTTTTTGGCTTTTGGGTTGATCCGAGGGGTAAGGAAAACCCTAACCGTTCCAAAATCTGACGATCGTCAATGCTTCCTCGGGTGATCGGGCGATGCCGGCCAGGCCGCCGCCCAGCTGGACCTGTCGGATAAAGTTTAGCTGCGCCTCTGTCGGCCGGCCCTTGGGTGCCTTGACCTCTAAAGCCGTGAACACGCCGAGCATCGTGCCGACCATCTCGTGCGTGATAAGCACTGGCGTCCAGCCGATCAGGTCCGATCCACCAGGATTGCCGACACCGTACCGGATAACGCGCCCGGTCTCGTCACGGTATGCGCCGACGTTGTTCCGGTGCATAACGACGCCGGCCCGCGATAACGCGAGCCGGATTCGCTGCTGAATGGCGGCTTCACTCACCGATGAGTCGATCGATGTACCAGCGGGCCTTGCGCAGATCCTCGACGCCGCCCTTGTGCTTCCACCGCCAGAGGTACTTGATAGCGTTGGCTGTGCAGACAGCATCGAGGCCCTGCAGGTCGATTGTCGCTGCCGCCAGCGCGTCGATGCACTCGATGTTTCCCCGCGTGTAATGCGGTGGATGGTTGACGTTATCGGCCTGCTTCGGCCTTGAGCGACTGGCCTCGATTTCCCGCCAGGCTTCCTCCTCTTTGGTGTATTCGTCCATGTTAGTCCACCCGCCGATTAGCTTGCTCACCGGTTTCCTCAATAATTTTGAGTTGATGCTGCAGCAGCCGCACCTCGGCCAGCGCGTTCGCGGCCGACTTGCGTGCTGCCGGGATGTTGCCAATGGCTGCGAGCTGCAGAGCGTTGTCGACGTGCGACCGCAGCAGCTCAGTGATGTTGTGAAGTTGTTGGTTCATGTCAGGATTGGTCAGAACGGGATCGAGCTGTCATCAGATGCCGGCCGCTGCTGTCGCTGCGGTGCCTGCTGCTGCTGGGCATCGTCGCGCGGCTCGAACAGCGACACCATCACGCGATCCTTGCCCTGCTCGCGGGGCACTGCCGCCAGGTTGATCAGCGGATCGAGCAGCGCGTAATGGCCGCCGTCGTCGCTCTGCATGATTACCCCGATGTTCTGGTATCGGTTCTTCTGCTTCCCGTCGCGGTCGGTGTAGCTGCCGGTCTTGACTGCCATGTCGTATTTCTTGCGTGCCATCAAAGTTCCCCAAAGTTGATAAAAATCCGGCGGATGCGCCGCCGGTCCGTTGTCTCTCCAACTGTCCGCCATTGCCCCGCCAGGAGGAGACAGAGACGGTCAATGACTGCGGGTGTTATCTAGCCACCTCCCGCTGGGCCCCCATGGCGGGCAGACCACTGCCGCGCAATGTCTCGCTTGAGCCGATCGACCGCAGCAGCGCCGCGGGCCTTCTCGACTCGTTCCAAGTAGTCGCGCCGATCGCGCAAAGTCGGCATGTCGCAGACGACACGCGCCTCGCACTCGGCCCGCCAGTCCTCGCACTGGTGGCAGACGACGCGACCGTCGAGCAGGGTCTTGACCGGGCCGGTCTCAAGTTGGGTGCAGCCGAGGCAATTCATGGTGGCGTCACCGTGTAGCCCCGCCGTTCGAGCAGCTGCAGCGCCTTGGTGATCCGCATGTTTTCGATGCCTTCGTCGGTAGTGCCACCGCTCCCAGGCTTGCGCCCGCGGTGCGGCTGATAGTCGACAGGCCCGGCGCCGTAGAGCGTGGTGATCGTCCTGGCGTATCGAACCTCGCTGCGAGGATTAAAGTCCCGCTTTGCCACAATGGCACCGCACGCCAGCATCCGCGCGAACGTCTTGCCGGTGAAATTAGTCCAGCCTGCATCGTGGATCTCTTTGCGCGTCCGCGGCCCGACGGCCCGCAGCCAGCGCTGAAACTCTAGTGCTTTTGTCACGTCCGTATCCCCCGCGCGGATCTGACCCGCGCCATGTTCCAGACCCAGCCCATGCTGTAGCCCCGCTCGGCCGCGATCTTCTTGAGCTGCTCGATCGTCCGCGCCTGGCGCACTTCGTCTCGGTGCCTGCGCTTGACCTCCTGCAGCTCGGCGAGCTCGCCGGCCCGCTGCTCGATCTTGGAGAGCTTGCGCGGGTTTACGTGATTGCAAGACGGGCACTCAGGCGCCGGTTCGTATACATAGAAGCATTGCGCACACTGCCGGACCGTCGGCACGTCCTCGCCTGGCTCACGGTGGCGCTGGCGGGCGCCCTCGAGCGACCAGTCGCGGGGCTCGGTTGGCAGGCCGTGCTCGAATGCGTTGCCGGCGTGGTCCAGCACGATTAGCTCGCGCTTGCCCGGTGCGATGCGTAGCCCCCGGCCGATGCTCTGCAGGTACTTGGTGAGCGACTTAGTCGGCGCCAGCAGGATCACAGCGCCGATGCCTGGCGCGTCGACACCCGCGACCCAAAGCTGGCAGTTGACGACGACATCGAGGTCGCCCACGTTCAGACCGTGTAGCGCCTCGCGGCGCTCGGCCTCGGGTGTATGCCCGCCGATCGCGACGGCGCGGTACCCTGCCTGGGCGAACTGGTCAGCGACGTCCATCGAGTGCCGGATGCTGGTCGCGAACACGACCGCGGGCCGGCCATGCGCCAGGCGCCGGTAATGCTCGATCGCGTCGCCGGTGATGCTGGGCCGGTTCATGCGATCGGCGAGCAGGCCCTGGGCGTACTCGCCCGCCACCAGGCGAACGCCCTCGAGGTCTGGCCGACTGGGCGCGAAGTAGCGGATCGGCACCAGCAGCTGCTGCGCGATGAGCTCGGCCGTCGTGCAGCTGGGCACGAGCACGTCGAACATCTCGCCGAGGCCGCGGCCGTCCAGGCGCACCGGCGTCGCGGTCAGGCCGAGCAGGTAGGGGCGGCCGGCGTCGTTGATCACCCGCTGGTAGGTGTCGGCGACCGCCAGGTGACACTCGTCGATTACGATCAGGTCCGGCTTGCGGTACCGGCCCAGTCGTCGCGCAGCGGTCTGCACCATGACGACCTGCACCGGGAGGTCCGGCGCGTCGGGCCGGTCGGCCATGATGTAGCCGTGCTCGATGCGCTCAGCGGTGAGCTTGGCTGACGTAGCGTCGAGGATCTCGCGCAAGTGCGCCAGAAACCAGACGGTGCGACCCTTGGCCAGCGCGTCGCGGATGATGACGGCGGCCGTATGCGTCTTGCCGCCACCGGTGGCCATGACCAGGACCGGCGCACGATGCCCGGCGCGATAGGCGGCCCGCAGGTCGTCGATCGCCTTGACCTGGTGCAGGCGCAGGGTCATCCGGTCACCACCGCCCAGACCGCCAGGACGAACGACCGCACGACACCGTAGCCGCGGGCCCGACGGTAATGCCGGTAATAGATCCCGATCATGTGCGCCCCCGTAGCCGCTCGGCTGCCTGCTCGAGCCGGTGGATGGTTTCGGCGCGGGGCTTGACCTTGCCGTGATACCAGCGGGAAAGCGTTGCCCACCCGATCCCGGCCTCACTCAGCAGATCACCGACGTTCACCCGCGCATGGAATGCCAGTTCACGGATGCGCCATCGGAGTTCTTGATTTTTCACCGGTTCGCCCTTTTGGGTTTCTGTGGATTGCTGCATTCTACCGAACGAATATCTTCCCAGCGGGGGAAAATTAGGAATACAATCCATCCGCCGTGAATTGCGGTGAACCTACAGAGGGGGAAATATGGATCCTGGAATATATGCAGACATCTCGAACGAGCGGTATCACTCGGGACCTGGCATCTCGCAGTCAGCACTATCGGTAGTGGCGCGATCGCCGTTGCACTACTGGGCGCAGTACGTCGACCCAAACCGTGAACCGCGCGAGCCGAGCGCCGCGATGCGACTGGGCAGCGCAATACATGCTGCGGTGCTCGAGCCGGACCTGTTCGCTAAACAGTACATGCCGGCGCCGAAAGTCGACCGCCGGACCAAAGAGGGAAAGCTGCTGTGGGATGACCTGGTCGCCCAGGCCGATGCGGCGGGCGTCGAGCTGGTGCCGGCCGAGGATTACCGCACCTGCCAGGCGATCGCCCAGCAGGTTCGCAGCCACCCGACGGCGCGTAAGGTATTCGCGACGGGGCAGGCGGAAATGTCCTGCTATTGGACAGATCCCGAGACCGGCCTGCTGTGCCGGTGCCGGCCTGACTGGTTGTCGCTGCCGATCATCGTCGACCTTAAGTCGACCGACGACGCGAGCGCCTCGGCGTTCCAGCGGTCGGCCTGGAATTACCGGTACTGGATGCAGGCGGCCTGGTACATCGACGGGGTCGAGCAGGCGACCGGCATGCGGCCTGATGCGTTCATCTTCGCAGCGTTTGAGAAGTCGGCGCCGTATGCCTGCGCGTTTTACTTCGCCGATGAGGCGATGCTTGAGCTCGGCCGCCGGGAATACCGCAAGCTGCTGCAGCAGCTGGCCGACTGTATCTCATCCGATACATGGCCTGGATACGAGACCACCGTCACAGCGCTGGGCGTGCCCAGCTGGGCAATCACTGCGGCCGATCGGGCTGCGCAGGGGCAAGCATGAGCTTCGAAGTCAAAAAAGCAGAGCGCCGCGGCGCTCGTCTGCTGATTCAACTTTCCGGCGTGTCCGGCTCGGGCAAGACGTATTCGGCCCTGCAGGTCGCCTATGGGTTGGCCGGACAAGACGCGAGCAAGGTAGTGCTCATTGACACCGAGAACCGGCGCGGCAGCCTGTACGCGGAAAGCCTGCCTGGGCCATTCAACATCATCGACTTTTATGCGCCGTTCTCGCCGGCCAGGTACATCGAGGCGATCGACGCTGCGTGCCAGGCGAAGGCCGAGGTAATCGTAATCGACTCGGTTACTCATGAGTTCGAGTCGGAAGGGGGGATCGAATGGATCGCCAACCAGACCCGCTTTCCAGACTGGAAACGTGCGAAGGCCGAGCACAAGCGTTTCATGACCCATATGCTGCAGTCGCCGGCCCATATCATCGCCTGCACCCGCGCCAGGGAAAAGGTCGACTTCTCAGATCCAAAAAATCCGCGGCCGCTTGGGATCCAACCAATCCAGGAGAAAAACTTTTCGTTTGAATCGACGGTCAGCCTGATGATGCACGATCAGGGTCGCCGGCAGGACGTGCTCAAGTGTCCCGCCGAGCTGCAGCCGGTCCTCGGCCGCGGAAGCGACTATCTAACGGCGGCTGACGGGTTGGCGTTGCGTCAATGGGTCGACGGTGCAAAACCAGTCGACCAGTCGATCGAGCATCATCGAGGCATGCTGCAGAATGCCACCGAGCGGGGTCTGCAAGCGTTGCAAGCGGCATGGCAGGGCACGCCTTCAAGGGTGCAGAAACAGCTGGGCCGTCCATTCTTAGAGCAACTAAAATCGGCGGCGGCTGAATATGATGCATTGCGGGGGGGATCTGCTGCAGTGCCGGATGCGGTGGCGGCGCTGAACGATAAACAAGAAACGGGAGGCGTGTTTTGAATAACGAAGAATATCTGACGCCGGTCGAGCTGGTCGCCCGGTACAAGGGGGCGATCACGATCCGAACTCTAGCGAACTGGCGATCGAGTGGTGACGGTCCGGCATACACCAAGGTCGGCGGGCGGGTCCTGTACGCGGTCGCTGCCGTGATCCAATGGGAACGAGCCCGGACCCTGGGTGTAAAATCAGGATAAACCTGCAGCAGCACCCGTAACAGCACCCGCGGCGTGTCCGGCGCTGCGGGTGTTTTCGTCTAAGCTGCTGTTATTGTTTGGTGAGCCCGACCGGAATCGAACCGGTGACCGCCTGATTAAAAGTCAGAGCTGGCCCAGCTGTGGCATGGCATGACCGATGACCGGTTCGCGCTCGAGACGGTGGCCGCGATCCGGCTGCTGATCTGCACCGGCCAGCGGGTGCTCGAGCTGCTCCGCATCGAGGCGCACGAGGTCGACCTGGTCGATCGGGTCTGGCGCATGCCAGCCGAGAAAACGAAAACCAAGATCGCGCCCCATGACGTCCCGCTGCCGGACCTGGCGGTGCCGGTGCTCAAGCAACTGCTAGCGGTGCGCCGCCGCGGGTTCCTGTTCGGCAACATGGAGCACCAGGTTATCAACCGGGCGATCAGCCGCTGGCTGGCCGATGTCGACATGCCGCATTTTCAGACTCGTGACCTGCGCCGCACCTGGAAGTCACGCGCGGCCGACGCCGGCGTCGATCGCTTCACCCGCGACCTGATCCAGCAGCATGCCCAGGGTGACACCAGCAGCAAGCATTACGACCGTGCCGACTACCTGCCGCAAAAGCGGGCCGCGATGACCGCCTGGAACGACTACCTGGTGCGGGCTATTTCGCCCACTGCCGCGCCCGGAACTCGGCCAGCTGGGCACATTCCAGGCACCGAGGCAGGCCCAGCGCTCGCCGCTGCGGGGAATTAGGCTCGTCGCACTCGATGCACAGTTCGGGCGCCTCGACCTGGGGCCGGTTCCGCACCTCGGCGATCCTGGCCTCGATCTCGCGCATAGCGGACTCGTTGGCGATGTCGGCTTCGTCCGGTGGCATCACTTCACCGCGAGATATAAGCCGACATTGCTGAATGCATAACCCGCATAAACCATCGCCATGCTGCTGTTACCCTTGAAACCTTGCTCGATTGCGATCCAGGCATAGATCAGGCCGGTGATGATGATGAGCGGGCCGCTCATACCTCGATGACCTTGCCGCGGAACTCTACCGCATCATCGCGCAGCCGGTGAACCAGCTCGGGCCAGAGCAGAGCGCCATCGTGGAACGTCAGCACCGCGAACCCCGATCGCCAGTTCACCGGATTGTCCTCGGTGTAGTCCTGGAACTGCGGCCCGTACAGGTCAGCGAGGGTGCCCGTGTCGACGCCGAACCGGGTGCCGGTGTAGTCCGAGAACGGGGTCACCTTGAGCGAGTGCAAGTGACCGGTGATCATTGTCTTGCCGGCGTGTACCGTGTTGTTATGGGTCGCGTGAATTCCGCCCTTAAATCGGTGTTTGATGACGACGTGCTCGGTCGGCCAGACAGACCAGCAGAGTTGCCAGCGCGTGAAATGGTCGGCGATCTTGAAGCCCATCACCTCGCTGAACTCGGGCGTGCTGTTGGCCAGGCGCGTCTCAAATCGGGCGTCGTGATTGCCCAGCGTCCAGACCAGCTTTGCGTGCTTGGCTGCGGCCTCGATCTCGCCCATGGCGGCCTGGCAGGCTTTGAGCTCCTCGATGACCGACGGGGCTCGGCTCCACATGATGCGCGGGTGCCGGCTGATCGTGGCGCCGTCGAAAATGTCACCGTTCGCGATGACTGCCGCCGGTTTCAGTGTCTTGATCGCCCAGAGTAGGCCGCGGAACGCAGCCGTGCGGATCCCAGGCCAGAAATGAGCATCCGAGAACACCAGCACCGTGCCGTTGCGAATGCCCAGCTCGAGCCGACCTGGATAGACGCCGCCGGCGCTCGGAAACACTGCGGTGCGAGGGTTATCTGCTCGGAGCTGGATGTTGTATCGCTTCTCGATGTTGCGCCGCCGCACATGAACGTTCCGGCTGTTTACGCCAGTGATTTCGGCGACCTTCCGTATGGATCGGTGCTCGTTCCAGAGCTCGATGAATTCTTTGTCGTTTACTACTGGTTGGACCATAGCAATCGCTCGAGAACGTTAATCAAGCGGTGCTCGACCGCGCCCAGATGGTCATCTGTCACGCGGTGATCCCGCGCCATCTCAATCAGATCGAAGAAAAACACATGCAGGCATTCATGCAGTGCTGTTTTGTCCAGCACCTCGGGCGTGATCGTTTCGCCAGCAAAGTCGCCTAGCCGGTACACCGCGAGCCGCGCCTGGTCGTTGCACTCGATCTCAGCCATAGCCCCGCGCTGGGCAGGTTTTTGGCCGCGCTCAATTCGCCAGTCGCAGAGGTTCAGCCGCTGCTGCCAGTTGGCCATGCAGCGATCAAACTCGGCGGCCTGTTCGGCCGTCGGTCGATTCTTCACAGTAGTTCGGATTCCGCCTTCCGACGTGCCACCAGGCCAGGCAGCACCTTCCCGCCGCCGCGGGTCCATCGCATCAGCTGCTCGCGAGCAGCAGGCCAGTCCTCCTCGAGCACCTTGCGCCGCAGCGTGCTGGTCTGCAGGCGGCCGACTCCGAGGTTATAGGCGAAGTCGACGATCGCATTGCACCGGACCTCATGGAACGCAAGGTTCGGACAGTTCCGCAGCACGCCTGGCAGATAGGTGTGCTCGAGCTCGTCCATCAGCAGGTCATAGGCCGCCGGCTCACTCATCGGCTCGTCCTGCAGCGTGACCTTGCGGCCATCCGCGTAGTAGGTCGAACCATAGCCGATCGTCGGGACACCAGCCGGGCAAAGGTAAGGCCGCGACCGGAACCCCTCGAAGCGTTTGCAGAGACTGGCAGCGATTCCCAGATTCATCAGCTCTTTGTGACCGGCTTGAACATTGTCACCGGGATTCGTGTGATCTCCGCATCGGACCAGGCGATTTGCACCACTTGCTGCCCGACGAGGCGCCAGCACCCGGTGGTTTTGCTGTCGCCTTGAATCCAGATCGCCAGGTGCGCCCCGTCCTGGCAGTGTCCGGCTTGGTCGTGTAGTTCTACTTTGACCGGACCATCTTGCGCTTCGGCAACCACTGCCGCCTGCGCCATCGAAACCGAGAGACACAGAGCGACAGTGAGTGCTTTCATCATATTCCCCTTCGGGCCAGCGTTCTATCTAGGAACCAGTAATTCAATGTCCCGCTGACCAGCGCCATGAAGTCGACGGTCAGCACAGATCGAAACACCTCATGCACCGGCACGCCGACCTGGTAGCTCGTGAACGCGAGCCCCAGCTGGGCCGTGCCCCAGATCAGCAGCACATAGTAGGTCGCGACAGGCCGCACGCTCGCCGATAGCCTTGCCGCCCATCCGCCGGCCGCCTCGACCATCTTGCTCTGCTGATCGATCGCCGACCGGAACGCCGCGAGCACACCTGAGTCGACCGCGGCCTCGCGCTGGGCACCAATCTCGGCCAGCTTTTGCTCGCCGCGCTGAGCCTCGAGCTTGCACTGGCGATCGAACATCTGCAGCTCGTGAGAGCGCTCGTTTTTGCGGTCAAGCCACTTCAACACCTCGGGCGCCAGGCGGAACAGTCCGCCAAGCAGCGACCCGATAACTCCACCCCCCAGCAGCTCGATCATTTCGGCAGCACTCCCGCCCAGGTCAGGATCTTCGCCACGCCTGCGCCAATTGTTGCCGAGAAACCTGCGACCATCATCATCACCTTCCAGCCGCCGCGAGCTTCGGACAGCATCCGCTTAATGTCCGCGACATCGCCGCGCAGCGCGTGCACCTCTCGCTCGAGCGCCTCGATCTGCGCGTCGTGCCGGCCGATCTCGTGGTGGAGTTCAGACATAGCGCAATTTTACCCGTCTGCAGGCTGCAATTCCGTGAAAATTACGTTTTGATGATGTAGTTGACGACCAGGCTGGGCGGCATGTTGTTGTGAGCGCCGCCACCGCCGGTGCCGCCTATTTGTTCCCCCATTGTCGCCGTCGGCGTGCCAGTAAATGCCGAATAATTTTGATCGAGGTCACTATCCACCATGAACCCGCCGGTGGTGTTGCTTCCGATGTCGCTTCCTGGCGATGCTCTGTAAGGATGTCCGTGCAGCGGCATCTCGCTGATCGCCAGCGTATGCGTCTCAGCGCCGCCGGTGTTGCCGAGTGCATTGCCCAGCGTGCCGGTGCCGGTGCCACCAGCACCGACCGGGACACGCCGCCGAAAGTCGGGCAGGTTGAACGTCGTCGTGCCGTTGCCGACGCCGAACGTCGTGCCGATCGCCGTGTACAGGTCGGCGTAAGTTGTCCGGCTGACTGCGGTGCCGTCGCAGATCAGATAGCCAGTCGGCGCCGATGCGCCAGCGTAGAGCTTGATCGTGCCAGACGGGTCGACGGTCGTCGCGAGCGGAAACAGGGTCACCCAGCCGTTATTCGCCGCGTTGCGCTGCTTGAGCAGACCGGTCGTCGTGTCGGCCCAAAGCTGGTATGCGTAGGTCGTCGTCGGAGAGCTGGCCCCGCTGTTGACGGTGGCGACCGCCGCGAGCGCGTTGTTAAGGTCGGCGCGAAACTGAGCGCCGGCCTGGTTGTCGAGGATGTAATCGTGTTGGCTCATTTATAGCTCCGCGGATGCCGAGCCGGCACCGCCGGTTGTATTGACGGAAGATACCCCACCGGTCGCGGTCGCTTGAGCCGCGAACAGCACCCCGATGGCATTGGGGTTGTTCGCGACAAGCCCCGGTGTATTGGTGTTCGCCATGGTCGGCAGTGTGACCACCGGAGTGTCGCGCATGGAAACAATCCAAGAATAAGAAAAAGAGACATTGCTGGTCGCGATTGCATATCCCTGAACGCCAAAATTATTTCCAGCCCCGCCAAAGAGTTGGAAGTACCGCTGACAAAGCGAGAGCTCGGCGCCGAGAAACCGAACCTCGAACGGTGTGGCCACGCCGCCAGGCTCAAATTGAACGTCGCCGATAGTAAGTGTCTGCGACGCCAGCAGAGCGCCGCCGGTTAGCACAATCTCGATGCCAGTAGTGGCACCGGCAGGCACCGAAACCTGCGCGTTGTAGCTGGCCTCAGTCGATGAGATTGTGAACGTGCCTGTCGCGATCTGCGTCCTGGTTGGCGATGCCAGCGTGCCGAACGTGTCGGCGCTGTTGGCGTAATAGGCCGTCCAGGTGATCGTTGTCAGCGACGATGACGCCAGCTTGCAGGACAGGGTACAGATGCGGCTCGCCAGGTCCATGCTGTTCGCGGCTTCGATGCGCTGGCCGAATCCGACGCCGGTGTTTGATGCCGCCCCGGTAAAACGATAGCGGTTCTCGGCCCCGCTGGTGACCCTGGCGCCGGTGATGTTGGCGCCGGTGCAGTAGCCATACCAGCGGTCGACGGTATAGGCGAGCGCTGCGCCTGCTGTGAAAGTCTGCGTCGCACCGCCGTTGCGCTGATCGATTTTCATCGAACCATTGATGATGCGGTTCCGATTCCCAGCAAGTGCCCCGCCGGCAATCGCCTCGGCCTGCGATACGAACGCTGTATTCGCAGCGTTGCGCTGCTTCATCGCATTGGTCGCGGTATCCAGCCATGGCATACCGGCCGCGGTTGACGTCGGCGCGGTGCTGCCGCTGTTTTGCGATCGGACCGCCAGGAGCGCGTCGTTGATGTCGCCTCGGACCGTCAGTCCGCTGCCGTTCGCGATGTTGTAGTCGTGCTGGGCCATGCTGCCGCCTCTCTATGTTGTCTTGTAACCGAACCCCTTAGCAATCCAGTCGGCGGTGCGAGCGACGCCGGTGCCTGCGGAGTTTTTGAATTGCACGGTGAACCCGGTAGATGACTTGCTAGTGATCGCCACAAAATCGCCGGTCGCGAGATTCTGACCGGTCACGGCGATCGCCGGAATATCGTAGAAAGCATTCGAGAACGTAACGGTCAGCCCACCGCTGGGCACTGCTACATCGTCAGCGCTTTCGATCCGGTCCGGCACGTCGACCGTAACCGTGAGCGCCGAAATCTCGACCTGCGTGTACTGGTCACCGCCCCGCGACACGTTCATGCGGAACTGGAACGCTCGCGCGGTGAAATCTCCGACGTAGAACGTGCGCCAGTCGGACCAGGTCGGCGTGCCCGCCGGGTCGTCGTTGGTCGTGCGCACCTCGAACGAGATCGTCGCGTCGCCCAGCACCTCGAGAGAATCGAAGTTCGTGATCGCGTCCCAGTCCAGCCACGCGTCGACGTAGTCCGCCGACACCGATCCGAGGTCGATCTCTCCGATCGTGTCGATCAGCGGCCAGCTGTCGACGACGTTGGCCAGGTTCACACTTTCTGCCGTCAGACTGATGAACACGCGACTGGTGTACACCGCTCCGACGTCGATCGTGTTTGCGAACGCATAGGTGCCAGAGGGAACTGTCGGATCGACGCCCGCCTCGCCATCCTGGAAAGTGCCAGCGGTGAAATTGAGATCGAGCGACGGTGTTGGCACCAGGTCCAGCTTTAGCTTGCCGCCCTCGACGAACATATTCGTCTTGGTGCCACTGAATGCCGTGTGCTCGTTTTGTGAGACGACCGCGTTGTACTGAATGAACGACAGTGTCTGACTGACGACCGATGCCGGGTTCAGAGACTCATTCCGGCTGCTGTCATAGGCGCGAGCGAAATATGTCCCATCGGCGAGCGGCACCGACCCGCTGGTTGAACCGCCTGGAAAGTCGGCGATCGGGATCGCAGTATTCCATTGTGCGCCCGCCTGGTCGCTAAATCGGATTGCAATCTGGCCACCGATGCGCACGTCGAGATCCGGGTGCAGGTCCCATTGAAGCAGACCATTCGCTCCAATCGACACGAGCTGCAGCCCGGTAATGTCCGCGGGTTTTGCGGTCTTGCCCAGCACCGATTTGGTGAACTCAAGCGCTGGTGACTTGATGCCGAACGCTGACACCGCCTTGATCGAGAACTCATAATCGCCGGTTGGCGTATCCAGCAGCTCGAGCGTGTTACCGGTCGTCGTGACGACAATCGGGTTGTCGCCGTTGATCCGGTAGGTGACCTCATAGTTTGCCGGGCTGACCATAGAAACCGGCTGCGTCCAGGTAACGGTCACGCCGACCTTGATGTCGGTGATCGTGGCATAGAGGTACTCGGTCAGCACCCCGGTCGTCGGTTTAGCCGGCGCATCATTAAATAGCGTGATGTCCCGCGGCTGCAGCACGAGATTGTTTTCGACCGCCGCGTACTTTGCCGGATCGTGCCGCAACCCGGTGATCTGAATCTGCCCGTCCTGCTCGACGACAGTCAAGACGCGGAACGTCTGCGCTTCGACTGTCGTACCGCTGATGATCCACTGAGCCCCGGCCTGCGGTGCGGCGGTGAGCGCCGATGCCAGCGTGATCAGTTGGCCCGACGCGCTCGACACCGTCCGCGACTCGACCGCCCCGCTGGGTAGCACGACGTACATGGTCCAGGTGCCGGCACCGAGCGTGACCGATGAGTCGACGTTGACGACCGTCGTCAAGGCCGACGTGACCCTGCCGCCCAGCCGGGCACCAGCTCGAGCGGAGTCGGCGACCTTGATGATGTCGCCAGGCCGCGCAACGGCGCCCTCGATGCCGGTCGAAAACGACACCGTCTCGGATTCGTTCTGCTCGGAGTAGAGCAGCCAGCGGCCGACGCGGTTCGCCTGGCCCCGCGAGGTGCAGCCGATGGCGACAATCTCAGTCGGGATCACGCCGAACCTGGCGATCGCATCGGCGTCCTCGACGTATTCGACTTTCTGCTTGTATTGATCTGCTGGGTCGTTCCAGCTCACCAGCGCGATCGTGTGCCGGGCTTTTGCGCTCGAGCCGGAATAGGTGAACCGGCCATCGATGACGTTCGCCTGCGTGTAGAGCGCGACCGGATCCTTCGGCGCGTCCTGGGCAAGGGTCAAAGCGCCGCCGGCCCAGTAGACCATCGCCCGAAAGCAGCTCGCCATGTCCTGCACGACCTTGAACGCTTCGGCCCGGCTCTGCAGGTACATATTGCAGGTGAACCGCGGCTCCTGGCCGCCGAATCCGTTGCTTACCAGCTGGTCGCAGTATTGCCCGATCGTGTAGAGCGTCCACTTGTCCACCTGGGCGGCCGGGACGTAGCTGCCCAGCCCGTAGCGCTCATTCGTGACTAGGTTATAGAAACACCAGGCCGGGTTATCGGTCCACTCGGTCTTGAACGTTCCGTTCCAGGCGCCGGTGTAGGTCCTGGTCACTGGATCATAGTTGACCGGCACCTGAACCTTGAGCAGCTTCATGTCGAACGCGCGACCAGGCACGCCCTGGAACGCCGCCGCGTCGAACCGCATCGAAACCAGCGCCGAGTTCGGATAGCGCAGCTTCGCGTCGATGATCTCGGTGTAGTTGTCCCAGAATGTCTTATTCTGGCGATCGACCTCGGTGCTGTCGGCCGTCAGCCGGCGCACGCGAATGTTCCATGGTGCCGATCCGGTCAGCGCGATACGATAGGCCCGCTGGTACTTGCTGATCGCCTTGCCGTCGATCGTGTCAGTGACGCGCTCGACGTATTGGCCGCCGCTCGCCTGGACGTCGATCGCGATATCGACACTGGTGCCGGTCTGGTTGCCGTTGTCTTTGGTGCGAAACAGCGCCGGCGTCGAGATAATCACCCGCACCGCGTTGACGTCTGGCGTGCTGACCGTGCGCACGATCGAGGTCGCCGCAGTGACCTCGGCTGCGACGTTGATCGTTGACTCGATCTGCGAGGCGCTTGGCATGTAGGTCTGCGCCTGCGTGCCTGGCCGGGTGTCATAGGTGACGTTCTCAAAGTTCCGCGAGCCGTCGGCGTTCTCGAGCGGCGTGCCGTTGAGATAGATCGACTTGGCACCATCGACCAGGCCGACGATCTCGCCCTCGCTGACCAGGTCAACGATCTGGGCATAGGACCGGCTGCGTAAGGTGCTCATGCGACGATGTCATCCACTGTCAGGCCGGCACTGATCACCGCGCTGCCGACGATCATCCGCCCGTAGCCAATCGGCACCGGCTGGCCCTGCGCCTGCGTATTGACGGCGCCGTCGAACACATAGCTGGGCGGGTCCTGTTCCTGCGGCCCCTCGGCCTTCGGTGGCGGGGAGATCAACTGCGATATGCCGCCCAGCGCCAGCGATACGCCGATGCCGAATGCGACCTGCCCCAGCAGCCCGCCGAACACCAGGCCCTGCCCAGCGACCAGCGACACGCCGCCGGTAAAGAATGCCGCCGCGATGATTGCCCCACCGATCAGGATGCTGGCGATCGGGCTCCCGCCTCCCGAGCCCATAATCACCGGCGCGATCGTGATGCGCCTGGCGGCCGGGTCGTGCAGCTGATCAAGGTTGACGTCATCGCGGCCGGACAGGATCCGATAGCCGACGTTCCGCTCGGTAGACCGGGACACGAACCCCGCGAAATCTGGAAAGTTGGCCGTGAGTGCGCGAATAGCTTCGGCCGGCGATCGCACGTCTAGTTCGTGCCGCCGGCCGAATTTCTTGCCCAGTTCACCCAATAACAATATCGTCCGCATATCTCAGCACATGGGTAATTCGTCGCCGCCAGGTCTCATCGAGCACGTCGCGGCCGGACAGGCGGCCCATCACATGATGCAGGATGACATTATCGCCTACATACACCGCAGCGTGGTTCGGAACCTTGCTGCCGATCGCCATCAGCACCGCGTCACCTGGCTCAATCCTCGAAAGCGGTATCTCGGTGAACCCCTCATCGGCAAAGTGACCGGTATAGAGGTCGTCGCCTTTTTTCCACCATTCCTCGCGGCGATCGTACTCTGACAGATAGATCGACCCGGTGATACGGTACCAATCCCGCACCAGCGTGTAACAGTCTGTCACAGCGTGAACCCATGGCCGACCGAGCAGGTCCTGCGTGTAGCCCTGCGGCTCGAGGTAGGCCCAGGAACCGGCCGGCACCGACACGATATGCCATGGCAGGCCCGACGCCTCGCACGCCTGGCGGTCGATCACGCTGGGCGTCGCCGACATCTGCGGGTGACTGTGCACGACCGCGACGATGTCGCCGTAGTCCGCCGCCTCGGCGTAACCCTTCGGGTCCAGCATGAAGCAGCTCGCGGCGTTCGACAGGTTGTCGCATGGCCAATAACTCGCCCGGCCGTTCCGCTCGACGACCAGCCCGCACGACTCCCGCGGAAACTCGGCCATCGCGTGATGGTATGCCTGCAGCCTCATCGGGTGAGCCCCGCCGCCGGGAACGAGCCGAACGGAAGCGGCTGGTACTGACCGAACCGCAGCCGGCAGCTGGTGAGCCGCTTGCCGCATACGTCCTGGCCCAGCGTGCCGACGACCTGGTCGGATGCGTTCCAGTAGCTCGAGCCCGCATAGCCGCACTCGGTGCCGCGATACTTCCAGGTGCAGACGTTTTGAATGATCTGCCGACGCGGCAGCTGGACACCGGCAACATCGAACGCCGCCGCCAGCTCGAACTCGACGATGTCCTTCGTCTCGATCGTCTTGCGGTCGACGTAGAAAATCTCATCGGCGAACTCGGCGGCCGGGTCGGCGCTGCTCGAGCGCACCCGATAATCCTGGGTCGTGAAGTCCAGATCAAGCGTCTGCTCTTTGTAATTGATGTCGTCCAGGAACTTCGCGAGCGTCCGCTTGCGGGTCAGCTTGGCGCCCAGCAGGTCGTCGTACTGCAGCACCAGGGAGGTGATCGTGCCGGCAACGTTCGAGGCGACCAGCTTCGGCCGCGGCAGCTGGCCATTGCCGGAATAATCGAACCCGGTCGCCTGGATCGGGAACGCGGTGTAGGTGTTGCCCTGCCAGACGATATTGCCGCCGAGGCCGTTGGTCCCAGCATGGAACCGCAGCACCGAGCCGCCGAACGCGGTGCAGTCCAGCACAAACAGCTCGATGATCGCCGACGGCGCGAGCTTCTGGATTTCCGAGCGGATCGTCACGGCTCGAACACCTGCTCAAACGTCGCGGTGATGGTGTTGAGGTTGTACCGGTTGAGGGTTTTCTGCCACTCGCGGCAAACGACCTTGATCGGCAGCGTCGAATCTGGCGGAACCCAGTCGAACGACTCGAACCCGCCGCGGGCCGACAGAAAGCTGTGGATCGCGTTCGTGTCGGCGTTCGAGCGGTTCGCGAACGTCAGCGCCCAGCTGGCCGCCTGCGTGTTGAGCCCGTCGCCCTGGCGCTGCTCGTACCCGTCGCCGAACTTCGCGACGCGCACGCGGGGCCGGTTGGTGACTTGGGCCGAGTAGTCAGGTGCGTAGGTGAATGTCGGCATGTCAGGCTGCCAGCAGCCCGCCGGGCCGCTTCTGGTTGATCAGTTCCGACTTGACCGCGCCAGCGATCAGTCGGCCCAACTGTCCGGCGCCGTCCTGGCTCTGTACGGTCGTCGAGCCCGACTCGACATTGACGTTCACCACGACATCGCCGCCACCGCCCTGCATGGTAACTGGGATCGAGCGACCGTCGGGCAGGGGGACGTAAGCCTCGGGCATCGCACCCTCGCCAAACATGGCGAGCTGCGGGCTGTTGGCGACACCGCCTCGAGCGTACCGGCGCAGCGGCATCGGGCCTTCCGAGGTCATGATGCCGCCGTCGGCGAACGTCGGGAACATTCCGCCGATCGCCCCGAATAACGGCTGCGTGATCGTGCGGTAAACGGTCATCCGGATAAGGTCCTGGATGATCGAGTTCGCCATGTTGCGAAATGACGTTTGCGTGCCCATGACAAACTGCGTGATCGCGTCCGCACTCGACTTGCCCCAGCCCTCGATCGCCGACTGCAGGTCGTCAAATAGACCCTTGCCGGCGTCCTTCATCTGGTTGGTCGATTCCTCGAACTTATCCTGCGCCTTGAACACTGCCCGGCTGTAGGTGTCCCAGTCGATGTAGCCCTGCTGCAGCAGCTCGTTCAGCCTGGCCAGCTCGATGTTGAGCGCCTCGGCCGGCGTCCTGGTCTCGGTGTACAGGCGCTTCGCCTCGTCCATGCGCTGCTGCTCGCGCCTGGTGGCGTCCTGGATCAGTCGGGCCATGTCCTGCTCGCGCTGCTTGTCGGCTTCCTGCTGCTGGGCAAGCGCTGCCCGCTTGTCGAACAGGCGCCCCAGCGAGCCCAGCTCCTCGTCGGTCATTCCGAGTCGCATGCCTTGGATCAGCAGCAGCGCTTTCTCGCCCTGGGCCAGCTTGGTGACCTCGTCCTCCATGCGCATCAGCATCTGCGTCCGCGCCTCGGCCAGGCGCAGCGCCTCGCGATCGGGCTCGGCCGGTTTCGCCAGTGCCGCCTCGACCGCACCAGACTTCACAGCATCGACGCCAGGTTTCGGTGCTGCCGCATCCGTCATCCGTTTTTTGAGCGCAAGCAGCTGCCGCAGCTCCTCCTCGGCCAGATTGATCTGCAGGCGCACGTCGGTGACGTCGCCGAAAATCATCTGGTTGAGCCTGTTCGCGAGCGTGTCTTTAGTCAGGTCGGCGTACAGTTGCCGCAGCCTGCCCAGCCTGGCGTTCACCTTCTCGATCGAGGCGTCGACATTCTGGAAGTCGGTTCCCATCTCGATCACAATCTGGCGGCCGGCGCCGAAAATCTGATCGAGCACGCCGCCGCCGTCCTTCTTGATCTGCAGCAGCGCGTCGGTGAACCGCAGCATGTAGGGCAGCAGGTCATTCGCCAGCGATCGGCCCAGCGCCCCGGTGGCGCTGCCCAGCAGCACCATGTTGTCCTGATATTCCTTCGCAGCGGCCGCGAACTCCGTGCTGATCTTAGACTTGGTCTCGTCCAGCCGCTGATTGAGCTCGGACAGGAACGGAAGCAGATTCGTCGCCGACTTGCCGCCTAGCTCGGTCATGACCTTGGACACGAGCACCGGATCCAAGCCGTCGATCGACTGGGCCATCTTGATCAGGAGATCGTCCGCGCGGATGATCTGGCCGCTTGCGTCGCGCACGTCGATGCCCAGCGCCTTGAACACCTTGGCCAGCTGCTCGTTACCGGTGGCAGCCTCGACCGCGTTGTTCGAGAGCTTTTTCATCGTGTCGGCGATCGTCTCCATGTCGGTCCCGGAGAGCTTCGCCACGGTCCCAAACCGGGACAATTGCTCGACCGATACGCCGGTCTTGATTGACAGGTCCGCCAGGTTCGCCGCGGCGTCGATCGCACCGTTGACCAGCGAGCGAAGCGTCGCCACGCCGGCAGTCGCCGCCAGTGCGCCGAAATTAGCCCGCAGGGTCGCGAACGCGGTTCCCGCCTTGTCGGCCGCGCCCTGCAGCCGTTCCATGTTGGTTTTGAGCTGGTCGACTGCCTGCTGGCCGGTGACACCGGCCGAGATCCGCAGAGCGACTGCCATATCAATGCTCATGCGCTCTCCAGTTCAAAGCGGTTCTTCTTACTAATGTTTATCTCCGCTGGAACGACGCGAAGATTGTTAGGGACATGCAGGCCGCAGACCTTTGGATGCTTCAGAGGAATGACGTGATCGACATGCCATTGTTTACCGGTGATCTTGCCAAGTAGCCTTGCCAAGTCATAAATCTCGGTGACAAACAGCTTATCAAACTCAGACAGTGGCACTTGCCCCATGGCACGCCGGGCAGCGTTGATAGCCAAAACCCGCGCAGAATTTCGTGCTTTCCAAGCGCGAGACGCCGCCTGTGCTCTCTCTTTATTCTGCTTTAACCAGTCAGATTTACTCCGCAATCTGCTCTTGGTTGCTTGCTTCAATGTGTGGCATTCGGCGCACCCGCGGTTGATGACACGGCGCGGCGCAATGTGTCCAAGCGGGCAAGGGTTGCCGGTGAAATAGACAGACAGACCCATTGCACGCGCTTCTTTTGCTGTTCCTGGAATCTGTGCATGCCGCTCACGCATTGCTTATTCCCTCGCGTTCAGCACGTTAAGCGCTGCGATTTCCATCGACTGCAGATCGTTCATCATCGCCGCCTGGTCGGTCACAGCATGGATTCTAAACAACACCTCGGCCGCCTGATAGTTGAGCCCGAGAAACACTCCACCCGGAACTACCTGCCACTGCGTTTGCAGTCGCATGAACATCACGACACTGTCCGCATTTTCCTCCCAAACCCCGAAATCGGTATCGGAATCTGGCAGTGACTGGACCACCTCGAGCGGCGCACCGAATGCTGCCAGGTCCTCCGCTGAATCATCGACGACGCCGCCCCGCGCCCAGTGCCGAGCGGCGTCCGTTAGTTTTTTCGCTTTGCTCCCGCGATCGACTGGAACAGCGCCATCACGATCGAGGCCGCCACCATCGGGATATCGAGCAGCTGGTCCCGCGCGGCCTCAGAGTAGGGCACCGGGTTCGAGCCGTCCGTCACGCCGGACCAGCCGACCATGACCTCGCGCACCAGGTCGACGTCGCGGATCTCGTTCCGCTCGATCTGCCCGCGGATCTCCTCGAGGCGCGACTGGCTCAGTCGGTTGAACTCGGCATCGAAGGTCGCTTTCTCGGCCCGGCCGCCATCGATCGGCAGCTCGACCGTCACCGGCCAGGTGTAGCTCGTTGGCTGAATGAGCTTGAACATTATGCCCAGACCCGCACAGGGTTCGCCGGCGCGACCTGGTACGCGACCAGCGAGTCGGGTGTCGGCGTGTCGGCCGTGAGGCGCACGTTAACGTGCCACCCGTCCAGCGGGGCCATCTCGGGCTGCTCGCCCATGTCGGTTTCGATCGTCTCGCCGGTCGGCTCGTAGATCAGGCCCACCGTGTCGATCGTGGCGTTGACGGGCGCATACCCGGCAGGGATCAGCACGTTGCCGTCGGCGTCGAGCAGTGCCTGCGTCTCGGTGAGTAGCCCAGCGGCAAGCAGCGCAGCGGTGGCAGCGTCAGCGTCGGTGAAGCGCAGGAACAGGTCGTTCCAGCTGGGCACCGGAGGGGAAATGGGGAGGTTGTCTAGCATGGTGTTAGCTCGTTAGGGCTTGAATTTCGGCGTCTAGGAGTCGTCTTGGATAAAACGCTACCCGGCGCAGCCATCCGTTTAATTGGAAACTGGTGCCGTTATAAATCCCGCCCAATTGTAGTTTTGCAACTGTCGGCACTGTGCAAGATGTGTCGGTCGTGCCGGTAGTTCCGTTGACAGCAGCGTTCGTATCATTCGCTTTGTATACAGTCGCAGCTTTAACGTTGGAAGAATATCCAAGCGTAAACGACGCTTGCGACGCGCCGCCTACCAATACTTCCTGCTTTACGTTAGACGATGAAATTCCGAATATTGAAATTGAATCATTGCCAGCAGAATTATCGACAAGCGTTGCGATCCCTTTTGAAGTAGAGGATGCCGGATCGATAAAATTGCCCTCCGCATACAGAGTGCCTTCTACGCTGTTATGCCACGGCGACAACGTATTCACACTCGCAACATCCGCGCTGCGTGTGACGGAGCTTGCGAGGGTGGGAATGTAGCTGGTGGCGAAGGAGCCGGCCTCAGCCTGAGCGCCCCAGATTAGAATGCCATCAGTATTATTGCCGCTAAAAGCGTTAAAAGAAAATCCGTTTGTTAGATCAATGTGAAAGTAATAAGCATTTGTACTTGTAAACTTGCCGGTTAAAATTAGTCTATACCATCCATTAGACAAGGCTTGAACAGACGATGACAGATACACGCCTTGACCAGAGGCTGCTGTTGCTGAGCTTAAACCGGTGTCCAGATCAATTATTATTCCGCCCAAATTGCCGCCACCTGTGTCAACATAAAGGCCGGCATATCTATGCCCTGCTTTTTTTACATAACAACTAAAAGTATGATAAACGTCTGCTGTGCCATTCACTAATTGAAATAATGAGTGAGAAGCATTAGACGTATCAGCAATTAGCTTGTCAGCATTATTTGTCCCATCAGGCGCAATACCAGAATTGGCACTAATTGATGTCTGTTGAGTGCCCCAAGCCGCATTATCAAACTGCTCCGAGTACCTCAGCAAATTTGTCCTGCTTTCCTCCACCAACAACCCCCTAGCCGCCAGCGTCACCGGGTCGTAGTCAAACCGAGGCCCGTAGACTGCGGCGCTGGTGGTGGGCGTGTAGTCGAGAGGGTAGGGGCCGACGGAGAGTTGGGCGCCCCAGAGGTAGATGCCGGAGGTGCCGTCGCCGGTGTAGGATTGAACGTTGTCGGCGTTGGATACGCTCACGACAGTGTACCAAGTGGCTGCCGTCAAGGTTCTCGTTACGGAGCATCGATACCAGCCATTTCCAGCGGCTGTTATAGCGGCGGTATAGCCAGCTGCAACAGTCCCTATAGTGCCATTAGAGAGATTAAAAGAGACCAACTCATTAACGCCTGTATCAAGGCGCATGATCGCCCAGCTGCGTTCTCCGGCTTTTATATAGACTGAGAATGTGTAAGTTATCGCAGAAGCCGTAAACCCTTGATATACGATGTGAGCATCAGATGCGGTGTTTTCAACAACCTTGTCGGCAGTAATAGTCCCATCTGGGGCCGCCACTGCATTTGCGGTGATCGATGCATTTCCCTTCGTCCAGTACGCATTTTCGAACTCTTGGCTGCGCTGAACCAAATTATGCGGCGCATACTCCACCAGCCCCGTCGGCCCGATCCTCGTGGCGTTACTCGACCGGCTGAAGGTGATGATGTCGGAGAATGCTTTCGACGTCAGCATGGTGTCCTCAACTCGTCAAACTTTGTAATTCAGCGTCGGTCAGACGACGGGGGGTGTAGGTGATGCGGCGGAGGTGGCCGTTCAAGTAGCGGTCAGTAATACGTCGCCCTAGTCGCAGTGTGGTAAGCCCTGATGGAATTACAGCGGTAGCATCTAAAACGGAGATTCCATTTGCTACCGTCGCGGCGTCATTGCTTTTGACGGCAAACGCTAATTTGTAAACCGATCCAACATTCATTGCGGTTATCGGGTAGTCATTTACGCTTGTGCTTCCGCCAGAATTCATAAATGAACCGAGTTTGACATCGCCAACACCAATTTCTTGGCCGATGTTAATGATTCGATTATTAAGAGTTCCGTCGTCAATCTCAGTTGCAAAACCAGACGTTGTCGTTTTTCCGATAATGTCGTACTCGGTATAAACAGTCATTTCCACGCTATTGTACCAAGGCGACAGCGTATCGATACTCGCAATATCGGCCGATCTGGTAGTGGCTGCGGTGGTGGTGGGGATGTAGGAGGTAGCAAACGCTCCGGCTTCTAGTTGAGCGCCCCAGATGTAGATGCCGGAAGTGCCGTCGCCGGTGAAGCTGGTTGCCGCCGCAGTTGCGGCAAACGTGTTAATCAACGATATGTGAAAGCCGGACGTTGCTGTAGCGGTTGCTGTAGCGGTTGCTTCGCAGCGAAACCATCCATTACCGACATTTGTAGTTTTTGCTGTAATTGACGAGGATGAAACTAATGTCTGTCCGGTCTGTAAATTAAACGCTGCACGCAACGATGTGCCAAATGCCGATGTTAAAAATACTAGCTGCAAATTTAGAGATGACTGAGCTTTTGCAAACAGCGTTAGCGTATATGTTGTACCGGACGTAAAAGCTACAGACAACAATTCTATTCTATGGGTATCGGTTACCGTAGTATCTGTTATCAGCGCATCACCAGTCAGCGTCCCATCAGGAGCAACCACGGTGTTGCTCGTAATACTTGAACGTGTTTTCGTCCAAACCGCATTATCAAACTGCTCCGAATACAAAACCGAATTCGTCCTCTGCTCCTCTATCAACAGCCCCTTCGCTTCAAGCGTAGTGGGGTCGTAGTCGAACCGAGGGCCGTACACCACTGCGGTGGTGGTGGGAGTGTAGTCGAGCGCGTTGGGGCCAACTGCTAACTGAGCGCCCCAGATGTAAATGCCACTGGTGCCGTCGCCGGTAGAAACTGTACTTGATTCAGAAGACCATCTGATTTGTAATGAGCCTGTGGATGTAGCAGTAAAGGTTAAAGTACATCGATACCACCCATTGCCAACTGACGTAATTGTTGCGCCAGCCCCAGATACAACAGTTCCAAGCGTTAACGAGAATATCGCAGAATTAGTTGGGGAAGTAATTACTGCAATCGCTAATTGGTCATATTCACCTGCTTTAGCATAAATGCTAAGTGTATATGAAGATCCAGAAGTGACCGATGGACTTTGGTAAACACGAGTGTCTGTTGCACCGGCTCCTATGGTTGCTCCGTTATCGGGAATATGCTTATCCCCTGTTAAAGTTCCATCAGGCGCGGTAGCAGCATTGGCCGTAATGCTTGAGTTTGTTTTTGACCAACTAGCATTATCAAACGTCTGACTCTGCAAAAGCAAATTATGCGGTGCGTATTGCAGTTGCCCTGTTGGGCTGAATCTGGTGGCGTTGGATGCTCGGCTGAAGGTGACGATGTCGGAGAACTTCTTCGACACGAGGGTGCCATCAGCCAGGATGCGATAGGTATCGTTGTCGAAACCCAAGTCCAGCGTCTGTCCGACATATTGCTGCCCGCGGCCAGTCGCAGGCGACAAAACGGCCGCAAGCGCGGCCCGGATGGCAGATCGGATCATCGTCAGATCGCCACGGTCACGCTGGTTCCGGCGCCGGCGCCCGCCACGTTGGCGCGAATCTGAGTGTTGATCGGCAGATCCATGAGCACCGCAACTGCAGCCGTGAACGACGCATATTGCAGATCGATCCAGTTCGTGCCGTCGTCGGACACTTGGATCTTGACGGTGGCGCCGCCGAACGTGCCCCGCACGATCAGCAGCACCGGGCCGCCAGGGTGAGCGACCGATGCGCTGTTACCGTCGGTCGTGCGGGCAGAGAACAGATATGTCGCCATGATCAGCTCACCACAATCGAGATTTCGTCATTGCCGGCCGTGCTGGGCACGAACGTCATCGGCACCGAAAGCATGTGGATACCGTTCGAGTCCTGGTACTGCGGCGGCCCCAGCGAGGTCCGGCTCGAGGTGACCTGCACCCGGTTGCCGGCCGCGGTGCCCTGCGTGACCTGGAAGTTGCCCAGCGCAGCCGACAGGCTTAGCGCGAAGTAGTCCTTCGCCGCGATCGTCGGGGCCTCGAGCACGACGGTTCCGGTAACCTGGCGGTCCGTCATCAGTACGTCCTCGGCGCCGACCAGCATGCGGTAGTTCACCGCGTTGCCGAAATTGATCTCGGCTGACTGCAGTGCGCCCGAGTACGAGTGCAGCTGGAACCCGGTCGTGTTGTCCGAGTTGGTGGCCAGCGGCGTCTGGAACGACGTGTACGTCGGCGTCGGCAGAGCGGTGTCGGTCGGCGCGTTGTACAGGCCGGTGAACGAGAACCGGAACGTCGGGATCTGGCCCACCTGCAGGCTGATCTGCACATTGCCGCGGGCGCCGGTGACCTTATGCAGCACACCGTCGACGTTGTAGTACAGGGTCACCGAGCCGAACGACGCCGACACCGGTGCGTAGGTCACCGACACGCCGGCCGAGGTCGTCGCGGTCATACCGCAGGCGAGCAGCAGCGGCCCGTATGCGGGCGCCGTGCCGGCCGCACCGGATCCGGCCATCTCGACCTCGAACTCGCAGGTCACATGCACGCCGGCCTCGAGCTGCTCGCTCGCGCCCAGGTAAGGCCGCACCAGGTCGCGCGACACCATCTCGGAATTCTGCGGCGTGATCGACAGATTGCGCACCAGGATCGCATTCGCGGCTCCGGTCGGTGTCGGATCGGTGCCGTAGGTGACCTCAGTCTTGGCGAGAATGACTCGCTTGCGGCTTAACAGTGGCATGATGACCTCGCTCGAATACTGTGATTTTACAGGGTGTTGAGTGCCGTGCGGTAGGTGACCGTGTACTCGACGCTAACGACGCCCGCAGGCTGGTCGGCCTCGAGCATCTCCCAGCTGGTCGTGCCAGGCACGATATCGGTGACGTAGCCGCCGAGCGTCGTGTCGGCGAGCAGCTTGTTGTGAATGTCCAGCACGATCGGATCCGCGACCTGGTCCGGTGTTGCCGCCCGAACGATCACCGCGACGCGCACCGTCATGGTCCACTGCAGGGTGCCCAGCGTGTCCTGGCTCGCCGAGTCCGACACCGGCTCGACGACGATCGCCGGCGACTCTCCGCGGGCAAGCGGCTCGACCCTGGAACGGTACACGCGCCCCGACACGTTGACGACCGGCGTCAGCAGTAGGGCAATGCGTGCCAGGATCGTCTCGCGCGTGCTCACCGTCCAGACCTCAAAATTGCGCTGGACAAAGTCCAGGATCAGCCGTTCGCCGGCCATCGGTCATACTTTCTGCAAGTACACGGTCGAGAACGCGCCATCGTCGATCAGGCGCACCTCGCGCACCGTGTAGGCAGCCCCGCCGACCGTCAGCGAGTCGCCATACTTCAAAGTCGGATACACGCTCGACTTGATCGTGAGCGCGTAGTCAGTCGTGATCACCATGCCGCCCGCGATCACATCGCTGGGCATATCAAGTATCCCGGTCGTTGCGGTGACACCGTTGGTCACCGCGACCGCGAACTCGGCGGTCGACAGGAATGTGTCTAGGTTCTCACTCAGCGCCACGTTTGCGGCCCTTGCGCTTCGGGGCTTCAGGCTCTGCCGCAGGCTCGGCCGCAGGCTCGGGCTCGCTGGCCGCCTCGGCTGCAGGCACTGCCTTGCACAGCTGCAGCAGCAGCGCAGCGTCGGCGTCGCTCAGATCCTCGACGGATCCAGCGCGAACGATCCGGCCGTCGGCGACTGTGGTGCGGGTGATCAGAATTCGCATGTGAAAAACGGGCCGAGATTATCTCCCGGCCCGTCCTCTCTCACTGATTACGCCAGGTCGGCATCGCCGTAGCAGAACGAAACCGCGTTACGAACCGCGATGTCGCAATCCTGCAGCGCCACGACGCGAACCGTTCCGGCGGTGCTTCCGGCATACGGGTCGACCATCAGGTCGAGGCCGGACCAGAAACCAACCAGGAGGTCGGCGAAGTTGCCGAAAAACACGTCGCCGGCGGTGACCTGGTTCGACACCTCGGTGCGGTAGCCGTTCACCGTGTTGCCCGGCTCCCAAACGAATTGAGCGGTGTTAGTCGCCTTCTCGGTCGTCTTGAGAGCGCCACGCTGGGCCGGGTTGAACAGATACACCAGGCTGCCGATGTCGGCGTTGTCGATCGCGACCTCAGACTCCATCGCAACCAGCTCGGCAAACGTCGGGTTCGTCGCGGCGAAGTCTTTGGTGTTGATGCCCGACTGGTTCTTGAGACCGCGGGGCTGGTTGTCAGCAGCGGTGCCGTAGAGCGCAGCCGTGTCGATCGCCAGAGCGATCACAGCAGCCAGATCGCGGCGCACCATCGCCTCGACGTCGATCGACGACTGGATGAGCAGCCGGCGGCTGATGTCGGTCCAGGCGCCCACGGTCTTGGGCGACATGGCGACCTGCGCGAGGGTCTGCTGGCTCTCGGTCGGGGCACCCGACTCAGCCACCCAATAAGCGGTCGCAGCGGCCGACTGCTTCGGGATCGCCACGTTGCCCACCAGGCCAGACATCATCGTCGCACCGGCACGCATCACGACCGCGCGGTTGCGCAGCATCTCGATGAACGAGTCGGCCATCAGGTCGGTCGCGACGGTGAACCCGCCGGCGTTGTTGGTGCCCGCGGTGAGGTCACGCTTGGCGCGGAGGATCTCGCCGGGCACGAACAGGCCGCGGCTCGCCTTGCCGGCAGCCTTGGCGCCAGCCTCGCTTACCTCACGCTCAAACGCCGCAGCTTCCCAAGCGCTTTTGTCGGAGGGGTTGGCCATCGCGTTCAAAGCGCGAAGGAAGGAATATTCGCGAACTTCTTTCTGGCTCAGACCGATGTCGGCCTCTTTGCCGGTAACAGGCTTCTGTTCCACTTGGATACTCTCCAAAAATGCGGCGCGGGCCTCGTCGAGACTCTTGCCAGATTCGATCAGGGTGCGTGCGAGGTCGGCGTGCTTGAATCGCTCGCCCAGCGCACTGATGGCGGCAATCCGCGACCGTTCGGCTTCAGCAGCCTGCGTCGCAATCACCTCGACGTCGATGTGTTGCTCGGACATTGTGATTTCCTTAGATGGTTCCGCAGGCTGTGCGGCTTCAGGCTCAGCACGCGTCAAGTTGACCGCGCGCACTTCGGCGGATTCAGCCCTGCCGACGCCGACCGTCGGATCTGCAGGCACCGTCACCATCGAAATCTCGTAGGGCTCCCAGCTGGTCGCCTTGTAAACCGATCGCCCGTCGACCCGCTCCTCGACCATGTCGACGATCCGGTATCCGAACGACACGTTCCGCAGGATCCCGTCGTTGACCATGCCCAGCACCTCGTCGGCGCGAGCGGTGCGAGCAAAGCGCACCTTGGCATAGCCCCGCTTATCCTTGTCGATCCAGGCTCGCTCGACGACACCGACGATCGAATCCATGTCGTGATTGAACAGGAGCGGGGCGCCGTCGTTCAGACGGGTAAGGTCGGCGGCCTTGGTGTCGTGCGACAGGACCTCATCGCCGAACCAGCGCTCGACCGGCAGCTCGCTCGAGAACGGAAACTCGATCGTCCGCGACTCGGCGTCGACCGTGATCGATTCCGCGCTCGCGGCTCGGGTGAGAACCGGCAATTCGAGTTTGTCCATCAGTCCCCCAGCTTATGCGTCGCCATTATACCCTCAAGTCAGTTAGTGCTGACTTCGGATGACTCCTCGGCATCTTCCGCGATATCGGCGGGCTGCTGCTGCCCGCTGCCGGTCGTCTCGTGCGGGTCCGTATCGAACACGAGCCCCATGTCCTCGGCCATCTGCAGCTCACGCTGGCGCTGTTGCATGATGTCCTCGAGGTCGCCGCCCTGCTGGCCGACGACATCCGCGAGCGTTGTAAACCCGCAACGAACCGCGTCCTTGTACGCCGCCATTTCCTTCGCGGGGTCGATCCACTGCCAGCCCCGCGGGATCCAGCGCACGGCGCGGAACGGTTCCGGGTTGCTCTCGTACTGCGGCAGGCGCAGCTCGCCGGCGAGAACCGCCAGGTCCAGCCACTCCTCGAACACGCGCCGGTGAAACGACTCGACCATCCATGCCTGCAGCGTGCGCCACTGGTCGCGATCGTCGAGCAGCGACAGGCGGCTCGAGCTGTAATTCGAATCGCTGTAATCCCTCGAAAGCGTCGCGTAGCTCACGCCCAGGCCCGCCGCCATGCTGCGCAGCATCGCCCGCACGAACGGCTCAAACTGCCCGCCCGGCCTGGTCGGCTTCGCCTCGGTGTAGGTCTCGCCAGGCAGCAGGCGCTCGATCTTGCCCGGCTCGAAGTTCGACACCGGTACGTCGCTGTCGGTGCCGTCCTGCATGGCATCGTCCTCGGGGCTCGTGATGAACCCCATGCGGCACGCCTCGGCCCTGGCCGCGATGACCTCGGCCTCGGTGTATCCGTTCAAGTGATGCATGCGCATGATCGCCGACGCGATCCATGGGTAGCCCCGCGTCTGGCCCGGCCGCTCGGACCGGAACAGGTGGATCACTTCATCCGACGGCACCCGCACCGTGCGCTGCTCGGTCGTCCGACTGGTGAGCGGATAGTCGCCAGGGTGCTCGGTGCGGAAGTGATACGCGACCGGCCGGCCCCACTTGTCCCGCTCGATGCCCATGCGGATATCGTTGCCGGTGTCCTTGGCCATCTCGTTCAAATCGACGTCCAGCCGGTCCGCTTCGATGATCTCGAGCGCCAGCGGCACGCGCGACCGGCCGAACGACTGCCGGACCATGCGAATGAACACCTCGCCCGACTCGGCCACCGACCGGATCGCCAGGCGCTCGATGTCCGCGAACCCCAGCACGCCCGCCGTGTGGCAGTGCCGCGCCCGCTTCCAGATCGACCAGGCCGCTTCGATCGCCTGGTTCGTGTCGTCATCCATCCGGCCACCGCGGCGCATCCGCACCGATGCCTGCATGGTGATGCCCTGGCCGATGACGTTGTTCTCGATGACCCGCAAAGCGTTGCGGCAGTAGTCGTTATTCTGCGCCAGGTCCCGCGAGCGCTGTCGCAAGGTCTTGAGTGATTGACGCAAGTCTGCATCGAGTGACGTCGTCGTCGTCATCCAGTCGGACACGAGCCGGTCATAGCTCGCCGCCTGGAACTTCCGAACCCTTGCCGGCTTGCGCCGAAACCAGTCACGCCAGCCCATCGTCACCCCCCGAACCGGACGAACACCGCCCGCCCGCGAACCGGACGAACACCGCCCGCCCGCTGTTCAATCCCTTCGCAATCCGGTCGGCCCGCTTCTCACGCGCGACGTCCGCCCGCAGCTTCGACTCCAAAGCGATCAGGTCGGCCATCGGGTATGACTTCAGGCTGCGATTGCCGATCGTGTATTCGGCCACCGCCCCGCCGCTGATCTTGGCGCGGATCGCCGACTGCACCGCCTCGAGGTCGATCTGCGCCTGGCTGCGGCCGTTGTAGGTGTTGCCCGCCGTCGGGATGTTGGCGAACACCTGGATCGCGCCCTGCTCGAGCGTGTAGCGCTCGGCGGCCTTGGTGACGTAGAGCTGGAACCAGTGCTCCTCCGCATGGAACCCGGCGGTCTGCGATGCGGTGATCGTGAAGTTCCAGCCGCCGGCACCATCGGCGACGCCCGTCACCGAAATGTTGTCATTCCCGGTGTCGTGCTTAAGCGTAAACGTCGCGACCCAGCTCGCCGTGCTGCTGTAGTCACCTGTCGCCGGGATGTTGAACTTGACGGTATCGCCGGCGTAAATGCGGGTTGGAACGCCCATGCGTCACCATTGGCTGATGAAATTTCCTCGTATTCTACGCTGTTGCCGCTTTTTCTGCTCCTGTACGGGCTCTGCTTTCGGCTGAGGTTCCGTGATCTTAAGCGCACGCTCGAACTGGTCCCAGATCGTCCGCCTGTTGTATCGGGCATATAGCCAATGCAGCGCAGCGTATGCGTACACCGCGCAGTCGAGCGCCTCGTTCCTGGCGCCGGATTTCTTCACCCATTCCCGAACGGGGAACCCTTTAACGTATCGGGTGACCTGCTTCTCAGCGGTGAGCTGCTCGAAAAAGTCCGCCGATAGCTCGCCATGAAAGTGCAGGTAGCCCGGCCCTGGCGCGTTTAGCTTCAATCGAGCGTAGATAGTCGACTTGATCGTGTCGGATCCGACCGGGTAGACCTCGGCCGCCCCCTTGATCGTGCGGCCCTTCCAGTTGAAATCAACCTTGCTGGGTTTCCCGATCGGTGCCTTGCCCCGCTGGCTCTGGCCCTTGATCGCGAACACTCCATGCTGCCGGCGATCGCGGCAATAGGCGTACACCTCGCTGGTGAAGTGCCCGCCAGAGTCGATCGCGGCCGCGGCGATCTTGATAGGCTCGGCCAGTTCATGCGCGACAGGCTTGAGCAGCACCTCGTCCAGCTGCGTCCAGACTTTCGTCTGCGCCGGGTCGCCGAATATTTCCATGTGGTCGATGATCCACGACTCCTCATCGCGGCCCCAGCCGTACAGGGTGATTGCCAGACGGTTGTCCTGGACATCAACGCCGGCCGTGACTGCCAGCGCTCGAGCTGGTGCGACGCCTGCCTGGTAGAACTCGACCCGCTGCTGCAGGTCACCGGCGCCCAGCTTTGCCGAATAGTCCTCCTCCCAGGTCTCGCCCAGCACCGTGTTGACGAACGTCTTGAGCAGCGCCGCATCCGCCTTCGCCGCCAGGAACTCGCCCACGATCTCGGGCCAGCTTTTCCAGCCGAGCGGGCTGTACAACGATGACAGGTGAAACCCCGCCGTCCGGCCGTCGCTTGCCGCGGTCGGGCGCCACTCGCCGGCCGCCAGCATCTCCGACTTGTAGCGCTCCTCGATCAGTACCCCGCATTCCTCGCAAGCATAGGCCGCCGTCTGCGGGTCGTCGTCGTGCCATTTCACCTGGGCCCAGCGCAGCCACTGCTTGTGACCGCAGTGCGGGCAGGGGACGAAATAGCGCCGCTGGTCGGAGGTCAGGAACTCGCGCTCGATCCGGCTCACGTCCTTGATCGTCGGCGTCGAGCAGAGGAACACCTTGCGCCTGGCGAACGTCGTCGTCCGTTTCTCGGCGAGCTGCACTGGATCGCCTTCGCCGTCGACGTCCGCCGGGTATGCGTCGACCTCGTCGAGGAACAGGTACCGGACCGGCATCGAGCGCAGGCCAGCCGCGGAATTCGCCCCGGTGATGATCAGCACGCCGCCGGTGAACTCTTTGGTCATCATCGAGTTCCCGCCCTCGCGGCTGACGTTGGACATAATCCGCTCGCGCAGGATCGCGGTCTCCTCAATCATCGGCGCCAGGCGCTGCTTAGAGAACCGCTTCGCCGTGTCGACGGTCGGCTGGACCAGGAGCAGCGGCCCTGGTGCGTGATGCACCACATAGCCGACCCAGTTGTTACCGCATTCCGACTTCCCGACTTGAGCGCCCGCCATAAACACCACGCGCTGCACCGGGCTGCTGGAACTCAGACAATCCATGATCTCGCGCAAGTAAGGCGTGCGTTCCGTGCGCCACCGGCCAGGCTCCGCGGATGCTTTCTGGCTCAGCACGCGATGACTATCGGCCCAGCTGCTGACCGTGTGGTCAGGATCCGGCAGCAGTCCGGTCGCAAACGCTTCCCGGTAGAGCTGGGCGCCGTCCATCACCGTAGCCGATTGAATAGCCGGCGCAGCAGGTACGATCGCGCCAGGCTCACAATCGTAAACACCGCGCCCATCAATAGGTTGCTGGTCAGATCAACGGTCAGACCAAAAAGCGGAAACACGACAAACTGCGTACCCACCGCCACCCAGTAGCCGACCGCCACGTTGACGACCGACTCGATCGCTGACATCCGCCGCGACTGACTCACGGCTCGAGCCTCATGTCCTCGAGCGCCCGGCGAATCTCGTGCGTCAATCGCTGGTGAACCTTAAACTGGTTTGTCTCGTTCGCAAGCTCGGCAGCCACCCGGTCGGGGATGTTCAGCAGGTTGTCCCGCACCACCCGCGCAACCTTGAACGCTTCGTTCTTGACCGCATCCGCTCGAACCAGTTGCTTTGACTTTTCCTCGAACTCCAGCCGGGCAAGCCGCGCCATGTACGCCTCGCGCAGCGTGCGAGCTTGCTGAAAGGTCGCCGTCCTTGGTTCCTGCGACTGCTCCGGTTCCGGCGCCGCCGGCGGCGGGTCCGGCCTGGGCGGCTGCACCGCAGGCACCCGCTGCTGCGCCTTGTCGGTGTTGGCCACCCACTCCTGGTCCGCCAGGTCCGGCATGAGGCGCGGCTTGTTGTTGGCGCCCCAGGTCACTGACTTGGCTAAGCGGCCGACCTTGACCGCCTTCCGCACCGCCTCGTGGCTCACGCCCAGCTTGCGGGCATACTCCGCGACGCTGACACTGCCGTCGCTCATGCGTCGGCGATCTCGTCAAAGGTCCGGCCGTCGGCCTCGAGCTTGGCCTGCTTGCCGGTAAATTCCTGCCAGCGTCGAACGATGACGTCGACGTACTTCGGCTCCAGCTCCATCAACCGCGCGACGCGCTGGTTCTGCTCCGCTGCAATCAACGTCGAGCCGCTGCCGCCAAATAGGTCCAGCACGGTCTGATTGGTCTTGCTGCTATTGAGGATTGCCGCTTCGCAAAGTGCGACGGGCTTCATCGTTGGGTGAAGGTCGTTTTTTTTCGTGCGCTCGATCTCCCATACGCTTGGGACCTGGATCTCGATGACATCAGTCGCACCCTTGCTTCCGTGGAACTCGTGCTTGTAGTTCCACCCGTACAGAACCGGCTCGTAGTCACTGGACCAGCCATAGATGATCGGCTCGTAGATCGACTTGTAGTCCGAATTGCTCAAGTTCAAGCGCTGCTTTTTCCAGATCACCAGGTTGCGCCACTTCAACCCTACATCCGTCATTGCGTTCATCAAGCGATCTATGCCCAGCCGGTAAAAGCAGACGTACCAGGCGCCGCTGCAGTACTGGCTGATAGCAGTAGCAACATCGCGCAGAAATGCGTCGCCCTCTTCTTTCGAGAGGTTGTCGTTCTTGATGACATCGTGCGTTGATCTCGTGTTTCCTTCACCATCAATCGCACCTGTAAAGTTCATTAGATAAGGCGGATCAGTAAACACCATGTCCGCCTTCTTGCCCTGCAGCAGCCGGTCAACGTCGTCTAGATTTGTCGAACTGCCGCACATGACTCGGTGCTTGCCAAGCAGCCACACGTCGCCAGGCTTCGACACCGGGTCCGGCAGCACATCCGGCACCTCGTCCGGGTCGGTCAGCGCCTCCGAGGGCTCCGCACCATCGTCCAGCAGTTCAGACAGCTCATCGTCCGAGAACCCGATGACCGAGAGATCGTAGCCTTCTCCGGCCAGGCCATGCAGCTCCTCCGACAGCAGCGCATCGTCCCACCCGGCATTAAGCGCCAGCTTGTTGTCGGCCAGGATGTAGGCCCGGCGCTGCGCGTCCGACAGGTGGTCCAGCACGATAACCGGCACCGACTCCAGGCCCAGCCGCTTGGCCGCGGCGAGCCGGCCGTGCCCAGCGATGATGCCGTCAGCGCTGTCGACCAGGATCGGATTGGTGAAACCGAACTCGCGCATCGATGCTGCAATCTGGTCGATCTGCTCATCGCTGTGCGTGCGTGCGTTCTTCGCGTAGGGCTGCAGTCGCTTGACCGGCCAGAGCTCGATTCGCTCGGCCATCGCAGCTATCGGTGCGTCAGTTGCCATAGTTGGATGCTATCGGGTTCAACCCGGTTGGTTAGTGCCCACTAACTTTACGTCGCGCGGGGGAACGACC
>SXGQ01336712.1_pt1 | contig 39450 bp, 40 predicted proteins | sample 3178371 | NCBI WGS metagenome assembly SXGQ01 (sample SAMN11356859, study PRJNA531348) | freshwater metagenome | isolation source: freshwater sample F1-20 | place: China: Fuxian Lake, Yuxi | collected 2017-12-25
CCCAACACCAACAACGCATTATGCCCACTTAGGGTAATTTTGTAAACAAACTTTACATAACCGTCATCGTTTGTTTTTATTGCGTTTTCTAGCCTGTGTTTTTCCAAATAACCACACCTGACCAGTGAGTGAAAACTCTCATCTAATCTTTTTGTAGAAACCTGATTCAAAACAAAATTTCTGTAGTCATCCGAGGTAAATGGCTTATTTCTTCTAAATCTTGCGTAACACAAAAGCCTGTATGCGTTTGAGCCGTAATGAAGAAACCTGTTTGGATTACTGATTGGGGTGTACTTCATACCGTAAATTTATCTTGTGATAATCTCATTTTGTGATTTTTTCTCTTGATTCGCACGAAATTTTGCCTTTTGTTCGTGTGTACACGGGCGTATTCCCCGATATTCAAGAAATGCTATCGGTCGTGTTTGAACACGAAAAAACAACAACCGAAGACCCCGAAGCCCCTCATCTTTTTGAACCCTACAGACCTTGGTATACGTTCGGTCGGGTGACTGATGTGCAGAGAACCCCCGAGGATTGTTCTCACGAATATATTCAGAGACAACTCATGTTTCGTGATCGGGTTATGGAGGTCAGGGAAGCGGTTATTGCTGACTACTGCCATTTGTATAAAGTAAATGACATAGTCGCTTCGGAAAAATGGATTCAATCGTCGGTTAACCTCGCAGAATATTTCGCTGATGTTTCGGTGGAGCAAAGCCACATTGAAAATGAACAAACATCAAGAAAGGCAATGAATTACCACACCGATTTTGAAGTAAAAAAAGTGCACGAAGAAGGGGACAATTTTTTATTAACTTGTAATATTTACTGGAATGATAATTATCGTGGTGGAGAAATAGTATTTTTTAGCGACGACACATTGTTCCCATATAAACCCAAAATGGGTGAAGTTGTAATTTTTCCTTCTGGATCTCCGTATTTTCCTGAAGGTGGAAAAGCGTATTTTCATTGTGCCAATAGCGTTTATGACGGTCAAAAATATTTTTCGCGGAACTATTTGCAGTACAAACATTTTCCGACAGAAGAAATGTCATCTACAAAAAATGAATTTCCAAGAGGTGATCGCAAAAAAGGCGATCATCACTACGATTCACTTTTTAATCAAATGATGGTTGGCGAAGACCATAAGGAAAGATTAAAATCTTTGGTACATCCAGCGGTCAAAAAACTTTATGCGAGTATTCAGTCTTCTAAAGTCGTTGAGGTTTTCGGGATAGATTTTATTGATCAGTAGTTGGCGTGCGCGTCAACAAAATTAAGTACGCGTTCCGCTGTTGTATCACCGTCTGTGCCGGGATCTGTTTTTAGCCAGCGAATAAAGTCGTACCATTTACGCTGTTGATCAGGGCTGTCAAATACGAGCGTGTATTGAACAATTGTTTTTGAACCGTTAGCAACCACCGATGGCGCACCCTGTGTGACCGCTTGTTGAATGTCGGTTCCTTTTGGTGCGGTGAGCATGGTTTCGCCGTTTTCCATTTGTGTGCTGACCGCTGTCGGACTATTTGATGGTTCGGGCGCCGCTATCGGTTGAATGACGGGCGCTTCGTATGGTGTGTCATCTTCTTGGTAGTAGTCACCTTCCATTTCGGCTAGATCAAATTCGTCCCAACCGAGTGCATTTATCAAATTATCGTATTGTTCGCCAACTTCGCCAAGAAGTTCAAACAACATATTGCTGTCTGTCGTGCCAAGTTCGTTGGTACGGTTATCGGCTAAAGCAAAAGCAATCGCACTTTCAATGTTGCCTTCAAATTTTACGCAAGCAATTTTTTCCCATCCAAGTTTTTTTGCGGCTTCATACTGATGATTTCCTGCGATTATGGTTGATGTTCCGTCGTTGTTATCTTTAATAACGATTGGTTTGATCTGACCAAATTCTTTGTACGAGGCGACAATCGCATCTATGTTGCCTTTACGAGGGTTATTTTCAAGATGGACAAGTTCGGATAGTGGAATAGCCAAATGCTCTATGTTTTTGTGAATGTTAGACATTTATAGCCCTGTTTGTACACGAACATTTGCGTTTAATGTTCTGAGTGCGTCCAAAGATGTTCGCACAGTCAATAATTTTTCTCGCTTAGATTTAACTAACGCCTCACTAATCTTATACGAGTATTCTTCGTCGGAAAGTTTGTAATCTGCCCACGCTTCTCGCTCTTTGATAGACCCCTTTGCGGCGAGATACTCTTTAGCCCAATTACCCTTCATTAAAGCATCTTTTTTTGCCGCATCTATGGCGAGGACTTCAAATGCTTCGGTTTCTTCTTCAAGAATACCCAACAAGCGCATAATCTCTGACTCAATTTCCACCTGCGATATAGGTTGCGATCTAGACATTTGAATCCTTTGCTATTTCTTTAAAATCACATTTATCTAATCCGAGCATTTGCTCTTTCTTCCACTCATACTCAGAAAAACCCAAATATGTAAGCGCCATTTGTTCAAGTATCCACGCATCACATCTGTCGCTTCCATCGGTGCCTGTAAACATTATCCCCGTTTTCTGTGCCACGGCACTCATAACCTCTATTTTCCCTGCATTACCTTTCCCTGTGGCAAATTTGGCTCTACAGGTCGGAGGGATCACAATAATGGGTAGACCAAGTTCTTTTAGGGCGACCTTCACAACTCCACCTAGTTCTCCGATTGAGTGGGCTTGAGAATACTGTGAAGCATACGAGTACCCTTCAATTGCGACTATTTCTATTTTGTCGGTTTTTGCAATTTTTACGATTTCGTCACGAATCTCAATGAGGCGTTGTGCGCCTTTATTTTTAGACCTTATGCTTAGTGTTGACCCATTAACGCTAACTCCCGTGCTTGTTAAAGAAAGGTCAAGTCCCATTACGTTTTTTTTCACAACTGCGACATTACTACAATAAATGTGTGGTAAATAAAAAGTCTGCCCCACAAAAAAATATTATTTCTATTGATAAGCAGGGTGCTTGGGGTGATGTTTCCTATTATCACAAACTTGAATGTGGGCATATTGAAGTTCGCAAAAGAGCATCAACAGCACCTAAAATCGCTTGTACTTGGTGTGTTATTGGTGAAGAAAAAGGCAAAGAATTGAAAGCATTGACTATCGTTCAACCGCCAACACTTGAAGAGGTATGGGATTTTTATGATGACTCTATAAACGAAGAAGTTAATGTCGCTCAATTGCGTGCAGGAATTGCTAGCGCTGTAGGTTGTCCACAGGACAGCGTGGAAGTCGTATCTGAGATAGGCGACGATAATGTGCTCCGCGTAAACTTTGTAACGATTTTTTTAGATATTGAACTTGCAAAAAAGATTGGAAAATATCCAAAAAACGTTTGATGTTTTATCATTCATCATGTATCGTTAGCCACGCAAGTATCAACCATATTTTGGGGGCAAAATGGAACCATTGGGGATAAAAGATTTTTTTGACACAACAAAAGCCGCTTGTCGGGGTCAAGACATCACTCTGTTTTACCCTAATCTTCCACCTCGTCACCGTAAGCCACTACAAACGCAGACCGCAAGACAAATATGTCGTGAATGCGAAGTCATTGATGGTTGCTTAGAGTATTCTCTCCATTTTGAACCTCTCGGTCTTTGGGGTGGCAAAAATGAGGTTGAAAGAGAAATTTTAAGAAGACAAAAAAATATTTCTTTACCTGCTGACCGCAAAGCGTCCCACTCTGTGAGGCGGTCGGTGAGTGCAGGTCGGGTTGACAGGACGGTCAGCAGATTAGAATCTGCAAATGAGTAATGTTTCCGTTCCTATTCACGTTGATCGGTTTCTTACTAAGTTAAACGGCGTTCGCCCGACAAGTAATGGTTGGGAGGCTCGTTGTCCGTGCCGAAACGACGACGAAAACCCGTCGCTTTCAGTGGGTATAGGAAATGAAGAAAAGATTTTGGTCACCTGTCATAGGGGACAGGGCTGTTCTGTTGATCAGGTTTGTCAGGCAATGGGTCTCAAACTTACAGATCTATATCCGCCAAAGAAAGAAGAAAGAAAACTTTCATTAGTCGCAACATACGACTATCGCGATGAAACAGGTCAACTTCTTTTTCAAAAACAACGTTTCGTAGATCAGTGGGGTAAAAAAACTTTTCGTCAAAGAAAACCTGACCCTGTAAATAAAGGTAAATATATTTTTTCGCTTGGCGATACACCAAAAATTCTTTACCGTCTGCCCGATGTCATTCACGCTAAAAACAATGGTGAAGTTATTTGGCTTGTTGAAGGCGAAAAAGATGCCGACAATTTAGTAAAACTCGGCTTGTGCGCAACCACGCCACCAAATGGGGCAGGCAAGTGGCTAGATATTCACACACGCGCTTTAGAGGGCGCGCAGGTTTGGATCATCGCCGATAACGATGTGGTCGGTAGAGACCACGCGAAAATGGTCGCCAAAACTCTTCAACAAAACGGATGTGTTGTCGTTACTTGGGTTCCACCCAAAAACTACAAAGATGTTTCAGAACTTCTTGGCGCTGGTGGTTCCGTTGATGATTTAATTGAAATGAATAACGCTGAACCTCTAGAAGATGTTGTTGAACATGAGGAGGAAGAACAGCAAACAGAAGCAATTGTTGAGGCGACAACACCTTTGATTGCTCTTGCTGAACGAATAAATACCTTATTGACAAGAGAAGATATTTCCGAGACGGTTCGCTTGACTAAAGCGTCAATGATGATTGGTTCTTTTGGTCATGAAGACGAAATTGATAGAGGAAGGCTCGTAAATTGGTCTGATTTTTTGTTAGAAGCATCTAACGATGAATATGATTGGATTATCCCCAATGTGCTTGAGAGAGGTGAGCGAGTAATTGTTGTAGCCGCCGAAGGTGTCGGCAAAACAATGCTCGCACGGCAAATAGCCATATGTAGTTCGTTCGGGATTCACCCCTTTAATCGCTCAAGAATGACGCCAATCAGAACTCTAACTATTGACCTTGAAAACCCCGAGCGAATCATTAGGAGAACTTCGTCAAACATCATGGGAGCCGCCCGAAATTTTGGTTACATAGAAGGCGACCCCGAATGCCATATTTTAATAAAACCATCTGGTGTGGATTTAATGCGACCAGCAGATCGTCTCATCATAGAAGAAGCCGTAGAAACAATTAAACCCGATTTAATCTTGCTAGGTCCTATCTATAAGGCATTTGTTGACCCTGGTGGGAGAACATCCGAGTCAATAACTGTTGAGGTCGCAAAATATTTTGACATGTTGCGCGATTACTATAATTGTGCGTTATGGCTTGAGCATCATGCTCCTTTGGGGACATCTTCTTCTACGCGAGATTTACGACCGTTTGGTTCGGCTGTTTGGTCACGGTGGCCGGAGTTCGGTCTTTCTTTAACCCCCGATCCAACCGCCGTAGGTGATTATGTTTATGATGTTAAACATTTTCGTGGTGCGCGAGACCTACGAGCATTTCCGACTAAAATGAGAAGAGGGAAAATTTTTCCGTTTGACGTTATTGAATTCATGGATGTGTCCTAAAAATGGCTGAAAAAGGTTTAACTAGAGAATTCCTCGCGGAACGTGATTTGCGCATTTTTAAAATGAGGCAGGCGGGCGTGCCAATCGCCGAGATTGCGCGAAGATTTGGAATTGGCACATCTAATGTGTCAAATTCTGTAAAAAGACAATTGAATAAACTCAGTCAGGAAGCATTGCTTATATATCCTGAAGTTCTTCAAATGGAACTTGAAAGACTTGATGCTCTTCAGTCCGCAATCTGGCCGTTAACGCAACACAGAAAACAAAAAATGGACGATGGCACAGAGGTCTCTATAGAGCCAGATATTAAAGCGGTGTCCACGGTGCTTTCCATAATTGATCGTCGCGCCAAATTGCTTGGTATGGAACAAACAAACGTGAATGTTCAGATGGATGTTCGTGATGCTTCCCCAATTCGGGCGGTTTTGGCTGGCGCACCCGGCGTGGTTCAGGCTGAAAAATTTGATTCCGAGGCTGAGGCTAAGAAACTTTTGATATTGATGAGCGATGCAGGGATTATGCCCAAGGAAACAATCAAAGAACTTTTAGGTGATTTACCAGCCCTTAATGACGGAGAAGACGACATTGAGGATGCAGAAGTTATAGAGAAAGACTCTATCTAAAATCAAAATAGTAGGAAGTTTCATTCCACTTTTTGATTTTTGATTGTTCTAGGAGAGTTTTCATTTCTTCTGAATAACTTTTACTTTTTGCACCCTCGGAGTGAAGAGTGTTTGTGTAATGACCAATTACTGCCCTTCTGAGAACTTTTGGTTTTGGCTGTAATGCGCAATGAATTAAATTGCCGTGCCAAATCAAAACATCTCCTTTTTGTGCAAGAAAAGTAAAATAGTCTTCGTCTTTATGTGATTCAATTTCTTTTGCGAGATGAGGATTTTGCCAACGTCCGTTCACTATTTCTTGATCTTTACCCACGTAAATTCTTTGTTTATCAAATTTCCATTTATGAGATTTAGAAATTAATTGAAACGGTCCTGCTTCTAAGGAGACATCCTCTACCGCAACCCACGCACCAACGTAGTTATTGTATGCAATCGGGTTGGAGAGAACCGAGTCTTGATGCCATGGTTTTTGACTGCTCGTTCCCCAAGTGTCAACACGGTGTAGGGCGACAGGTAATTGTAAATCTATAAAAAATTGGTTTATTGAAGAATGGCACATGATGTTCATGACTTCATCATGGTTTAGGTATTCGTAAGGATCGTTGCCAGATTCGTGTGACCAACCAAAATTATTTCCATGAGGGTCAAAGTTATCTTTATGCGCTTTGTCCCAAACTTCAAGGTAGCGATTTGTAAGGTCATCGCTTATGGCTTTGTGTAGAACCACGTAGCCATTTTCTTTATAAAATTCAATATTGTTCATCGGGTGTTAAAGATCGTCTCTGTAGAATATTTCAAAGCCACAGTGCATTATGGCTGAAGCCAATACACTAAAATACGTTTGTCGGTCTAATGAAATATCAATCGTTTCAGATTTAAGTTTTAAGGCGGCTTTTAATGCGGCGGGATACTCAATATCGCGCATGGTTTTACCGCCATTAAACCAAAGGACATCACCAAAATCAATTTGACGTCTTAATTTAACTTTGTATGGCATTGCCACAAATACGTGATCATCGGATTTTAGATGAGTAAACGAAATACATTCTTTTACGGGCGAGTCTTTAGATGCAAATAATTGAGCAAGGTCTTCGCCAGATGTTTCCGATGGAGCCATGGAGCAATATCCCTCGGCTGCTAAAGTAAATTCTGTAATACCCCATCCTCGTCGCGCGATAACGGACGCTTCTATTACTGATTTGATTCGTTCTTCTTTTGGAGTGTTGAAGGTGTTTTTTAGTTGAATTATTGTTGCTAATTCATTATTTTTCCACCCAAAAATGTTTATATTTAAATCCGCTCCTATGCCTTCCTCTTCAACCAAGGCTTTCTTTGCTGTCTTTACAGATTCAACACATAGGGCTATCTTGTCAAAGTCCGTCTCGTAAAAACCCGTATACATATAGAAAAACCCTACAACATAATGAATTTTTAAAAATGAAGGGGTTGCATTTGCACTAGATTTTTTGTACTAGTGTTTTTTTATGTCATCAAAACAAACAAAAAAACCAGTAAAGAAAACCTCAAAAAAGAAGACGCCTGCAAAAAAACCTGTTGCCAAAAAAGCATCAGCATCTCAGAAGACAACAATTATTCGTCCTGAAGATGCTGATCGTTTACAAAACGTAAGAGAAGCAAAACAGGTAATCGTTGATCAGTCTCCTGTGATTAGGGCAAATGACGTCAAATCCTTGCCTCTCCGTAAAAGAATGCTTGCGTGGTTTAAGATTTCCAAGTAGTCTTTCCCTCATGAGGGGAAACAGGGGGAAATTTAAATGACCCAAGAACTTACTGTGCTGCCCTCAATCGTTGATCCAAACATTCTTTTGGGCGATGTTCGCACAACTTTGGCTTCGCTAAAAGACCAAAGTGTTCATTGCGTTATTACATCCCCCCCATATTGGGGTTTGCGTGATTACGGAACAGCAACATGGATTGGTGGAGACCCCACATGTTCACATAAACGCGACAGCAAATTTAGTGAAAGTTGTTCTACAGGACAAAAACTTTTGGAAGGTGCTATTGGTGACGGCATATATAAAGTTCAATGTCCTCGCTGTGGCGCAAAGAGGCAAGATAGTCAACTTGGCTTAGAGCCAACAGTAGATGAGTATGTTGAGCACATGGTTGAAGTTTTTGCAGAAGTGCACAGGGTTTTACGAGACGATGGGACGCTTTGGTTAAATCTAGGCGACTCATATTCGGGCAGTAACGGCAACGGATGGAAACAAACTATTGCCTCAACCAATGCTTCAAATGCTGGTGGGGAAAACGAAGATTTCAGAGCAAAAATTGGCAGAGATGATGGCGATCTAAAACCTAAAAATTTGATTGGCGTGCCGTGGCGTGTGGCTTTTGCTTTACAAGAAAACGGATGGAATTTAAGACAAGACATTATTTGGTCTAAACCTAATCCGATGCCTGAATCTGTGCGAGATAGATGCACGAAAGCACACGAATACATTTTTCTTCTTACTAAAAACCCTCACTATTTTTTTGATAGTGAAGCAATCAAGGAACCAGCCAAATACGCTTACGATGACAGGGGGTCTCGTGCAGATAGTAGAAAAGATGTCGGAATATCAAACGCGATGCACGGTTCCACGGGAGCATTCAGAAACAAGAGGTCAGTATGGACAGTGACAACAAAACCATTCAAAGAAGCACACTTCGCAACCTTTCCTCAAGACCTAATAGAACCATGCGTTGCTGCTGGTACCAGCGAGAAGGGGTGCTGTGCTCAATGTGGTTCACCTTTAGTCCGTCAAGTAGAACGAAAAAAAGTGGCTCGCAAAGATCTTCCCAAAGATGATCCTCGGCATCGTCCGAATGATTACAACGGCGCATACGGGGAAATCAACGGCAAGGGTGATGCTGGTTATACGCAAACAAAAACAACAGGTTGGGCTAAAGAGTGTAAATGTTTAACGAAAGATGTTGTGCCCTGTACCGTTTTGGATGTGTTTTTCGGTGCTGGCACAACAGGTGTTGTGGCACAAAGGTTGGGTCGGTCATATCTCGGTTGTGAGTTGAACCCCGAGTATGCCGAAATAGCAACAGTGCGTTTAGCCAACGAAAAAGAGAAAAATAGACTTTTACAAGAAGCCTTAGATAGCCAACCAACCTTGTTTGAGGTTCCCGAAGACGAAGAGTAAATGTTGTATTATTTACTACATAGCAATTCTCTTTGACTTGGAGGTCAAATAATGTCAGCATCAGCCCCACTTCTTCTTCCGATGACAGTCAACGGAACCGTCGCAACAACTTCAACAGTTGTCGCTCGCACTCCTGTTGCGGGTCGCGTCCGTGGCATCACAGTTGCCGTCGGTACCGCCCCTGCAGGTTCGGTGCTCAGCGGAACAGTTCGCAAGGCAACAGCCGCAGGAACCGTTATCGGAACTTGGTCAATCGCAATCGCTGGCACTTCAGCAGTAGCAACAATGTCAGCAACTGATGGTGCAGATGAACTCGCAGCCGATGACTTGGTACACCTTGTCGTTGCTGCCGTAGGTTCAAGTACTGCTGGTTCAAACTTGACTGCTCTTCTTCAGATTGATCAGTCGGCAGACCAAGACGGTGTAGATGTCCGCTCAATCGCAGTATTGCGTGGCGAGCACCCAGGTGGCGTAGTCGCCTAATTTTAAGTAAGTAAGTAAAAGAGAATTAAACCCGACAAGTAGTTAGTCCCTCACATCCGTGCAGGTTCGTGGGGGATTAACTATTTCTAGCGTAAAAATGTTATTGAAACCCTTTCACTTGCTCTGACAAGCAAAAACAGAGCATTGGTTTGACTGTTTTCAGAACACCATTCTGAAATTTCTTTGTTCACAATAAGTTCTAAATATTCGCAAAAATATCTTGCCCTACCGCACATAAACGGGGGCACACCACATTCTTCTGGTTCCATAAAACCTTCTGCTAAAAGTTTTTCTTTAGCCCCACACGCAAGAAGTATCGCCCCCCAAATATCTATTTCTTTTGTGTAAGGGTCATATGTTGTGTGGTTAGAGAACCCGTGTTCTTTTATGTAGCCGATAGCCTTATCGTAAATCTCGTCAGCCTTAAGATGTTTTAATGTTGGGAACATTACTTAATAGGGCAAGCCCCTGTAGCGCAATCATCAAGTAATAGTTCTGAACCTGTTGCTTGGCTTAACGGTAGAGATGGGTCAATTTTTTTCACAAGTGCATCATAATCGGCTTGAGTAATCTGCTCGTATGGGGGTAGCGGGAAATTGTGATCGGCGTGAAGCAAAAATGATACCGATTTGACACCAGTGTCATAGTTTTTTGACAGCCATTCTTTGATTGATTCAAGTTCTTCCTTGCGGTAGTAGACGGTCACCGAAACAGCGTTGTCAGCCCATTCTGTTTGCATCTTTTTTACCCACTCAAGTTGCTCTACCGCGGTCATATTTTCGGCAAGAACAGCATTATTAGGAGATTTACAAGGAAACTCTACGACATAGCGTGTGTGGTCTTCTCTGCCGTCAATACCGATATCCCAAACGACTTTGTGACCTCGCGCGCGCAAGCCTGCTACAAGGGCGTCAGACGCACCAAAACGCACTCTACGAATGTAATACGGTGCGAAGGCAGGGTGAACGCCCGGTGTGATACCGGGGAGCAGAGAGAGCGTTCCTGACGGCTGAACCGTTGTAAGTCTGACAGAACGAGGGTATCCCTTTTCTTTTGAGTAATAAGTATCAAACTCATCAAGGTGACGATAAGCCTCGTCTAGCCAAGAAACCTGTTCTGCCGAAGCCTGTAAAACACCAGAGACACTTTGCCCTAAGCGTGCGTTTTTCGCAACGACTGAGTTCGTTTTTGCGTAGGGATAAACAAGACGGGTGATTTGTTTTTGAACCATGTAGAGAAGTTCAGATATTTCTTTGAATTGTTTAATGTCGCAGATATTAGGCAGGAATATAGTTGACAGATTGCATGACTCGCCATCTGCCAATCCGATTTCTGCACACGGGTTGAAACCTTCAATGGTTTTGTCGGCTCGCTCTTCTTTTAGGCGTCCATATTTGCGGGCTAAACGACGATTTACGAGACCGTAAGGCTCTCCGCCCCCTGTGTAACCCTTCCACAGTTCGGGCATGATGTGGTCATAATAATCGGCATAAATGCTGTTGTTTGAGTTTGCCCGATAGCCCGGAATGTCCCCCGAAGCCCAATTTTTTGCACGGAGAAATAACATGTCATCAGGATCTCCAATGGCGATTTGTGCAGAGCGACGAGATGAGCCTGAAACAACTACGCGACCAATGATGTTGCAAATATCAAGAACATCAATGGAACGAAGTTTCTTGCCTTCTCGTGCTTCCATGACCTGACAGATATCTGCTATTCCATCAACAAGTGCGCCGGGTCCGCTTGCCGTACCACCAAAGGTTTTAAGCGGTGCTCCGAATTCGCGAATAAGAATTGTTGAGTACGAAAATGATTTTCCTGTATCAAAATATGATTTCAACACGCTGTGCAGAAGGCGTCGCCAGCCTTGACGCGAATCAGGGACGATAATGTCCGCATCATTTGACCGTTCGTGGCTTATTTTGACGCTCGGGAGAACTTTTGGAAGGTCGTGGATTTTGGCTCGTTCTACGGAAAAACCAACGCCACCGCCAAGCATCAGGTGGTCAAAAAGGAACTCAAAGTCTTCAACTTTTTCAATGTTTACGAAATAGCAGTTGTTCAACGAGGCGGCATTGAACTGTTTGATTAATGGTGTGCCTAATTGCCAAAGAGCACGACCCGAGAATGATCCACGAAGGTTAAATACGTGGTCAAAAAGTTTTTCTGCTTGAGTTTTAGTGAGTGGAGTTCCGATATCTATCGCTCCGTTTACACAACGTTGAACGGTTTCAACCCAAGTTTCGTTACGATTTAATTCTTCAATGCGTCGCGAGTATGTGCGAAGGTATACAACTTCTCCTAGTCCACTAAATCCCCATGGAGGTGTCTGCGTCTTGTATCGGTCTACAAATTCTTGGGATAGGTGAGCAGTCATTACTTCCTCTTTCAGCGCACAAGGCAATATGGGTAAAGAACCATATTACAACACTCCCCATTTTCAGTAAACTGTTAATTACGGGTAAGGTTATATTTTCTTGCCTCGGATAACGGTATTACTTGACCAACCGCAAATTTGCGAACTTTAGTGAAAACACCAGCAGAAACTTCCTCTGTCACAAAAAAATCTTCTAACACACGATATGTTTGCTGTTCGTCCAAAGATTTAAAAATACCCAATCCAAGGAGTTTCTCAGGTGGTTTATGTCCTTTGGGGACGCAATCACCCGTGGGATCACCGCAAACTATGCATGGCTCTCTAGTCGCGCGAAGAATCTCTATATCGCCATAGATATATTCAGCCATAAACAATGATACATCTTCCCTGTAAAAGAGAAAGGAGCACCTTTCGGTGCTCCTGACCTTCTACGCGGGGGGGCGTAGACTTTTTGCGCCAAGTATTACTTCTTGGTTGCGAACTTGTTCTCTGCTTTCATTGCCTTCATTTCCTCTTCAAAGAGTTCATTAAATTCTTTCTTGTATTTCTCTTGGAGAACAAATGATGCTCGTCGTTTTGCTTCGTTGCGACGCTTTGCTTCAATCTTGCGAATTTCGGCTCGTCGGGCACGCTCTTCTGCGGGTAGTGGTCTGCGACCACGGCTTACTCCAAGTTTCTTTTTAAGTTGCTGATATGTAGTTGTAGCCATTTTGGGCTCCTATTTCTTTCTGTTTAGTGGTTTATTTTTCCTGAAAGAAAGACTAACTAACATTTCAGAATAAAACAACCTACATCAATAAAAAACTATAAAAATATATTTCCTTGTATTTTAAGGAAATTATCAGGTTGCAGAACCCCCAAAGGGACACTACACTTACGGTATAAGTAATATACCTACAAATACTGAAGAAAGAAAAACATGAAAACTTCCCTAATAATCCCACCAACAGTTAGAAATCTAGAAGAAGCAAGAGAACAATGTCTTGAATATGACGCAGTTTTGACGGCAGGTCCGAGTGCGCACGAAGTAAACGATTTTGGTCACCCAATACACAAAATTGTTGAATTTTCAGACACAATGTTTCAAAGACATGGTGGACCGACCTTTAATAATGTTGTTGAACTTATAGAGTTTGGTGTAGGTGTTCCTAAACTTTTGGTTCACTGTCACGCAGGTATTTCTCGTTCAACAGCAACAGCATGGGGAGTCGCAATCGCAAACGGTAACGATCCTTTAGATGCGTTTTTATATCTTCAAAAAAATCATCCTAAAGAAACAGGATATTTCGGTTACGCAAAACGACCTTTTGCACCAAATATTTTAATCGTCAAACACTTAGATAAATACTTCAATTTGGGTACGACTCTTATTGAAATTCGTAACAAGTATTCAGAAACGGGTTGGTAAAGCAATGAAAGTTTTTTGGAACAAGGATTACACGTGTATTGAATACGATTTTGATACATCAAGAAAATCAGGCAATATTGTTCGCCTCCTTGAACAATCAAAATTAGGGACAACTCAAAAGGTTCGTTTGTTGCAGGACGTGCCGACGGTAGAAATTTGTGATCCCGAGGAAGAAGTCAATATTCTAAAAACAGAAAAACTTATTGAAAAATGGTTAGACCCTAAATATGTCCAAGCACTAAAAACCGACAACAATCCGCGACTATCAGAAAGTCAAGGTTTCTCGTGGTGTCCCAATACATACAAGTTTGCGCGAGCACATACGCACGGGTTAATTGCGTCAATTGATCACGTTTTGGCTAACGGTGGCAGATGCGGAAGCCTGTCGTCGGGATTACATCACGCATCTAAAAATAGCGGTGGGGGTTTTTGTACGATCAATGGCATAGCGTTGTCTGCGATATATGCATATGAACAAGGTCTTGAACCAATTGTTTTTGACTTTGACGCACATTGCGGTGGCGGAACAATGGATTTCCTTAAACCATTTAACAAAGTTTTACAAAATAAAAATAAATTTTATGGTGGTTCAAACTCGTTTATTCGTCATATTGATTTGTCAACCAATTATTTTGACGAGTATGATATTGAGCACGATGACGAAATTTGGGCAAGTTTACATGTTCTTGGTTGGCAAGAAGACTATTTGGACGAAGTAAGCAAGTCTCTTGCACTAGCAGAACCTTTTATCACGGACAAGACTGTGTTTATCTATAACGCAGGTATTGACCCAATAGGTTCTCATGGGATAGACGAAAAAGTGATAGCGCAAAGAGAAAAAATTGTCTCGGAATTCATTGGCAAAAACAAGGCTATTTTCGCCCTAGCGGGCGGATACTCAGGTGCGTCAACAAGCCGAGACGATGTAGCAAAAACACACCTTGAAACTATTTATGGTTGGTCATGGCAGACAAAATAGAACACGGGCTTTATGCCACATACACCAATTCCAAATGTAGGTGTACCGAGTGCAAGAACGCCGCGGCGAAATATATGCGAGATTACAGGAAAACATCAATGGGTAAATCTCAAGCACGATTTCATCAAATTGTTGCTAACAAGCGATCACAAATCGCCATCAATTGGATTAAACAAAATCATCCCGAGCAGTGGGATAAGATATGTTTAAAAGCCTTGAGGATTGTCAAAAATCAAGAAAAAAGAGGATGATATGCAGTACGGCGCTGAAAGTATAGAAAATCGTTTTGAAGAATTTGTTGCGGAAACAAACAAAAAAATTGAAGCGCTTGAGGCACAGGTGCGTTTACTTGAAAAAGAAATCCGTGGTAAAGAAACAAACAAACCAATTGTCAATATCACCAATCAGGACATTAAAAGTTCGCTTGGCGCGACCATTAAAACGATTGGTGATATTGTCAAGAAATGAACAGATATGGGGGGACTAGTAATCAAGAAGCATTTGTTTTAGATCTTCTTGATTACAAAAGAGCAGGTTTCTATGTTGAACTTGGGGCTTTTCATTCATCTGAGGGCAGTAACACCAAGATTTTGGAACAAGATTTTGGATGGCAAGGTGTTTCTTTTGAGTTAGTTGATGAGCGTCGTTCCGAGTTCATTGAAAATAGATTTAATCCATGTATGGGCGACGCTCTGAATTTTGATTACATAAGTTACTTTCATGACAATCATTTCCCGAAACAGATTGATTATCTACAGGTAGATATAGATACGGGATATGACAGGGCGACAAGACCTAATGGGAATCATTACACAACTCTTTTAGGTTTAATTACCGTTCCGCTAACTCAATACAGGTTTTCAATTATCACCTTTGAACATGATGCAAACATGTATTTTCGCAATACTGGTCAGAGAGACGCGCAACGAGAAATTCTTGACTGTCTTGGTTACACATTGGTGGTGAGAACTATTCACGAAGATTGGTGGGTTGATCCGACAGTCATTAGCCCTGATATTTATAAAAAGCACATGCGATGGGAAACCCTCTAGTGGTTGATAAGAACTTTTATCCGTTTGTTTATCTGACTGATTTTTTATCAAAGACCGATCATGTAACACTTCTAAATCAAGCCATTCAAAGCGAAGGTATTTCTGATCCACAAACGACACATTTGATAAACCTTCAAAAAGTCAACACGTGGGCTGTCAACAAAAGAATTACAGATATATATCCGCATCATTTTTGCGAAAAACTGATCAAAATCAAGGGCGGTAATGTTCTTTCTTTTTACGACGGAAGGGCAATGGATTACCATCAGGATTCGGTTCCCAACAAAGATTACCCCGATGACCCTGAAGTCGGTTTCCCACCTAACGCATCTGCTGTCTACTATCTCAATGATAATTACGAAGGTGGAGAAGTCTGTTTTTCAACCTCTCAGCCATCTGAGCCACAACCGCTCATTGATGACCTGAACATAAAACATCTGATTACCATAAAACCGCAAGCAAATTCGTGTTTATTTTTTGACGCTCAAATCTGGCATTGGGTGAGACCAGTTACTTCAGGGAAAAGATTTTCTGCGACATACTTTTTACTCGTTGATCCACAGACTAATCTTGGGTGATGCTTGAAAAAACACCTTTAGCCGAAACAGCCTTTAACAATCTTTACAATGCCGTCGTGGAAGGTTTGTTAAAAGACATAGCAAATCTCAAGGCAAAAGTAGGGGAACTTGAAAGTCAAATAAAATGGTTAGAGCAAGATAACTCTAAACATCTATAACTATTTTTTGCGATTTCTTACTTTTTCGTTGGGACTTAAATCTTTCAACATTTCGGCTATGCGCTTATATTGCTCTTCGGGGTTTAATTTAAAATATTGTTTGTCAATTTTTTTTACCCGCTGAATAATTTTTTTTGTTTCGTCAGCCATTTATTCTTTCCTTTCTGAGTTACTTACAACCATTATACGAAAATTTTCAAGAGATGCCAATTTTTCGCTCACTGTTCTTTTTCTTGGGATTGAAGGCACAACTAGATCAGCGGTTCGTGGGATGGATTTGTAAATATTCATGATGTCATCAAAAAGTTCAAGGGGGAGTGTTTCTGAACCATTTCCATCCGCTTTGATCATTGCCTTGCTCCAGTCACCTGTTTTCTCGGCAATTTTTACTTCTTCAAGATGGGCTACATATAGTTGATTTTGTAATGTCCCTAGTTTTGATGCTCGTGCAAGATTTTCTGCTGTACTGTCGTAGACGTCGGAAACATCTAAGTAAAAGATTCCTTCTTCCACCCAACCCCCGATTCCAACTTCTCGTGCGCCTTCCAAAGGGTTGTCAAAAATTTCCTTACCGTGATAAGTCAGCCAAGACATCACAAGCCTTATTGCTTCTTCGGTCGGTTGCCCTTCATCGTCATACATTTCTGAGGCTGGTTTTTTAATTCCATGCTTGTTTCGCCCAATTGCGATGCCTTTAACAATGTCATCTTTTTGCGTTTTCTCTACCGTGAATCCGCCTTTGTTTGCCTTGAGCAGAATTTGCTTAATGCGTTCTTTTCGTTCAGGATTTTCTTTGACAAAGTTTCTAACTTTTTTTCTTGTCATTCTCCTAGCGATTTCAATAGCCGCACTAATAGGGACGTTGTCTTCGTCGCCAAGAGTGAACATTCCATCGCCGTCGCCGTCTTTCGGTAATTTGTCGGAGGAGAAACCACCAATTGGTGTACCGAGTATCTTGTATAGAAGTTTACTCATTGACTATTTTGTCTTATTCTTGAACTCTGCCCACGTTTTATCGCCGATACCAAAATACTCTCGTGCGTTTCCTGATTGAATCATGTCAATATTTAGACAAGCAGTTTTAGGGTCATCAATCTGATCGGATGAATAAATCCGCGCTAAAACACGACCATACTTGTCGTTCTTGTCAGGAATAGTGTTAACGAAAACCCATTTGTGGTTAGTGATCCAATCTTCAACAAATTTCTTTGCCTTCAACCCGAGTTCTTTTTCTTTCAAATCTTTTGTTCGTGATTCAGGGGTGTTAATACCGTAGAGACGAACCCTAATTTTGTGGTGCACGCTGAAACCTAAATCCACCATCAAATCAACGGTGTCACCATCAACAACACCGATTACTGTCGCGCCGTACCAAAATCTTTCCATGATCAATCTTTCTTTTTAGAATTTTCGTATCTTTTAAGGAGGTTTCTTCCTTTTTCGGCAAGACGTGCCGCTGATTCTCTATCTTGTGGAACTGGTTCACCCCACGCCGCGGCGGAAAGAGCGAGTCGTGTTGGGCGTCCTTTTTCGTCTTTCATAGGACCTGAAGGATTGGTAAAAAATCGTGTAAGAAAAGAACCTTTACGACGCATTTTTTCGGGTGTGTCAGCAGGACCTTTAACGCCGGGTTTCAGGTTTGATCCTTCTGTTCTGTTGAAATGCGCACGACCTGCGGCAGTTAATCCACCTTTAGGGTCTCGTAAAGGTTTAGCAGATTTTTCTTTTAGGATAGGACCGCCAGTAACCCATGCACGACATGTTCGTTTTGAAGCACATTTGAAATCAAACGCTTCGCAGTACCCGAGTTCACCAGCCTTGTCAATTGCATCCCACTCGTCTTTGCGATCTCCACCAGTAACACCCTTGCTGATGCAATCTTTCATAGATGGAGTTTGAATGAAAAGCGAACAGTTTCCACACAATTGTTTTTTTGCTGAAGCAGTATTAACATCCCATTCTTTTGCTAATTTTTCCCAATATTCCGTATTGGCTTCAGATGGATTAAGCGGACCATACATTGCGGTTTTGATTGCTTTGCCTCTGTTGGCAAGATTGACTGCTATGTCTTGTGTTGCTTTTGGACAAGGTTCAGTTGCTTTAACACGAACTGAAATTTGTTGTTCGCCGAGAATGTCAGAGAATTTCATATATGTTTATTATCCCATAAAAACAAAAACCCCGCCCCAACCTTTCGGCTAGAGCGGGGGTTTTGTTAATTATTTATTGATTAGGCTGATGGAGCCGCATCAAAACTGACTTTTACGAACGACTCTGGACGCTTCACAGCGAGAGCCAAGCGTTGCTCAGCGAGGATCACGATTGCGTTTCGCACGAAGAAGTCTGCGTGCTGTTCGCTAACGCGAATGCTTGGTGATTCACGGTCGTAGATTTGTGCTCCCGTACCGAATGCACCAATAAGTGCTGTGCCTTCAGCAATTGCTGGAGTGTCCACAACCGGGATTCTCCACAACTTCTGTTCGCCACCCATTGCAACAGAGACTGCTACGACGTAAGCGCCGTTGCCATCTTTGCTGAGTTCAATGTCTTCCCAATCGTTCGGGTTAAGAACGATGCCCGATGGCTCGTAGTAAGCCAAGAACGAGAGGGTTGCTGCACGACGAACTGCATCTGCCTTAGTGTCGCTCAAACCTACTTCTGATGAGTATGTGCCATCCGACCAAGCATAGGTTTGTACGCCCGGTGTATTCAAGATACCTCGGAGGTTTTCGCCTGCACCTGAACCGTTAAGGATTTGTGCATCTTCTTGCAAACGGAGACCGTACATCAACTCGTTGTCAATGATTGAGCGTAGTTGTGGCTCATCAGCAAGAACGTTGCGGTGTGCGGCTTCCCAGTGTGCCATTGTGCGAACAGGAGCCTGCTCACCAACAAAGGTGAACGACGACTGTGGCTTGGCGCTGAAGGCATCACCTGTACGCTCAGCGACTGCTGCTGCGTTGTTGACGAAACCTGTCATGCGGAAGTATTCAATGATCGCGGCGTTCGTGGTGCGGCTTGGGAACAAGTCACGGACACGCTTCGTGCGCATTGGAGGAAGAACCATTGCATCGCGTTGGATGGTTCCAAACGAGCCAGGTGTACCTGTTGGAAGTGCCGAGTACAGATCTTTTACGCTGTAGTCAACACTTGAACGGTATGGGCTTGGCATGTTTGCTGAACCACTTGCGAGCAACGACTTGAATTCTGTTGAAGCAAGGAATGCTTCGCCGATTGTCTTTGCGCGAACTGGTTGTACTGCGTTCTGCAATTCAGCAGTTGCATAAGCCGAAGCCTGTGCTACTGAATCTTGTGGCTCTGAAGCCCACTTGTCAGCATCACGCATTGACTCAAGACCTTCAACGAGCGACTTGATTTCGCGGATATCTGCCATGTTCTTATCAAACGCGGACTTTTGTTCTTGTGATACAACTACAGTGCCATCTTCAATTTTGAAGTTGTCTGCGATTGTTTTGTTTTCTGCCATCTTAGCGCGCATTGCGCTTTGAAGTTCAGTTAAACGACTGTTGTCAAATGACATGATTTTCACTCCTAGTGAATTGGATTTTTGTTGGTGATTACTTATTTTTTTTATTAAGACTTCGGTAAGCACCTAGTCCAGTTACATTTGCTGTATTACGAGAATAACATCAAAGTAACATTAAAAATGCAACCCCTTTATTGGGTTTATTTAGGGCGATATCGTTTTACGACTCGTGGACAACATTTCTCGGCGTATTTCACTCCGTATTCTCCGTCGTCAAATCCCGCCCATTTTTTGTTTGTTTTTCGGTTACGCCAAGGGTGATCTAATGGAAGTAGGTCATTGTCATCAAAATATTTGACATCTTTTGGTTTGTCTGACATCAAAAGCGATAAAAACTTGGAAATACGTTTGTTGGCTAAGGTTTTATCGCCATCTTCAAGACCCCGTAAATACACGGTTCTGAGATCACGAAGGTTGGTTTTTTGCGCAGGTTTGGCTTTGGCGTTGTGTTGCCGTACTCGGATCGCAAGATTATTGATATCGGCACTTGTTACCCTCGGTGGTTTTCTGCGTGCTTTAGCCACACCTTTAAACAAAATCACTCCTTCGGTTACTCCTTTTGTTTTACTCATCTTTGATTTTTTCTTAGGAACCGCATATTGTTTAAGTAGATCTCGTATAGGTTTTGGAGCAAATTTCGCCCAAGGAAGTTTTGCTAACTCTCTGAGGTGTTTAGAGCGGTCGGGCTCAACAGCGGGGACACCCATCAGCGTTTCAAATTCAAAAATGGTTGCTACGTTAGGAAAGTCAAACGATTTAGCCTTTGACCAATCTGAATTGGAGATGTTGTTGTCAACAATAATTACTTTTTTAGGTTTCATGGTTTAACGGTTTCTTCTAACGGTATTTTTTTTGGTATAAGCGCTTCAGGTAGTTTCATGGGAACTTTTATATTTCCGTAGACTGACATATAATTCCCCTCGGTTGGATCAGAGCCTTTTGGTCGTTCCCAACTAAAAGTTGTAGATAATTGTGGTGCTTCTCCTGTTTGCCCTGAATATGCCCAATCCCGAAACTTTGTCAAAAGTTCTCGTCTTTCTTCTTCACCTGCAAATATCATGGATTGTGCTTCTCTTATTTCGCCATTTGCTGTACCAGACTTTACTACTACTTCAAATTCTTCCGAACATCCAACGCCTGTCAATGGGATAGAAAGAATATCTTTTACATCAAAAGTTGCTTTAATTAAAATGCCATCTTTACCCTCACGAACCGCAAAAGCGTTTGCTTCGGAAAAATTAGTTGACCATGCAGACAAGGGTCTCATTAAAAGTTCTGCTGTTTGACTTTCAGATGGCGAATCAACATCAAAAACCATAGGCATACTTCCCATTCCTCGGAAAAGAGTTACTTTTTTGATTCCTTTAGACGCAAAATATTGTTGAGTTGCGTTATATTGCGCCAAGAGAAAAGACCGCAAAACCTTGTTGTCGCTATGTTCGGTGGATGGGGTGTATATAGGTGATCTTTTTGCTTCATTATCTGTCCAACTGACAGCCCAGTCGGTTTTAAATAGTTTTTGAGCAGCATCTTGCATTGCTAACGAAAGAGGATAGTTGTTATTTGATGAGGTTGCCCAAGCCGAAACTAGGTGTCTCACTGCTACTTCTTTCAATGCTTTTTCTGCTTCGGGCGAAGGGTGGGTATAGAAAGTTGCAGTTGCTTTCAAGTGCTTATATTCATTTGATAATTCTTGTCTTTTAAACTCTTCCATAGTCTTACCGTTCTCTATACGCGCCATGGCTTCAGGATTTGCCCGAATTAAACGTGCTATTTCTTTTTCAACGTATTCAGATTCAGTTAAACGAGTTATATCAGGAGTTAAAACACCCGATTCAGAGATTGCAAATTTTATTTCATCCTCTTGGTCAATGATATAAAGAATTGAATCCATTTGTTCCGCGGTTTTTCCATTCTCAATGTCATGTAAAAATAAAATTGTGTTGGCTATTTCTTCGGTTGTAACATCCGACATCGCTTCAGCAATATTTTTTGCAACCAGTTTTTTAGCCGCTACACCAGCGTTTCGGCTTTTCTTATCTATTAAATCCTCTGATTCGTCGCGTATTTCCAATTCCAACGCTTTTGGGTGGATAGAACCGTCAGATCCTAATTTATTTTTTAACTTACCTATAAAACCAACAACTTTTTGAATGGCTTTTGGCACTACAGGAATTTTGTCTTCCCCACCAACAATTCCGCCTGTAGTAAACCCATCTCCGTCACCGTCTACAAAATCGGCATTTGGTTTTGCTAAAAGTGTTGCCCCAAGAGCCTTCTTTTTAAGGTTACTTAAACCACCAAAAATGAACTGTCCGACGGGGTGTCTTCTTCTCATTATCTTCTGAAAATAAGATGAGGTCTTTTCTATTTTGGGGACAATTGGAATTTGTTTTAAATGCATACCTAAATGCAAACCTAAAACCTCTTCTGCTTTGTCATCAGCGTTTCGTTTCCGCATTTCCTCATCACCAAACAGCCCTTTGGCTTTAGAAAAAAGGAACCACGCAGTGAATTGTTCAGCAAATCTTTCTGGAAAAGACAGCGCCGCGTATTTACTGATTTGTGGGTTGTTCTCCTGCATTGAAACCATGAGCGCAACAGAAAGATAATTTGCGCGAGAAACATTACTCATCTCCTCTAAAAATTTCATTTTTGCTAAGCGTTCTCTTGCTTCGGTGTCGTCAGGATTTTGAGCAATCCATTTTTCTAAATTCTCGTATGCGAGAGCGTCCAAAACATGGGCAAATTCATGCACTGTTGTTGCATACCCTTTTCTCCTAAAAAACTCGCCGTCTCGCATTTTCTCTAATGCGCGACGCAAATCTTGTATAACCTCTTTCCGATTTTCTCCACCTGCTAAAGGTGCTTCAAAACGTGTCCCAACTTGTGCTGGTATTTCGCCAAGTTGAAGAGCCCCAGTGTTGTCATAGGCTAGTTGCCGTTGGTCTTCGTCTCCATCAATAGTAAATGCCCACGCCTTAAACATGACATTCATGCTGATAATTGCTTTTTGATCTTTGTCACGCTTTACATCTGCGTAACCTTCAACATCTAATCCCGGATTATCAAAATCTTGCAATTTTAATTGCACACTCAATTTTGATTTATCTTCTTCAGACAAATTGGCATTTGAAAAAAGATCCTCTAACGCCTGCATTGACCCATGTATTTCTGCCAGCATGTTGTCTGCCTGCTCATAAAACCTTGGGTAGGTTTGTGTTCTTAGCGAATAGTCTTTTGGAGTTTCTTTGGCGTTTGGATTTTCTAAATACTTCCATAATTCTTTTGCCAAAGCAACACGCTCATTAATTATCTGGTTGACTTTTTTAGCCCTTTTGTTTAAATCCGCTTCAGACATATCGGGGTTCTCTGTTCGTACATCTTCTTTTATTTTTTTAAGGCGAGCGGTTTTCTGTTCTTTGGTTTCTTGAGGAAATTCAAGTTTGATACCATATTTTTTTTGAAAGAAATCTTGCATTGCAAGTCTCGTATTCCCATATCTTTCACGAGATTCTTTGTCGCTAAACACTCTCGGGATATTCCTACCACTCTCCATACCGCCAATAAATTTTAGAGGACCGTTTTTAAATTTTTCTTGAAGGGTTCTCAAAACCGATTTCGGTGTTACAGGAATTTTGTCTTCCCCACCTATAATTCCACCAGTCGTAAAACCGTCTCCGTCACCGTCTACATTTTCCCCGCTTGGTTTTGCGCCGATTGGTGTGCCGAGAACTTTCTTTCTAAAAGCCGAACCTTGCCGTCTCGGATTATTCCTAGGGCTGTTATCCCCTCGGATACCTGCGACACGGTTGTAATCAGAAACATTCGTGCAAGGCAACCAAACAAGTTTTCCATCTCGTGCCGTGTAGCGACGAATACCTATACAGCCGAGGTTGCGTGCACGAATACGAGCAGACTCAGGGTCACTAAAAGTGTCAGGATCTGTTGAACGGCTAACGAAGTTTACGAAACCTTTTTCTTCAGATTTTTTGTTTATTTTATTTTTACCAAAATGTCTGCCACCAGAAACGTGATGAGAGCCACCTATCGCAAACAAATTATCGTCATCAGATGTAAATATTTTGTCTTGTTTTGTCTGCAAATATTCAAAGATTTTTTTGATCATGTCATCTGGCAGTATTCCTGCTTTTTGTGGAGGGAAATCCCCACGTTCAATCAAAAATGAATTTTGTCCTCGTGTTTCCATAGCCAAAGCACCGTGAACTTCAGCAGGCATTGTTAGTTTGTGGGCTTGGTACGCGGCTTCTTCGCCGTGACGGTCAAATCCACGACCAGTTGCCAAATGACCCAAGACGTCGTGCACCGCTCTAAATTTGTCATTGGTTGCGTCGTTCCAATAGGGGTGAGACCCCGTTACTGAAGTTCGCATAACCTTAAGACGTCTGTTTCTTAAAAAATCTTCACGCATTTCATAAAAAGACGCATAAGGATCTTCGTCAACAAACTCAAATCGTATTCCCATTGCCACTAACGCGCTGTATTGATTATCAAGAATCTTTGCTAGTTGGTCGTAAGATTTTTTTGCTTTTTCGTCCAACACAGGCATACGATCATATTGTGACGCAATTTTTTCTCTTTTAATTGGGTCTACGGCTACAACTTCAGAAAAATCTTTTTCGTCAATTTCTCGTGAAAATCCTTGTATGCGTTGCGCTGTTTGCATTTCAACGCCTTCAGGACCTATTTTTTTGATTTGCTCTAAAACATTTTTTGCCACAACGGGCACTTTGTCTTCGCCACGAATGTTAGAAGTAAAACCGTCACCATCTCCATCAATCTCCGAAACACCACCAATTGGACGAACTAAAGTACCTAAAGCCTTCCCCGAAAAAGAACCAGTAACAAGCCCACCACCTGGCAGGGTTGCGATACCCGTAATAGGTTTCTCGTTAAGTTGTTCCCATCCTTTGCGGGGTTTATGGTCGCAGGGAGCGTAATATTTTTTACCGGCGAGCATTACGGTACGCACACCACCACAACCACGCGCCCTAGAAATAGATAAAGCATCTGAACGACTTTCGTAATATGCATCAGATTTGGTTTCTAAACGTTTAGTGCGTTGAACCATCTTCGGCAAAGGCTTCTTTTTCTTTGAAGCAAGAAATTTTAAATATTCTTCTTTACCTTTTTTGATCGCCCCATACTCTTCATGAGAACCGCAAGGCATCCAGCCTTTGTCGGTTTCGTGCGCACCCTGACATCCGAGCATACGCGCAACACGAAGAGCCTGCTCTCTCGTTGTTGAATCAGATTTTTCTTCGCTCATTTTTTTTCTTTTTTTTGCTTGGTTTTTCCTTTTCTGAAACGTAAGGGGTGGTCATTCCGTAACTCATATACATTTCATTAATTTTGTCTTGGTTTCGCATGAGATAACTGACCATAGACTCAAGGTCGCCGTCTTCTCCGTTTTCCTCAGCGAACCCAAAAGCCGTAGCAATAATTTTTGAACGGGTATCAGAGTTTTTTATTTTTTTGTATAGTTCAATTTTTATTGCTGTTTTTTGTTTTTCTGTTAATTTCATCTTTGCCTCTTGAATTTCATGCTTCGGTCATGTCTGAAAGTTTTTCTTTTAAGATTTATAAAAGCAGATTTTGTTTTAATTTTGTTCAGATCAAAATTAAGGACTGCGCCAGGATATAGAGGCATATTATCTATGAACCAATGTTTAATATAATCCCTACGAGCAATATCTTGAATATTACCCGAATCCATTATAAAGATAGCATCTTGTGTCCAAACAGGAACACCATTTTTTGCTAATTGTAGAAATGCTTTAACGCGTTGGTATTCTTCATCTGTTCTAATTAGACCACTACCACCTACAAGTTCGTATTGCTTTAACGCTTGTTGAAGACCTTTTAGTTGGGTGCTATCTAACTGTTCAGAGTTTCTGAATCCTATGCGAGCCCAAACGTATTGTCCGTCGTCCGCCGGATTGACTTTCGCTTGAGTAACCCCTATTGCTGATAAATATTTGAAAGCAACACCATTATAGATTGTTGCGATATCCGCGCCCTTATCAATATTGTTGTAAATGAAAAAACTGGCGTTACTAACGGATCCCTCATCCCCAACAAATTCTACGTAGCGTGTGGAATTAGCGATGCCCGATCTGATTACTCTGCCATTTTCATCTATTTCATCAAACGTGACTTCTACCCTTGTGCTATCATCAGAAAAGTTTATGTCTTCCACGGTAGCCCGATATATTTTTCCGTTTTTCCCTTCAATCCGCGAATGGGAGTAAGCATCTTTTAGATATCTTTTCTTTTCGCCTTTGCTAAGTGTTGCCCATTTTTCTTTTGTCATATTAACAAATGCAGGAAGCGTATTTGATGGGTCGTTGGGATCGCCACCGTAATCGGGGTAAGTATTTTTTAAATACTCTTCAATTTTGGAGCCACGTTTATCTATAGATTTTTCTATGCTTGCATCAATGTCTAGTTTGACTTGTTCTGGTGTGATGTCAGAGGAATCTTGTTTGTCGGGATTTACAAAGTATCCTCCTTCAAGTCTTCTCAGAGAATTTTCAAAATCTGTTTTAAAAAGATTTTTTTGACGCAATCTGTGATTTTGATAAGCAATTTGACCTTTGGCATCCGCAATTTGCCCAATCAAACTTTCTATACGCCCAGGTGTTGCGGCATCATCTCCGTTAAGGATTTTTTGAAGTCTTTGAAGTGAGGATGTTACTACGTTTTGATAACGTTGAATTGTCTCGGAGACAGTCGCGTCTGGAATGTTGGCATCTGAAAATTCAGTCTTGATTGACTGTAAAACAGCAGCGGGATTCGCGCCATCTACAACCATTTGAACACGCCGTGTCAAATCATCAACATATCGTCTTTCAAGTCTTTGTACGCTCTCCGAGTTGAACGTATATTGTTTTTGATCTATAACAGAAACTATTCTTTGCAAATCTGATGGTTTGTCAAGTAATAGCAGAACGTCTTGAATTAGTTTTTCTTCGTCTGGCTCAACCCATTTGATTGGCGTCGGTGTTTTATAAAGAATGTTTTCAGGTGTGTTTTGAATTCCTTTAGGTTCTCCAAGTTTAAATCTTTCTGCTGGCGCTAAATTCCCTCCACGAAACTCAACAAAAAGCCTTCTTTCCACTTTGTTTCGGGCAAGTTTTGCTCTAAGTTCAGCAACTTTCTCTAATTGAATTTCTATCGGTTCGCCTTTTTGAATTTTTTCCTTTATGGTTTCAAGGCTGCTTTTAACTTCGTTCTCATATGATTCAGCCAAGGATTTATTTTGTTCAATTCTTCTGTCAAGTGTTTCGGCGTCGCCGTAATCCCCATTGAATAAAGCGTCTCGGACAAGAGGCTCCCAGTTTACATATTCATTTAATCTTCTTTCAAGTATCGCTTTATAGCGTTCTTTTGCCTGTGAATATTTTTCTTTGTCGGCGGATTCAAGAAGTTTATCAATGTCGGCATTGAAGGCGGGATCGTCAACGTCGGCAACTGGTTTATTTTCAAATAATCCTGTTTCGGGTTTTCTTGGTTCTTGTGCCGCTCCAGCAATACCGAAAGGATTTTGTTCTATCACGGCGCTAATGATTCGGTTTTCTTCATACATTCGTTCTCTGGCTTGTATGTTTTTCGCCATTTTTTGGATGGCTCGCCTACGCTCTTCGCCCGCCAAACCATTGTTTATGTCTCGTAAGGTTGTTCTTATGGTCTCGTTATAAGCCTGTGCTCTTTCAGAATTAGACTTAATAATTTGATTGAGAACTTCAACATCTCCATAAACTCCGTCTTGCAAAAGCGCCGCACTATACATCACTGGGTTTTCGCCCGATGCTTGATTGAATTGCAATTTGGCATAATTAATTTCTTCATAAGTTATATTTGGCAACGCGTCAAATTCGGCAGCAAGCACCGGATTACCGAAACCGTAACGATCTGCTGGTGGTTGTGGAACGACACCTGCTGGATCGTCAACTAACTCGCGTTGTCTAGGGTTCCTTCTCGGTCGGTTAATTATGCCTGCTTCAACCTCAATCACGCGCATTTCCATCAGGTCTATTTTTTCTTTTGAGCCTTGTTGCGCAGACCATGCGGCTAGATAAGCGTCGCGTCTTGTGCCTCTTACTGCGTCCCTGACTTCAGGAATGAGGTTTTTATGATCTGACCAATTCTCCGCTGCGTCTCTCAATCTTTCTTTCAATGTTTCTTGATATTGTTTTTCGCGGTCTAAAGTCTGTTTAAGGTCTTCCAAATTTTCGGGGGTTACATTTCGCATATTGTCATGAGTATTGGTAATGTCAAAATTGATGTTATTTATTGCGTAGTTAATTTTTTCTCTGTCTTCATCTTTCGTAAATTCTGTTACCGGATTCAACATTGGTCGTTGAGGAGGTGGCGGTAGTCGTGGCGGCGGCGGTGGGGCGTTTCGTGGAGCATTATTATTGTCTGCGGGTTGTGGAAGATTATTCATTCTTTCAACTAATTGATCAAAATTGCGAACCTGTATGACGTTGCCTTGACGGTCTGATGCGGTAAGACCTAATTGTTGACCCTCGTTTTGGTCTACCGCGATATACCAATCACCTTTTCTCCAACGCCCTCTGCCAACTTCTTTAAAATCTTTGGGTGGATTTCCAATGTCAACATTTTCACCAGCCCGCACTCGGCGTGATATTTCTTCTTCTTCGTCAAGCATTCGTTCAAAACCTGAGTCTCGTTCTCGTACATCAACTTTTGGTTTCGGACGACGCGGTTTAACAACTTTAGGTTCAACAACTGCTTCAGGTTTGTCTTTACCTTGCGCTCTTAATTTTCGGGCAGTTTGCTCTCGCATCAGGAACTGCATTCGTTCTCTGTTGACACCACCTTTTTTCGCTAATTCTGTTTCTATTTGTTCGTCGGTCATGTTTCGGATATTCTCAGGAATCGGGTTCAAATCAACTTCATCTATTCCATCAAGATTTACTGGCGCAATTTGAGGTTGTTCTTCTTGACGTGTTGGTGCTTTGGGTTTATTTGCTTCATCAACTACAGCGCGACGGCGACGACGAGCAGGTTTTTCGCCAGTTCTTGGCGCACCGGGTTGTTCAAGTTCACGATCCATACGTCGTTGTTCTGACTCGCGAAGATTTCCTCTTCTTCTACGAGGAGCACGAGGGGTTCGTGCTCTTTCTATCATTTCCTGTACTTGCTCTACGTTGGGGTCTGGTTTTAAGGGTGTAACTCTTCCTGTCTCAGGGTCAATCATCCCCCCTAATGGTCTAGGACGAGTCGGTGCTACTTCGCCAGTCCTTGGCGCACCGGGTTGTTCAAGTTCGCGTTCCATGCGTCGTGCTTCCGAATCTCTAAGATTTGGTGCGCGTCGTCTTCGGGGACGGGGTGTTGCTTGTTGGGGTGTTTGGATACCTTCTCCTGCTTGAGGCAAATTTACTGACTCTGTCCCCGCAGGTCTTTCAAGTCTTGGGGTTCGTGAAGTAACGGTTCTCCTCGGTGTTCCGAGAGGAACCGAAGTTTCTTGCCCTTCTAATCGGTCTGCGAAACCACGCAAACCTCGTTCAAGACGACCAGCAACTCCGTCTCCCGTATTTAAACGATCAAGTATTCTTCGTTCACGACGAGCAATACGATTACCCCTACGGACATCATCAACATTCTCTAAACGTTGTCCAATGTCAGAAATTTGATTAGCGATACGTCTTGCAATTCCCCAACCACAAGACCTACCAAAACGGTCGGTGATTTGACCGCCGTAACGCGTTCCTATAGGGCATCGCCAGCCGCCACGACGATTCGTGCCGGGTATGGAAAGACTTGGATCCCAAAGCGCACGAACACCTTTAACTTCGTAAGCAATACTTGATGTGTTTCTTTCACTTAAAAAAGATTTTGCTCTAAATTCAACAATATTTTGGTGCATTACTCCCCAATTTTTGCTTTGGCGATCTCCAAATTGTCCTCAGAGTATGGCATAGTCAAAAACTCAAAACGTGAAGCAGATTCAACCCACCACGCAACAGGGTCTTTCATTTTGCCTTGTTTTACCGCCTCGTTGTATTTGCTTTTAGGGTCATCAATGTATTTTTGAATTTGCTTACCAGTTTCCCCTGAGCCAAAAATTTTGACATTTTGCCCGTCGCATGAAATACCAAAATCGTGGTTAGTTATTATTGCTATTGATGCTTTCATAAAGTTGCTCTCTTTTCTTTAAGGTCGTAAAATTGCGGTCATGAGACCCGCGAGGAATTTTGGATCACCTAGTTGCTCCAAATTGTGTATTAAATTTTCGCGTCTTTCCATTTTTGTATCATCATCAAGCGCATCAAATACTTTATCAACTTGTTCTAATTGACTTAAAGCCTTTGTCATTTTTTGTCTTGCTGCGCTTATAATGTTTTGAAGTTCTTGCTTGATGACGTCTGCTTCTTTTCTTTTTTCTTCACCTTGCAAGTTTCTTAAACGTTTTTTGTAAAGGAAGTAAGGTTTTGGATCCATCCCAAAATCATTTCCAAAATAAGATACCATTTCCTCTGCTGTTTTTTTCTCAAAGTCAGCCCGACCAAAATCTAGAGGAATAGCACCGTTGCCCGAAAATACATCTCCATTACCGCCGTGCCTATCTCCAGCGTCCATTACCGCATTAAGTATGCCGTTGAGAAGTCGTGACTCGGCGTTTGTTATCTTGTCAACGTCATAACCGCCTCTAAGTTTTCCTTCAGCATTATTCAAGAAAATGTCTTGCAGAAGGAAAGGACCTGTATCGTCTCCGTTCGTAATTCTTGGTGACCCGTTTGCGAACCCAATTTCTTTTGCAAGAATATTTCCAATAATTTCTGAGTGCTGAGATCCAGCATTGCCTCCGTGATACCATCCGTCAAACGTTTGGTCGGGTTTTTTGAGAAAATATCCTCTGCCCCATTTTTTGGGGTCTTCATCAAGTAAAAAATAGTATTCCGGTGATGTAACACCAGCACCAACTCTTCTTTGGAGAAAATCAATCCCGTTTTCTTTCAACGCTTTAATGATGGCAATCTTTTCTTGTAATTCTGCTTGATTTAATTGAACATCATTCTGTGCTGCCATTTTTAATGCAGAAGCGAAATCTGCTAATTTGCGCTTAATATCATTATCGCTAAGGTTCTGACCGAGAACTTTTCGTAGGGCGTCGTTTAATTCTTGTGTCAAAGGTTGTTGACTAGAAGATTTTATTGTGCGTGCATCAAGTGCATCCAAGAGGAAGTCGTCTGGCACATCTGCCAAAGAACCTTTATACGCCATAGCGTCTTCTTTAGTGTTTATTCCCTTATTACCTTTTGGCACTGAAACAAATTCGCCGTTTTTGGGTTGAAGTTTTGGCATCTCAGTTTGATGATGATCCACAAGATTGTTCATTTTCAATTCTGGTATGTTTTCAGTCTTTGGGCTTGGCGGTGACGGTGGGTTTGGCGGTGACGGTGGGCTTGGCGGTGCAGAAGAAGCATTTCTGGCAAGACGAGCCTCTGCTTGTGCTTCTCGGAGTTTTCGGTGTTGTGGGCTAAGTCTTTGTAACATAGCAACATCGTCAGGATCAGGACGCTGACCCATTTGTCTGGCTAATCTATTTCTCGCTCTAAGTTGATCTTCTTGTTCCTCAAGCATGCCAATTAATTTACTTAATTCTTTTTCGGGAACTGCTTGGGGCTGTCGCAAAATTGCTTCAACATCTTCGTCAAATTTTTCATTTCCAAGAACATAACCGGGATCCTGATTTGCTTCTGTGAGTGCGTTCTGAAGAGCATTACGAGCGGCTTGCTCCTCTGCAACTTTGTTACGACGAGCGGGTCTTACGGGTCTCGCTGGCGCTGGCTCGGGAACATCATCGGGTTTAGGTTTACGAGTAGTGGCACGACCTGCACCTTGTGCTGTTGCCTGTCTGCGACGACCACGATTGTTTCTTGGGCGACGAGGTTTTGGTGTTGGTGGATCAAAATCTTCTGGCGCGCTACGACCATGAACATTTTTCCAAGCGTCACGAAGATTGTCTTTATTGATCGCATACCATTCACGGCGAGTCAGCATTCCTGCATTGCCTCCACCTTCACGAATTTCACGAACTCGTTTTGCGTATTCGTTATATTTTCGTAATACGTAAGGTTTGAAGGCTTCTGATGCTTCAGCGTCTGATGCGTCTCGTGCTGTGAGTACATCAACATTCTCAGGCTGTGGTGCGACTCTTGGGCGTGCCTGTGGACGTTTTCCTGCTGGCGCTGGTTGTTTCGCAGGGCGTGGTTTTGGTGCAGGATTGTTTTTACCGTTCAAAAATTCTTTACCTGCTGTCGTAACTTCTAGAGAGTATTTTGCTCTGTCAGGATCAGGAGCCCCACCTGCTTGGGTGTCGTTCTTTTGTTTACGAAGAAAACCCTTTTTAACTAATCGTTCAATGATTGGTAAATCTTCTTTAGTAACGCCTATCCAATCTTCCCAAACAGGACCTGGTTCCCCGTCAGGATGCCCTTCAAGAACACGTTGCAGAAACTCTCGGTCTTCTCTTTCTTCAGACAGATTTTTTTTCGGTGTTTTTGGTTTTGGTTTTGGTGCTGTCTCAGGAATAGTGTCACGGCGTCTATTACGTTGTCCACCCGGATTGACAACTCTATCCAATACGCTTCCAGGTCGGATGTCATCTCCGATTTGATCACCAAAATCTATTAATCTGTCGCGGATTCTTCTTCCTTGCGGAGCCTGACCGCCTTCAAGACGTTCCGCAACGTTTCGTAAACCGCCTTCAAGACGACCTTGTTCAGGGACACCACCAAGTCTTCTTATCATTCGTGCGTTACGACGATCAAGACGACGTTTTCTTTTATCGTCATCTCTTAGTTCTAATCTTTCACCAATGTCGGCTATTTGGTTAGCAATTCTTCTTGCAATACCCCAACCGCACGAACGACCAAAACGGTCAGTGATCTGTCCACCGTATCTTGTCCCTACAGGGCAACGAAAACCACCACGACGATTTGTTCCGGGGATTGAAAGGCTTGGATCCCAAATAGCGCGAACACCCTTGATTTCAAAATGCGCCGATGAGCGAGTTTGATCTGATATAAAAGAAGATGCTTTAAAAGTGAGAACATTTTTAAACTCCTCGTTAGAAAATTCGGATAGTAAGACTTCAGATATTGATAGAACGGGAAGCATTTCTAATTCTTTTTTCACAAGAGAAGTATTAGCAATTTTTTTCTGTGTCGCTGTTCCTGATGGACTCGGACCTTCAATAATTTTTGATGCATCCATCGTTTGAACTAGTTCGGGTTTAGATATCGGTTTTTCTTTATATTCTTCACTCAACATTTTCGCAAGTTCTTTTGCGTTCTTGGATGCCGGTTTGAAAGTAGAACCTTGAGGCGTTGATGTAACAATCATAAACGGCGTTTCATCGCGATTTTTTATAACAAAAACTAACTTCATAGGGTGCTTTCTATAATATTATGAAGGATTGGACAGACCTTCTATACCGTGTTTCGGTATCACCTATTAAATATTAGCACTTATTTTGCTAGTATTTTTTGCTGTATTCCTGTATTTCTGCCACTAAATCATTAATCCGATCTTTAGATACCTTTTGGTTTATGACGAACTTACAAATCGCGGGGTCGCTATGCGAACCCCTACGATCCAAAAAACCGACAGCATCGGCAGGATTTTCAAACATGCCTGCCCTTTCCGGGTTGTCTGCGTGTGTTCGGATCCGTAAACCGTTATGTTTGTCGGCTCTTGAGACCTTGTACCAAATCCATTTGTTTTTTTCATAATGGATTAAAAGTTGACGCAAATTTGTCTCATACCGATATTCGTAGGTTCTGGGGAAGTCCATGGTTATATCCTACCTTTATACATTAAAAGTTTCCTGCCATCTCATCCAAATGGGTTAAACCCCAAGCAATTCGTGCTTCAGCCACTCTTCTTACTTGAGCCAAATGATTTTTTTCCCAATCGGACAACTTAATACCGTTAGCCTCAATTCTCTCAACGCTCAATATGTCGTCTAATCTGTCTCTTAATCTCTCAAGAGACCTACGCATAGTTTTTTTATAAATGTTCCGATCGCGATCATTTTGAAATTTGTACTTCAATTCTTCTAATTCATCAAACGGATTATTGGCTTGCTCGTTTAAATAACCTCTCAAACTTGGATTGGAAACAATTTCGTCAGCCTTTCTTTGTATTAAGGCAGCATGTTCTTCATTGCTTCTACCGTCTCCGGGTAAAAGTCTCCCACCAAACAACAAGCCGTTGTCAATAATCGCTAAACGTACACGTCCACCAACTTCTGCCATTAAAAAATTTCCACCGTGTCTGTCTGTGTTATCAAAAACAAAATCCAGCGCCAATATTCTAGCCACATCGCGTGGGTTGACTTTTTTGGCTTGATCTTCAGTCATCCTGTCTGCATCTTGCCAATTACCCTGTACGCCGTTTTCCCATTGCGCGACGTCTCGCATCATCATCCATCGCACTGGCATTGGTTGTCCATTATCGGTTGGTGGACCATCTACAAGTGCACCTACTCTTAAATGATTTTCGTTATTACCAAACTCTAAATCTTGAGCGGCACGCATACCAATATTTTCAAGCAAAGCGTCGTTTCTACCGTAGGTAGAAGTTTTCATAAACCAGAATTCTCCACTGACTTTGTCTTTAATTTTTAATACCTGCCAAGGACCTGGTGCGTGATCATTTTTATCCGCAAGAACTATAAATAAAAATCTTCTGTTTTCAAATATAGCCCCTTGACCTTCCTTAAAACCGTATTTGAGTGCTTCGGCGATTTTTGCATCGTCGTATTCAACTGGTTGACCTGCACCACCGCCGCCAACCACCCACTTGAATTGTTCATCAATAACCGCTTCAATAACCACCCCATCTGGAACATCTGAAAGATTTCCGTTTTGTTCATGAAGAAGTTTTATGGCTCTTTGACGGTCAGACTCTTTTCCGTATCGGCGAGGTGTTTTGTTGCCTCTACCAGCATCAATATCAGGAACAACTCTTGAAGCAGGTAGCGAATCTGGTGCTTCAGGGCTTGGAGGGGTTACATCAGGTGTATCCGTTGTTGTTTTTTGTGGAGTTAACTTTGCCTCAAATCTGTCTAGATGACTATTTAAAGCGCGTTTACCTTGCGGACCTTCATAAGTGTCTCTTACTACTTCTCCCGTAGAACGATTGATGGCTTCAAGCCCTGCATACAATCCATTTTCTTGAGGAAGTAATTGAATTTCCCAATCACCTTTTTTCCATCGTTCTATTCCTTCAATTTTTTCCCATTCGTTCATCTCAAAATTGGGTTGTTTAGGTATTACTACTGTTTGCATGTTTGCTTGAGGTTGACCCGGTTGGTCACTTGTGTCTTTAAGTTTTCTATTTACGTAATCTCCTCTGTCGTTGAGTTCTCCGTCGCCGTCGTAATAGCGTCCGAATCTTCTTTCAAGTTCATTTTTTTCTTCACCTTCGGGGAAATTTGTTTCACGCCAATAAGCATTGTTCGGGAGTCCATTTTTAGGGAAACGATTACGCACATTTCTAAGGGAGCGTTCATCGGGAAGACTGTCACCTAAATCTGGTTCGCCGACAGAATCGGGATTTGTTTCGCCGACAAAATCGGAATCTGGTTTTATGACAATTGGTTTTGGTTCGGTTTCCACTCTTCGTGGAGCAACAATTGGTTTTTCGGGTTGAGCACCATCAACAAAATCTGCTTCTGGTTTTCTACGCGCTGTTCGTTTTGCTCCCTGTTGTGTAGCGGTTCTACGACGACGTCTTTGTTTATTTGGTTTTGGTGGTTCACCAGTCCTTGGCGCACCGGGTTGTTCAAGTTCGCGTTCCATTCTTCGCGCCTCCGATTCGCGAAGATTTCCTTTTCGCCGAGGCTTTCTTTTCTTTTTTGGAGTATCTGGTTTGGGTGAGCCCGCTGTCGGAGTTGATGGGCGAGCAGAAGGTTTAATTTGTCGTGGTAATTTTTCGTCGCCATCAAGTGCGTCGGCAATATTTCTTGCGCCTCGTTCAAGCAAACCGGGTTTGTTTTGCCGAGCGAGAAAACGTTGTACGCGAGCATTTCTTTTGGCGAGGCGGTTGTTTCTTTTGCGGTCGTCAATATTTTCTAGACGCTCACCGATATCGGCGATTTGATTAGCGATTCTCCTAGCAATTCCCCAACCACAAGAGCGTCCGAAACGATCGGTGATCTGACCGCCGTAACGTGTTCCCACAGGGCATCGCCAGCCGCCACGACGATTTGTTCCGGGAATTGAAAGACTTGGATCCCAAAGTGCACGAACCCCTTTTACTTCAAAATTGAAAGTACTTGCTGTTTGCTCTGCAAGAAAAGTTAAAGCCTTAAAGTTTGTTTCATTTTTTTGCACTCAAGACTTCTTTCGCTCTTTCGCAAGATTTGGTTTGATGAAGGTTTCATAAAGCCAACGCGGAGCCTGTCGTTTGATGCCATCTGCGCCGGTGTATTCAACGAGTTGTAAAGCATCTGGAATGTTTCCACTATCTACACCAAATTTAAATGCTCCGTCTGAAGCGTTTGCAAAATCTTCAATATTTTTTATAATATTATCTTTGTTGCTTGACTCGGCTAACGAGTTAATCATTCTTGGGAATTTGCGTTTTTCTCCAACGGTAAAAGGTCGCGATCTTTCAATACTGACGGTTACACCGTTCGGTGCGACGAAAGCAATTTTGCTCATTGACGGACCGCCAAGAAGTGCTAAATCATCAGCCCCTATATCGGCAGGTAATTGGATGGCGCGAATCATTGCGCCGTCAACCATGTCAGGGTTTTCGCTGAATGAACGCAAAACCGACGATGGAACAACAGGTCGCAGGATGACTCCGTCTCTACGAATCATTCTTCCTTCGCCTTTTGGCGCACCCTTCAGTAGTTTGATTGAATCGGCTACTGAACGATTGAATTTATCTTTTTGAAAAGCGCCCGTTCTTGGAATCTGCGCCATGCGACTAATTTGAATTGTTCGCGCATTGCTAGGATTTCCTTCTAAAACTTCTGAAAGATTTTCGGCTCTTGCCTGTGGAAGTTTCGGTGTCGCTGTTGGACGTATTGCTCGGCTAATAAGTTCCAACGGACCTGGTATTTCAAAAAGTTGTGCTCCACAAGTTGAAAAACGATTGTCGGTAAATCTTCCACCGAATTCAAAACCAGCAGGGCATCGTGCTTGCCGTTTACGGTTTGGTTTTAATCTACTAAGCACACCTTGACCGCCACCCGGTACTAAAGCACCGTAAACCCTTGAACGAATTGGTGAAGTAATTGGAGAAATATTTCCTGGTGCGAGAAAAGAACCAACACCCTGAATGGCTCGCCCTACGGGATTTCCCGAACCAATAATTCCTGCTTTTTCTTCCACAGTTTCCGACTCATCTTCTTTTTGTTTTATCGGAATACAGTTGGGAACCATCTTTCCGTTTTTCCCTTTTTTCATACCAGCCTGTACGTAGCCTTCCCAACATGGGGCAACTTTTTCCTCTAATCCTTCACGGTCATCTTTTTCAACACGGTAACCTCCACCACGTTTTTTATATTCACGAACAAGCCAAGCGTTTGCATAAGCAGATGGATAAACATTAAATTTTTGTTTTGCTTGCGCTTTTACTCTTGCATAAAGTTCAGGATTCGTTGGGACATTTCTGCTTTTTACAGATATTTCCTCTATTTCTGGTGTGACTACATCAGACTTCATTGTGGACACATTGATTGGTTTTTTGTCTACACGAGTTTCAGAGTTTTCGGCTCGGCGTTTTCTACTCACGGCAGAAGCAATTTGTTCAGGGGTCATGCTCGCTGCTCTAGATTTTTTTACACACTTTGGGTATTTACCTGAATTGGCGTCGCCACGACCGCAAGATTCAAACCCTCCACCTTTTTTGGGGCGAGAAATATCAACCCATTCTTCTTCAAACCATTTACCTAAACCACCACGTTTAAGTTCTAAATCCCCACTGACAATAATTTCTGAGCCAATACGAGACATTCTGCCCTTTGCGTAAAGCATCGCTTTAAAATTGATTAAATCCCTATTTCCGTTTAGAGGCATTTTTCTGATTAGGGAACTATTTTTTATAAGCAATTTTCTATTTGACAAAGAATGGTTGATTAAAATCTCTTCATCATTGGCGACACTTGTACGTTTCATCAACGATTTTTCACGAACCGAAACACGCATTCGTCTTGCAAAATTATTAAATGATGTTTCGTCGTTTTTCATTTTGATCCTGAATCATCTTGATTCATGTCTTCCGTTATGGTGAGTTCGGCAGGCAGTTGAGTTTTCCATTTTTTAGCCAGCAATCCTAAAAGATACTTACTTTCATCATTTAGAAGATTGGTGGTTATATCATAATACGACATTTTTGAGGTGGCTTTTTCAATAGTCATTTTTTCGGTTGAAACAAGCCCAATATATATAGTTTCAGCAAGTTTTTTGTCAGGGCACATTACCGAAAAGATTTTGGAATCTTTTTCAAATAGAACATAAGGCACCCCATCAATACCTGCGCTTGGGCTGATGACTGCGTATCTCATACTTTAGGCACCCAAAAGCCGATGAAGAACGGTGTCCTCGTTGGGGGTGAATTCAATCATCATGTCAAGCAATTTTTTGGCTTTCATTTCCTGAAGTTTCATTAGGCGGGTCGTGGCGTTACTAATTTCTTTTTTGATTACATAAAGTTCTTTTATTTGTTTATTAGAAATTGATTTCATGTCAAAAAGTTTTGGGTCATCTACAATTCCATCTAATTCTTTCATAAGCCTTGCCCCCATAGAACCTGAATCAATGTTCTTTAAATCCTGAATTGTTTCTTCGGCAATTTCCACGAGTTTGGTAAATTGTTCGTTGCTACGACCATGTCTTTTTTTAAGTTCCGTATTAACGAAAGAATTTTTATACCGCTCAATCACTTGTTCTAAAGAGGTATCTTCCATTTTAAAAGGTTGAAGTATTGAGTCGTGATCCACGGGAATCACGTCAATACCATCGGAGTGTTCGCTCAGCAAAAAATTGTTGATGTCTCTTTCTCCATTTAACATCACTATGTCCATAAAATGCATATAAAGCAATTTTTCGGATTTAACAGAACTTAGATTATTTGGTGATGCCTGTTTAATTTTCCCATCATAAGAATCAAATGAAGAGTCGGACATAATTGAAATCAAACCTTTTTGAGGGTTAAGTTTCATTACTCTTAAACCGGAAGATGGATATCCAAATTCTTCTAAAATTACATGACCCAAAACCTCAGACAGAGGTTCGTACCATTTTGATTCTCCTACTCCTTTGTTCATGGTTTTAATTTCACTTCCACTGGATAAATACCTTGCTGTTTTATGTCTTCAAGTTTTGTTCGGAAATCAGTAACAAGGTCTTTCAGATGTTGTGAGAATTCTCCTCGGGTCATAGGCGACGAATCGCCGGGTTTATATGGGAACGGGTCAACGCCGACAGTTTTACCTTTGATTCCTAAACTCTCTTGAAATACTTTAGCCATGGAAAGAGCCTCAACAATTGTTCCTTGATATTCCA